>Ga0315287_10006395_pt1 | contig 11716 bp, 10 predicted proteins | sample YL17G11_0_MG_FD_205037 | JGI IMG/M metagenome (GOLD analysis project Ga0315287, IMG submission 205037) | Sediment microbial communities from Yellowstone Lake, YNP, Wyoming, USA - YL17G11_0 | ecosystem: Environmental > Aquatic > Freshwater > Lake > Sediment | place: USA: Wyoming | collected...
GCAGACGAGGTACTCGTTCATGTACCCGTAGCCACCGTGCAGCTGCACGCACTCGTCCATCACCTGCTGCTGCATGTCGGTGATCCACCACTTGGCCATCGCTGCGGTCTCGGTGTCGAGCTTGCCTTGGACCAGTTGCTCGATGCACCGATCGACGAACGTGCGCGCCACCCGGGTAATGGTGGTGACTTCGGCGAGCTTGAAGCGAGTGTTCTGGAACTCGCCGATGGCCTGCCCGAAAGCCTTGCGCTCCTTCACGTAGCGGGCCGTTTCAGCGACGGCGCCCTCCATCGCGGCGACGCCGCCCAGCGCGATCGTGAGGCGCTCGTACGGCAGGTCGCCCATCAGCTGGTGCATGCCGCTGCCCTCCTCGCCGCCCAGCAGGCAGTCCGCCGGAACACGCATGTCCTCGAAGAAGAGCTCGGCCGTGTCCTGCGCCGCCAGCCCCATCTTGTCGAGCACCCGGCCCACACGGTATCCGGGCCTCCCCTCGGTCTCGACCATGAGGATCGACAGGCCGCGCTTGCGGTCGGCCGGATCCGTGCGCACGACGAGCATCTGCAGCGTGGCGATCGACCCATTGGTGATGAAGGTCTTCGAGCCGTTCACGACGTAGTCGCCACCGTCGCGTACCGCCCGGGTGCGGATGCCCTTGAGGTCGGACCCGGCTCCGGGCTCGGTCATGGCGATGGCGCCGATCAGTTCGCCGCTCGCCATCCGCGGCAGCCAGCGCTGCTTCTGCTCCTCGCTGCCGTAGTTGAGGACGTAGTGCGCCGCGATGCTGTGCACGCCCTGCCCGAATCCCGAGATGCCTCGACGCGCGGTCTCCTCGTAGAGCACCGCCTCGTGACGGAAATCCCCGCCGCCGCCGCCGTACTCCGACGGAACGTCCATCAGCAGGAACCCCGCCTGGCCCGAGGCGCGCCACGTCTCGCGATCCACGTGGTGCTGGGCACGCCACCCGGCCTCTTTCGGCATCATTTCGCTGTCGACGAAACGTGACACCGCGTCGCGAAGCATCTGCAGGTCGTCGTCCATCCAGGGGGAAACGTAGGGGTTCATCGTGGACTTTCCGCAGGTTCGCCTATTCGAAGGGGTGGCGCAGGACGATCGTCTCGGCGCGGTCCGGGCCCGTCGAGACGATGTCGATCGGGACGCCGGCGAGCTGCTCGATGCGCGCGAGGTACTTCCTGGCGTTCTCCGGCAGCTTGTCGAACTCCGTGATGCCGCCAGTGGGTTCCGACCAGCCCGGCAGGCTCTCGTACACGGGCTCGCACTCGGAGTAGCGATGCGTCAGCAGCGGCGGCCGCTCGCACACCTGCCCGTCGATGCGATAGCCGGTCGCGATGCGCAGCGTTTCGAGGCCGTCGAGCACGTCGAGCTTCGTGACGCCCAGGCTCGACAGGCTGTTGTGCAGCACGGCGCGGCGCAGCGCGACCGCGTCGAACCAGCCGCAGCGGCGCGGACGGCCGGTGACCGCGCCGAACTCGTGCCCGACGCGGGACAGGTGCTCGCCGTTCTCGTCGAACAGCTCGGTCGGGAAGGGGCCCGCGCCGACACGCGTGGTGTACGCCTTGACGATCCCGAGGACCGCGTGGATGTCGCGGGGGCCGAGCCCCGTGCCGACGGCCGCCGCGCCCGCGATCGTGTTCGAGGACGTGACGAACGGATACGTGCCTACGTCGATGTCGAGCAGCGCGCCCTGCGCGCCCTCGAACAGCAGGTTGCCGCCGCGCTTCATCTCCGAGTGCAGCCACTCCGTGACGTCCTCCACCAGCGGGCGCACGCGCTCCGCCTGTGCCAGCAGGTCGTCGAGCACGCGCTCGAACTCGACCGGCTCGGCGCTGAAATAGCGGCTCAGCACGAAGTTGTGGAAGTCGAGGATCTCGCCCAGGCGTGCCGCCAGCCGGTCGCGCTGGAAGAGGTCCGCCACGCGCACGGCGCGCCGGCCGACCTTGTCCTCGTAGGCCGGGCCGATGCCCCGCCCCGTGGTGCCGATGGCATTGGCGCCGCTGGCGCGTTCGCGCGCGCGGTCGAGGGCAATGTGCGAGGGCAGGATGAGCGCGCAGCTCGGGCTCACCCGCAGGCGGTCGTAGACCGGCACGCCTTTCCGTACCAGCGCATCGGCCTCGTGCAACAGGGCCTCGAGAGAGAGCACCACGCCGTTGCCGATGAGGCACTGCACGCCCAGGTGCAGGATGCCGGAGGGGATGAGCGACAGCACCGTCTTCTGACCGTCGATCACCAGCGTATGCCCGGCGTTGTGGCCGCCCTGGAAACGGACCACCGCGGCGGCTCGCTCCGTGAGCAGGTCGACGATCTTGCCCTTGCCCTCGTCGCCCCACTGCGCGCCGATGACTACCAGGTTCCGTGCCATGTTCTCCGCACCCGAAGCTCGATCAGGCGCCGCCGCGCACAAAGTAGAGAAGCACTGCGCCAGCGACCATGCTGGCCAGCCCCGCGGCTCGCAACACGCCCTCGGGAAGTTCCGCCAGCTTGCGCAGCGTGCCCTTCATGCCGACAGGGTGCAGGAACGGCATGAGTCCTTCCAGCACCAGGTACAGGGCGAAGGCCGCCCAGAGGTCGCTCCACTGCACTGCGCGGCCGGCGGCCGCGATCAGCGGCCGGCCTCCTTGAAGTACTTGAAGAACTCACCGTCCGGGGTCAATACCATCACGTCGCCCTGCTTGCCCGAGAGCGACTTGCGGTACGCCTGAAGTCCGCGATAGAAGGAATAGAACTCGGGGTCTCGCCCGTACGCCTTCGAATAGATGTCGGCGGCGGTCGCGTCGCCCTCGCCCTTCACCTTTTCCGCGTCGCGATAGGCGTTCGCGAGGGTCTCGGTGCGCTTGCGGTCGGCCTCGGCGCGTGTCTGCTCGGAGACGGCCGATCCCTCGGCGCGCAGCTGCGCGGCCTGACGCGCAAAGTCCTGGCTCATCCGGTTGAACACCGACTCGCTCACTTCCTCCGGGAGCCCGATGCTCTTCACCCGCACGTCGATCATGGTCATGCCGAGGCCGCCGACGTTGGCACCCGCGATCTTGAGCACCTCGCCGAGGAACTCGCTGCGCTCGGCGGCCACCACCTGCTGGATGGTGCGCCGTGCGATGACGCCCTTGAGGCCGTCCTTGACGATTTCTCCGAGGCGCCGCGCCGCGACCTCCTCGCTGCCGCCCGCGGTCGAGGTGTAATAGCGCGAAACGTCGCTGATGCGCCACTTCACGAAGAAGTCGATGCGCAGGATCTTGCCTTCGCTGGTGAGGAAGCTCTCGGCCGGGTAGACCTCGGTGAGGATGCGCTTGTCGAACTTCTTCACGTTGTTGACGAGCGGGACCATGAAGTGCAGGCCGGGCTCGTAGTCCGCGCGCACGATCTCGCCGAAGCGGAACTTGATGGCAAGGTCGGTCTCGTTCACCCAGAAGGCTGCCATGGAGAGCATCAGCACGGTGAATCCGAGCAGAATGGCCGCGAGGTAGCTGCGATTGCCCATCAGCGTGTCCCCCGGTCGCGGCGCGATTCCACCGTAGCCGCCGGCTCCTCGACCGGGGCAGGCGGCGCGGTCGCCGGCGTCTGGCGTTGCTGGTCGAGCGTCTGCATCGGGATGCGGCGCTCGAGGAGCTTGTCGAGCGGCAGGTAGATCATGTTGCCCGTGCCCTTGGTGTCCACCAGCACCTTGTTGGTGTTGCCGAGCACCTCTTCCATGGTCTCGTAGTACAGGCGCTGCCGCGTCACTGCGGGCGCACGCTGGTAGGCCTGCAAGAGCTGCTCGAAGCGCGAGGCCTCGCCTTCCGCATCCGCGACGATGCGCGCCTTGTAGGCCTGTGAGTCCGCGGTCTGCCTCGCGGCCGAACCGATCGCCTTCGGCAGAATGTCGTTCGAGTAGGCCTGGGCCTCGAGCGCGAGGCGCTCCTTGTCCTCGCGCGCCTTGATCGCGTCGCGCTGCGACGGCTGCACCTGCTCGGGCACGCTCACGCCCTGCAGGTTGACGGTCGTCACCTCGATGCCGGTCTTGTAGGAGTCGAGCGTGTGCTGGATGAGCTCGCGGGTCTTGGCCGTGATCTCCTGTCGCCCGGCTTCGAGCACGAAGTCGAGGGTGCCGTGGCCCACGACCTCGCGGATGGCGCTCTCGCTCACCTCGCTCAGGGTCGCCACCGGGTCGCGCACGTTGAAGGCGTAGGCGACCGGCTCGGCACGCCGGTACTGCACGGCGATGTTGATGTCGACGAGATTCTCGTCTGCGGTCAGCATCCGGGTCTGGTCGCTGAAGCCCTCGACGGACTCGATGTTGACGATCTGCCGCGTCTCGATCGGCCATGGCATGTGCCAGCGCAGGCCGGGCTCGGTGGTCGCGACATACTTTCCGAAGCGCGTCACGACCGCGCGCTCGGCGGCGTCCACCTTGTAGAGGCCGGTCGCGGCCCAGACGAGCAGCAGCACCACCACCACGGTGCCGATGCCGAAGCCGCGCATGGCGGCCCCGCCGGATCCGCCGGAGCTGTCGCCACCACCACCGCCGAACACTCCGGCGACTTTCTTTTGCAGGTTGCGCAGCGCCTGGTCGAGGTCGGCGGCTCCCTTGTCGGGGCGATTGCCCCAGGGATTGCGGTTCCTGCCCGGGTCATTCCAGGCCATGGGATTCAGTTACTCCCGCTTGCTTGAGGTCGGTCTGTGAGTGGGATGTCAGAAACAGTCGCGGCCGCCGGTCCGGCGGCATTCGAGTCGGAGCGACCCGTGGATTGTATGAACCGCTCCGCGGGTGCACAAGGCGCAAGCTCCGCCGGCATCGCGATGCCGGCCTCGAGGCAGATTCTCTGCAGGTCGCGCCGACGCAGGCTGACTTCGATCTCGATGGCACCATCCTCGAGCATTCGCTGGGCGAGCACCGCTTCCGCCTCGAACAGGCGCGCCCGCGCGCGCCCTGCCTGCGGCGGCAACGTGATGACACAGTGATGGAGGTCGGTGCCCAGCTGGTCGTGCAGCGCCTGCAGCAGCATTTCGACGCCCTGCCCGGTGTGCGCCGACAGCCACAGGCGCTGGACCCTGCCGTCCACGGCGACCTCGACGTGCGGACTCTCGCCCGTGCGGTCGATCTTGTTGAACACCGCGATCTGGGGCAGCGCGTGGGCGCCGATCGACTCGAGAACCTCGTTCACCTGCGCCACGCGTTCCGTGCGTTCCGGATCGGCGGCGTCGATGACGTGCAGCAGCAGGTCGGCCTCGCGGGCCTCCTGCAGCGTCGAGCGGAAGGCCGCGACCAGCTCGTGCGGCAGGTCGCGCACGAATCCCACCGTGTCGGCGAGCGCCACCTCGAGGCCCGGCGCGAGGCGCAGCCTGCGCACCGTGGGGTCGAGGGTCGCAAACAGCTGGTCGGCAACGTAGGCCTCGGCGGACACCAGCCGATTGAACAGCGTGGACTTGCCGGCATTCGTGTAGCCGACGAGCGCGACCGTCGGCACGGCGCCCCGCTTGCGCTCCTGGCGCGTGGTCTCGCGCTGCACCAGCACCTTGTCCAGCCGCTCGTCCAGGGTCTTGATTCGCCGCGCCAGCAGGCGCCGGTCGGTCTCGAGCTGGGTCTCGCCCGGGCCACGCAGGCCGATGCCGCCCTTCTGGCGTTCGAGGTGGGTCCAGCCCCGCACCAGGCGCGTGGCCATGTGCTCGAGCTGGGCCAGCTCCACCTGCAGCTTGCCTTCGAAGGTGCGGGCGCGCTGGGCGAAAATGTCGAGGATGAGGCCGCTGCGGTCGAGGACTCGGCACTCGAGCGCCTTCTCGAGATTGCGCTCCTGGGCCGGCGAGAGCGGGCAGTCCACCACGACCAGGTCGGCGCCGAGCGCAACGACGCGGCCGCGCAGTTCCTCCACCTTGCCCTTGCCGAGAAAGAACTTCGGCCCGGCCGATTTGCGGGTCACGGCGAGGACGTCGAGGACCTGCGCGCCGGCGGAGCGCGCGAGCGCAGCGAACTCCTCGACGCGATCCGGTTCCGGCGCGTGGCCGAGCCCGACGCAGACCAGAATCGCGCGTTCGCCGCTACCCGGTCTGTCGAACAATTCGCCCTGTCCTCGCCCGTCGCGCCCGGCTCAGGTCGCCGCCGGGGCGTCCTCGGGGGGAAGTTCGTCGTCGCCCATCGGCAGCCGGACGTTGCGCGCCGGCACGATCGTTGACACCGCGTGCTTGTAGACCATCTGGCTCACGCTGTTGCGGAGCAGGATGACGAATTGGTCGAACGATTCAACCTGGCCCTGCAACTTGATGCCATTGACCAGGTAGATCGACACCGGGATACGCTCCTTGCGCAGAGCGTTCAGGAAGGGATCCTGCAGGGACTGGCCCTTGGCCATGATCGCGTCTCCTTATTTTTAGGGTCGCCTCGTTCCTGCCGCGCACTCTTCCATGAGACGACCGTGAAGCACGATGCCTCGACGGGCAGAAAACGAGTCCAATCCTAACACAGCCGTGCGGCGCCCCGACCGGCCGCCGCCGATGCCACGGCCCGCTGTATGGGTGCAAGTTCCTGATATTCAAGGCCCCGCAGCCAATGCACGGATGGATCCGCATTTGCCCAGGTGAGCTGCCGCTTGGCGAGATTCCGGGTCGCCCGCTGCCCTGCGGTGATCGCCACCTCCAGGTCGCATTCGCCCTCGAGGTGCGCCCAGAGCTGCCGGTAGCCCACCGCCCGCAGGCTTGGGAGGCCCGAGTGGAGGTCGCCGCGCTCCCGGAGCGCCCGCACCTCCTCGAGGAACCCGCCCTTCATCATTTCGAGGAAGCGCAGGTCTATGCGCCGGTAGAGTTCCTCGCGACTGACCGGCAGCAGGGCGAAGGCCGCGAACGACATCGAAGCCGGCTCCGCGAGCTTCTGCAGTTCCGAGAGGCGCTGGCCCGTGAGCTCGAGCACCTCGAGCGCGCGCTGGATGCGCTGACCGTCGGCCGGCCGGATGCGCGCCGCCGCCTCGGGATCCTGCGCCGCGAGTTCCGCGTGCAGGGCGGGCCATCCCCGCTCGCGCGCCCTGGCGTCGATCCGCGCCCGCACCCCGGCATCCGCCTCGGGCAGTGGCGCGATACCCCGCGTGAGCGCGCGGAAGTAGAGCATCGTGCCGCCGACCAGGACCGGCACCCGTCCGCGCGCACGGATCTCCGCGACCAGTCGCAGCGCGTCACGGCGGAAGCGCCCAGCCGAGTAGTTGTGGGTGGGGTCGCAGAGGTCGATCAGGTGATGCGGCACGGCCTCGCGGATCTCGCGGGAAGGCTTGGCGGTGCCCACGTCCATGCCACGGTACACCTGGGCCGAGTCCACGCTCACGATCTCGACCGGGAAGCGCGCCGCCAGCTCGAGCGCAAGCGCGGACTTGCCGCTCGCCGTCGGCCCCATGAGCAGGACCGCGTCCGCGGGCCTCACGCCGGCCGTGGTCATCGCCCGCGCATGAACAGGCGGTCGAGCTCATCCATACCGACGAACGACCACGTCGGGCGGCCATGTACGCACTGGTCGGCGCGCAGCGTCGTCTCCATCTCGCGCAGGAGCGCGTTCATCTCGGGCACGGACAGCCTGCGGTTGGCGCGTACTGCCTGGTGGCACGCCATGGTGCCGAGCGCGCGCTCGAGCGCCTGCCGGGCGCCGCCGCTGCCCTGCTCGCGCAGGTCGGCGAGCATGTCGCGCGCGAGCGCCGCCGGATCGGCGGCGGCGAGGAGCGCCGGCATCGAACGGACGATGACCTGCGCCGGGCCGGATCGCGAGAGCTCGATGCCCAGTTCGTCGAACAGGGCACGGTGAGCCTCGGCCTCGTCGGCCTCGGCCACCGCCACGTTGAGCGCGACCGGGACCAGCAACGGCTGCGCGGCGATGCGGTGCGACTCGAGCGAGGCCTTGAGCCGCTCGTAGGTGGTGCGCTCGTGGGCCGCGTGCATGTCCACCAGCACCAGCCCGCCCTGCGCCTGGGCCAGGATGTAGACGCCGTGCAGCTGCGCGATCGCGTAGCCGAGCGGATGGGCGAGCGACGGCTCGGCGCCGGGGATTGTCAGTGATGCCGGGTAAGCAGCGTCGGGCTCCGCCAGCGCGGCATTCGGCTGGTCGCGAACGCCGTTGCCCAGAGCCGCGTAAAAATCGAGCGCAGAGGTCTGCGAACCCGCACTGCCGCCCCGTGGCGGAATCGAGAATCGCGCGGCAGGGATCGCCTCCGCCGCGTTCTGCAATGGCCGTGTCTCGGCGAGCGCCCGTTCCAGCGTTCGGAACAGGAAATCGTGAACGAGCCGCGGATCACGGAACCTCACCTCGAGCTTCTGCGGATGCGCGTTCACGTCTACGCGCGCCGGGTCCATCTCAAGGTACAGCACGTAGGCGGGCTGGCGGCCGTGATAGAGCACGTCGCGGTACGCGAGCCGCACTGCGCTCGCGACCAGCTTGTCGCGCAGCGGCCGGCCGTTCAGGAAGAAGTGCTGCTGGTCCGCCTGGCTGCGCGCGTAGGTCGGCATGCAGAACCAGCCGCGCAGCCGCAGGCCCGCGCCTTCGTGGTCCAGCTTGAGCGCGTGCGCGATGAACTCCTCGCCGAGCACGGCGGCAACCCTCGCATCCTGCGCGCGCTCGTCGCGCGCCGGCGGGTGATCCGCCAGCGTGCCGCGCGCGGAGGCGAGCCGGAAGCCGACGTCGAACCGACTGAGCGCAAGTCGCTCGACCAGCCGTTCGACCTGCCCGAGTTCGGTGCGCTCGGAGCGCAGGAACTTGCGCCGTGCAGGCACGTTGAAGAACAGATCGCGCACCTCGACGGTCGTGCCGGGCGGATGTGCCTGTGGCGACGGGCCTCGCAGCACACCGTCCACCACGGACACGGCGGTCGCGACCGGCGCGTCCGGAGTCCGCGAGACGATCGTCGTACGCGACACGGAGGCGATGCTCGGCAGCGCCTCGCCGCGGAAGCCGAGGGTCCGCACCGACTCGAGGTCCTCGATGCGCCCGATCTTGCTGGTGGCGTGACGCGCGAGCGCGAGCGCGAGTTCGTCGGCCGCGATGCCGGTCCCGTCGTCGCGCACCCGGCACAGTTCCGCACCTCCGGCCTCGACCTCGATGTCGATCGAGTGCGCGCCGGCGTCGAGACTGTTCTCAACGAGCTCCTTGATCACCGAAGCCGGGCGCTCAACCACCTCGCCCGCCGCGATCTGGTGGATCAATTGCTCGGGGAGGACCCGGATGGTCATGGTCGCAGGCAGCCACGCGCAGGGGCGGCGAGGATAGCAAACCGTTGGCGATGCGGTTCGGTCAGCACGCGGTGGGCGCCGCCTCGGGTGCTGCCTGGACGAGCATGTCTTCTGCGCGAGTCCAGGCAGCACCCGAAGCGGTGCCTTGCACCGGGGAAGCTAGCGCTCCGCGAGCGTCTGCGCCGCGCCGCCCCCGCCCTGACGTGCGGCCGAGAGCGCCGCGACCTTGGTTCCAGACGGCGGGCGGTCGTAGAAGTAATTCCTGACACCGTCGCGGATGGCCTCCGCGAGGTGCTGCTGCTGGTCGGCGTCGCGCAGGCGGCGCTCGTCGGTGGTGTTCGAGATGAACGCCGTCTCGACCAGCATGGAGGGGATGTCGGGCGACTTGAGCACGACGAACCCGGCGTGCTGCACGCGCGGGCGGTGCACGGTGCCGATGCGGCGCAGCGACGCGAGCACGCTGTCGGCGGCCTCGACACTGTTGCTCACCGATTCCTTCTGCGTGACGTCGAGCAGCACGGAGGCGAGCACGTCGTCCTTGTCGTCCAGCGACACGCCGCCCTTGAGGTCGGCGGCGTTCTCGCTCTCGGCCAGCCAGCGCGCGGCTTCGTCGGACGCACCGCGCAGCGAGAGCACGTACACCGAGGACCCGCTCACCTCGCGGTTGCGCACCGAGTCCGCATGGACCGAGACGAACATGTCGGCGCCGAGCTCGCGTGCCTTGCGCGTGCGGCCGCCGAGGGTGATGAAGTAGTCGCCGTCGCGGATCAGCACGGCGCGCATGCCATCCTCCGCGTCGATCACCACGGCAAGCCGGCGCGCGATGGCGAGCGTAACGTCTTTTTCCTGCGTTCCGCCGCGACCCAGCGCGCCCGGATCCTGGCCACCATGGCCCGCATCCACGGCAATGACGAGATCGCGACCATTCAACTCGGCGACGGCCAGTCGCTTGACCGGACTCGCGGACTCCGACGCAGGCGGCGACACGGCGGCGGTGGGCGTGGATGGGGGCACGCTCGCGGCCGCGAACGGCGGCAGTTCCACGACCAGCCGATGGCCGGCGCTTCCGTCCGGTCCGACCGTGAAGCTTCGCATCGCCCGCGCGCCGTCGAGGTCGAGCACCAGCCGGAGGCCGTGGTTCGGCTGCGGCCCCGCGCGCACAACCTTCACCGGTCCCTGCCCGTCCGGCAGGCCCTTGCGCGAGGCCAGTTCGGCATTCTCGACGTCGATGACGATGCGGTCGGGGTGCTCGACCGCGAACACCTGGTACTTCGCCGGAGCGGAGAGATCGAGGACCAGCCGTGTGCCCTCGGGCCCGGACCAGAGACGTACGTCGGTGACGCGCGTGGGTGTCGCCGCGGTCGCGGCCAGCGCCGCCAGCAGGGCGGTCGATGCCAGAAGGTACGCGGTGAACTTGGCCGGGCGCGCAGGCATGGGGCGTAATCTATCCTGAACCAGAGCAATATTTCAATGAAATTATAAGGATACGTGACGTTCGTCAGGTGAGGTCTAGACAAGCCGCGCGAGTACCCGCCGTCCGGCCTCGCTCGCCGCCGCGAAATCCACGGACCGGCCGTAGTCGAGATAGACGAGTTCGAGTGACAGATCGGGCGTCCCGAGCCGGCCTTCAGCCCGCTCCGGCCACTCGAGCAGGAGCAGGCTCCGCGGCGTCGCGAGATCGCGGATGCCGAGGTTTTCGAGTTCGGACGGGTGGCGCAGCCGGTAAAGGTCGCAGTGGTTCACGTCGCGACCGGCGAGCCGATAGGGCTCGATCAGCGTGTAGGTCGGGCTGCGAGCGGCCCCCTCGTGTCCGAGCGCGGCGAGCAGGCCGCCGACCAGCGTCGTCTTCCCGGCGCCGAGATCGCCCGTGAGGCCGATGAAGAGCGCACCGGGCTCGTCGGCGTCGAGCAGCGCCACCGCGAGCCGCGAGCCCAGCGCCCGGGTCTCCGCTGCATTCGCGGCCGTCAGTCGCACGCCGGATTCACGCAGGCGCGCACCTGCCGCAGGACGTCGCTCGCCAGCATCCCGCGTTCGCCCCCGCGGGCCGCCAGGTCACCTGCCTGCGCGTGTGCGAACACGCCCGCCCGCGCCGCGAGGCCGAGATCGCCGCACTGCGCGGCGATGCCCGCGATCACTCCGGTGAGCACGTCGCCCATGCCGCCCGCCGCCATGCCCGGGTTGCCGCGGTCGCAGATGAAGGGCGGCCCGCCCGGCGGATACACGATGGTCCCCGCGCCCTTGAGCACCGCGACGCCGCCAAATCGCCTCTGCAGCTCGCGGGCGGCGCCGACGCGATCAGACTGCACCGCGGCCCCTGCAATGCCGAGCAGTCGCGCGGCCTCGCCGGGATGCGGCGTCAGCACCCAGTGCTCGCATGTGCGCGGCGCGGCCGCGAGCAGGTTGAGCGCATCGGCATCCACGACCACGGCCAGGCCGCTGGCCAGCGCCGCTGCAAAGATCTCCGCCGCCCACGCGCCCTGCCCGAGCCCCGGGCCCACGGCGACGACCGTCGCCCGCTCGAGCAGTACCGCGA
>Ga0315287_10006396_pt1 | contig 11716 bp, 7 predicted proteins | sample YL17G11_0_MG_FD_205037 | JGI IMG/M metagenome (GOLD analysis project Ga0315287, IMG submission 205037) | Sediment microbial communities from Yellowstone Lake, YNP, Wyoming, USA - YL17G11_0 | ecosystem: Environmental > Aquatic > Freshwater > Lake > Sediment | place: USA: Wyoming | collected...
ACGACCCTGCAGATTCCGCACGATCCGCACCGGTTCCATGACGTGAAGGTCACGGTGCGGGTCCATGAATATCCCGAGGGGACCTTGGCGGTGTTCCATGGGCCTCGGTGCTTGGCGCGCTACCATGCGGATGGTCGACTGATCGAGACCGGACGAGCCCACCCAGGCCCGACCCATCGGTCAACCGTTCCGCCGATCGTCGATCCTAGGGCAACGGTGCGCGCAACAATTTCGGCGCGCGGCTGAAAGACTCGAAGAAAAGAACCGGACAGATCATGTGCTACATAAACCGGACAAGTTAACTTGCTATCTACAGCCAGTAGCGTCCGGTTAAAATTCTAGCAAGGTCAACTGGTTATCGATGGGTGGCGCAATGGTTCTGGTGACATCGGGCTGCAAGGCGCATGACATCTCGGTTTTCTCGAAAACCGAGACCGACAAGATCTGTAGACAAGTGTAGAGCGAGGCATCGAGGTGAAGCTCCTTTTTGACAATGGCGATGAGCACGTAGGTGGACACGGCGCACCAGATTTGGGTCTTCACCGCGTTCTCGCTGGTACCCAGGAAACGCTTGATGCGCAAGTGTTGCTTGATCCATTTGAAGAACAATTCCACTTGCCAACGATGTTTGTAACGTGCGGCGATGGTCAACGGCGGCAAGCTCGTGTTGTTGGTCAGAAACACCAGCGTCTTGCCAGAATCGGGATCTTGAAAACGAATACGCCGCAAATGTTCGGGGTAGTCCTTCGCCACGTAAAACCCGTTCAATGCGATGCGCTGATCGCAGATCACCCCGGTTGCCCTGTTGGTCTTGGTCGAATACACGCGGCGGGCGTTCATGCCGCGCTTGGCTCGGGTTACAAAGAAAGCCCCCGCCTGATGCAGCGCGTAGAGTCGCGCAACGTCGAGATAGCCGCGATCCATGATGTAAAAGGCCCCGGCCTCGAGAGGCAAGATGTCGAGCACATTGACATCGCCCAGCTTGCCGTCGCTGATGTGGATGAAGGCGGGAATGTTGCCGCGCAAGTCCAGCAGCGTGTGCATCTTCACTGCCGCTTTGGTGCTGCGAAACGGTGCCCAATCGAACACCGACAAGCACCGGTCGATGGTGGTGGCATCGAGTGCGTAGACTGTGTCGTTCAACTCGACTCCAAAATCCTCGTTGCAGTAGAGCTTGCGCGCACGTCGAATGAGCAGTGCGGCGATATCGGCCCAGAGGTGCCAGTCGCGCCCTTCGTTGGCATCGGCCAGGGTCGAGCGACGCACGGTGGTGCGCAGTCCCATGTGGTAGAGCTTGCCCGCATTGGCCGAGAGACACACTTCGATATCGCGCAAACTCTCTCGCCAAGTCAGTTGCGCGAAGGCCAGAACGCGAAATTGCTCGGCGCAGGTGAGCGTTCTCGCTCCCTTGTCGCCTCCATAACGCGCCACAATGCGGGTAAAGCTCGTCCATGGCACAAACTCCATCAATTGTGCAAACAAGGTTTTGCCAATATACATGATCGTCTCCAGAGTGTTGAACACGCTGGAAACTACCAAAAAACAGAAATTCGAGTTTCAAGTCGGCACCAAATAAAATCGCTTGCAAAACCACGCCAGCATTGGCTTTATCGCAGTCTTGCTATCATTTAACCGGACACTACTGATGGGCGATAAAGGCAATGAGATGCAGGTATCGCTCGTGCTTGCCGCGCCGGGTCAGCTGAAAGATCTGGGCTTTGATCACGCCATAGGCATAGTATTGAATGCCGTCTTGACCGAGAGTCAGGTGATCCAGCACGGGCTTGAGCAATCGAAAGTGTTCTTCAGTCAACCGCAGATCGGCGACGCGCTCTTTCACCTTCGAGGGCTTGATCGATTGCGACAGTTTCTTCATCACGGTCAATTTGTAGGCAGCATTCGTCCCCGGCGTCGATGCCTCGTCGGTTCGCTCCTGCAGCAACAGGGCATCGAGCAACGCTCGAGTGTCCGACGTCAGCCGCGCCTCAACCGTCGCGGTCAACCGCCGGTTATGCTGGTTGACGGCGGTCAAAATGAGAGCGGCCAGGCGAAAATAGCTGGGGACCTCGACCTTCTCTCGAACCAATACCTCGATGGCGCGGGAGAAAATCAGCTTTGGCTTGAGGTGGAATTTGACCAGATGCGCGATTTCCGCGCCGAGCAACGCTCGGCCATGCGGCTTGAAGGCGCGAAAGCCGTAGAAGTCCAAGATCGCCGCCTGGTGCCGGGCCATTGTCTGCTTGTCATAGTCGGCGATGTTAGCCGTCTCCAGGGCAATGGCGGTCCGTTCGGCGACGTAGGTGAGATCGCGTGGGTGGAAGGTCTTGACGGAATAGAATCGTTTAGTCGCTTTGAAGTACCCGCAATTCAGGAGAAAGACCAATCGATTGATTGGGGTGCGCAAACTGGTGGCGATGTCCTGGATTGGCGCGGGGAAATCGAAGCAACGTTTACGCTCGGCGCTATTGAACATCGGCGGGGTTTCGAACACTCCGCGCTCGACGCTGTTGAGGATTTTCATGCGCGGCATCGGGCAGCTCCATGACAAGGGGGACAGTCGCCTAAGATCGCAAGCCAGCGGGGCGAGGAATACTATTTCGCAGAACTGCCAAAAGGCAAAGTAGAATGTTCCCTGGAACATGGGAATGAAAGCCAACAGGGTCGCAAAGCGCGTTAACTCAGCACCGTATGGATCTGATGCAAAGTACGCTATATGATCAAATTCCTGTGAGAGTTTACGTACCTCTGTTGGAATTTAACCTGAACGGGTGTCCGAAGAAGTAAGGGTCCTCAAGCGTGGAAACGGAACGCCGCTGCGGTGTGGAACATGCACAGCAGCGGCGTCCTGAGCAGCCCAGGCACGGTCGGTACGACGGTGCCTCCCTCATCGGCACGGCGTGTCCGCACGCGGTGCCTCTTTTCTGAACGATCCAGCCCTCTCCCCTGTCACTCGAAAGGGATTGACGCCCGCGAGGGCCGAACCCACGCAAGGGGGTTCGGTTCACGAAAGCCCGTCCCCCAGGAGACTGGGGTGAGCATGCAGCTTTCGCCTTGACTCCGAGTCGTTTTGACGGCTCACTTTCAAGCAGGAGGGTGAAGGAGACGGCCGACTATTTTGAAGATAGTCAGTATTTTTAAGCGGTTGGTGTGAGCCCTGTTTACTCTGTCCCGCCTGTAGCAGAACTGGTTGGCTGTTCTGCCGGCGCATCCGATGGTTTAGGCAAATCAGGGCACTGCTTATCATATGGGATTACTAGCGACACCCACTCGCGCCACTGACCGGGGCTCATGTTCTGGACCAGCTTTGAACAGATGATGTCGGCCCATCGATTAGGCCCCGGCCAGACCAGGATGGTCGACGCATCAGCCGTCACAAAGAAGCTCCCGTCAGGCGCCAGTGCCACCGCTATAATATCGCTGGACTCATGCCCAAGGAAGCGGGCGGCGATCTGTACGTGTTCGACCCCATCCCATAGTTCGACTCGCCCATAGTGTCCGCCGGTCAGGATCAGCCCTCCATCTCTGCTCGTATCTATCGACGTGAGCGGCGTAGAGCTACGAACCCCCAGGCGAAACTTAAATTCATCACGCTTCTTTAGGCCTACGGTTGTCGGCCGCTTAAGGACCGTCTGTTGCCACTCGAGTACACGGCCATCCCTGCCTGCCGAAAGTAGCCATCTCGCTTCGCTCCGAGAAACGGACGTGACGGCGTCTGTGTGTCCTTGGAGCGTGCGTTCCGAATTGGGTTTTTCAAGATCAACGACACGCAGGAGGGAATAATTGTCTCCGATGGCAAGCTGCTTGCCGTCGCCACTGAAGCTGACGGCGTGGAGTTCATAGTCCGCTGGCGTGCCTGTGGGTTTCTCGAACTGCCGAACGCGTTTGCCAGTTTCGACATCCCAAAGTCGGACCGTGCCATCGCTGCTTCCTGCGGCTAGCATTTTGCCGTCGGGTGACAGGGCAATGGATCGAACCGGCTCGGCCTGATCCGCCATGTCCAGGCCGATGACATTGCGAGAGTCAGCGTCCCAGCGTTTAAGCCCGTCATCGCTTCCGGATACAATCGCCAACCGACTGCCAATCCGTACGAATGCCAGGCTACGGATGGCCTTGTCATGCGCGTGCCAGTTCACCATCGCTGGCTGTATCAGAGGGTCGCCGCTCTCCTTTGGTCGGTCCCACAGATGGATGTTGCCTTTATCGTCACCGGCTGCGATGGATTTGCCGTCAGGGCTGATCGCGAGGGTTGCCACCTGGCCCGGCCGTGCTGAGGGCTGACTTACATCTGCCCCCAACTTTAACTGCGCGACTGAAAATCCAGGGGTCTTGTAACCCCAAATTCGAATCGATCCATCTTGCCCCGTAGTCGCCAAACGGTCCCCATCTCGGTTGAAAGCTGCACCCAAGACAAACCCGCCGTGCCCAGACAACTCGCCATCGCGAATCAGAGCAAGTTCCGACACCTTGGGAACCGGCGACGACACTCCCTTTCTAATCGGATTGATGCACAGCGTCATGTTCTCCGGCAGCCTATAGAGCCGCACATAGCCATCGGCGCTCGCAGCGGCTATCAATCCGTCCTTACTCACGTCAAGATTGATAATCTTTGCTGACTGCCGCTTGCTCTGCTGCACGAGGCATTGTCCTTTGACATTCCAGACTATGATGCGCCCGTCGTCTCCGCCTGAAACCAGGATGTTCGGGTCTGTCGGTGAGAATACGACTTGCTGGACCAGGGCATCATGCCTCCCCAATTCCACCGGCTGCACCTTTGCCTCGCGAAGATTCCACAGCCTGATGATCCCGTCTTCACCACCTGAAGCCACCAAGCGGCTATCCCTGCTGACGGCCACCGCAACAACTCCCTGCTTGTGAGGAAATTTGCGCACCTCCCCAGTCTTGAGGTCAAACAGGCGTACTGTCTTGTCACTTCCAGCAGAGATAACGAACTCTGACCCTGGCGTTCCACTGTAAGCCACGCTAGTGATGTCGCTGGGTGTGCCCCAGAGTTCCTTACCGGACCACGAACGAAAGACCTCACGCTTAGATACATCGAAGATACAGAGCAAACCCCTACCAGGAGAGCCGTCTCCAGTTATAACGTACCCTGCGGCCAAGCGCGACCCGTCGCTGTTATAGGCGAGGGTCCAAACGGATTCAGCGGCTGATTGTTGTCCACAATCCAATCTTCTGCCCGTTTCACCATATGTTTTTGCATCGACTAGCCGAACCAGCCCGTCTTCCCCGCCAACAGCGAGTGTTGTGCCATCAGGACTGTAGGCAAGAGCCGGTGTGGGCATGAGATTGCCAATTGTTACGGCCTTGCGTAGATGGCCGGAATCTTCCATCACTGAATGGAGCGCGGTCAAGCTTGCGATTCTAGCCTGTGACATCCTTGGGTCGAGACTGCTCAAGCGATACGCAGCGAGCCCTCGATACATGGTCTGTTCCAAAGGCTCCATGCCTGCACGTAGGGCCAGACGCCCATCTCCGAGGCGTGCCGTTTCGAGAGAGACAGCCGTCTTCGCAGCCTCCGTTGCTCTTGTCTCTGCCTCTTTTGTTCTCTCATCTGCTCTTTTCTGTGCCTCTGCTGCGCTGTGTTTTGTCTCGTTCAAAACCCACAGGCCCAAGATCACGATCACGATGCCTGCCCCGGCGGCAAAGTTTCGCATAACCCTGGCAAACCTGAGGCTACGGCGGGCAGTATCCCGTTCACGTTGTAATTCTTCACTGCGGGCCCGTTCCTTGTCCCGATCGGCTTGGGCTTCCCTAGCCAGACGTTCCTGTTCATCCTGATGCTGTTTAATCTTCCGTTCGTCTCGAGCCTTTCGAACCACAGGGACAAGTCGGTCATGAATCAGTTCCACGCGCGTAGTATCTGGGTAGGGAACGATCCGCAACAGACGATGTTTGTCCGTGAGCACGGTCAGTTGTTTCTCGGTGAGTAATTTCTCATCGATAGCTTCTTTTCTAGGGTAGTCACCACGAAAGTGATCCCCCTGAATCAGGTAGCCCTCGATGAAACTCGCTACCTCTGGCGGGCCCTTCAGCGCATCGTCGTCGAGAGCCTCCCGGTAGAAACCATCCAAGATGTCCTGTCCCGTTTCCAGCACGAGCGTCTCGTCGATCTGGGCCCCGGGCTTGCGTCGTCGGTTCAGCTGATAGCAACACAGGCTCAGGAGTACAGGCTCAACGGTCTTGCTGGATGGGTCGGTGGCGCCTCCCTTCTGGTCAAGTTTCCCGACAAAATCGACAATGCACGGCGCGACACTCTTGGAGAGGACTGCTTTACCTGCACGTTCGACCGCTTCGATGGCACGCTGGCGCGACATCGGGTCAAGCCGTAGGCAGTTGCGCAGCAGCGAGGGCACCTTCTGCTCCCACGTTTTCACGTCGGGCAAAAAGTCTTCACGAAATGAAAGAACAATGCGATAAGACTGGGAAACAACATCCAGCCGCAACCGTTTGGGGCTCGACGAAGCCTTCTTAATTTCGGATGGAACGAGGTTCTCGATCAGATCCTCTAAGCCGTCAAAGACCTGTGAAACTCGCTCGCTAGTGCTGTCACTGCGAGAAAATAGCTCCTCGAACTGGTCGAACACCAGCACAGGAGTAAGCAGATAGTTATTCTGGCTCCAAATTTCGAGGTCCCTGCGGTGCAGGTATTCCCATAAGCTCTCATCGCGCTCAGGAGCGGGATAGTCTGCCTTTGCACGATCGAGCTCCTCCTTGAGACGCTGGATTACTTGCTGAAATGGTGGGAGGCTGGCCGTAGCAGAGAAATCTACACGCAAATGGACGGGCAGGTAATGTCCGGCCCGCAGCAATGGATACAGTCCCGCCTGCAGCAGCGAGGTCTTGCCGAGCCCGGACTTACCATACACGACTGTCAGCGGCGTCAATCGAATCAGCCGGAATACCTCGTCCGCTTCTTCGTCGCGGCCGAAGAAGAACTTGCTGGAAGTCTCATTATAGGCCGCTAAACCTGGCCACGGGTCTTGGTCGTTCAGTGTGATGAAATCTCTCGAAGATGGAGTCATGATTGTTTGCTCACAATTCGAGCATCGCGCACCAGTTCCTTCAGCTTCTTCTTCAAGCGGTCATCCGGTTGCCCCTCTGGCGCGTGGGCAAAATCCAAGCTGAGATTGTTCTGCCATTGCCACACCGATTTGTTGCCGGTATAGCACTCTGGTGCAAAATCGGCATCGACGATGACCGGGAAAATGAAATCACCGCTGTTCACTGCTTTTCGACACTCGGTTGCCTCATCCCATTCGGTGAAAACGAAGGCCTTATCACGCTGGTTGGTGGCGCGCGAAAGCAGCGGCAGAAAATACCGGCAACTGTGGATGCCGTCCAGAATGCCACGCTGAAAATCCTGTCCCGGCTCAAGAGTCTTACGGTCGAACCATACCTCGCTATCGGCAACGCCTAGTCCAAGCAGTGACTGATATAGTCTCTCTGCAAAGGGCAGGTCAGTCTTTCGCGAATAGCTGATAAAGAACATCGTTCTCCGGGGCGCCGCCTCGTGTGCTGTCTGAGCAGCTTCTTGTCCGACCCCACCATGCTCTGCCATCCAGCGCCGGTGCAGCTCACATACGAACTGAGTTGGCGAAGTCTCCGAAAGGATCTTGGTGTTCCTGCTGTAACTTTCGAGAAAGCACGTAAGATTTTCCTGTGGCTGTAACGGGTCGATAACCCATCTGCGCTTGTCCGTCTCCGAGAGGCGTTTCTCGTTGGTCAAGCGAAGGAAAAACCGGCCCAGCCAATCCGGAACATTACAGCCAATCAGCAACAGGTTGCGTTGTCGCAGTTCGGCACGGAAAATGGGAACCGCCTCGGGGCGAGCGATTATGTTGTGGGCGTACTCCAAGACATCCTCGTCGTGAATTGCAAACATAGCTTCACGGCGCGCCTTGCCGAAGAGATACAGTACGTTTACTTCCCCCTTCTTCTTCTCCCAACCGCGAGCTAGATCTTCGCGCTTATCAGATTTTTGAGATGGCACATGCACGATCTCGTTCACGCCATAGTGCTCGCGCAAGCTACGGACAAGCAGGTCGTCTGGGGTTAGTGTTACGAAGAGACGAAAATCTGCGATCTCCGCTAGCTGCCGGATTGGGACAGGTATCGTAAAGTCTTTGGCTCCCGTCACCGCGGTGATTGCCAAAAATACGCGCTCGTAAAGATCGATATCCTTCTCATCGATCTTCTTTAACTTTAATTGCGAAACCGCTTCGTTCAGTTCGCGGAAAGGTGGGAGCGACACCTCACCAGCATCCTTACAACAGTCGCGCATGAGACGTGCAGCAATCTGCGACTGAAGGGATGATTGCCCGTCGGCACCGACCAACAGTCGAGTTCCTATAATGGGAACAACGGAACCTTCCCGGATCTTGCCCATCAGACTCTCCCACAACTCCTCGTCCATTTCTTTCATCGAGTTTCCTCGCGCGCCATTAGAGTTCTCTGATATCGATCCAATTGTACTCGTTCCGTCCTGCCTTTCACTTCCTGATACATGTGAGCCGTACCACCCGACCCATCACCACCACCGCCCTTCCACAGACAGACGAACAGGACTTTGTCGATGCCATAGGACAACGCGGGTATAGAGCAGCCAGAGATTGCAGCGTTCGAGTGGGTCCACGCCTTTTGGAGGTAGGCCAAGCGGTTTCGACGCCGAGCGAATCCCTCCCCTGAGTGCGGCTTTGGCCGCCAGATACCGATCTCGCTAAATTTCGCTGCTACAGACCAAAGACTTCTCAAAAACCTCCGGTTCATCGAACGGCTGCAGCCACTGAGCCGTCACCCTCCGTTGCTGATAGACCTCGGTGAACAACAGGTCGCCGCCACTTGCACCTTAGGTGAGTGCGAGGTCTTCCGGTCCGGCTCCCAATTGATCCAAAGTCCCGGCGATTTTCTGTGCCGCGAAGGGAATCAAATCCACGTCGATGAAGACTGTCTCTCGGCCAAACTGCTGGATGAGCCGGTCGTAGATCCACCCGATACCATCGGCGCTATCTTCACGACGGTAGGAGATCAGGAGCTTGCTCATCGTCTAGCCACAACGCTGGGATAACACCGTCTATGTCTTTCCGTGAAGGCTCAGCTCATTCTCGAGTTCCATAGCCCATGCCACAGCGTCAGGACGCTTCTCGCGGGCCTCACGGATCAGCCTGAGATTTCGAGCGGTGGTCTCCGGCTCCCAGGATTCGCGCACGGCGGCGAGCGCATCGGCAAGCGCCGACTCAGCTTGCTGCTGGTCCTTGGCGAGCACCGCCAGCTCCAGGAGCGTGGCATAGTCCCAATAATCTGGCTTGCCGGAAGCGATGCGGCGTTCCACAGCGTAGGAGACGACCGGAATCAGCCGTTCTCGCCTGGGATCGGGCGGCTCTTTCAGCTCCATCAGCGTCACGGCATTGACCCCCGGATAGGCGTCGCGCCAGTCGGCCTCGAACCCATTGAGGTAGGCCCCGATGGCTTTTTCCAGCAACCCACGCGCGAGGGCCTTCTCGCCGGCCTTCAGCGCGGCTTCCCACCGGTCTTTGTACACACGGCCAAGGATGCCGAACGTCTCGCTGCTCGTCCCGCGGCGCTCAATCAGCGCCAGCAGTATGCGTTCAGCTTCGTCGCCGCGATTGGCCCGGTTCAGGGCCAACCCCAATTGTTCCTGCACCAGGACCGTGACCGCCAGCGGCGCGGACATCTTCTGCGCCAGCGCAATCATCTCGTCCCAGCCCTTCACGGCACGGTAGGACAGGAACAGATCGATAACCACGCCCACTTCAGCATCATGGATAGGCTCTATGTCTCGCTCGATCGCTCGCACCGCCTCGATGCCTTGTGCGCGGGCCTGCGCCAACTTCTGGCGGATCGTGCTGGAATACGCTATACGTTCGCGAAACACATCGGTCTTCAAACGCTGGATGTCGGGAAATCCCTCCACCAGTTCGAAGACAGGGCTGTCTGTTTTAAGCGTGCGCGCCTCACGAAGAATGGCCGTAAGCCGGTCACGGTCCGTTTCGCTCATCGCGGGTTTGCCGTCAGCGCCAAGCTGGTACGGGAGGGCACGTAATGGCGCCACGTCGAACGGCAACTGGCCAATGCCTTGAGCGAACAACAGCACCGTGCTGGCTGGACGGACGGCATGACGCAATCCCAGCTCGTAAAAGACATTGGCATTGGCTGTGGTCAAGTCTGCGACTGCGTATTCACACAGAATCAAGCGCTCGAACATGGGCTTGTGGATCACGCCACCGGTCATCTCCTCATCGGCGCGTAACGGCTCAAGACCAGCGGCAACCACCGCAGGCTTGATGAGAAGTTCGTAAATGGAGTCAAAGTCCACCAACCGGCCGTCGCCGGCAGGCTTTTTCCCGAAGGGCATGAGCACGAAGCATAGTGGCAGCATGGTCGACTTGAGCTGGTTAATATTCAGTCCATCGTCCAAGTGACGGAGCACTCATCATCTCAGGTGACCTCACTTCAAGGCATCCTAAGACTCTCGCGGCGCGAGTGTACCCCTCTGACGATTTCCGGTCAACTCGGCTACCCTGAACCAAGGGTTCTACTTGGACTCAAAGATTCCAGTTTGAAAGGCTCCGAGGCCTTTTCCGTTGGTCCCACTATCGGCTTAGGAACCCGGCTAACTTCGCGCAAACCACAAACGAGCTCATGATGATTCCCTTCGCTCCCACAGTAGGGTCGAACACATTTGTCATAAGATACGTACCACCACTCAATCCTTTCACTCACGAGAGTATTGCTCAAGATCCGGCAGTATGTTAAGAATCCGCACCTCATTGAACAAAAAATACTCCACCATACAACCACGGAGGATTGGGTATGAAAACGGTGACCTCTAAGTCCGCTCGTGCATTTGTCCATGCCGTTGATCTGCCGCCGTCGACACGGGGAGGCTTCGAAGGAGCTGGAGAGATCATTGATTTCAAGGCACAGAAAGATCAGGCCATGGTGGTGGCTTCCGATATCGTGGCGTTTGTGAAAGGCGTCTCGAACGAACGGCGGCAAGACATTGTCAATGCCAGTCTGCTCGCCCAGCTTGTGGCCAACAAGAAAGTCCCTGATAAGACGAATATGATCGAGTGGTACAACGCCTACTTCGACGTCCTGGAAAATATTGGATGGGTTGTCCAAAACAAAACCTTCTCCTCTTACACGGAGGAGGCAGACGGCCTTGAAGCTCACGAGGCGATCCTGAAGGTGGCCGCGGTGTTTCTCGGAGCCGCTCCGGCGGCGCTCGCAGTGGTCACATCGACCCTCGAAGCCCTGAAGTCGATGGATCCCAGCAAGCCGTGGGTGACCATATTTGACCGGGAAAGCAAACATGTGAAGACCGGACACTTTCAAATTGCGCTGGCCGAGCAAGGCGAGAACGACCAGTTCCTTGTGTCGTTGATGGCTTTCAGCCTCAACGCACAGTCAACCCTCACCAATATACTGTTCTTCAAGATACGCAATGACGAAGCCGAGCTGCAGAAGTGCTCCGGCAAGGTCACCATCAATGATCAAGTTCTCTCAGACGTGCGGGATCTTGTGCGGCAAAAGATTACGACCCATGTCAGTGAGTATATCGCCAAGCTCCCGGATCTCGTATAAGTGGTGAAGCATGGGTTCTTGAGAAGGTTCCCTGTAAGCAGTGGACACCATGGTCTATGCGGCTGAGGGCGGTCTTCCTTTCATCTGATGATTG
>Ga0315287_10006398_pt1 | contig 11714 bp, 12 predicted proteins | sample YL17G11_0_MG_FD_205037 | JGI IMG/M metagenome (GOLD analysis project Ga0315287, IMG submission 205037) | Sediment microbial communities from Yellowstone Lake, YNP, Wyoming, USA - YL17G11_0 | ecosystem: Environmental > Aquatic > Freshwater > Lake > Sediment | place: USA: Wyoming | collected...
ATCGAGTATGTCAAGAAGGTGAAGCCCTACCCGGTGGGGATCGGCGGGGGCACCTGCGCCAACCCGTTCAGGCGTGCGGGGATGGAGGCGGCCGTCTGGTCGACCACGAGGGAGACCGCGCACGATGCCAACGAGTTCGCGGAGATATCGGACCTCGTCTCGGACGCCCAGGTGTACGCGCTGCTGTTCGCAGGGAAGAATGTGCCGCAGGGCTAGAGGTCGGGCGAGGCCTTTGTCTCCTCTCCGAATATCCGTGCGACCATCCAGTCGGCGTCGAACCTCATGAACTCGTCGTACTCCTGGCCGTAGCTGACGTAGATGATGGGCTTGCCTATGGTCTTGGCGATCGAGAGGGCCGCCCCGCCCTTCGCGTCCGCATCGATCTTGGTCAGCACGACGCCGTCTATGCCGACCGCCGCGTCGAACCGCTTGGCCTGCTCGACGGCGTCCGAGCCGGCAAGCGAGTCGCCGACGAAGACGACCAGGTCCGGTTTGGCGACGCGCCTGATCTTCTTCATCTCGTCCATGAGGTTCGTGTTGGTCTGCATCCGTCCGGCGGTGTCGATGAGCACCACGTCCTTCTTCCTGGCCTTCGCGTGTTCGACCGCGTCGTAGGCCACCGCGGCGGGATCGCCCCCCGCCTGGTGCTTGATGATCCTGCACCCGAGCTTCTCGGAGTGCAGCGTGAGTTGCTCGATGGCACCGGCCCTGAATGTGTCCGCTGCCGCGAGGACGCAGCTGAGGCCGTGCTTCTGCAGCCTGCTGGTCAGCTTGGCTATGACCGTGGTCTTGCCGGTCCCGTTGATGCCGACGAACATGATCACGAACGGGGGTTCCTTGGCCTTGATCCGCTCCGAGAGCGAGAATCTCTGGTCCGCGAGGACCTCCTTCACGGCCGCCTTGACGGCGAGCTCGACCGCCTCGTCCGTCTTGAAGCTCCTGTCTATCCTCTTGCCCGAGAGCGATGCCCTGACGTTCCTGGTTATCTCCTCGGCTATGGGCAGTGCGACATCGGCCTCGAGGAGCCCGAGTTCGAGCTCATGCAGCAGATCGTCCAGCGCGCTCTCCTTGAGCCTCCTTCCAGAATCACCGACGATCTCCGAGATGTCCTCTATCGACTTCGTCTTCGTGCTCTCGGACGCTCTCGAGAACATATCCTTCAGAGCGCGAAACATGTTCCGCCTCGGGCCTGTGTCATCACTGGGCCTGCAGGGCGTCGTACTGCTCCTGCAGCTTCTCCGTGGCCTGCTGGATCATCGCCTCCAGCTGCTCGGCCCTCTCGCTGACCTTCCTGAAGGTCTGGGAGAGCTCGTCTATCCTGACCTCGAGGAGCTTGTCGGCCTCCTCGGGCGCCCTCTGTATCGATACGTTGGAGCCGACGCCCAGGACGGCCTCGCGCCTCTCGGAGACCTTTGCATACACGTAAGCATCGGCGCCGACCGGGATCATGACCTCGTCCCCCGGCTTCCCGGTGGTCAGGTTCTTGATGGTCTCCCTGGCGCGGGCGTGCTCTTCGACGGCCAGCTGAATCAGTTCCCTCTGCCTCCCGAGCCCTTCGAGCTGCGCCTTGGCGTTCTCTATCCGCATCGCGCTCTCCCTGAGCTCGGCCTCGGTCGTCACTTCTTTGCCTCCAGCAGGTATTTGACGGCGTTGTCCGTGACCTCTTCGTGCTTGAGGGCCCTGACCCCTTCGATCTTGACGAACCTCCTCTTCACCCTGTGTCTGCTCCCGATCAGCGCCAGGGTCTTTTCGATGGCAGCGTTCTCATCGCCCGATGCGACTTCCAGCGCGAACGGCTGCCAGCGTCTCAGCGAGATCTTGAACTGTCCCTTGACTTCGAAAGCCTTCATGGTGACCAGCAGGGGGCCTAGAGAAAGGACTTCAGATAAAGCTTTTGCCTGGAGTCCGCAGAAGTTTGATTACCAATGCGCGCAATGGAAACCCTCTGTGTCGCGGACCGTAGAGTGTTTCTACCCAGGCGCGAGCTTCCCCTCGATATCGACTACAGGCGTGTCCTGTGCGCTGGACTGCAAGCACTGCGGCAGGAAGTACCTCGAAGGGATGATGCCCGCACCGACGCCAGAGGACCTGCTCGGGCTGGCCGACGTCCTTGCGAAGCGGGGGGCGGCGGGCTTCCTGCTGAGCGGCGGGGTCGACAGGGACGGGATAGTCCGGCTCGAAGGCTTCGTCGACGCCATCCGGGAGGTCAAGGCGACGACCGACCTGAGGGTCAACGCGCACATAGGCCTCGCCCGCAGGGACGACATCAGGCGTCTGGTGGACGCCGGCGTCGACGCGTTCTCGGTGGACGTCTATGGGAGCGACGACACGATCCGCGAGGTCCTCGGGCTACCAGCGACCACGCGGGACTACCTCCGAGTCGTCGAGGACCTGCGAGACGCAGGTGCGCCGAACATCACGCCCCACCTGTGCATAGGTCTGCACCGCGGGGAGCTGAGGGGCGAGCACCGGGCGCTCCAGGACCTGGTCCGCCTCGAGCCTGATTCCATCGTGTTCATCTCGCTCATACCTACGAAAGGGACCCAGTTCGAATCCGTGAGGGCGCCTTCAGGCGAGGATGTGGTATCGGTGATATCCAGTGCCAGGGAGATGCATCCGGGTGCGCGCCTGCTGCTCGGTTGCATGCGCTCGAAGCGGGACAGGTCGTGGGAGTTCGACGCCGTGCAGGCGGGGATCGACGGCATAGTCCTGCCATCCGAGGGCACCGTCGAGCGCCTGACGCGCTCGGGCATCGGTTTGAGAAAGAGGACGGTCTGCTGCGCGCTCCAGTGACGGCTATCTGTAGATCGAACCCTCGGAGTACTTCCTCTCGATCGGCATGAGGTAGGCCGCCCATGCGATGTTGGACACCACGAACGCAAGCGCGAGCAGCGCGACGATGCCCGTGAAGGTCTCGGAGGATTCCTTCTCGAAGGTGACGGTCGCGACGACGCCCTCCCCGTAGTCGTTCAGGACGATGTGGAACTGCGAATGCTCGGCCGGTGGTACGGAGATGGAGAGTGCACCCTGGACCACGTAATCCTGCCGGTTCAGCCGGAGGAAGAACAGCTCCTCTATGTCGCCAACGTTCGCCTTGTAGACGGCGTCGTCGACCAGGTAGACTTCGACGGTCTCCGGGGCCGTGACGGTCACCGAGGAGACCTTCATGAGTGCTAGAGGGTCCCGCGACCAGAACGACAGGTCCATGTTGCTCGTCAGTGCCTTGCTCTGCTCGCCAGCGTTCTCGACGACGCTGAGCACCTGGGGGACCATTAGCATGATGGTGACCACCGCGCTCACGGCCGCGATCATCAGCGCGGTCCGGATGGAGTTCTTCGCCATGAGATGCCTGGCACTGGAGCTACGGGCGAACTTGATCTCCATGATCCTGAAGAAGAATCCCTCGAGGCATATGACGAGCAGGAGGAGCACCATGACCGCCGCGAAGGAGTCGAGCGGGAGGTAGAAGACCGGCTCTATCTGCGCCCCGCCCATGATGAATATGATGAGGATCGCGAGGGCGAAGAGCATGGTGGTCTGGACTATGTAGAGCATCTTCTTGATGTTCCTGATCCTCGCCAGCCGGATCGAATCCTCGAGGACCTTGCTGGAGGCGGGCATGACGGCCTTTTATATGACGAAGTCTTGATTAATAGTTTTGCTACTGCGTCTCAACCTTCGCCAACTTCCTGCAGACTAGGAAGACCGCGACGTGCTCCGGCACATCGTTCGCTCCAGCGTCGAGCGCATAGTGCCGGTCCTTCATCCGCAGGTCGACCGGTTTCTCGCAGACCACTCTCACGGTGGCGTCGCCGAACGCCTCGGGTACGGCGTCGACGAAGGGGTCGAACACATCGAGCTCGTCCCTCGTCATCGGGAGGACCTCGAACCCGGTCTTCCCGTGGAGGGAGCTGGGCAGCCTGATCAGGCGCTTGATGTCCGATGTGACGGGCTCGTCCGTCTCACCCTTCATCCGGCCCTTCACCCTCCTGTCGACGAGCTCCAGGAACGCATCCGCGTGACGTTTCTCGGAGAACACCTCGAAGTTGTCCTCCTCCCGCATCCGGTCGACCCCTCGTTTCCCCCTCGCCTTGGCGAAGAGGTCCTTGTACACACCGTCGACCGTCTTCTTCCCGATGTCCCTCTCCGCGTCCTTGACGATCTGGGCTATGCGCCCCTTCGCCTCGTCCGCATCCAACGCGTCCAATTCTGCGAGCAGCTCGTCGATGCCCTTCCTTATCCTCCCGCGCCACCCGCCGTCCTCGAGCCTCGGCATGGTGCGCTTGTGGGCGGGTTTCGACCATTCCTTGGACTTCGCCTCGGTCTCGATCGCCGTCTGGGGGAACACCCATTCCATGTCCAGGTCCGTTCCGATGATGTAGTCGACGATCTCCCTCCGTTCGTGGCTGGTGAGCTTCAGCACCCTCGGGCTGTTGATGTGGACATGGTACCCCCTCCCGCCGGAGAAGACGATCTTGAGGTCGTCGTGGTCGAACCCGAAATCCCCGAGCAGGAAATCGTCCAGTAGGTGCTTCATCTCCTCCTTCACGCGGTCCAGCATCTGCTCGTAGCTGAGGCCCTTGGTGCCCTCGACATGGTCGGCGTCGAGGTCGAATATGAGGTCCGCCCCGAGCCAGCCCTTCTCCTTCATGGTGGGCGCGTCGGGCTTCTCGTAGTAGGCGCAGGAGTGATAGGCGTGTGCGGGCACCTGCTCGACGAGATGGTTCTTCAGCGCCGCCCGGGAGGGGAACCCGAGGTGTCTCATCACGAACTGACGGTCGAAGAACATGAACCCGAACTCGCGCTTGGCGAACCGCTCGGGCATCGCCAGGTTCGATTCGCGGTAATGCTTCGCGAAGAGCCTCATCACGAACCTGGTCGATGCGTCAGTCGGCATCTCGCCAGCGTTATCCAGTTGACCTGTATATTAAGCTCACATACGGCCGAGTGCTGCAAGTAGCCTCCCTCTCAGAAACCATAAAAAGGGGTGAGCACAATGACGCAGAGTCTGGGAGTCCGGATGATTAAGACTTACATCAGGGTCGCGCTCAGCAGCGAAGGCGAGTCCCCCAAACAGGTCATCGAGCGGATGAGGGCCATAGGCGCGGTGCCGGTGGTGGGCGACTACGACTTCGAGCTGAACCTCGGCGACGATGAGAGGATCTTCGACAAGCTCGAGGGCATACACCACGCGCTAAGAGGTTCCAGTGTGAGATACACGGTCACGACCAGGACCGACGTCGAAGAGACGCCCTCCGGACGAGCCGAGCACCCTGTCACCCATTTCGTGGACCAGAAACCCGTCGAGCTCAAGAAGGCGCTTTACAAGGCCAAGATCGACAGATGGCGGGACATGGGCCTGGACGTGAGCGCGCTCGAAGCCCTCCTCGAAACTGACTTGGACAACTTCAAGGCGGCTAGCAAGGAATTCCTGAGGACCCACCTCGACAGCCTCTCGGTCGTGAAGGACAAGCATCCTCCGCAGAACCAGATCGACGGTGAGGTCCTGGCGATCATGGACGAGGACGGAAAGTCACTCAAGGACATCCAGGGGGTCACGGGGTTCGGCGAGGAGATTGTCACGCTGTCCCTCGGGAGGCTCATATCCTCGGGGAGCGCCAGGCGTTGCCAGCTCGGGGCGAACGAGATATACTGCCTCGTCCCGCCTCCTGCGCCACCGGCGAGAAAGGAGCTGAAGCGGATCCCGGCGGAGAACGAGACCGAGGCCGAGGAGAGGGTGTGCAACGCAGCCTCCCCGGAGGGCTCGACGAAGGAACAGCTCGTAAGGACATCGCGGCTGCCTCATGACCAGGCCGCCAAGGCCATAGCGTCCCTCTCGAAGAAGGGCAAGATCCGGGTCGTGCGCAAGGGCAGCAGCGCGCTGTTCTACCTCGCGTGAGCGCCTGGGCCAGCAAAGGTTTATTACAGAACCGCATGATTGAGCGGCACGGCTCGGAAGGTGACCGGTGCAGGCACTCAAGTTGCGGGGCGTCAGGTTCGTTCATGCGGGCTCACAAGCACGAGCCCTGGACGGGATCGACCTCGACATCGCCAAGGGCGAGTTCGTCACGCTCCTGGGCGCGAACGGTTCCGGGAAGTCCACGCTCTGCATGCTCGCCAACGGGCTGGTGCCGCACGCGGTGCCAGGCACGTTCGAGGGCACGGCCGAGGTCTTCGGCCTCGACGTCTCGAAGTATCCGGTGACCGTACTGGCCACCATGGTCGGGATGGTCTTCCAGGAGCCCGAGAGCCAACTGTTCTGCATGAGCGTGGAGGAAGAGGTGGCCTTCGGTCCGGAGAACCTCGCTGTCCCAAGGGAGGAGATCGCCGAGCGCGTGGAGTGGGCCCTGTCACTCGTCGGCATGACGGGCTTGAACGAACGCTCCCCCTCCACCCTGTCCGGGGGCGAGAAGCAGAGAGTCGCAATCGCCGCAGCACTCTCGATGCGCCCGAGCATGCTCATACTGGATGAGCCCGCATACGCGCTCGACCCGGTGGGCAGAGGCGATCTGTATTCCATGTTGCGGGGTCTGAAGGACAAGCTCGGGATGACGGTGCTCCTGGCTGAGAGAGAAGCGGAGGATGCTGCCGAATTCTCCGACAGACTGGTCCTGATGGAGCGGGGAAAGATCCTGCGCAGCGGCCCGCCAAGGGAAGTCCTGTCGGATCCCAAGATGCTCGACAAGATCGGCCTCGAGCCGACCCAGCTCGGGGAGGTGGCCAGCCTTCTGGAGAAGAGGCTGCCGGGAAAGCGCTTCTCGTTCTTGTCTGTGGATGAGGCAGAGGTTGCCATAGTGCAAGAAGTACTCTCGGGGAGGGGCGGGGTGAGGGGATGATCCCCCGGCCCTTGACCGACCGCGGCGAACGGGTCATATCGATCCGCGACATCAAATTCACCTACGAGAACGGCCCCGAGGCTCTGCGCGGCGTCAACCTGGACATTCGGAGCGGAGAGTACGTCGCCCTCGTCGGAGGCAACGGTTCCGGGAAGACCACGCTCGCCAAGCACATGAACGGTCTGTTGAGGCCTTCGAGTGGCAGCGTCGAGGTCATGGGCAAGCCGGCTCTCGACCGAACCGTTGCCGAACTCTCCAGGATAGTCGGATACGCGTTCCAGAACCCGGACCACCAGCTTTTCTGCTCCACGGTCGACGACGAGCTGGCGTTCGGCCCGCGGAACCTCAAATGCCCACCGGAGGAAGTCACCAGGAGGGTCGAGTTCGCCCTTGATATCATGAATCTACGGGATGTCCGGGGAGAGCCGCCTCTATCCCTCAGTCTGGGTGAGAGGCGCAAGGTGTCCCTGGGCTCGGTCATCGCGATGGACCCGAAGGTGCTGATCCTGGACGAGCCGACCATGGGCCTGGACGCTGTGCAGTCCAGGGAGTTGATGGCAACAATTCGCAAGCTCAACGACGATGGGCACACCATCATCCTGATCACGCACGAGATGAAGCTGGTGGCGGAGCACGCGGACAGGGTAATAATGATGGCGAGCGGGAGGACGATGCTCGATGCCGACGCGAAGGGGGCGTTCACGGACCTCGCGATACTGGAGCGCTGCAAGCTCGTTCCGCCGCCGGTGTCGAAGCTCGCCCACAGGCTCGTCGAACGCGGAGTGTCGAAGGACATACTGTCGCCGGAGGAGCTCGTGTTCGAGCTCATGAGGCTCAGGGGTGGTCCCTGATGGCAGGCTTCATCGACCTCTATACCGAAGGCAACTCATTCCTGCACAGGATGGACCCGAGGGTCAAGATCGCGTCCGTGCTGCTCCTGAGCGTCCTCGGCTTCCTGCTGACCCGCCTGTACTCGCTGCTTCTCCTGCTGGGCTTGATCTTCCTGCTCCTGTTCCTCGCGAGGGCCGGCCTTGGCAAGACGACCCTGGCCCTCAAGGCGCTCCTGAGGGTCATGATACTGATAGTGGCACTTTGGCCGATATTCGACCCGTCCGGGACGCCGGTTCTCGCATCCCTCGGACCGGTGAAGATAACGGAACCGGCCCTCTGGCGGGGTGTCACCTCCGCCGTGCGTGTGGGCTGCCTCGCGACCGTATGGTACATCCTCATGCTGACGACATCTCAGAGGGACATGGTCAGAGCGCTCGTGAAGCTCGGTCTCCGGTTCGATTTCGGGCTCGCGCTGTCCATATCCCTGCGGTTCCTGCCCACCTTCGGGCTCACAATCGAGTCGATAAAGGACGCTCAGAGGGCGAGGGGCCTGGAGCTCGACAGGGGGGGTGTCATGAGGCGCGCCAGGAACTATGTTGCGGTACTGGTCCCCACGATAGTCTCGGCCCTCAGGACGGCGGAGACCCTCTCGCTGGCGCTGCAGTCCCGTGCCTACGGGGCCAGGGCGGATAGGACATACCTCCACGACCTCTCGATGCGCCGATCGGACGCCGTCGCGATCGCGGCCGTGGTGATGATTCTAGTCGTCCCCGCCGTCATGAAGTACCTGCTCGGCTACGAACTCTGAAATCGTAATGCGACCACTCGTTTCGACCGATCCTCCTCGCGGGTTTAATAACCACCACCTGACATGGGGTACTGAAATGGCAGCCGATCCAGACGCCGCACAGATGTCACAGGGGCCACCGAAGCCAGCTGGGTTCGTGTCCCCGAGAACAGTGGCCCTCTACGGGGTGTTGGCGGCTCTTACCACAGCGATCACCTACGCGTCCTACACACCGTTCTCTCCGACGAAGGGTTACTTCAACCTGGGCGAATCGATGGTGTTTTTCTCCGCGCTCGTGTTCGGATGGCGCGCGGGCGCCATATGCGGAGGGATCGGCAGCGCGGCGGCCGACATACTCCTCGGCTGGGGGATGTACGCCCCGCTCACGCTTGTTGCAAAGGGTGCCGAAGGACTCATCGCAGGCACGATAGGCAGGATGAAGGGGGGGTTGGCGATGTCAGCCACGATCGCCCTGTTGGCCGGCCTGCTTGCGGCGATGGGGCTCTCTTACTTCACAGGCGCGGAGGCATACGGTATGGACGAGCTGACGTTCCTCATCATCGCCTTCCTCGCCGTCTCCGCAACCCTGCTGCTTGTCATGTACCTGCTCGGGGGCAAGGTCCACAAGGCGACTCCGATCGTCCTCGGCATCGCGATCGGCGGCACCGTGATGATAATCACATACTTCCTAGGCGAGTGGCTGGTGCTCGGTGTGGGCTTCGGCAAGGCACTGCTCGAGGTGCCGATCAACGTGCTCCAGGTCACCCTCGGTGGGACGATAGGCGCGCTGCTGTCCTACTATGTCAAGAAATCCTACCCGCGCATCACCAGGATATGAGCGCCAGGGAAAAGGGTCAGTTCTTCTTTAGCTTCGACAGCTCCTTCTCGCCGACCCTGTCCCTCGGCATGAGCCTCTTCATGCCGGCCATCATGTTCATCCCGAAGGCCATGAAGAACGCCGGGAGCGATATGCCGAACCTCGTGCCGGTCTCGACCATCTTGCCGGGGTTCATGATCTCGTTCGGGTCCAGGAGCTTCTTGATCGACCTGATGAGCTCGGCACCCTCCTTCCCGCGGTACTTGTCCAGGTTGCCGGCGAAGAATATCCCCAGGCCCACGGGCCTCCCGCCGTTCGCGAACGCGATGTCGCCGAGCTTCTTCCCGAACCCCATCGCCGTCGTCGAGCGCAAGAAGTTGTGCTCGTCGGTCAGGTAGTAGGGCATCAGCATGAACGAGTTGATGTCCGACACCGTGCCTATGATCGGCGCGTTGAGCTTCATGTTCGTGATCAGGGCCCTCGTCTCCGCGAGCGCCTTCTCGAAGTTCTCCATCGGCACGAGCACCTCGCCAGGTATGGCCCCGGCGCCGAGCTCGCGCACCCGGAACTCGTAGTTCCTCTCGTGCCACTCGTGCTCCGCGGTCTCCTTCGGCTCCTTCTTGCCGCCCTCTGAGGTCATGATCTCGTCGAGCTTCTTCTCCTCCAAATCGACGGAGTCCTTGGAGCCAGTGAGCATGCATGTGACGAGGCATCCGACCTCGGGGGCGTGCTTCCCGAGCGCCCGCAGATAGTCGAAGTGGAGCCTGTCGCTGAACATCATGTGCATCGGCGCGACGCCGCTCCTGGCGATCCTGCGGGCCGCCGGACCGAACTTGGCCAGGTCATCGAACGAGTAGGCGACCGCCCGCATCTCCTCCGGCTTCGGAAGTATGATGAGCGTGACCTCCGTGACTATGCCGTACGTGCCCTCGGCCCCGACGAAGAGCCATGTCAGGTTCGGGCCGCCGCCGTTGTTCGGCACAAGCTTGTCACCCGTGTGGATGACAACGCCCGTGGGCAGCACGACCTCCATGTCCCTGATCCAGTCGCCGGCCGTGCCGTACTTGAACGCGCCTATGCCCGTGCCTCCGGTGCCTATCCATCCGCCGAGCGTGGCGGAGGGGGCGCTGCTGGGGTAGCATGTGAGGAAGAATCCCTGAGCGTCCAGTGCGTCCGCGAGGGCCTTCCACGTGATGCCTGGCTGGACGGTGACGACGAGGTTCTTCCCATCTATCGAGATGATTTTGTTCATGGAGGTCATGTCGAGGACCGTCCCTCCCTTGACCGGGACGGACCCCCCGAGGCCCCAGGTGCCCGCGCCCCTCGGCACGATAGGCTTGCCCGTGGCATTCGCCTTCTTGACTATCTGCACGACGTCCTCGGTGTAGTTCGGTCTCACTACCTGGTCGGGCATCGTCTTGAACAGGACATCCATCTCTTTCGGAAGCGGCGCGAGGTCGTGGCTGTACAACCTCCTCTCGAGTTTGTCATCCGAAGTCTCCATGATGAAGCACCTTCCCTATCGGGCTGCTGTCTGGTGGCGGGCCTCCCCCGCCCACGGATGGTAAGCAATCATCCCCAATAAAACTATACGTCGCCCACCCGGCTCCTAGTGCTGGCATGTGCTGTGTTTCGACGGTGCATCGCGGGTTCACGTCGAAATGTTCTTATCCTCAATGGGCGTGGAAGAGCCCGACGAACTGGGCGGGTCTCCGTCCAGGGGAGAGATGACTACCATGGGCGCGACCCTCAGAACATTGGCCCTCTTCGGTGTGATGATGCTGCTGTTCATTGGCATCGGCTACCTTGTGGGCGAAGTCTTCATGAAAGACAATCCGATGCTCGGCCCGCTGGTCTTCCTGGCCATAGCGGCGGTGATGAACTTCATCAGCTACTTCTTCAGCTCGAAGATCGTGCTCTGGTCCTACAGGGCGAGGATCGTCTCGGAGGCCCAGGCCCCGAGGCTCCACAAGATCGTCAGGATGATATGCGTCAAGGCCGACCTGCCGATGCCGAAGATCGCCGTCGTGCCGACGCAGAACCCCAACGCGTTCGCCACCGGCAGGAACAAGAACAACGCGGTCGTGGCCGCGACCGAGGGTATCCTCATCCTGCTGAGCGACGACGAGCTCGAGGGGGTGCTCGCGCACGAGATGGCCCATGTGAAGAACAGGGACATCCTGGTCATGTCGGTGGCCGCCACCCTCGCTGGCGCGATCGCCTTCGCCGCGAGGATGTTCTGGTTCAATTCGCTCTTCGGGGGAAGGCGCGGGAACAACAACGCCATCATACTGCTGGTCGTGGCAATCACCGCACCGATCGCCGCGATGCTCATACAGCTCGCGATCTCCCGGAACCGGGAGTACAAGGCCGACCGCGAAGGCGCGCTGATGATCCAGAGGCCCCTCGTTCTCGCGAGGGCGCTCCAGAAGCTCGAGGACGG
>Ga0315287_10006400_pt1 | contig 11713 bp, 7 predicted proteins | sample YL17G11_0_MG_FD_205037 | JGI IMG/M metagenome (GOLD analysis project Ga0315287, IMG submission 205037) | Sediment microbial communities from Yellowstone Lake, YNP, Wyoming, USA - YL17G11_0 | ecosystem: Environmental > Aquatic > Freshwater > Lake > Sediment | place: USA: Wyoming | collected...
TGATCGCCACTTGGCAGCGCTCTTCGGCTTGCCCGAAACGCCCAAGACGGTATTCGCAGTATGCCTGCTCGGAGAAAATGCGGCCACGGTCCGAAGCATTGAGCCGGTCTCCGAAGCGGTCCATGTAATGCTGCAAGACCTCCATCGCGCGCGCCGAACCGACGCGGCGCTCCAAGAGATCCGCATGTGCCAGCACCATCGCCGTCATAGCGTGGAAGTCCAGGTCGGCGGCCTCCGCATCCGCGAGCTGGAACAGCCGGTCAGAGGCGCGTTCGAAGTAGCTTTGGCCTTCGGTGAAACGCCCGTGCTGGACTTCCCACGTTCCGAGGCGCTGCAGCAGATCGAGAATGCGCGGCAACGCCAGATGGTGCACGAGGTTGGAGCTCACCAGCTTGCGCTGAATGAAGCGCGCCAGCGCCTCCAAGCTGCGGCGCTCGACGGCGCGGAGAAGCGCGTCGGCGGCAGTTGCCGCTTCCTCCCAATTGCCGCCCGCGAACAAGTGATGGAAACGCAGGTAACGCTGGCCCAGCGATTGGGAATCAGCGTGCTCCAACAAATGCGAAATGAGCAGGTGCAATTCCTCGCGACGCTCCGGCGTCAGGGCCGAACGCCGCGCCTCGAGCGCGTCCGGCCGCAAGGTGCGCAGCACCAGCCGGGGCTCGGGGCCCCACCATCCACCGGTGTCCAGTTGACGGCGTACATGTCCGCAGCGTTCGAGTTCCACGATGGCTTCGGGGAGGCTTGCTTCTTGGCGTGGCAGCGCCTTGCGCAACATCGACGCGGTGGCGTCGGCCTCCAAGACGCACAGCAGATCGAGCAAATGCCGTCCGGCGGGCGACGTGGGCAGCGGCGGCGGCGGCTGCTCGAGCGACGCGATCGACACCTCGCGCAATGGCGCATCGACCGGGCACCAGGATCGCACCCAAGCCACGAGATCGGCGTTGCCGGGGCGCTCCCGGCCGCGGCGCACCCCCACCACCGCCAGGAACGGGCGCATCTTCTCCCAGGGCACGGCGGTCAAGGGCAACAGTTGTTCGTCTTCCGGGACGTCCTCGGGAATCAGCACCACATGTCCCGCGTCGCCCGCCAAGTCACGCGGCTCCCAGGCGGACAGCGGTTCGATCCAGGTCACCCGCGGCCGTTCGGTGAGAAAAGCCAGCCGCTCGCGCACCCGCACGAACAGATCCTTCAGGCCGGCCCCGTCTTCGGGGCCCTCCACGGCGACAACCGAACTGCGGCCCTCGATCAGTTGCTGCAAGGCGACGTCGAGTGCATCCAGCACCGCCGCCTCGGTAGGCGCGAACGCCGCGCCGCGCACGTCGGAAATCCGCTCGACGCTCTGCCGGATGGGCTCGTCTTTCACCCGGAGACTGAGGGTGCCCCGCAGCTCCTCGGCCAGTGCGCCGACGCTGGTGCGTAGATCCGGTTCCAGGGCTTGCATTCGCGTCACCGCGGGCAGCCAATCCGGCGCCGCAGCGCCGCTGCGATCCACGATCGCGCCAAGCACCGCGGCGAGCATGTAACCGTCTGTGCTGCTGCCGAAGAGCCCGGCGTGGCGCAGCTCCGGCGGCTGGTAAGGCGATCGCACCCCGATGCGCGCCAGCAACTCGAACGGCAGCACCCACGCGCCCGGCAACACCACTAGACGATCGCCTTGCCACGACAAGTACTCGGGGCGCAGGTTCAACAAGTGATCGCCGCCGGCATTCGCCGCGTGGATGTCGCGCAGCAGCATGCGGAGCTGATCGACGTTCGGCAGGCGCATCGGCCCGGGACCGTGTGGCGCGTGATCGTCATCCAGGGCGTACACGTAGTAGGGGCCTTCGGACCACGACCCCACGGACAGCACCGGCACAAAGCTGGGCAGCATGGCGAAGCGCTCGGCGCGGTTGTTGAGCGCCGGTTCCCAGTCGTACTTCCAACGCGTGGCGATCCGGTCGAAACCCTCGCCGCCGGCGCTCTCGAGGACGGCAGCACGGCCGCGGATCAGGTCGCTGGCACGGTAGCGCGAGCGCCCGGCCAGCTTGGCCAACGGCTCGAGGATGCGGAATTTGGAGTCGACGATATTCTCGGGCACCCGGATCTCCCAGGCCAGGGGCGCGTCAAGTTTCCAGAGGCCGTTAAAAACCTTAACCATCCGGCCGGCGTCGCGCAAGCGGTTGCCGCGCCGCAATCCCGCGTCTATGCTGCGGTTGCCGCGGCTTCGAGCCAGGCCATTGCGAGGGCCCGAACCCCGCGTCGCCGCCCTGGCGGCGGGCCCGGCCGGGAGGTTGGATGCGAGCGAGCCGCTCCCAGCGCACCATGGCCATCGCGGTTCTGGTGGCGCTGGGGATCGTGGTGTTGAATCTGGCGCTGGCGCTACAGTATCGCGAGTCGCGGCGCGGGCTCGAGGCCGAGCTGGGACGCCGGCTCGAGAACGTGGTCGCGGTGCTGGCGCAGCTCGTCGACCCGCAGTTGGTGCAGCGCGCGGCCCGCGAAATCCCCACCGTCCAGGCGGCCGGCCCATCGGATTCGTTGCGCACGTTGCTGCGCGACCTGGCCGACACCACCGATCTCGCCAATATCCGGGTCTATGACCACGACGGCGTGGGGTTCCTGGAAGTCACCGGCTTCGGCCGGGAGACCTCTCCCGAGGTGCTCGATCCCTCGAGCGTCATCGCGGCGCTCACCGGCTCCACGGTCCACGGCGAGCCGTTCGAATCCGGCGGCGAGTTCTTGATGGCGGGCTATGCGCCGGTGCGTGATGCCGCGGGAACGCCGTTCGCGGTGGTGGCGGTGGAAGCGGACGCGCGGTTTTTCGCGGCGATCTCCCGCTTGCGGGTCGCGATGATCAGTAGCGCGCTGTTGAGCGCCATCGTCCTCGTGGGCTTGGGCCTGACGTTCGCGCGCTTGCAATCGTCGCTGCAACGCGCCGAAGCCGCGGTTCAGCGCGCTGAAACCTTGGCGGCCATGGGCCGCATGGCCGCCGGTATCGCGCACGAGATCCGCAATCCGCTCGGCATCATCAACGCCACCGCCGCACGGCTGAAAAAACGGTATGACAATCCCGCGGCGCCCGACGAGCGCTTCGGCTATATCGCCGAGGAAGTCGAACGCTTGAACGCGATTTTGACCGGCTATCTGAACTTCGCGCGCGACGAGCCATCCGAACAACGGCCACTCGACTTGGTGGCGGTGGTCGAACGCAGCCTGCGCTGGGCGGCGCCGGAACTGGAGGCCAACGCGGTGCAGGCGGCACTCGATCTGCCCGCCAGCTGCCCGGTCAGCGGCGACGCGCAGCGCTTGCAGCAGTTGATTCTGAACCTGGTGCTGAACGCCGTGCAGGCCATGCCGCAGGGCGGCAGGATGGCGATCCGGCTCGCGACGCACGACGGCCGCGCCTGCCTCACCATGGACGACACCGGACCCGGGTTTCCGCCGGGCGCGCGCCAGCGCTTTTTCGAACCGTTCGTGACCACCAAAGAGAAGGGCAGCGGTCTGGGGTTGGCGATCGCGCGCCGCATCGTCGAGGAGCACGCGGGGCGGATCACGCTTGGAGACGCGCCGCACGGCGGGGCGCGAGTCGAAATCGAACTGCCGCTGAGTACGGTGGCGGGCGAGCCGGTATGATGCGCACGCGGAGGCGGACAAGATGACCGATATTCTGATCATCGATGACGAGCGGCGCATGGGCGCGCTGTTGAAGGAGGAGCTCGAGGACTCGGGCTTCACCGTGCATGCCGAGTCCGCGAGCGCGGCGGCGCTCGAGCGGTTGCAGCGCGAAACCTATGCACTGGTGATCTCGGATCTCCGTATGGCGCCGCCCGACGGGATGGAAATCCTGCGCCGCGTCAAAGAGCGCTCCCCCGCCACCGACGTCATCGTGATGACCGCTTACGCATCCACCCAAACCGCGGTGCAGGCGATGAAACTAGGGGCCGCGGACTACATCATCAAACCCTTCGACATGGAAGAAATGCGCCTTCTCGTGCAGCGTGTCCTCGAGCGCCAAGGCCTGGCCCGCGCCAAGGACACGCTGGTGCGCGAGAACGCGGCATTGCGCGATCAACTGGCCGGCGTGCGCCGCTCGACCATCGTCGGTGAGAGCGCGGCGATTCAGGAGTTGCGCCAGATGATCGAGATGGTGGCGCAGTCCGACGCTACGGTGTTCGTGAAGGGCGCGAGCGGCGCCGGCAAGGAGCTGGTTGCGGGCGAAATTCACGCGCAGAGCAAACGCGCCGGCGCGCCGTTCATCGCGGTGAACTGCGCTGCGATTCCCGATACTCTGCTCGAAGGCGAGCTGTTCGGCTTCGAAAAGGGCGCCTTCACCGGCGCCGACGCACGCAAGATCGGGCGCTTCGAGATGGCGCAGCACGGCACCATCCTCCTGGACGAAATCGGCGAGATGGGCCCGGGCGTGCAAGCCAAGCTGTTGCGGGTCCTCGAGGAGCACAAGATCATGCGCTTGGGCGGCACCGCGCCCATCGATGTCGATCTGCGGGTGATCGCCGCCACCAATCGCAACCTGGAGGTCATGATCCGGGAGGGGCGCTTTCGGGACGACTTGTTCTATCGCCTCAACGTCTTCCCCATCGAGGTGCCGCCGCTGTCGGCGCGGCGTGACGACGTGTTGTTGTTGGCCGAACACTTCCTGCGTGACATGCGTTACGCGCACCCGCAGGTGCCTGCCGCCGCGGTGAATCTGCTGCGGGCACACGACTGGCCCGGCAATGTGCGCGAGTTGCGCAACGTCGTGGAACGCGCCACCATTTTGGCGCGCGGTGGAGCGCTCGAACCGCAGCATTTCATGATGCCACGGGCGGCGGGTGCGCCGGCCGCCGCCGCCGGCGCGCCGGGCGAAATCTCGCTCGATCTCGAGCTGCCGGAGACCGGCATCGACCTCGAGAAGCTGGAGGCGAGCCTGATTCGCAAGGCGATCGCCAAAGCGGGCGGCAACAAGTCGCAGGCGGCGCGGCTGCTGGGGATGACGCGGCGGACCCTCTACAGCCGCATGGAGAAACACGGCATCCAGGAGTGAGCGCCCCGCCCGGGCGCGGCAGTCCGCGGCGCCCCGGCCGGGACGTCCCGTAGCGGCCAACGCTGTCCCGTGGGGTACGCCGGGGCCCGGCCCGGGCCCGGTGACCGGCGGCGGGGTCCGCGCCAACTCTATGTCCTGGAATGTGTTGTGAGGGCAGCCCGGGACGGTGGGTGCTGGACCCGCTCTTGCTGCCCGGACGGTACGGGCCCTAGGACCCACGCCGCGGGGCCAACCCGCCGGGCCGTGCCCAGGCTGCCGAGGAGACGCCGATGAACCGCTCGAGACAACGCCAACGGCTCGTGCGCCTGCTGCTGTACGCGGGAGCTGTGTGGCCGTTGTTCGCGTGCATCGGCCCGTCGCGCGCGCTCGCCCAGCGCATGGACCCCGGCATGGTCCAAATGGAGCTCGAGCGCACCGACGAAGTTATCCGGCGCGCCACCGATCTCTTGAGTCGAGCTGCCAATCCCATGGCGCTGGAAGCACTGGCTTTCGCTCGCGTGCGGCAAGAACAGGCCTGGAATCAATTCCGCCAAGGTAATCCCCTGATCGCGTTGCAGTCGACCCGCGCGGCGCGCGACGCCGCCGAACGTGCCATCCGCATGGCGCAGCAGCAAGGCGACCTCGAGCAGATCGCGCGGCGCATGGTCGAAGACGCGGGCCGGGCGTTGGAAAATGCCCGGGCCTGCGTCGGCGACGCGCCCAGCGAACAGCAACGCCGGCTGCTCGATTTGGCACATCAGCAACTGGCCCAAGCGCGGGAAAACCTGCAAGCCATGCGCTGGCAAGTTGCGAGCGGCCTGGCGCGGCAGGCGTTGGACACGGCGCGCTTGATATGCGGCGGCGGGCCCGGTAGTGGGCCCGGTGGCCCGCCTGGCGGCGGCCCCGGCGGCGGTTGCGCCCGCGTGGCAGAGATGGCGGAGAACGTCACGCGCTTGTACGACCGGGCGGCACAGGACATCCCGGCCGACAATGCGCCGGCGCGGCGCCTGCTGGACGAGTCGCGCGACTTGTTGGAACGCGGCCGCGAGTCGCTGCGCGAGGGCCGCTGCGAACCGGCATTCGCGCAGGTGCGCCAGGCGCGCGATTTCATCCTGCGCGCGATGCGGTCGCAGGATGCGGAACCGGACGCCGGGGTCGTGGACCGGGCGATCGAGGAAACGGCGCAGTACTTGGACAGCATGGCGCCCGGGATTCCGTCCGACAACGCAGCCGCGCACGCGCTCTTGGACAATGCGATGCGGCATCTGCAGCGGGCCCGCGAACTGCGAGCCGGCGGTTCGCTGCGCGCCGCATTTGCCGAAGCGCGGGTGGCGCGTAACCTGGCGTGGCGTGCAGCGCGGGTCGCGGGACGCGGCCTGTGATTCGCGGTGCGAGCGTCATACTTCTGCTCGCAGCGACCGCCGGCGCCCCCGACAACGCAGCCCCGCCAGTCCGAAGCACGGCGCCGGATTCCGGCGCGGTGGCCGCGCCGCCAAACCCTCCGCCGCCGGCGCGGGCCCCCGCGCCGGACTCCTTGGCGCCGCTCGTGCCGGACTCCCTCGCGGCGCCAGGCGCCGCCGGGCACAGCGCGGCCTCGGGGGCGGATTCGCTCGCGGCACAGTTGGCGCGGCTCGGAGCCCGGCGCGACGGTTTGACCGGCACCGGCCGGCGGGTGTTGGATGAACTGATCGCCGCGGCGCAGCAGATGGCCGACGATGGGGACTTGGATGCCGCGTTGCTGATCGCGGCCGATGCCGAGCAATGGGTCGAACAGCAGGGGCGGTGAGTTCGATGCCGAGCGGCGGCGGCAGGCAAATCGGGCCGACGTTTGCCGCGCTGCTCGCGCTTGCCGCTTGCACCGCGGGAGCCCAGCCCGCGACCGGCAGCCGGCCGTTCGCGGTGCGCCAAGGCTGGCAATTCCGCCCGGGCGTCTCCTTCGCCTATGACTCCTTCGGCCAGCGCTACGTGATCTCCGACAACGACACCCTGGATCTCATCGACGAACTGAGTGCGCGCCTGCACACCTCCGTCGAGCACTTCGGCCGGACGCATTTCCGGCTGCAAAATGCGTTGGGGTACGGCCAGGAAGCCACCCGCGACGACTTGGTGGCGGGGCTTCAACAACCGCTGGGCCGGCGCACCGAGTTCCGGGCCGACCAGGAGCTGCACTACAAGGCCTATGCTCCCAACTCCGACTACGCGCTGTCGAGCGACTACCTGGTGGGAACGACGCGGGCGGCGGCGCTGTTCCGTCCGGCGCCGCAATGGCGGCTGCGCGTCGATGACCGCTTCGAGGCGACGTGGTTCCGCAACCCCGGCCGCTACAACTACGCCTACCGGTTGAACGACACGGGCGCCGAAATCGAGCGCTCATACGGCCTGCTGTCGCGGCTGCGCCTGGGCTACACCTACGGCTGGCGGTCGGTGCCGGATTCGACTGCCATCGACTACCAGCGCCACATTGTGATCACCGACTGGGAGCACGGAATCGGCTTGCACGGGCTCGGAATCGAGCAGCGGGCCGAACGGCGTTTCTTTGGCGATCCAACGGTCCGCAGCCATTACTGGGATTACAACGGCACACTCTACGGCCACGTGTTCCTGCACGAACACGCCCGGCTGCGGCCGGAATATCGCGGCACCGTCACGCACTACGACCGGCCGGACAGCCTCTGGTCCAACGCCACGGAGCAATCCGCCGAGCTGCTGATTGAAGGCGATATCTCGGCGCGGACGGTGCTTGCAGTCGGACCGCGCGGCGAATTCCGCCGCACCTCGAGCGCGGTCGACCGGGCCTACAACCAGTGGGGCTTGAAGGGCAGCGTGACGCTGGCGCTGGGGAACACGTTGTGGCTGCAGTTTACCGACGAAATCGGCCTGCGCCGGCACTTCGCCGGCGAAGATCTGCTGTTCTCCGATTACACCTTCAACTGGAGCACGTTGTATCTGTCGTGGCTGCCGGCGCCGCGGGTGGGCCTCGATCTCTTCTTCAGCTTGAGCCCCGAGAGCCATCAGGACAAGACCAACGACACCACCACGCTGCTGCTCTCCGCGGCCATGACGTACGGCTGGCGCTGAACACCAGCCGTACGCCGGGCGCGAATCGGTGCGGGCCCCCGCCGTTCAGCGCGTAACCACCAGCTTGCGGGCGTCGCGGCGCGGGGCGCCTTCCGCGCGGTAGATGTAGAGGCCGGCAGCGACGCGCGTGCCGCCGGAGTCGCGGCCGTCCCAGGTGGCGCGTTGGAAGCCGTTGCCCGCCGGCTGGGCGTCGAGGGCGCGCACCAGGCGGCCGCTGACGTCGAAGATCTGCAACCGGGGCCGGGTGTTGGCAGCGGCGCGGAATTGGATCGCCGCCGAGTCCCGCATCGGGTTCGGCGCCGCCATGGCGCCCACCGGCAACGCGACTTCCACCGGCGGATCCTGCGGGGTGCGATCGGCGATGCCCGGTACCACGCGGCCGGAACCGGGGCCGCAGGTGTCGCCGTGGCGCACGTAGCGCAAGTAGTGCTTCTTCTGCACCAGCGTCGTCTGCGTGCTGGCGCTCTGATCGCCGAAGTCGATGTCGAGCGTCAACAGGTTGTCGGCGCCGATCAGCGTCGAACGCGGGATTCCGCGGCCGTGCACTGCGAAGTCCCACTCGCCTTCCGGGGTATCGAACTGCATTTCGAAGCGGGTCGTGGTGCCACGGCCGTTGGAATTCGAGTACACCCAGCACGGACCGTCCGTATCGTCATCGCACTCGTCGCGGTGAGCCGGGTGCAACGAGCCCGCGGGCAGCACTTGCACGTAGTCGCCCATTTGCACCCGGATATCGATTTGCTCGGGGTCGATCGGCGGCGCCTCGGCGCAGCCGATGAACTCGCCCTCGAGCTTGAACTTGCCGTCGGTGGGCCGGAACGTGTGCTTGGGAACACGCGGGAAATCGAAGCGCGCGGCTTCGATGCCAAAACACTGGATTGCACACTCCGGATTCGGAACCTTCTGCGCCTCCAGGAAGCCGTCGGCCTGGAACGCGTAGCCGTCGGGGACGGCACCGCCAACCACCGCAGGCGACAATACGCCGCCGAAGGTGAAGCCCTCGGCGCTGAGCGCATTCAACTGCTCCAAGCACGAGCCGGAGTCGAAAGTCAGGTTGCCTTCGTACGCGCCGCTCTGCGTTTCAGGCTCCAGGAAGAGCGCAAAATCCGTCAGCGCGCCGGCCAAGCACAGGTCACCGTTCGTGAACGTGGACGGCACGGTGGCGTTCAACGGCAAGGTGCCGAAGTCGTGATCGCGAAGTGGATCGCGGTAGAACTCGATGCGGCCGGCGCTGAAGGAGATGATCTGCACCCCATCACCACCGTCAGTCGGCCCGGCGGAAACCAGTCCGGTGATCCAGCCGGTCATCTCCTCGGTAGCCGTATCGAGTCCCAGCGAGGGGCCGGCGGCGTTGACGATCACCGGAATCGACAGCACGCTGCCGGCCGCGTAGTTCCCGGACTTGCCGGTCGTAAAGCCGTACCCCTGATAATCGAGAGTCGTGCCGGACGCCGAGGCCAGCGGCGCGAGGACGAGGGCGAGCGCAATGGTTGTGCTGCGACGCATGCCGACCACCTTCGAGTAACGTTGCATTTGAGAACACCACCGGAAAGCCATGAACCCATCGCCGGCGCACGCGAGTGCGCGCAGCGAAAATCTGTTTGGCGCCGCCGTGCGCCGACCCAACGAGGGGGATGGGGGCGCCAGTCTAGCACTTCGGTTTGGGCAATCGGGCGGAAAGCCGCGCCGGTTGTGGCTCTGCGGACAACCGCCGGCCGGACGGTGCGCCATGCCCCCGGCCTCGCCGCGGACGCGAGGTGGCGGGCCCGCTACGGGTCCCGCCGCGCCCGGCCGGCGTGATTGTGCTGCGATTCTTTTCACCATCTGCGGCCGCTGAGCGGGGGTTTTCGCCCACCCGCAACAACGCGGAATGCCGCATCCGGGTCCAGACGGCCGGGAACCGCCACATCGCTCCCGGTCCCGGCGTGCACGGGCGTTGCAAGTGCCTGACTCTGTGAGGCTTCGATGCAGTGTCCGGCGGCGATCCCCTATAATGGAGGGAGCGCGGCTGGACGCGCGCAATCACCTGTGACGGGCGCCCCCCTTGGCGGCGTCCCGCGGAGTAAGGCCCGATGGCGGACAAGCTGCGCCGAGTCGATCACGTGGGCATCGCGGTGCCCGACTTGGAGGCTGCGGTTGCGGCCTTCACGACGCTCTTCGGCGCGGGCCCGGAGTCCGTGGAAGACGTCGCCGAACAAAAGGTGCGGACGGCGTTCTTTGCCGCCGGCGAAACCCACGTCGAGCTCCTGTGGCCGCTGGCGGACGACAGCCCGATTTCCAACTTCTTGGCCAAGCGCGGCCCCGGCATTCATCACATCTGCTTCGAGGTGCCCAGCATCGAACGCGCCCTCGAGGAATACCGCGCCGCGGGCGTCCGCCTGATCGACGAGACGCCGCGCCTGGGCGCGCACGGGAAACGCATCGCTTTCCTGCATCCCAAATCGACCGGGGGCATCCTGATCGAGATTTGCGAAGTGCCGCGGCCAGGATGCGATCCGCATCCCGCGCGCCCGCACGTCGCCAACGATCGCTGAGCGCGCGGTCCGCCGCGCGCCAGCCCACGCCCCACGCAGGGGAACATTCCGTCCGCGGTCCCGGCCACACGGAGGTGGCGTTCATGGCTGCGAATTCAAGTTTGATCGCGGCGCGTACGACGCTGGATGCGTGCGAGGTTCTTGTCACCTCGGCGCGCGATCATTTGGTGCACTTGACGGCCGAACGCGGCTGCATCTCCACCGAGCTTGCAGACCGCGTGCAGCAACCATTGTACGAATTTGCATGGTGCGCGACTTGGTTGCAAGTTGCAGCCGCGATGCTCGACTACGCGGCCGCGGGCGGCGAAACCGAGGCACAATTGGCGGCGGCGTGTGTGGCGGAAGCGGCGCACGAAATTCGCACCCGGCTTGGACGCGCCCCGGGCGACTTCGGCCTGGAACCGGCAGCGCTGTATGCCGCGCTTGCGAATCCCACCGTCGAGACATTTCTGCAGGCATCCTTGGGAGCGGCCGCCGCGTCCAATCTCGCACGCACGCTCGACGCCTCGAACGGCTTCGGGCGCCTGGGGCTGTCCGAGGATCACGAGATGATCCGCGAAACTTTCCGGCGCTTTGCCGAGGAAGTCGTCGCGCCCCTCGCCGAGCCCGCACATCGGGAGGACCGGCTGGTGCCGCAGACGATCATCGATGGACTGCGCGAGATGGGCTGCTTCGGATTGTCGATTCCACAGCGCTATGAAGGCTTCCAGGACGACGAGCATGCCGACAACATGGGCATGATCCTGGTGACCGAGGAACTCTCCCGCGGCTCGCTGGGCATCGCCGGCAGCTTGATCACGCGGCCCGAAATCCTGGCCAAGGCATTGCTGAAAGGCGGCACCGACGCCCAAAAGGCCACCTGGCTGCCGGTGATCGCCCGTGGTGAAAAGATGGTTTCAGTGTGCGTCACCGAGCCCGATTTCGGCAGCGACGTCGCGGGTATGAGCGTCACCGCGCGCGCCGTAGACGGCGGCTTCATCCTCAACGGTGTGAAGACGTGGGCCACATTCGCCGGCCGCGCCGAAGCGCTCTTGGTGCTGGCGCGCACCGACCCGGATCCGGCGAAGAAACACGCCGGCATGTCGCTGTTCATCGCCGAGAAGCC
>Ga0315287_10006403_pt1 | contig 11712 bp, 6 predicted proteins | sample YL17G11_0_MG_FD_205037 | JGI IMG/M metagenome (GOLD analysis project Ga0315287, IMG submission 205037) | Sediment microbial communities from Yellowstone Lake, YNP, Wyoming, USA - YL17G11_0 | ecosystem: Environmental > Aquatic > Freshwater > Lake > Sediment | place: USA: Wyoming | collected...
ACCCGGACCCTGTTACGCACCTCGGTCTCCACCACCGATGCAGAGTCCATCCCCATCCCACACTCCCCTCGGGTTGCGGGAGCCTAGGGATGACGCAGCCACCTGCTCAACCCCTTCGACCAAACTGGGGATAACCTCCGCCCACAAGGCCGAACTGCGTCACCCAGCACAACTGGACCCTCACTGAACGTGTCACTACGCGCAGTGACCTCTCCGCCGTGATGAGTGACGATGGACTCTTGGCGATCAACCGCCGAGCGCGACAGAGTGGTAGGCACGGACGTTGTCACTGGGAGGACTCATGTGCCGTTGGATGGCGTACTCCGGATCACCGGTGCTGCTCGAAGACCTGCTCTACCGGCCGAAGCACTCCTTGATCGACCAGAGCCTGCACTCCAGGCTCGGCGCTGAGACCACCAACGGCGACGGTTTCGGCGTTGGCTGGTACGGCATCGGCGTGGAGCCAGCGGTGTTCCGCAGTATCGAACCGGCATGGAACGACCGCAACCTCCGCGAGCTCTCTCGCCAGATCACATCGGGTCTCGTCTTCGCACACGTGAGGGCGTCCAGCGGCGGAGCGATCCAGCAGACGAACTGCCACCCGTTTCGTCATGAGAACTGGCTCTGGATGCACAACGGCCTCATCTTCGACTTCGGCCTGCTGAAGCGCGACCTGATCCTGCAGATCGAGCCTGACCTCTACCCGAACATTGAGGGGTCAGCCGACTCAGAGGTCTTCTTCTATCTCGCGCTGTCCTTGGGCTTACGCGAAGACCCACCCACGGCAGTGGGCCGTGCGGCCGGTCTCATCGAAGAGGTGGCTCGCCGGCACGGGGTCAAGAACCCACTGCAGATGTCGGTTGCCACCTCTGACGGATCGACAATCTGGGCGTTCCGGTACTCCAGCGACGGCAAAGCACGATCGCTCTTCTACAGCACCGACGAGGAGACCTTACGCCGCATGTACCCCGACAACGAGGTTCTGCAGCGGCTCAGCGCAGAGTCACGGTTGGTCGTTTCCGAACCGCTGACGGACCTTCCCGGCGTCTGGAACGAGGTTCCCGAGTCGTCGTATGTCGTCGTGCGTGGTGGCCACGACAACTTTCTCCCGTTCGTCCCCATTGCTGGGTGACGGCAGTCAGACGGTCGTCAGGAAGCGCTCTACGTCCGCGGCATTGCTGTAGTGAGAAAGGCTTACTCGGACCGCACTGCCCGAGTCACGGATGCCGAGCGCGCGGGTGACCTCGTATGCGTAGTTGTGGCCATGCCAGGCGTTGATGTCGGCGCCGGCGAGACGCTGTGCCGTCTGCTCAGGGCTTTCACCGGCCACTCGGAAGTAAACCGTCGCGGTACGGCTCTTCGGATGCCCGTAGAGCGTTATCCGCTCGTCACCCGCAAGAGTGGCCAGCATCTGATCAAGAAGCACCGTCTCGTGCTCGTGCGCCGCCCCGAGCGAGGTGACCAGACGCTCCCGACGTGAACCTCGGGCCTCCGCGTCGAGCGCGGCCAGGTGGTCAACGGCAGCCGTCACGCCAGCGAAGTTGGCGTAGGACGGCGTGCCCCACTCGAAGCGGTCGGGAACATCGTTAGAAGACGATGCCAGCTTGAAGGGCGCGATCTGCTCGAGCAGCAGCGGGTCCGCGATCAAACACCCCACATGCGGACCATCCCACTTGTACGCGCTCGTGACAAAGATGTCGGACCCGAGCTCTGCAACATCGACCACACCGTGTGCGGTGGAGTGCACCCCGTCCACGTAAGCCAAGGCACCAACGGCATGGGCCACGTCGGTGATAGCGCGCACATCGGGCCGGGTGCCTAGCACATTGCTGGCCCCGGTGACGGCCACAAGGCGTGTCCGTTCGTCGACCAGCTCGCTGTACTGGTCAGCCGGAAGCTCGCCTGACTCCACATCGACCCGGGCCCACCTGACCTCGACGCCGGACGCCTCAGCCCACTGGACCCACGGACGCACGTTGGCATCGTGGTCGAGCTCGGACACCACGACGTTGTCGCCTCCTTTCCACCCACGAGCGAGGGCCTGAGCGAACCGGTAGGTCAAGGTGGTCATGTTCGGTCCGAGGACCACGCCGTGCGGCTCACTCGCTCCGACAAGATCGGCAACTGCCGACCGCGCAGCCGCCGCGTACTCGTCCGCAGCACGGCTGCTTGCAAAGACTCCCCCGCCATTGCTTGTTCCCGAGCGGTATGTCTCGGCAATCGCCTCGATCACCGACGTCGGCGACTGAGTACCGGCGGCACCATCGAGCCAGACGCGATTGCCCGCGAGAGCCGGGTAGAGCGCCCGGATGCTTTCGACGTCATAGCTCATCTCATGCCCTACTTCCTGCCGTTGCGACCAAGGTACGGACAACTCGCAGGGCTACCGAGAGGGTGGCCAGGTCGAAGCTGTCACTCGAGGCAATCTCGTGCAGAGTATTTCCCGCCCGGCCAAGACCCTCGGCATTGGCGTTCTCCCAGTCGGTGATCCGCTCCTCGGGGCTACCACCTTCTGGCGTCAAGGTGAGGACGTTCGACGTCAGGCCGGCGAGTGCACCATAGAGGTCGTACCTCAGAGCCATTCGCGCCAGCGCGTGCCACCGCTCATCACGAGGAAGCTCGGTAATCCGATTGAGCATCTTGTCGACCTCAAAGCGGTCAGAGAGCGCGAAGTAGACGAACCCTACGTCGTCGGCTTCTTCGCCGGTGGCATTAGCCAACTCGACGATATCGAGCAGTGAGAAAGCGTCGAGGTGGGCAGCGGTGACGAGAGCCAGCTCGTCAGGCACACCCTGCCCTGTGTACTCCGCCACTCGACGCAGGAGTCGCTCCTGCTCAGCGCCCCGGAGCATCTGCGGAATTTCAGTGATGAGACCCCTCACCTGTGAGAAGTGCTCGATCTCAGCGTCGATCTCGAGCAGTGAACGACGGCTCTGCAGAAGCCACCGTGACGCACGATCGAGTAGGCGTCGGCTCTCGAGATAGAGCCCGGACTGGGCTCGAACAGGGACACGATTATCGAGCTCAGCAACCCGTGACCAGAACTCGTCAAGCCCGAAGACCTCGCGAACCACCGTGTGAGCCCTCGCGATCTCGACCGGAGTGGCACCTGTCTCCTCCATGGCCCTGAAGCCGAAGGTGATTCCACCCCTGTTGATGATCTGGTTGACGACAACCGTCGTAATGATCTCGCGGCGGAGGGGATGCGCGGCTAGCCGATCGGTGTAGCGAGAACTGATCCCAGACGGGAAGTACCCGGCAAGTACCCGCTGGAAGTACGGCTCGTCCGGAAGGGGGCTGTCGAGCAGGTCGTCAGCGAGGACCATCTTGGAGTAGGCCACCAGCACCGAGAACTCAGGTGACGTCAGACCACCCCCCAGTGCGTCGAGTCGGTCGATCTCGGCATCAGACGGCAAGAACTCCAGTGACCTGTTGAGCTCGTCACGCTCCTCGAGCCATCGCATGAAACGCTTGTGAACCGGGAGCATCGAGTGACTTTGCGCTCGGGCGTTGGCCAGCAAGACGTTCTGCTCGTAGTTGTGACTCAGCACATGCTCGGCGACGTCATCGGTCATCTCCGCCAACAGCTCATTGCGCTGCTTCTGCGTCAGATCGCCTGACCGCACCACCGTGTCGAGCAGGATCTTGATGTTGACCTCGTGGTCGGACGTGTCGACTCCAGCCGAGTTGTCGATTGCATCGGTGTTGATGAGTACCCCTGCTCGCGATGCTTCGATGCGACCAAGCTGGGTGAAGCCGAGGTTCCCGCCCTCACCGACCACGCGGACTCGCAGGTCGGCACCGTTGATACGGATGGCGTCATTGGCTTTGTCGCCGGCGTCCGACGACGACTCCGAAGTGGACTTGACATAGGTGCCGATCCCGCCGTTCCAGAGCAGGTCTACGGGGGCGCGGAGGATCGCCCGCATCAGCTCCTGCGGGGTCTTTGAACCGATGTCCTCGGGAAGTCCAAGCACCTGCGCCACCTGCGGGCTGACCGGGACAGCCTTCAGAGTACGCGCGTAGACGCCTCCGCCATCAGAAAGCAGAGACTGGTCGTAGTCGTCCCAACTGGACCGAGGAAGCTCGAACAATCGCTTGCGCTCCGCAAAGGACGATGCGGCATCAGGGGTCGGGTCAAGGAAGATATGCCGGTGGTCGAACGCTGCCACCAGCCTGATGTGCTCGGAGAGCAACATTCCGTTGCCGAACACATCTCCGGACATGTCGCCAACGCCGATGACCGTGAAATCGTCGGTCTGGGTGTTCAAACTCAGCTCGCGGAAGTGGTGTGCAACCGACACCCATGCACCACGCGCGGTGATCCCCATCGCCTTGTGGTCGTAGCCCACCGACCCACCGGACGCGAAAGCGTCGCCGAGCCAGAAACCGTAGCTTTGTGCAATGCCGTTGGCGATGTCAGAGAAGGTGGCGGTGCCCTTGTCCGCTGCTACCACGAGGTAAGGATCGTCACCGTCACGGCGCACGACATCAGCCGGCGGTACCACCGAGGACTCCACCAAGTTGTCGGTGATGTCGAGGAGTGCGCTGATGAACGTGCGGTAGGAGGCAACTCCCTCCGCCAACCACGCCTCGCGGCCATCAGTCGCCGGGTCGGGAAGTCGCTTGGGAAGGAAGCCGCCCTTTGCCCCGCCGGGAACGATGACTGCATTCTTCACTGCTTGCGCCTTCACCAGACCCAAGATCTCAGTCCGGAAATCTTCGCGACGGTCAGACCATCGGAGCCCGCCTCGCGCGACAGCTCCGAAACGTAGATGGACACCCTCGACTCGCGGCGAGTAGACCCAAATTTCGAACTTCGGGCGGGGAAGTGGCAGGTCAGGGATGGCAGCCGGATCGAGCTTGAAGGATACGTACGACTTCGGTCCACCATCCTCACCGACCTGGTAGTAGTTGGTACGGAGCGTGGCGTTAATGAGCGACAGCAGCGATCGAATGATCCGGTCCTGATCGAGGCTGCTGACCGCGTCCAAACCCCCACGCACCTCTGTGGTCAGCTGCTCAGCGGTGCCCTCGCGGTCACCGGGGAACTTCGGATCGAACCGAGTCTCAAAGAGTCGAACAAGTAGTCGCACCAGCTCGACATGCGCGGCCAGCGACTCCTCGATGTAATCCTGGCTGAAGGTTGCCCCAGCTTGCCTCAGGTACTTGACGTAGGCCCGCAGCACCATCGCTTGCCGCCAGTGCAGGCCGGCCGAAACGATCAACCCGTTGAACCCGTCGGACTCAGCCAACCCTGACCAAACCGCACCAAATGCGTCCTGGAAGAGCACCTTCAGCTGTTCGGTGGCGGTAGTGACCTGACCAGAGGCCACGCCACGGTGGTTGAGCCCGAAGTCGTAGAGCCAAATCCTGGTGCCGTCGGCGAGGTCGACCTCGTACGGTCGCTCGTCGAGGACCTCCACCCCCATGCGTTGCAGGTAAGGAAGCACCTGCGACAGCGAGATCTCCGTTCCGACGCGGTAGATCTTGAATCTGAGCTCACCGACTTCTGCGCCAAGTGGCTCGTAGAGGTTCATGCCAAGTGGTCCGTCCGGCCTAAGCGCCTCCATGCGCCGGATATCGGCAACAGCAAGCCGTGCAGGGAAGTCCTCTTTGTACGCCTCGGGGAACGCGTCGGCGTACTTCTTGAGCAGTACGACAGCGTCGGCCTCACCGAGCTGGTCCAGCAGCGCATCGGCCAAGTCGTCGTCCCAGGTGCGCGTTGCCTGCGTGAGCCGAGCTTCGAGAATATCGGCATCAACCTTCGGGATCGTGCTTCCTGCTGAACCGCGGACGACGTAATGCAGGCGAGCGAGCACCGACTCGGAGACGCGCGCCGTGTAGTCCGCGCTCTCGGCACCGAAAACTTCCAGCAGGATCGACTCCATCGCCAGGCGTACTTGCGTTGTGTAGCGATCTCGCGGCAGGTAGACCAGGGCCGAGGCAAAGCGTCCGTAGACGTCGTAGCGCAAGAAGAGCCGGACTTGCCGGCGCTCCTGCAGGTGCATGACATGTACCGCGATAGGCATGAGCTCATCGACGTCCATCTGGAAGAGCTCATCGCGCGGGTAGGTCTCGAGAATCTGCAGCAAGTCCTTGCCACTGTGACTCATAGCTGGGAAGCCGCTGACCTCGAGGATCGACTTGACCTTGCGACGAAGAACCGGGATGCGGGTGACACTCTCGCTGTATGCGGAGGTCGTGAACAGGCCGAGAATTCGGCGCTCACCTGTGACGTTGCCCTGCGCGTCGAAGGTCTTGATGCCGATGTAGTCGAGGTAGGCGGGCCGATGAACCGTAGAGCGGCTGTTGGCCTTGGTAAGAATCAGGAGCTGCTTCTCCCGGGCTTTGGCGCGAACTTCCGGCGGCAGCTTGCTGAAGGCAGACGACTCAACGTGGTCTCGCCGCAAGAGCCCGAGCCCGGTTCCAGCCTTCGTGACGAGGACATCCTCACCGTCGTGTACCTGCAGCTCGTACTCGCGGTAACCGAGGAACGTGAAGTGCTCGTCGATCAGCCACCTAAGCAGTTCCCACGCGTCGGCAACCTCTTCGGGAGGCAGCGGTGGGGGCGACTCGTGCAGCTCATCTGCCAACCGCTGGGCGGCCTCACGCATTTTCGCCCAGTCCTCGACGGCATCTCGCACGTCTCGTAGCACATCGGAGAGACGACGTTCAACTGCACGCAATCGCTCCGGGTCAGAGATGCGGTCAACTTCGAAGTGCATCCATGACTCAGAAACCACCCCTGGGCCCTGTCGCTCTTCACGGGTGAGGAGTATGCGCCGCAGCCCGCCCACCAGACTACGCTCGACAGTGAACTGCGGGTGCACCACCAGATGCAGGGAGAGGCCCTCCTGCGCCAAAGTCGAGGTAACTGAGTCGACGAGGAAGGGCATGTCGTCGGTGACGATCTCGACGACAGTATGTGCCGAAACCCACCCGTGAGAATCCAGCGTCGGGTTGAAGACTCGAACTTGTGCAGTTCCGACGGGCCGTTCAGCAGCGAGTCTCCGCTGCGACACTGCTGCACCGAAGACGTCAACCGGATCTCGTCCGACCAGGCCCTCGTCCGACACGTGGCGGTAGTACGCCCGGAGGAATTCCGGCAGATCGGGCAGGTCTTCGACCGAGCGCTCGGCTTCAGCGACAGCCCGGCTGATCAAATCTGCCTTGGCAACACCTGCGTTGCTCAGCATCGACGAGCTGCTCCCGTTCCGTTGGTCGGCCGGGGCCTCAGCCTACCGCCCGCGAGCGGCCAGTGGTTGATCCGGGTGCCCGGCCGAGCGCGCCGGTTCGATCAGACGAATCTGTCGGTCTGGCTGTCCCTGCTGCCGTGTCCGAAGTACGCGCCGCCGGCGACCTTTGGCGGCACCATCGTCTCCTTGATCGCTCGCGGGCTGACCCACCGCATCAAGTTCAGCGGACTGCCAGCCTTGTCGTTGGTTCCGCTGGCTCTCGCGCCGCCGAAGGGCTGCTGGCCCACGACGGCACCGGTCGGTTTGTCGTTCACGTAGAAGTTGCCAGCGGCGAATCGGAGCTTGTCGGCGACCTTCGCCACAACGCCCCGGTCACGAGCCACGACTGATCCGGTGAGGGCGTAGGGGCTGATCCCCTCCATCTGCTCGAGCATGGTGTCGAAATGGTCATCTTCGTACACATGGATGCCCAGGATCGGCCCGAAGTACTCAGAACGGAAGATGTCATGTGTTGGATCGGAACCAACAAGAACCGTCGGTCGGACGAACCATCCGTCGGCATCATCAGCTGTCCCCCCCGCAAGAACCTCGACGTCAGGATCGGAGGCGGCGCGCTGGAGCACATCTGCATGCTTGGCGAAGGCCCGTTGGTCGATTACCGCTCCCATGAAGTTGGAGAGGTCGGTGACATCACCCATCGTGAGACCGTCAACATCGGACGCGAGTGCGTCTCTCAACTCGCCCCAGAGGCTGCGGGGGACGTAGGCGCGCGAGGCCGCCGAGCACTTCTGCCCCTGATACTCGAAGGCACCACGGACCAGAGAGGTGCGCAGTACGTCGTTGTCAGCCGACGAATGAGCGACCACGAAGTCCTTCCCTCCGGTCTCTCCCACCAGCCGCGGATAGGAGCGGTAGGACGTGAGGTTCTCAGCCATCCGCTTCCAGAACGACTGGAACACCGGAGTTGACCCGGTGAAGTGAATTCCAGCCAGATCGGGGTCGGCAAAGACCACGTCACTGGTTTGTGTGCCGTGGCCGGTCACCATGTTGATCACTCCGGGTGGCAGGCCAGCCTCCACCAGCAGCTCCATCAGCAGCGAGGCTGCGAACTGCTGGGACGACGCCGGTTTCCACACAACGGTGTTACCCATGAGCGCCGGGGCAGTTGGCAGGTTCCCGGCGATAGCAGTGAAGTTGAACGGTGTGACGGCGTAGACGAATCCCTCAAGCGGGCGATGGTCGAGCCGGTTCCAGACCCCAGGGGATGAAATCGGCTGCTCGCCCAGCACCTGCTTCCCGAAGGCGACGTTGAAGCGCCAGAAGTCGATCAGCTCACAGGCAGCGTCGATCTCGGCCTGAAAGGCGGTCTTGGACTGCCCGAGCATCGTCGCCGCGTTGAGCCGGTCTCGCCACGGTCCGGCAAGCAGGTCGGCGGCGCGCAGCAAGATCGCGGCTCGGTCGTCGTAGGAAAGCGCACGCCACTCGGGAGCTGCAGCCTTTGCCGCCGCCACAGCGTTGCTGGCGTCCGCAGCGGTGGTGTCCCGAAGTCGACCAAGAATGTGATGTCGGTTGTGTGGCTGTACCACAGCCATCTCGTCGCCCGACCCCATCGTCGCCCGACCGCCAATGACCATCGGCAGTTCCCGCTCGGCTCCCGCGAGGTCCTTCAGAGCAGCCTCCAGGCTGGCCCGTTCGGCCGCCCCCGGCTGGTAGACCCGAATCGGTTCGTTGCGCGGGAGTGGAACCTGTGAGACAGCGTCCATGCGATGACCTCTCACGAATCGTCGTGACCAGTGATGAGGTCATCGTGGCACGGGCCGATCACTTGCGACAGACTGCCCGCAGCCCAGCTCCTATACGTCGATGCTGGCCAAGAGCTCGTCGAGCGCGTCGTGTAGGCATTGGCCAAGTACGTCGAGGTCGGGCATCGCGTCGCGGTCTCCGAACAACCCGAAGAAAACTTGACCGTCGTAGGAGGTCACGCCGATGCTCAGCGCCTGCCCCTTTGACAATGGAGATACCGGGTAGGCCTCGAGCAGGCGAGCCCCGGCCAGGTAGCGAGGCTGCTGAGGGCCTGGAGCATTGGTGACGAGAAGGTTGAACATCCGGTGTGAGAGGCCGGCCGCCATTCGTGCACCCGCAGCGTGCAACGTGGGCGGCGCAAACCCAGCAAGCCCGGCCAGTCGCTGGGCACTCACGGCTCGCCGGTCCTCCAGGCCGGCACGCATGGCGTAGGCAACCTGGTGAAGCCGCACGACCGGTGACGGCTCGCCGACGGGCATCTCGATCAGAACGGTGGCCAACGACGTTTCTTCACCGTGCTCGTTGATGCTGACAGGAACGAGTGCCCGAACCGTCGACCTTCCAGTTACCGGCTCGCCGCGCATCTGCAACCAAGCACGGAGTCCGCCGGTCACCGTGGCGAGCACGACGTCATGGATGTTCGTGTCGTAGTGCTGACGGAGGCTACGGAAGTCCTCCAGGGGCGCTGCTGTGGTGGCAAAGCGACGCGCTTGGCCGATGTCGACGTTCAGGGGTGAGCTGGGCGCGGTGCGGGCGACCGTCCTGGCCATGAGTAGCGCGCCACCAGCAGCTGCACCTAGCCGACCCACCGTACGACTGAGATCGGCAATTCCGTGTCGTACGGTGTCGACGAGGACGCTTGGGCCTCCTACTACGTCACCAACCGCATCGGTGACCAACCGCGCCGTGGAGGGTCCACGGCGCGGAAGCCAGGCGCTACTGAGTCCCTGGTCGAGATCGGAGTCGTTGGGGCCGTCGTCGAACAGGACCTCCCCGATCTCGATCGCACCGACTCCGTCGACGAGGGCCTGATGTGTCTTTGTCACGAGGGCGATCCGACCGTCGGCCAATCCCTCGACGAGGTACATCTCCCACAATGGCCGACTGCGGTCAAGCGGGCGGGAGAGAACCCGAGCCACGAGCTCGTGAAGCTGATCGTCGTTTCCTGGGCGCGGCAACGCGGTGCGACGTACGTGGTAGCCAAGGTCAAAGGCTTCGTCGTCGATCCAGACAGGTGCTGCGATCCCGCCTGGGACCTGTCTGACCCGCTGGCGATAGCGCGGGACGAGGTCGAGACGGGATGCCACGAGCTCGGCCAGTTGCGACGTGTCGAATGGACCTTCTGGGGGTGCGAATACCGCCAACCCGCCGAGGTGCATGGGCGTCGCAGTCTCCTCGAGATAGAGGAAGGACGCATCAAGCGGCGTCAGGCGGTCGACCACTGACCGATCGTCTCACGACGCAAGCCGACTGCGTTTGGCTGCCCGTTACCCGGCGAGTGAACGACCGAACAGGACCTCGAGCTCGGCGGCGGTCTGCTCGTACTCCTGGTGCCACACCGCGACCAGTCCCAAGGCAGCCGCCGCACGGATGTTGGCCTGGTGATCATCGACGAAGACGCAGGAGCCGGAGGGGAGGCCCAACTCCGCGAGGGTGTACTCAAAGATCGCTGGCTCCGGTTTGCGCATGCCGACTTCGCCAGAGATGACGACGACGTCGAACATGTCCTGCCATCCGTCTCTCAAGTACTGGTCGCCCCACGAGTTCGACAGCAGCGCCGTTCGGATTCCGGAAGCCTTTGCCCGGTGCACAAGGCCTGTCATGTCTGCAGCGTGCGCGAAGCGGCTGAACATCCGTCCGACCAGGCCCTCGGCCCTGGGCGGACTGCCGTCACGTCGGGTCAGGCGCCGCGCCAGCTCGGCCTCGAAGTCCGGCACCTCCAATTCGCCGCGTTCAAGGGCATGAACCGGGTTGAACCGCGCTTCAAAACCCCCAAAGTCACCGAACCACTCGGACATGGCGTCCTGGAAATGTCCGTAGTCGATCTCGTCGAGGTCAGACCACGCCCGCATCGCTGTGTCGATGCCGTCGGTGAGGACCCCGTAGAAGTCGACGATGAGACCGCGCAACTCGTCCACGGGACTGATAGTACGAACCCTCGGTGCTCAACACCTGAGCTGCCAGGTTGTCGACACCGGCAACGAATGGCGAGCTCGGGCTGTGCTCGCACACCGACACCCCTCGTGCAACGGCTCCCGCCACCCCGCCAACATCCTCGGGCAGCTCAACGGCGACCGAGAGGACCGACTCCTCGGCCATCACCTCCCGCACGCGACGTGCTTGGGCTGAGGATCTGAGCTGGTTCAGCGCGACCAGCTGGTGTGCCGTGGGGGCCAGGTCCCGAACCTCCGGTAGGCCCCGGAGGAACCGAGTCAGCCCGATCGGGTCCGGCCGACCGACACAAACGAGCACATCAGCGGTGGCCAGGGTCGCTCGCGAAGCGCCGTAGCGGACCGGAGCACCTGGGTCTGCCCAGTCAAGATCGCTCCCTTCGACCCCGAAGCCGACGTCAACAACTGTCCATGTCACGGTGCCACGTGCACATTGCAGCAATGCATCGACCGACGCCGGACGCAGCTCTGTCCACCTATCGGCGGCCGGCAGCCCGACCAGCACTCGTGGACCTCCGGGCACTGAGACGGCCAACCCG
>Ga0315287_10006404_pt1 | contig 11712 bp, 8 predicted proteins | sample YL17G11_0_MG_FD_205037 | JGI IMG/M metagenome (GOLD analysis project Ga0315287, IMG submission 205037) | Sediment microbial communities from Yellowstone Lake, YNP, Wyoming, USA - YL17G11_0 | ecosystem: Environmental > Aquatic > Freshwater > Lake > Sediment | place: USA: Wyoming | collected...
TTTCGCACTTCCTCGTACCCGCAACCGACCGGCGATCTGCTCGACGCGCTCAACGGTGGTCAGAGTATCGTGCGGAGCAAGCAGCAGCGGCACGCCGAGCTGCTGTGCGCGCCGCACGATGACAGCGCTGGGGTAGATGTTGCCGGTCAGTATGATGGCCTTGGTGGGGGTCTGCAGCGCGGCAAGCTGTATATCTGCACGGTCGCCGCCTGTGATCACCGCTTTGTCACCGAGTTGCCGGAAATAGCGTGCCGCGCTCGCCACGCCCATCGCTCCGATCACGAAATGAAGGATCAACTCGTCCAGCGCCTTGTCACAGCAGAGCAGTTTCGCAGGGAGGTGCTCGACGAGCTCTCGGACGGTGATGCCGCTCAGCAGCTCGTCGCGTGGAATGACGCCCAGCACCGGCGTGCCGTGGGCCTCGAGGTAGCGTTCCATATCGCCGCGCAGAGTCTCTTCCTCGGCAGGGCCGACGAAGTTGAAGATCGTGCCGGCGTACCGATCTCCGAGCAATCGACGGGCCAGCAGCACTTCCTCCACCGAGGCCGGTGAGACGAGCTTCGCCAGCACGAGCACCTTCGAGTCAAGGAGCTCGGCTATCGCGGGCGCCGACAGGCCGAGCAGCGAGCCGCGTGACAGCGTGCCGACTCCACCCACGATCACCACATCACGTCCGGCCGCCACCCGGGTGTACGAGTCGTGTATCCGCGACCGCAGTTCGGCTAGTTCACCATTCAGGGCGCGGCTCATGAACTCCGGCGTCAGCAGCACCGGGCAGAGCGCGTCGAGCGGCCCATCGGGGTTCAGGCGTTCGCTGATGAAGAATGCGTCCTCGTCGGTCGTCACCCCCCGCACGGTGTGCGGCAGTGTGCCGATGGGCTTGAAGTACCCCACGCGGAGGCCCGCCTCCCTGAAGTGCAGACCAATCGCCAGCGCGGCGAGAGACTTGCCGGCGAATGGGCTCACGGATGCGAGATAGAGCGAAGGGATCACACCTCCACCTCCAGCTGTCTCGCAACCGATGGGAACAGAGACAGGTCTGTGTGCGGCAGGAACAGCCCAGAGACGTAGCGGTCCATGTAGCCCCGCGTCGTGCTTAGCTCGAAGTTAGTCATGCGCTTGGCCAGTTCCTGCACTCTCCGTCTGGCGCTCCGGGACAGAAGCAGCATTCGCGCGCCGGCGATGGCGGTATTGCCCACGAACTGGATGCGATCAAGCGGGAGGTCGGGCAGCAGGCCTATGGTTACCGCGTTCCCGGCGTCGATATAGTTGCCGAATCCCCCCGCCAGCAACACACGCTCTATCTGTCCGGTTTCGAGGCCCAGCGTCTCGAGCAGGGTGGCCACACCGGCGTAGACTGCGGACTTGGAGCGGATCAGGTTCTGGATGTCGTCGTCACCCAATGAGATATCGTGCTCGCGCCCAATCTCTTCGCCCCACACCAGCACGAACTCGGGCCGCTCGTCGCGCACTCGTACTCTCGGGCTCGGGAAGCCAAGATTGATGCGGCCCGCGCGGTCGATCACTCCCGTCCGGAGCAGCTCGGCCAGCGCGTCCACCAGCCCCGATCCACAGATGCCGCGTGGCTTCGCATCGCTGATGGTGCGGTACGTGACACGGTCGGCCGCGGCGTCATACGCGATCCGCTCCATCGCGCCAACGGTGGCGTACATCCCGTACTCCAGGCCCGAGCCCTCGAACGCGGGACCGGCCGAGCACGAACAGCACACCAGCCAATCCTGGTTGCCGATCACGATCTCGCCGTTCGTCCCTAGGTCCACAAACAGCGTCAGCTTCGGCGAGTCGGCCATGCCTGTCGCGAGCACGCCAGCGGTGATATCCCCGCCCACGTAGCTGCTCACACACGGCGCGAGATAGATCGGAGCGGCCGGGTTGACCCGCAGTCCGACTTCACGCCCGAGCAAAGTCGGCAGGGCGCGCACGGCCGGAATGTATGGGTCTCTGCGGATGCCGGACGGGTCAATGTCGAGCAGCAGGTGCGTCATCACCGTGTTGCCAACGCACGCCCCCGCCACGACCTGGTCGGGCGTGACGCCGTGTTCTTCCGCCGCGCGAAGCAGGCAGCGGTCGATCGTCTGTCTCACCGCATCGCGCAGTTCTGCTCGCCCCGTTTCGTGCTCCTGTGTGTAGATGATGCGCGAGATGACATCCTCGCCGAAGCTGACCTGGTCATTGAGGTGAGCGCACGAGGCTAAGAATCGCCCGGTGTCCAGGTCCACCAGGTATACGACCACAGTGGTAGTGCCGATATCAACAGCCAGTCCATATGTAGGTCTCGCGTCGGGTGACAGGCTGACGACGTAACCTCGGCCATCGAGATCGGCGATCACGGCGCTGAGGTCCGTCTCATGTCGCGCCAAGGTAGGCAGGGAGCGGAGCGCCGACAGACCGATCTCGAAGTCCCCGAAGCTACCACTGCAGCAGGCGCTTATTGCATCCAACAGACGTTCCGCGTCACCTTCTTCCTCATCGCCGAATTTTGGCTCGAATACGTGAACGGACATGCTCCGCGCTAACGGAACATCATCCTGGGTGAGCGATGGCTCCGCACCGGCCTCCGAGGTGAGGATTCGCAGATCGGTTCGCTGTGACTCCAGCGGAATCTCGACGACGAGGTCGTCTTCCACCGTCGCCTGGCAGGCGAGCATCACGCCCTGCTGGATCTCCGCCCGCGAAAGCTGATCGCCAGACTGACCGCCCGGGCGTCCGAGGGTTACGATAACCCGGCATTTCCCGCAGGAGCCCTGGCCGCCGCAGGCCGAGTCAATGGCCACTCCCGCCGCGGCCGCGGCTTCGAGCAGTGTTTTTCCGGACTCGACCTCAACGCATACTCCATCGGGCTGGAAAATGACGATGTAGCTGTTCATCCGTCGCTGGGACTCACGCCTGCCAGGTGTTCCGCAAGAATGCCGGGATGCCGGACGATTCCCGCGGCCCCACGAGCACCTTCCATTCCTGCGAAAGCTCCTCTTCAAGCTTGCCGCTCAGCACCGCTACGTGACCGGGGATGATGAGCTTCCGATGCTTCACTTTGCTCCCGATGTCGGAACTGCGCACGTTCTTTGCGATGCTCTCTGCGGTGAACTTCTCGGCGGCCCATGCGGTCAGAACGGACGTGCCTTCGGTGTTGACCACCACCACCCAGGCCGGCATCCGGCTCGCCTCGACATCGCTCTCGACCGTGAAGTACGTCAACGAGAAGTTGGTGGTGACGAGCACCGGCGAAGTATCCGTCGGTACGCCGATAGTATACAGCCCCTCCTGAATCTGGATAGGCTTCTGGGGATCAGTGAAGATATTCTGACGCAAAGTCAGCAGCGCCAGCATCTCCGGCGCTGTGAGCCCGTCAACCACCACCATTGCCGCGTACTTCATGATCTGCGTGCCGGCGAGGAATACGCGAGCCCCGTCCCCGTCGCTCGAGGCGAACGCGATAGTGGGAAACCCGAGCGGCCGAAATCGCTTGCGCACGGCAGCACGCCGGATCGCCGTCTCGTTCGCCAGCACCTCACCGACCTGTCGCGCGCCCGAGTCGAGCACCAGATCCGTCGCCCCCGCCGCCTGCGCTTTCTCCGAGAGTTCCGCCAGCGACGACAGGCCCGTTCCCCGGATCGCTAGTGGGCACGAGTGCTGCTTCGCCAGCGCGGCCATTGCCTCGACGTTCTCCTCCGTCGCCGCGTAGATCAGCGGCCGCTTCGCCGCGCACGCCGCCAGCGCCTGGCTCATCACGGCCGGGTCATCGCTCATAAGCATGATCGGCAGTTCGGAGTTCTCCGCGGCCACGCGCGCCGCCCGGACGAGCGCGTCGCCCTCACCTTTCAGCGCCACCGCATTCAGGCACAGCGTCTGCCCGACGCGCTCGAATCCCGTCGCCGCAGCTTCTCTCATCTGCTGAGCCAGGTCCGCCTCAGGCAGTCCGGCGTCGAGCGTCACGGCGATTCCGGTGGGGTGGTGGAACGTCTCCTCGTGCCGGAACAGCACCGTCTCGTTGCCGATCTCGAGCTTCCGGTCACCGGCGCCGATGGTGACCAGCTTGATCGGCGGCGCGGACGCTCCCTCCAGCGCCGCTTTCGCTTCCTCCGATACATATGGGCACTGGTCCAGTGACGCCTGCTTCTGCGCCAGCTTCATCGCGAACGCCAGGCAGGTGGGCTGGCCGCACTCGCGGCAGTTGGTCTTCGGGAGCTGCTTGAAAATGTCTATGCCTGTCAGGGCCACGGCTTTCCTCCGTTGCGCGTTTACAGCAGCGGTTCCATCTCCAGCGCCGGGTGCTTCACTGACTCCAGCCACGGTGTCAGCTCCTCGACCCCGGTCGCGATCGTCTCATCGGCAATCTTGTCGATGAACCCATCGAGGCCGAGTTCCTCGGCCCTCACGTTGATGCGGTCGGCCAGCGATTCCTTCAGCTCCTTGGGCATCCACAGGATGCGGGCCAGCCCGCCCTCACCGGCGATGAACTTCCGGCTCACAATGTACAGCCGCCCGATGCCGAGGAAGCCCGGGGTCTGCAGTCCGCCGCCGACGCTTCCCGCCAGCGTCGTGAACGCCATGCCGCACGGCGTCATCCCCGGGTATTCCCGGTTCACTATCATCACGCCCCGCGCCGAGCCCGATAGGTCCGGCAGAATCGAACAGATACACTCGAAGCACCCGCACGATGTCATCGGGTCTTCCATCAGCGAGTAGGCGTTGAACCGCTCCACGCTCTTGTTCGAGGTCACGTTCACGAACTCGTTAACGCCCTCCCACTGACCCTTCGCCTGCTCGATGGTGCGGCCCTTGGCGACCGGGCGGTTCGCGCCGGCCGGGTTGATCTCGTACGCAGCGCGGCCGTCGAGCCAGTTGTAGGCGCCGCAGAGGCCCAGCCTCTCGGGGCTGATGATGCAGACGTGATTCGGGGCGTAGGACTGACAGAGCGTGCAGGAGTAGAACGTGTCAACGCTCTCATCGGTCATCCCCGCGACGCGAGCATCGCGGTGCTGCCACACCACGCGTGCCTGCTCCAGCACAGGCGCCATCTGTGCTTCATCGGTGAGGATCTTCACCTGCACCTTGTCCACCAGCGCCGGGAACTTCTGCAAATACTCCCCCCGCAGCAGCTCGCCGAAGTGCTTCAGCCGCAGCCCGGATCTAAACGCGTCCTTGCTGATGCGCACCCAGGTGAGGTTGCGCTGGCCCATGTGGAACACGCCCATGGCGTGGTTGATGAGCGTGTGGACCTGGCGCTCGAGGATCGGCTCGAAGTCCTCCTGCATCTTGCGCCCGGCCACCTCGATCAGAATGCCCAGCGGCATCGCGCCGCCGAGATCGACCGCGTCGCAGTCCTTGCCGACTAGCTCGACCTTCCCGTCCTCGACCTCGTCCATTGCGCGCATGCGCAGGTACTCGAACGCGGTGCTGTACTTCCCACCGAATTGCACCTGCATGTCGTCCTTGCGCACCGTTTCGCCCTCGAAGGCGGCCGCGACCGGCACCGGGATGTTGATCTTCGATACTGTCACCTTGACGCCGCGCACTTCCACGCACGTCTCGACGATGCGCTCGTAATCGAGCTCGCGCACCAGTTCCTCATAAGTCGTGACGCCGGTTGGCCGAATTTCCGGCCCAGGGGTGTCAGCGACCACCGGAAACCCCATCACGATCGCGCCCGCGCCACTGGCATACTTCAGGTCATCCAGGTCGCCCAGCCCCAGCCCGAAGGCGAAAATCCGGTCTCGGCAGTATTTCAGGGACTTCTCCCAGTCGCCCTTCCGGTGGCCACCGAATGTCAACGCTCCCCGCATCGCCCAGTTCAGCGCGAAAATCAGCGACTCCGTATCCGGCCCAAGCGGGACAATGTAGCGGCCCCACCACGCCTTTTTCAGGTCGCCGTCCTCAGTTTCCGACGCGTCGGCGGGAAGAATCTTCGCCTCGATCAACTGGTCCCGCATCGTCTGGCCCTTGTGATTGCCGACCAGAAAGGCGAGGATGTTGCGCTTCTGCAACTCGCGGATCACACGCACCGCGGTCTCGGTATCGGGCGCCGCGCCGATGATCGCCGCGAATCCGGGCAGCCGGCCATCGACGAGCTGGATGCCAAGCGTCCGCAGAATGGTGTCGGAGATGAACCCGTGCCATCCCTCCTGAGGCAGCTCACCGTCGAGATAGCGAAGCGCCATCAGCATCTCTTCGGCGAGCAGTGTGGCGGCGCCCGCATCCAGCGCGCCCGACAGATACGGCAGCCACAGCTCCTCGGATGGCTCTTCGGTCAGAAGCGACTTCGCTGTCGCCATCACCTCGCGTGCCTGGCCGAGCGTGGCAACGTCGAGTCCGAGCAGCGCGTTCGCCATCGGCATGAAGAACGCGGTCTCCGGGAACTCGAGCGCCTGCTTCTCTCCGCGCTTCGTGATGGCCGCTTCGAGCCTATCGTCGGCCCGGCCGACGATATCGTGCGACCCACGTATGGCTGCTGCCGCAACTATCTTGGACATAACCCAGATGCTCCTTCAGCGGTTCGATACGAACGGCTCAGACCACAGCCGCTTCTCGCGGCTCATACATCATCGGCCGGAGCTTCAGCCCGGCCCGCTTCTCGTCCATATGCTCGATCATCAGGTGAGCGGCGGCGATGGGGTCTTTCTCGAACGCCCACGTCGCGCCGAAGTCGTCGGCCATTCCCCGGGTCAGGTAGTCGTGCACCGCCGCTGACCCACGGACCGGCAGCGGCGTCCCGATCACCGTGAAGATGCCGGAACCGACCATATACATGCCGATCGCCACCGCCTTCTCCGACATCCACTCCGGCGCTGCGCCCGCCACCGGCAGGTCACTCAGGTCCTCCCCGAGGCCGCCTTCCTTCAGCATCTCGCAGCATGCCAAGAGGATCCGGCTGTTGTCCACGCAGGCGCCCACGTGCAGCACCGGCGGGATGCCGACCGCCTCGCAGATCTCCTGCAGCCCACGACCTGCGTACTGTGCAGCCGCTTCGGGGATGAGCAGCCCTTCTTTCGCGCAGGCGATCGCCGAGCAGCCGGTCTGCACGACCAGCACGTCGTTGCGGATTAGCTCCTTCACCATCTCAACGTGCCCCGATTCGATGGGCTGGAAGTTCGGGTTGCAGCATCCAACCACGCCGGCGACGCCCCGCAGCCTCCCCTCGATGATGCCGTTGTTCAGCGGACGGTAGGACGGGCGGAACCGTCCCCCCAGCAATCGGAACACGTAGTCCGAGGTGAAGCCGGCGACGAGGTCCATGCTGTTCTGAGGGATGCTGACGGTGTCGCGGTTTCTGCGCGGGAACCTCTCGATGCCCGCGGTCACGATCTCCCGCGCCACATCCATCGCGCGCTTCTCCTCGAACTCGATGTGGCGCACCCCCGGCATCCGGCCTTTGGGAGATGTCGTTATGATCTCGGTATGGAAGCACTTCGCAGCCTCCGGCAGCGATGGCATCAGGCACTGAACATCGACCACCATCGCCTCTACTGCGCCCGTCGCGATCGCCAGCTCCTGTTGGAGGAACTGCCCCGCGGAGGGAACGCCCCTCCGCATCAACACTTCGTTCGCGGTGCAGCAGATGCCGCTGAGCTGAATCCCCAGCGCGCCGTGCTCCTTCGCCAGCTTGACCATCTCGGGGTCGCGGGAGGCTTCGACGATCATGTCTGACAGAATCGGCTCGTGCCCGTGGATGACGATGTTGACCTTGTCATGGCTGAGGACGCCGAGGTTCACCTTCGCCCGGATCGGCAGCGGGGAGCCCAACATGATGTCCTGGAGATCGGTCGCGATCATCGAGCCGCCCCACCCGTCAGCGAGGGCCGTTCTCACGCCGTGAAGCAACAGGTTCCGGTACTCCGCGTCGACGCCCATCGTCGTGCGGTGCATGCACTCGACGACTTCGCGGTCAATCCCGCGAGGAGAGACGCCCAGCCGCCGCCAGAGCTGCTGTCTCTTCTGCGGCGCCCGGCCCAGCAGCATCAGTTCGCCTTCCTGCTGCCCAAACTGGGAGAGCGCCCTCTCCGCAATTGCGGCCGCGGTTTGCTCCGGCGATTTGCCGTTCGGATCGACGCCATACTCGGGCGCCACTCGGCGCAGCTTCACCGGATCTTTGATCCTATAGTCCTTCGCCTCGCCCCGCGCCATCATCAGAAACGTGTGGGCCACATCCCGACCGTGGTCCGAATGCGCCGCGGTTCCGGCCGCGATCATCCGCACCAGGTTGCGGGCGGCGATGGTATCGGCATCCGCGCCGCACACTCCCAGTGTGATCTTCCCGCCCTTGGTGATCACACGGCACGGGCCCATGTTGCAGATGCGGCAGCAGATGCCCTCCCGGCCGAACCTGCAGCCTGGCTGCTGCAGTTCGAAGCGGTCGAGTGCAGTGACCATCCCCGCCGCGGAGGCGCGCTCTATCATCTGCTCGCTCGCCGTGTCTCTCATGCGCTTCCGGTTGTCGCTCATTGCACTGACTCCGATTGCTCCTGCGTTGCAGGTTCACCCACGATAGGCTCCATCACGATGCGGTGCTTCAACAAGTCTATGTCTTTGATCCGGCAGCGGACGTGGACCTGCTGACCAAACAGATTCACCAGCCGGTACCCCTCGTTTTCCGGCCGGATCGAGGTAACGTCTTCGAGCACGAGTTGCTCCCCCTCGGCAGTCTCCAGATACACCTTGGACTCGCACATGAGACCTCCTACTGGCGCGCCGACGCGGCAGATGCGCGCACGCGCTTTGCTGCCATAGCCGGAGTTCACGAACGCACGTGCTGCGCACGATGCCGCGAATATACTCTAAATTCTCGTTTCGTGCGTCCCAACCATTCCCCTGCAGGGATTGAGATGATTCTCATATACCCCTCAAAGCTCCGCGCGCAGGTCACCTTGCCGAATCATCTGCCCTGCTCATCCCGGCAGCACCCCGGTCTGCCGAAGGAGCGCTCGTACCCCTTGCAGCGACCGACTATCCGACGGCAGGTCCGCGAGCGGCTTTCCTGTGCTGTCCAGCCGCCCCACCTCGGCGTCCTCGGGAATCGCGAGGGGCACCGGGAGATCGCGCGCCTTTGCCGCGTCCAACAGCTCAGCCGGTACCCCGTCCGGCACCCGCGTGAAGGCGAAGACGTGACGAGCGACTCTCGTCTTCAGCTCTCCCACCAGATCCACGACACGCCGCGCGGTCTCCAGAGACCGAATACTCGGGTCGGAGAGGATGATGAGCAGGTCGATGTCGCCGGCCGTCCGCCTGCTCAGATGCTCCAGGCCCGCCTCGCAATCGATCACCACATACGCGTACTGCTTGCCGATCTGGTCCACGCACGCCCGGAGAATCGAGTTGGCGAAGCAATAGCATCCCGGTCCTTCCGGCCGCCCCATCGCCAGCAGATCGAACCCGTCGGACTCCACCAGCGCCTGCATCACGCGCATGCGCAGGAACTCCGTCTTCGCCATCCCGCCGGGCAGCGATTCCACGCGCTGGAGGCCCTCTTCCCGAACGTCGCCGACGGTGTCGGTAACCTCTACTCCCAACGCCGTATTCAGGTTCAGGTTCGGATCAGCGTCCACTGCCAGCACAGGGCCCAACTTGGCCTCGACCAGCAGACGCACCGTCAGAGCCGCCACGGTGGTCTTCCCAACGCCGCCTTTTCCGGTGACGGCTATGACGCGGCCTTTCATCGCACCCCCGCCCGTGACAAGCTCCCCAGGCGCGAGAGCAAGTCGTCGACGGCATCAACGTAGGCGCCCGTCTTTGGAACCGCTTCCGAATCCGCCACCGCAGCGTCGTAGGGCAAAGACGCCAGGATGCTGATATCTTCCAGATAGGAGCGCACGCGCTCCTCGGCATCGGCGGATACGGCCTTATTCAACACGGCCCCGGGCACCGTGAGACCAAGCCCGCGCGCCAGCCGGGCAACGCGCGCCGCCGTGCGCGCGCTCACGGCAGTCGGCTCAGTCACGATGAGAAGCGCGCCGATATACAGCGCGGTGCCGCGGCCGAGATGCTCGAGCCCCGCCTCCATATCCATCACCAGCGCCAGTTCCTCCAGCCCTGCGAGGTACCGCACCAGAGCCTTCAACACGGCGCTTTCCGGGCAGACGCAACCGGCCCCCGGCTCATCTACCGTCCCCATCACGAGGAGGGTGATGCCATCGTGCTGCAGCTGGTAGCGCTCCAGCAATGCCTCCACCGGCGGGTTCAGCGCGAAGAAGCTTCCTCCTTCGGCAGTGCCAGCCAGCGCGGTTAGCTCGTCCTTCATCTCCGACAGGGGTGTGACGGAATCCAGCATGGAATCGGGGAAGCCGAGCGCCCGACCAAGGCAGTTGTTGGGGTCCGCATCGACCGCGAGCACGCGCTCGCCCCGACGGCTGAGGGCGCGCGCGAGCGCTGCGCACAGCGTCGTTTTCCCGACCCCGCCTTTGCCTGCAACTGCCAGCTTGATGGCCATCGACTTGTTCATCCGAAGGGTGATCGGGCGGTCGCTGGTCACTCCGTCTACCTCTACAGCCCGAGAGCCGCGTCCAGCCTCGCGAGATCGAGATTGGCCTCGAACAGACCGAGCGCGTGATTCATCTTCGCGTGCTCCCGCACTCGCTGTTTGCCAAGCATGCGCTCGATGGTCTCCACCGTAGTCAGCGTGTCGCCGCGCACGAGCAGCACCGGCACATTCATCTCTCTCGCGCGTGCCAGCACGCTATGGCTTGGCTGGAGATGTCCCGTCAGTACCATGCACCGAGTCGGTGTCTCGAGGGCGGCGAACTGGATGTCCGTTCGATCTCCGCCGGTGATCACACATTTCCGGGTCGCTTTGCGGAAGTACCGGAGCGCGCTGTCTACGCCCATAGCTCCCACCACGAAGCTTTCGACCAGGCCGTCGGCCGTGCCCGGACCGACCAGATATTCTCCCCCGGTAGCTTTGGCGATTTCGTCAACACTGACGGAACTGAGTAGCGAGTCCTCCGGCAGCACCCCGAGCACCGGAACACCCAGTTTCTTGAGGCATGGCAGCGCCTCGTCCTCGATGACCGGCATCACTGACCTGGGCACTCGATTCAGGATGACGCCCGCGAGTCGGTCACCAAGAAGTTGGTGAGCTGCGGTTATGTTGTCGACGGCGAGGAACGAATCGACGCTGGAGACCAACACGACCTTCGATCCTAGCAGGTCAGCGATCGCCGCCGCCGAGAGCCCGAAGGAGGCGCCTCGGCTGAACACCGATCCCAGGCCGCCGACCACCATAACGTCCCGATCCGCAGAGAGGGCGGCGAATGCCCGCTTCACCCGTGCCCGAAGATCCTCAGGAGCGGCGTGGCAGAGCTCCGCGCTCACCACGACCGGACACAGCTCCGCGGGCGAGGCAGTCGATCCCAGCTCCTGCGCCACAAAAAGGGCATCCTCGTCTGTTGCACGCCCGTCAGCAACCGCAGACGGCGTTCCAAGGGGCTTCATGTATCCGACCCGCAGACCCCGCCGTAGCCATCGCGTGCCGAGCGCCAGGCAGGCGAGCGTCTTGCCAGCGAATGATTCGCTTGAGACTACGTATGCCGAGACCATGGGATTCCTCCGCCAGCCGAGGTGAACGAAGCGCGAGATCGCCCCTGCCTCGGCCGGCGAGTCATAGGCGGCAACGCGAGCCGGCAGGAGAGCGAAGAGACAGGTGAAGCACGCAGGCAAGTAGCTAGTCCAAGGATCGGCGGCACAACACGAACTCCGTCTGAC
>Ga0315287_10006406_pt1 | contig 11711 bp, 10 predicted proteins | sample YL17G11_0_MG_FD_205037 | JGI IMG/M metagenome (GOLD analysis project Ga0315287, IMG submission 205037) | Sediment microbial communities from Yellowstone Lake, YNP, Wyoming, USA - YL17G11_0 | ecosystem: Environmental > Aquatic > Freshwater > Lake > Sediment | place: USA: Wyoming | collected...
TTCCGCCGCCTGCCCGAGCATCACGGCGAACCCGACGATCACCGCGCCGCGCACCAGGCCGAAAATGGCCCCGAGCAGCCGGTCGACGCCCAGTGTGAGGCCGGAGCGCTGCACGATGTAGCTCAGGATACTGCCGAGAAGCCAGCCAGCCATCACGACGGCGAGCAGCACGATCATTCGTGCGACCCAGACCTGCAGCAGGGTCCCGGCCAGCGCGCCGCCCAGGTACGGCTCGACGAGGGTCGAGTAGCGCCAGGCGAGCCACAGGCCCACGAGCCACCCGAGCAGCGCGACCGATTCGCGAAGAAAACCGCGAACCGAGCCGAAAAGCATTGACAGGAGAACCGCGCCGGTCAGCAGGTAGTCAACGGTCGTCATGCTGCTGTAGTCCAGTCTCCAGGGCGCTGCAACGCGCAGCAGTTTACCAGAGCGGGATCAATCGTTTGCGACGACCGTCGCAGGCAGCCCGCGCGCCTTGAGCGCGGGTACCAGGGCGTCGGCTCCTGCCCGTTCGGTGACCGGCCCGACCCGCACCCGGTGCAGCGTCTTGCCCGAGCGGGACACGGGCGCGACGTAGGCGGCGAAGTCTGCCGACTGCAACTGCTTGACCAGCTTGTTTGCAGCTTCGGCCGACCCGAAGGCACCGACCTGCACTGCCCACCCCCCGCGCGCCGGGACTACCGGCGCCGGCGCCGACTCGGGCGCGGACCTGGCAACGGCTTCGGGCCGCGGCTCGGGCTCCGTGACCGGTGCCGCCGATGCTGGCTGCGTCTGCGGCTCGGTCATTTTTCCCTCGCTCGACCCAGCCGTCGCCGGCCCGGTGACCGCGGGCCCCGCCGCCGCGGCAGACGGCGCAACCGCGGGTTCGGACGTCGGCACCGGCATCGCGGCCGGTGTCGGACTCGACTTGTCCTGCCCCACACGGGAATTCCCGGGCACGCCGGCCAGTTCGATCGTGAAAGTCCGCGTGCCGCGCGCCGCATCGGCCTGGGCCGTAACCGGCACCGCAGTCTTGCGACCTGACAGCAGTTCGGGAATGAGAAGCACGGCGAGCGCGACCAGCACCGCGGCTCCGATCAGTCTCGCTTTGAGGGCATGGTCCATGGGGGAAAATTATACGCAGAGTGCGGACTGATCGCCTCGCGCGCCAGCAAGGCCGAGGTGCTCGAGTGCCGGCCCGACCGTGTGGAAGGAACCGAACACGACGACGCGGTCCCCCGGGGCGGCGAGCGCGGCTGCATGCTGCAGCGCTTCCGGCACCGTACCACCGGGGCTCATCACGACGCCGCTCGCGACAGCCCGCGCCGCGAGCGCCACGTCTTCGAGCGCACGAGGCCCGTCGGTGCTGGCCGCTATCCAGGTGTCCACGCTGTCGCGCAGTATCTGCACGACTGACTCCACATCCTTGTCCGCCAGCATTCCGCAGACGGCGATGGTGCGTCCAGCTGCGCGGAAACGCTTCAGGTTCGCGGCCATCACACGTGCCGAAGCCGCATTATGCGCGACGTCGAGGACCCACTCGAAACCGGCGGACGCCGCGATTCGCTGGAAACGTCCAGGCAGGCTCGCGCGTTGCAGGCCTCGCTCGATGGCAGACCGCGTCAGCGGCAGGCGCTGGCCGAGCGCGCGCAGAGCTGCGAGCGACGCGGCCGCGTTGCCGACCTGAGCAATGCCATCGAGCCCCGGCCCGGGCAGCCCCTGCATTGAACCGGCCGCGTCGCGGTAATCCCACGAGCCATCCGGATTTTCGCGTCCATCGAAATGCCTCCCGTAGAGACGCAGGTCGGTACCGGCTTCGCGCGCGCAGTCGACGACCGACCGTGGTAACGGACCCGCGCCGACGATAGCCGGCCGGCCGCGCCGGAACACTCCGGCCTTCTCACGCCCGATGGCCTCGACATCTGGACCGAGCCACTCCATGTGGTCGAGGCCGACGGAAACGAGGATCGCCACGTCGGCATCCACCAGGTTGACGGCATCGAGCCGGCCTCCCATTCCGACCTCGAGCACGATCGCTTCGGGCGCCGCCGTCTCGAACACGAGCAGCGCCGCGAGCGTGTTGAACTCGAAGAATGTCAGCGAGTCCGGACCCAGCGCGTCGGCAATGCGCTCGAACGTCGCAACCAGCGACGCTGCGGAGACCATTTCGCCGTCGACGCGGATCCGCTCGCGGTAGTCGACCAGGTGCGGCGACGTAAAGCTTCCGACGCGGTACCCACCCGCACGCAGCATCGAGCCCAGCAGCGCGACGCACGAGCCCTTGCCGTTGGTGCCCGCGACGGTAATGACCGGGCAGGCAGGCTTCCGCCACCCGGTGCGCTCCAGCACGCGCGCCGCGCGCTCGAGGCCGAGTTCGATCAGCTGCGGGTGCAGCGACTGCTGCCAGTCCAGCCAGTTCGCGAGATCGGCGAAACGGACGCCGGGCGGCATCTCAGGCAGGCTCGGCCCGGGACTCCAGCGGCGGCCGGTTCATCATGATCGCCAGCAGCGCTGCGATCCGGTCGCGCAGGTCGCGTCGGTCGAGGATCAGGTCGATCGCGCCATGCTCGAGCAGGAACTCGCTGCGCTGGAAGCCCTCCGGCAGCGTCTCGCGCACGGTCTGCTCGATCACGCGTGGCCCCGCGAATCCGATCAGCGCGTGCGGCTCGCCGATGTTGATGTCGCCGAGCATCGCCAGGCTGGCAGAGACGCCACCGGTCGTCGGATCGGTGAGCACCGACACGAACGGCAGGCGCGCCTCGGCCATGAGCGCGAGCACCGCGCTGGTCTTGCTCATCTGCATCAGCGACAGGAGTCCTTCCTGCATTCGTGCGCCGCCGCTCGAGGCGAAGCAGACCAGCGGCATGCGGTGTGCCAGGCAATGTTCGGCCGCGCGCACGAAGCGCTCGCCGACCACCGAACCCATCGAACCGCCGAGAAAACGGAACTCGAAGGCGCAGGCCACGATCTCGAGCCCATGCAGCGCCCCGACGATGACGATGAGCGCATCCTTCTCGCCGGTGTGCTTCTGTGCCACCAGCAGACGGTCGCGATACTTCTTGCTGTCTCGGAACCTGAGCGGATCCTCGGGCTCGACCTCTACGGCAATCTCCTGCTGCGAGTCCGGATCCAGGAATCGGCCGAGGCGTTCCCTCGCCGTGATCCGCATGTGATGGCTGCACTTGGGGCAGACCTGAAGATTGCGTTCGAGCTCGGCCCTGTAGAGCACGGCGTCGCAGGCCGGGCACTTGATCCAGAGCCCTTCCGGCACGGAGCGGCTGCGCCTTTCCGTCTTGATGCGGGAGGGCATGATCTTCTCGAACCAGGTCACCGTGATCTCCGCGCTGCCCGGCCGGCAGTCTACCGCAAGCCCACGGGCGTCGACGGCAGCCCGAACGACTCAGCGTACTCGACTCCGGCGAAATAGAGTCCGCGCGCAACCGCCGTCGGCCCCGCAACGGTGCGGTCGCGCCCCGCGAGCACTTCCGCGACCCAGGCCACCGGCCGGTCGCCGACTCCGACGGCAAGCAGCGTCCCCGCGATGTTACGGACCATGTGGTGCAGGAAGGCGTTTGCGCTGACCTCGATCTCGACGCACATGCCATAGCGGCGGACGGCGACAGCCGTAATGCGCCGGTCCGGCGTGGACGACTCGCAATGCGCCGAGCGGAACGCGGAGAAGTCATGTTCGCCGAGCAGGCACTGCGCCGCCTCGTGCATCGCGGCTGCGTCGACCGGACGCCGGATCCAGCATGACCGCTGGCGCTCCAGCGCAGGGCGGATTCGCCGGTTCAGGACCCTGTAGCAGTAGGTACGGGAAAGCGCGCTGAACCGCGCGTGGAAATCGCCTGGCACTTCGCGGGCCCAGAGCACGCTCAGGTCGTCCGCCGCCGCGGCGGATCCGCCGAGCACCCAGGCCTGCTCGGAACGCACAGACGTGGTATCGAAATGCGCAACCTGCATCAGGGCGTGCACCCCGGCGTCGGTCCGGCCGGCCGCAGTCAACCGTACCGCGTGGTCCGCCACGACGGACAGTGCGCGCTCGAATTCACCCTGCACGCTCGGGGCGTTCGACTGCCGCTGCCAGCCGTAGTAGGCCGAGCCGTCGTACTCGAGCCCGACCGCGATGCGCGCCATCCGCCCTTCAGGGCAGGCTGGACATCAACCGCTCGGCTTCCTGTTTCTGCAAGGCGCTACCCTCCTTGACGACCTCATCGAGGATGCTGCGCGCGCCTTCCGGATCGCCCATGTCTATGTAGGCACGCGCGAGGTCGAGCTTGGTACCGACCTCGCTCATCGTGGCGGCCTCCTCGCCGATCGCAAAGTCGACTTCCGTGACCTTGCCACCGCCGAGCCGGGCAGTCTCGATGGTCGGCAGGATACCCGTGGAGTCCCCGGTCAGGTCCTCTTCGGCAAAGCCATGCTCCTCGAGTCCGCGCAGGATACCGGTCTGCTCCTTGAGGATGCCTGTCGCGCTCAAAAGGTCCTCGTCCTCGTCGCGCTGCCCGGCAGCGGACTGCTGCGACGGTCGCGGACGCTCGATCGTGTCATCGACTACAGCCTCCCGCTGCGAGCCAGTGCCGTCCATCGCAGGGAAGTCGTCCAGCGATCCGAGGTCGCCGACGTCGATGCCGAGTTCCTCGATCGGCACCTCCTGGGTCGGATCGTCGGAGGCACCCTTGAAGCTGAGACGCGGGTTCTCGACGGTCGGCTCCAGCGTGCTGGCGCCGTCCGCGCCGCGCACCGGCTCGTCGATGACGAAATCGAGCCCCGCCTCGCCCGGCGCGAGCGATGCCGTGCCCGTGACATCGATATCGGTCATGGTGCCCTGGTCGGCGCCGAGGTCCATGTCGAGCGGACCCTCGCTGCTGTGGAGCTCCATGTCCAGGTCTGCTCCGGCCTGGTGCGGCGCGCCGGCGAAGAGCGCGTCGTCCGGCGCGAGCTGCTTGCCCATGATCAGGACCTTGTCCCACTCACCGGGCTGTGCGTTGGCGCGGGACGCATTCATTTCGCGCGCCTGTTCGAGGAAGCGGTCGCGATTGCCCCAGACGAAGAAGATCTCGAGCAGCTTCAGCTTGAGGTCTCTGCGCAACGGCTCGCGCTTGATGGCGAGCTGTACGAGGTCCGCGGCCTGGTCGTAAAGGCCATAGGCCATGTGGAAGTCGGCTTCCGCGAGCGGGTCGCCCGCCTCGATGCTGATCGGACCCTCGCCCGAGAGCGTGTCGTCGACGGCGACCGGCCGGCGGCTCGGTTCCGGTGCACGCGATGTCGGAGGGGACCTGGGCGCCGGGGCCGGCTCGACCGGACGGCGCTCCTCGACGAGGATGTCGGAATCACGGGTACGGACGGCCGCCGCCTGACGGGCGCGCAGGTCGGAGGCAGTGTGGGCCAGCGCTTCCTGCAGGTCGACCTCGGACGCACCAGCCTGCGAGCGGCTGCGCTTGTAGAACAGGTAGCCGAGTGCGGCGGCGAGGAGCGCGAGCAGCAGCCACCAGTACTCCGAAAGCCGGTCGATGAGCGACGGCGCGGCCTCAGGCTTGGCTTCCTCCACGGGCTTCGCCGCGGGCTCAGGCGCCGGGGCAGGAGCGGCCTCTTCAGGCTGAGCAGGAGTCTCAGCCGCAGGCGCGCCTTCGGGCGCAGTGGCCGCCGGGCCGCCGGTTTCCGGTGGGACCGGCACCTCCGCCGGAGCGGCCCCGGGCGGCGCGACGGCGCCCGGAGGCGCGGCCCCTGGCTGGCCCTGCAGCGTGGCGAGTTCGGCGTTACGCACTTCGAGCAGGCGTCGCGCCTCGGCCAGCTCCGTCTCGAGCTGCTGGACTCGTGTCTGCAGCTGGCCGGACGACGCACCCGCCGGGGACGGTGCGGCCGGACCCTTGGTCGTCGCGGTCGATGCGGTCGATGCGGTCGGCGTGCCCTGCTCCGGCGTGACGAGCCGGAGACGGCCGCTGTCGGCGTCCGAGCCAGCCGCTGCCGGCGCGCCTTCGCGCCACATGCGGTACTGCCGCGAAACCTCGGCGGCCGCGGCGGACGCCGAGATCGCCGAGACGTCGGCAGCGCTCGGAATCTTCAGGAGGCTGCCGGCCCGAAGGACGTTGATGTTCCCGTCGAAAGCCTGCGGATTCTTCTCGTAGATGGACACCATCGCGCGATTCACGTCGGAGCGCGATCCGGGGTATGCGGAGCTGGCGATCTTCCAGAGCGTGTCGTTCGGGCGCACACGATAATTCGAGTCCGCGCTGACGGACGGAGACGCGGCCGAGGGTCGAGGGGCCCTGGCCTGCCCCTGTGGGGACGAGGTCGTTCTCGGCGGCGGTGGCGCATCGGCGAAAGGCTCCGGCGTGCCGCCATCGGATGCCGGAACCGGAGCGGGCGTCGACGGAGCGACGGTCACCCGTGGCGCGGCAACGGGCGCCGCGGCAGCGCGGGACTCTGCAGCGAAGACGGGCGGGTCGAGCAGCACCGTGTACTCGCGCAGCAGGCGCCCGCGCGGCCAGTTGGCCTCGACGAGGAGCGTCACGAAGGGCTCGGTGACCGGCTTCGGCGAAGTGACCTTGAGGACGTCCTGACCGTTGGCGCCGCGAACGACGCGGAACGTGAAATCAGCCAGGTAGGCCGGCTTGTCGAGCCCGTAGCGGGTAAACGTGTCGCCCGAGGCGAGCGAGGCCCGCAAGGCGGACAGGTCCTCGTCAGCGGCCGAAACGAGGTCGATGTCGGCGTCGAAAGGCTGATTCAGAGCTGAGTTCAGGTGAATTTCGCCCAGGCCGAGCGCGAACAGCGCGTTCGGCGACATCAGGGCGCTCATCAGAAGGATACGGCGAACGGCTGACTTCATCGGTACTCCCGGCAGCTAAGCCTGCCTTTGACGCCTGACGGCCCGTCGGGCGGGGCAGACTTACGCGGCTGCTGCATATTGAACATAACTATAGCTGACCGCCAGACGCGCGCCCACCGCCCGTCGCGGGCGACCGCTGCTTTGTATCGCGTTGGCGGTCGTTCTGAACGGAAGCGCTGCACAATTCCGCACTTTGGGTCCCGGTCAGCGGCCGGCGGTGATTACCGGCGTGGCGGTCGTGACGTCGGCGTTCTGCGCCCGGTGGCGCAGGTAGTGGTCAATCAGGACGAGCGCCAGCATGGCCTCGGCGATCGGGACTGCACGGATACCGACGCAGGGGTCATGGCGCCCGGTCGTGCTGATCTCGGTCGGCCTGCCATTTTCGTCAATGGTGCGACCGGGGATCACGATGCTCGACGTCGGCTTGATCGCAAGGCTCACGACGATGTCCTGTCCCGACGAGATGCCGCCGAGCGTGCCGCCGGCATGGTTCGACAGGAACCCGCCCGGCGTGAGTTCGTCCCGGTGCTGCGACCCGCGCTGACTAACTGTCGCGAACCCGTCGCCGACCTCGACTCCCTTCACCGCGTTGATACCCATCATGGCGTGCGCGAGGTCCGCGTCGAGGCGGTCGAACACCGGCTCGCCGAGTCCCGGCGGCACGCCCCTGGCTACGACCGTGACTCGCGCGCCGATCGAGTCACCCTCGCGGCGCAGCTGGTCGATCAGCGCCTCGAGCTTGCCGACAGCCGCGGCGTCCGGGCTGAAGAACGGGTTGCGATCCACTTCCGCCATGTCGACGGGTTCGATGCGGATATCGCCCATCTGCGCGAGGTAGCCGTTGATCTGCACCCCGAGGCGCTCCGCGAGGTACTTTCTGGCGATTGCCGCGGCCGCCACCCGCATCACCGTCTCGCGCGCCGAGGATCGTCCGCCGCCGCGATAGTCGCGAAACCCGTACTTGTGCTGGTAGGTGTAGTCGGCGTGGCCGGGACGGAATCGATCCTTGATCCTGTCGTAGTCGTAGGAACGCTGGTCCTCGTTCTGCACCAGCAGGCCGATCGGGGTGCCGGTCGTGCGCCCCGCGAAGACGCCCGAAAGAATCCGCACCCTATCCGGCTCGCGCCGCTGGCTGGTATAGCGCGAGGTGCCCGACCGGCGGCGCTCCACGTCGCGCTGGATGTCCTCCTCGTCGAGTTCGAGCCCCGGAGGGCAGCCGTCCACGACGCAGCCCAGCGCCGGGCCGTGGCTCTCGCCGAACGTGGTGACCGTGAAGAGATGACCGAAGGTATTGCCCGACATCTAGAGCTCCGAACTCCTGACCATGAACACACCACCGCCGCCGTGCTCGAACTCGAGCCAGGTGAACGGCAGCGTCGGGAACGCGCGCTGCAGGCGCTCGTCGCTGTCGCCGACTTCGACAAAAAGAGCGCCCGACGGCTCGAGGTGCTCCCTCGCACCCGCGAGGATACGCCGAACGATGTCGAGACCGTCGCTGCCGGCACGCAGCGCGAGGTCTGGTTCGCGACGGTACTCCGGCGGCAGGTCGCGCATCTCGTCGTCGCTGACGTACGGTGGGTTCGACACGACCAGATCATACCGTTGCCCGCTGACTGGTTCGAACACGTCCCCCTGCAGCAGTCGCAGGCGATCGCCGACCGAGTGCCTCTCGACGTTGCGGTGCGCGACCTCGAGCGCACCCGGCGAGACGTCCACGGCGTCCACGGCAGCCGACGGGAACGCCACTGCCGAAGCGATCGCGATGCACCCCGAACCCGTGCCGATGTCGAGGATCCTGCGTACGCCCGCGGGATCGATCCACGGTCGGAAGCGTGCATGTATCAGTTCGGCAAACGGCGATCGCGGCACGATGACTCGATCGTCCACCTCGAACTCGAGACCCGCGAACCACATGCGTCCCATGAGGTAGGCCGCCGGCACGCGCCGGTCGATGCGCGCGGCAAGCATGTCGAGCACTCGCTTCACGTCGGCCCCGTCCGGCTCGAGTGCGTAGGCCTCCTCCGCGCGAGCGTGATTGAGGCCGAGTACGTGGAAAACCAGCGCCGCAGCATCGTCGACGGCGTTTCCTGTGCCGTGGCCATATGCAAGACCCGCACTGTCGAACTCCCCGGCGCCGAAGCGAATGAGGTCCGATACCCTCGGACGGACCGGGGGCGTCGAGCGGAACGGCAGGGAATCAGCCATGTCGCGGCTGATCGTTGTGGGATAATCGCGCTGCACTCATCCTGAAGTACCCCTTGCCTCGAACCTCACCATGGCCGCGCGGCACCTGCGGATAGCCATTCTTGCGATTGTAGCGTTCGCGGCGGGACTCATACTCGCCCGCGCGCTCATGCCGGCGCGCGTCGCGACCCCGCAAACGGAGCGGGCCACGGTGCTGCCCGATGCCCGGCCGCTTCCGCCACTCGCGCTGACGGATCAGGACGGCGCAGCGCTCGGCAGCGACTTCTTCGCCGGCGGCTGGACAATCGTGTTCTTCGGCTTCACGGCCTGCCCGGATGTCTGTCCCACCACCCTCGCGACGCTCTCGGCTGCCACCAGGCAGCTATCCGACCTGCCCGCGGCGGAGCGGCCACGCGTGTTGCTGGTCACCGTGGACCCGGAGCGCGACGACCCCGCGAAGCTCGCTGCATACGTGCGCTTCTTCGATCCGGCGTTCCTGGGTGCAACGGGCGACTCGAAGTCCGTCGCCGCAGCGGCGGCAGCGTTCGGCGTTCCATTCGCCCGCGTCAACCTGCCTGAAGGCGGCTACACGATGGACCACGGATCGGGAGTGTTCTTCGTCGCCCCCACCGGTGCAATCGCGGCGTATTCGTCTGCGCCACACGATGCTGCCGTGCTGGCCCGGGATTACCGCAAGGTAGTGACGGCGACGGAGGCGCGCCGATGACCAACCGGGATGGCGACGCGTATGCCGACGGCGCCGATCGGGCGTTCGCGGCACTGCAGGACCTGCTGCCGAAGCACGCACTGTCCAAAGCGATGCACCGCCTCGCCCGCACCACCAATCCGCTGGTGCGCAAGGCGTTCACCGCTACTATCCTGCGCGCGTACCCGATGATCGACATGCGCGAGGCCGAACAACCGGACCCGTACGCCTACGCGTCGTTCAATGCTTTCTTTGCGCGCGCGCTGCGCGCCGGCGTACGCCCCATCGCGGGCGGACCCGGCGCAATCGTGTCGCCGGTGGACGGCACGGTCAGCCAGCTTGGCGGGATCTCGAACGGCCAGATCTACCAGGCGAAGGGCACGCACTACACGGCGGCTGCGCTGCTGGCCGACGCCACGGCTGAAGCGAGATACGGCGGCGGCGCGTTCGGTTGCGTGTATCTCGCGCCGTACAACTACCACCGCATCCACATGCCACTGGCCGGCCGCCTCAACTCGACCCGCTACGTGCCGGGCGAGTTCTTCAGCGTCAATCCCGCCACGGTGCGCGCCGTACCCGGGCTGTTCGCACGCAACGAGCGCGTCGTCTGCGAGTTCGACACGGCGGCGGGCCCGATGGCAATGGTCCTGGTGGGCGCCCTGTTCGTCGGCAGCATCGAGACCGTGTACGCGGGCGAGATAAACCCACCGGCGTCGCGGGGCGGGCGCGTTACGACCCTCAACGACGGCATCGGCACGGAGTTCGCCCAGGGCGCAGAGATCGGCCGCTTCAACATGGGCTCGACCGTAGTCCTGCTGATCGGCAACGGCACGGTCCGTTTCGCGGACGGGCTCGGTGCTGGCGCAACGGTGCGGATGGGCCAGTCGCTCGCAACCGTGGGCTGAAGCATGGCGCCCGTGGCGGATTGGGCACCGACCGCGTCGCTGGACACGCTGCGTCAGCGCGCCCGACTCCTCGCCGAGGTGCGCGCGCATTTCGCGGCGACTGGCACGCTCGAGGTCGAGACGCCGGTGATGGTCCAGGCTTCCGTCACGGACGTACACCTCGAGTCGCTCGAGGTGTGCGGGGCCGACGGCGCGCGGGCGGGGTTCCTGCACACGTCGCCCGAGTACGCCATGAAACGACTGCTGGCAGCCGGCTCGCCGGACATCTACCAGATCGCGCGCGTCTTTCGCGAGGGGGAACGTGGCCGCCGGCACAACCCCGAGTTCACGATGGTCGAGTGGTATCGTCTCGGAATCGATCACCACGCACTCATGGACGACGTCGAGCGACTGCTGCGCACGCTGATCGCGCCACGGCGGCCGGTCGGCCCGACTCGGCGCGTGACCTATTCGGATGCGTTCATCGAAACCGTTGGCATCGATCCGCTGACCGCGCCGACGGCTCGACTGCTGGAGGCACTCCGGGCCCGCGGCATCGACGTTCCGGATTCGGTCGTGGCCGAGCACGACGCACTGCTCGACCTCGCGATGGCCACTGCAGTGGCGCCGGCGTTCCCGGCCGACCGCATCACCTTTGTGCTCGACTTCCCGGCGTCCCAGGCCGCGTTGGCCCGGGTACGCGGGCCAGTGGCATCGCGGTTCGAGGCCTTCTGGGGCGAGCTCGAGCTGGCCAACGGGTTCCATGAACTCGGCTGCGCCGACGAGCAGTCCCGTCGCTTCCAGTCCGACCGCGCGGAGCGCGCCCGACGCAGCCAGCGGGATCGCGCTCCGGATCAGCGCTTGCTCGCCGCACTGGCGGAGGGCCTGCCGTCGTCGGCAGGCGTAGCGCTAGGCTTCGATCGTGTCGTCATGATCGTCATGGGCGCCTCTGCCATCGACGAAGTCATCGCCTTCCCCGTCGAGCGGGCCTAGGCAGGCCTGTCCCGCACGGGCAAACGGAGCAAGAACCGATGCACAAACGCGAGTCTCTGCCGACGGCAGACAAACACTCCACCTATGCAGAACTGGCCCGGTCCCTGCGCGCGCTGCTGGAGGGGGAGCCTGACCT
>Ga0315287_10006408_pt1 | contig 11709 bp, 11 predicted proteins | sample YL17G11_0_MG_FD_205037 | JGI IMG/M metagenome (GOLD analysis project Ga0315287, IMG submission 205037) | Sediment microbial communities from Yellowstone Lake, YNP, Wyoming, USA - YL17G11_0 | ecosystem: Environmental > Aquatic > Freshwater > Lake > Sediment | place: USA: Wyoming | collected...
CCGTCGAGCGCGTCTACCCGCGTGCCGTGCCGTCGGCCACGGGCAAAGCCGCGTTGTGGTGAGAAATGCGGGCTAGCCGCCACCACCGTTCGTGGCCCTTCGTTCTCCGCCAGCCACAAACCAAGCAATTCCTTCTAGCCGGCAAGATTCACGCCCAAGACCACTAGAAATTGGGCCAACCGGTGTGCTACGATCAGGCTGCCAACACCAACACACGGAAGGATGAGCGATGGGGCGGAGCGTCTGCCGATCGCTGACCACTATCCACTCTCCGTTCTCCACTATCCACTGAGCACTGACCACTTCCCATGCGACATTCCCTTGTTACCGGCGGAGCGGGCTTTATCGGCAGCCACCTGGTCGAAGCGCTGTTGGCCCGCGGCGATCGGGTATCGGTGATCGACGACGAATCGACCGGCTCGATCGACAACCTTTCGGCCGTTCTGCATCACCCCCGGCTCATCTACTCGAAGGGCTCCGTGGCCGACGAGGCGTTGGTGCGGCGTCTGGCGGCCGACGCCGACGATGTCTATCACCTGGCCGCGGCGGTGGGCGTGCAACTGATCGCCCAAAGCCCGATCCATACGATCGAAACGAACATCTACACCACCGAGTTGCTGCTGCGCGAGTTGGGGCGGCTGACGGCCGCGGGCCGAAACGTAAAATTCTTCCTGGCCAGCAGCAGCGAAGTGTACGGCAAGAACCCCAAGCCGCAATGGACCGAGGACGACGATTTGGTGTTTGGGGCCACGACCCGCCCGCGCTGGTCCTACGGGGCGTCGAAGGCCATCGACGAGTTCCTCGCCCTGGCCTACTGGCGCGAGCGGCGGCTGCCGGTGGTGATCGGGCGGTTCTTCAACGTCGTGGGGCCGCGGCAGACGGGCGCCTACGGCATGGTGTTGCCGCGGCTGATCGACGCCGCGCTGGCCGGCCGCCCGCCGGTAGTCCACGACGACGGGCTACAGCAGCGTTGCTTCGCCCACGTGTCCGACGTGGTTCGCGCCGTCCTCGACTTGATGGACTGCCCGGAAGCCCTCGGCGGCGTGCTGAACGTCGGCAGCGACCAGCCGGTGAACATTCTGGAACTAGCCCGGCGGGTCATCGCGGCGGTCAATCCATCGTTAGCCGTCGAGTTCGTCAGCTATGCCCGGGCGTATGGCGAGGATTTCGAGGACTGCCGCCGCCGCGTGCCCAACCTGTCGCGCGTCCGCGCGATGATCGGCTACGAAATCCGCTACGGCTTGGACGCAATCATCCGGGAGTTGGTGGAGTGGAAAAAGGGCAAGCTCGCCACGGGGCACGAAGCGCGGGATGAAGGATGAGGGATTCTTGGCACCCCCGGTGCTTCTTATCCACGATGTCACGCCGGGATGGCCGGCTGCCGTCGATGACCGGCCGAGGGCCGGTGTTTGCGTCGGCCGTCGAACAGAGGCTGCTCGGCGTGACGCGAAGGTTTCGCCTGGCCATCTTCGTAATGCACGACGAACCGGTTCCGCCCGACGGTCAGTTCATCGCCGCACTCCAGCGGCGCCTTCTTGACTACCCGGACGCCGTTGATCGACGTGCCGAGCTTCGTGCCCAAGTCCCAGACCATCAACGTGCCGTCGCTATGGTCGATCATGCACTGGTAGTGGCCGAGCGAGGAGTCGTCCAAGCAGACGTCGGCATCCGGATCGAGGCCCACGATCACCGGAAACTCGGTGAGCACAATCCTGGGCTTCAGCGGGTCGGCATTGATGAGTTCGAGCTTCATCCTCGGCTCCCGTTGGCAGACTCACGGCCAGTCCGTGCGATCAAGGGACCGTCAACACTGATGCTAGCATACCAATTATGCGCTGGAAACGTCAACTGGACGCCAATTATGGGGGGGTATTGCCCGTATTTGGGACCCGGCGGTCAGTGCAAGACGGAAAAAGGGGAAGGAAGAGAAAAGCCAGATGACAACAAGCTTTAGGAATCAAGACGCGTTATGCATCGCATTTTTCCTATCATTCCCATATTTACGTTTCCCCTACCGTGGCAGCCGGGATGTCATCAGAATGCCCCGGCCATGGCAGATACGGCAAGGTATGTTGCGGCGCCGATGAGCGCCGAGACGGGAATCGTCAGTATCCACGCCCACATAATATCGATGGTCATCCCCCAACGCACGGCACTGAGCCGCCGCATGGCGCCGTATCCGACGATGGACCCTGCGATGGTGTGGGTGGTGCTGACGGGAATGCCGGCCGCCGCGGTGGCGAAGAGCGTCACCGCGGCCCCCGATTCCGCACAAAAACCCCCGAAGGGATCCAATTTGGTGATTTTCGACCCCATGGTTTTCACAATTCGCCATCCGCCGATCAGGGTGCCCAAGCCCATGGCAGCGTAGCAGATCAGTTTCATCCAGGACTCGATTTCAAAGGGGCGTCCTTTCCAGGCGCTCGAATAGAGCAACAGGGCAATGATCCCCATGGTCTTCTGAGCGTCGTTGCTTCCGTGTCCCAGGCTGTACAGCGCGGCAGACAGTAGTTGGCCTTTTCTGAACAGAGAATCCACTCGCCGGGGCGTCGCATTGCGGAACAGCCAGGTCATTCCCACTCCCATCACGAAGCCAAGCACCAGCCCGATCACGGGCGAAAGGACAATAAAGGCGGCAATCTTGAGTATGCCGGTTACGATGACGGCCCCAAGGCCGGACTTGGCGATCGCCGCCCCCGCCAGTGCGCCGATCAGCGCGTGCGAAGAACTGGTGGGGAGCCCCAAATACCAGGTGATGAGATTCCAGAGAATGGCGCCCAGCAGCCCGCTGAGTATCATGAGTGTGTCGACTACCTCCGGCTGCACGACGCCCGTTCCGATCGTCATCGCCACGTGGGTGCCGAAGACGTAGGCCGCCACGAAGTTGAAGAATGCGGCCCACACCACGGCCTGCAAGGGCGTCAGGACCCGCGTCGAAACGACGGTCGCTATCGAGTTGGCGGCGTCGTGGATGCCGTTGGTGAAGTCGAAGGCCAGCGCAAGGACCACGACCCCCGTCACCAATACGGGAACCTCCAGGGCCAGCCGGCCCACGTGGTAACAAATGTAGGAGGCTCCCCAAACAGCGAACCCAACCGCCAGCAAATACCAAATCGAGTGGCGATTCATACTGTCAGGCGTTCTCCAGCACGATGCCTTCAATCACGTGGGCCACCTCTTCCGCGCTGTCCATCGCCGTCTCGATCAGATCGATGATCTCTTTCCACTGCATGACGGCCAAGGGGTCCATGCCGGTCTTGAAGATCGAGGCCAGGGCGATGTGGTGCAGGTGGTCGCCGACGTTCTCCAGACGTTGGATTTCGATGCAATGTTGCAGGATCTGGTTGTTCCGCCGCACATTGCGCAGATCGTGGACGGCCGCCCGCACGGCCCTCGCCAGATCCACGATGATCTTGCCCATGGCGCAGACCTCGGGCAGGATGGCCTTGATTTCGTACAGCGCGATGCGTCGCGCGGCGTCGTCGATGTAATCCACCACGTCGTCCAAGGCGAGGATCAATCGCCGCAGATCGCCGCGCTCCAAGGGCGTGATGAACGAGCGGTGCAGCAATTCCATCGCCTCGTGAGTGACCGTGTCGGCCTCGTGCTCCAACTCCTTGAGCTTGCGCGAATGTTCGCGGGCGTTGTCGAACGATTCCAGAAAGCCGCAGAACTGCTCCGCCGTGCGCACCAGCACGTCGGTGTCGCGATCGAAGTAGTCGAAAAACTTGGTGTTCCGGGGCAGGAAGTTGAACATGCGGCGCTACCCTTAGAATTCCCGGTTCGTCAGCCGCTCGTAGGCCTCGATGTACTTCTGCCGCGTCTTGGCGACAACGTCGTCGGGCAGGGCCGGTGGCGGACTGTTCTTGTCCCAGGAAGTCGATGAGAGCCAGTCGCGCACGAACTGCTTGTCGAACGACGGCTGGCTGCGGCCCGGCGCGTAGTGATCGGCCGGCCAGAAGCGGGAACTGTCGGGCGTGAGCACCTCGTCGATCAGCAGCAACTCGCCGTCGACCAGACCGAACTCGAACTTGGTGTCGGCAATGAGGATTCCCCGCTGCCGGGCGAATTCCACCCCGCGCTGGAAGATGCGCAGGCTCCGGTCGCGCAACTGCTCGGCCAATTCGCGGCCGACGAGGTCCACGGTCCGCTGGAAGGTGATGTTCTCGTCATGCCCCGTGGCCGCCTTGGTCGAAGGCGTGAAGATGAGTTCGGGCAACTGGGCGCTCTCGGTCAGCCCGGCGGGCAGCTTGATCCCGCAAACCGTGCCCTGCTGCTGGTACTCCTTCCAGCCCGATCCGGCCAGATAACCGCGCACCACGCACTCGATGGGCACCACTTCCGTCTTGCGGCAGAGAGTGGTGCGACCGGCGAACACGCTCCGATCGGCCTCGGGCGGCAGGTTCATCTGGGCAACATCCGTGCTGATCAGGTGGTTCGGTTCGCCGAGCAGGTGGAACCAAAAGGCGGCAATCTGCGTCAGCACGCGGCCCTTGTCGGGGATTGGCGTGGGCAACACCCAATCGAAGGCGCTGATCCGGTCGGTGCTGACCAGCAAAATGCGGTCGCCCAGGTCGTAAATGTCTCGCACTTTACCCCGCCGCACGGGCAATCCGGGCAGTGAAGTCTCTCGAACGATCATAGGCGGTTAGTGGATAGTGAATAGCGGTTCGTGGATAGTTTGGAATATACCCGGCCGGCGATTATTTGCCTAGCGGGGACGGCCGGCTTGTCCCGCCGTGGTGCGTTGGATAGACTGGCCTGTGGGGGGACGTGTCAAGAAGTCTAAGGTGGCAACCCGATGGGCCTGATGCGATTTCGTGTCTCTCCGGTGGATCGCATCACGGAAGAGACGGTCCAACAGGCCTACTTAGCGGGCATGGACCGGGTCGCGTGGCCCGTGCGCACCAGCTATGAGGGGGGAGAGCTTCTCCTGCAGCGATCCGTCTCGGACTCGGGCAACCTGCACATCCCCTGGCCCATCGAGGAACAGGGGCGTGTTACCCTTGCCACCGGCAGCCTGATGGAGCGGCCCGAGCCCTACCTGCTGCCCCTGGAACTCGCGCGGGGAACCATCGCCCAACTGCGCAATCAGCTTTCCGAATGGCAGGTGATCGGTCTGACGGTGCCGGATGCGGTGCATGCGCGGAGCGCCGAGGCGATCGTGCATTTCTCCCAGGCGGCAGTGGTGCAAGACGACCTGGCGGCTTCAGCCCGCTGGGCCGAAGCGGCCCTCCGCGCGGCCCTGGACGCCGGCAACCTGCTGGCCGCCGCCTATGTGGAACAGGCGTTGGCCGTCCGCCGCCGCAGCGGCGGTAAATTGGCCAGCTTTCTCGGAGCGGACTTGGGCGCCACCTTGCTGGACAACTACACCGCCCGGCAATACTTGTTGAGCTTTAACGCCGCCGAGGTGCCCCTAGGTTGGCGCGACAGCCAAACCACCGAGGGCAACTTCTCGTGGACCATCAGCGACGCGCAAATCGAGTGGTGCCGGATCCACGGGCTGAAGGTGTTGGCCGGGCCGCTGTTGGCGCTCGACCCGCGGGCCTTGCCCGACTGGCTTTACCTCTTCGAAGACGACTTCGAGAGCGTGTTGGATTTCGTCTCCGCGTTCATCCGCGCGGCGGTGACCCGCTATCGCGGCAAGGTCGACTACTGGATTTGCGCCGGGCGCATCAACGCCGCCGAGTCGCTGTCGCTCTCGGAACAGGAAAAGCTGCGGCTGGTCGCCCGGTCGATCGAACTGGTCCGCGGGCTCGATCCGAATACGCCGGCGCTGGTGTCGTTTGATCAGCCGTGGGCGGAGTACCTGAGTCGGCGGGAGTCGGATTTCCCGCCGCTGCACTTTGCCGACGTTTTGGCCCGCGCCGGCCTGGGACTGGCGGGGCTGATGATGGAGATCAACCTGGGCTACTATCCCGGCGGCACGTTGCCCCGCCATCCGCTGGAGTTCAACCGGCAGTTGGATACCTGGAGCCTGCTCGGACTGCCGCTGTGGCTTTCGATCTCGGCGCCCAGCGCCTATCACGACGACCCGCTGGCGCAGCGGAAGCTGGCCATTCCGCCGGGCAGTTGCACCGCCGCGGCGCAACAGGCCTGGGCGGCGCGATTCGTGCCGCTGGCGCTGGCCAAGCCGACGGTGCAGGGCGTGGTGTGGAACCAACTCCGCGACAGCGTGCCGCACGAGTTCCCGCACGGCGGCCTGTTCGACGATCACCGCCAGGCCAAGCCCGCCCTGCGCACCCTGGCCGCGCTGCGGCAAACGCTGTTGAAGTGAGGGCTACTCTTTCGCCCGCCCGAAACACGTCAAACACATGTCGTCGCTCTGCGGCCGGGCGCCGACAAAGCGTTTCACGTCGTTGAGGATGCGGCGGCCCAACAGGCTGACGCGGTCCACGTCGGAGGTGAGTTGCGTGAGCAGACGCTGCGACCCGTACAATTCGTCCTGGGCATTCATGGCCTCGGTGATGCCGTCGGTGTAGAGGGACAACGACTCGCCGGGAGCAAGCGGCAACGTGCATTGGTCGTAGACCACCTCGTAGTCGACGCCCAGCGGCAGACGGGTTTCGGCCTCGGCCACGGCTTCCACTTTGCCCGACCCGCGGCGCAACAGCGGCGGCAGATGGCCGGCGTTGACCACCGTCACTTCGTGGCGCTGCGGATCGAGCACGGCCAGCACCATGGTGACAAAGCGGTCTTCCCAGCCGCTCTCGCAGAAGCCGCGATTGAGCCGGCCGACGGCCTCGGCCGGATTCGGCTCGCTGGCCAGGCAGTAGCGGGTTTCGGCCGAGAGCTTGGCCATCAACAGCGACGCGGAAATGCCCTTGCCCGACACGTCGGCCACGACCACCCCCAGCCGGCCGCCGGGCAGTTCCACGTAGTCGTAGTAGTCGCCGCCGAGCTGGTTGGCCGGCTCGTAGAACTCGAAGAAGTCATAGCCGGGGATCCGCGGCGCTGCGGCGGGCAGAAAGCCCCGCTGCACTTCATGGGCCACGGCCAACTCGCGCCGCAACGCCTCATCGTGCATCGCCGACTCGTGCAGTTCGGCGTTCTCCACCGCGAACGCCGCCTGGCACGCCACGCTCACCAGCACCTCGAGGTCGTCCTGCCGGAAGCGGTTTCGCGGGTCGAGGGCGTCGACCTGGATCACGCCCAGCGCGTCGCCGTCGCGGTTGATCAGCGGCGCGCACATCATCGAGCGAATATGGAAGTCGACGATGCTCTGCGACGTGTCGAAACGCTCGTCGGACGCCGCGTCGGCCGAGAGGATCGCCTCCTTGTTCGACATCACGCCGTTGACGATGGTGCGGCTGATGCGAATGGTCTGCGCATCTTCGCGGCGGCGATACTTGACCGCCTTGGGCACCAGCCGGCCGGTCTGCGGGTTGCGCAGCACGATGAACCCCCGGTCGGCCTGGAGGAAGATGGCGAACAGGCTGTCGAGCAGCGTGGGCAGCACCTCGGACATGCCCAGGGCCATGCCGAGATTCCGGCTGATTTCAAGCAGGGCTTTCAACTTTGCCTCGGTGTTCACCTCCAACCGCAGGCCGGTCGAGCCCGAGGGAATATTCAGTCTCGACATCACGGTCGAATTGCTCGACGGGCGCTGCTCGTCGTCGACCATCAAGGCCTCGGTGTTCTCTTCGCTGCGGCGGCCGGGCGGCGGCGTACTATTCAACTCCGGCGGGCCGAGGTGGAAGATAAACGACAGGTCGCAGATGCCGACCTCGTCCCCCTCGCTGAGCAACTGCCGCTGCGAGATCTGCCGGCCGTTGTGGAACGTGCCGTTGCGGCTGTGCAAGTCTTCCAGGTAGAACGCGCCGTCGAGATTGAGGATGCGGGCGTGCTGGCGGCTGACGGCGGCCGAATCGAGCACCAGATCGCAAGCCGGGTGGCGGCCAAGAACGGCGGATGCCCCCTCCAAGGAGAATAGCTTCCCCGGATTGAGTCCCAGCAACGCCCGAAGTACGGCCATAACGCATTACCCCACAATCTAACGGTTCCGCAACCAATCCGATTCTAGGCGCTGGCCGTTGTGACCGTCAACCACCTCGGAGTTGGGCATGTCCATGCCCTTGACGCCGGTCCCCGACAATCCTAACTTAGATAAGCTCTTGCGATTTGTCTCGGCACACTGGGGAATAGTGTAACGGCAGCACAAGTGACTCTGGATCACTTAGTCTAGGTTCAAATCCTAGTTCCCCAGCTTTGCAAAGCCCGTCGTGGCAAGCAGTTACGACGGGCTTCTTTTTTGCCTCGCAAGCCGAAAATGGGCGGTGCTACCCCAGTGCTACCTTCCGCAAGAATTATTTTGTGGCTGGCCCAGAACTGGCCTGAGAGGGTGCGGCGCTGCCTCTGGTGCTTATAGGCTTAAATGCCTATTGACTCATTTGCTTGCTTGGATACAATAAGCGGAGAGTCGTAATTTCCACCCTCTGCAAAGGAAACGAATCAATGTCTAAGAAAAGCAAAAAAGTCCCCGTCAGTGTCCGAGCGGTCATTCAGCGGATTAACCGCAAGCTTGCCCCGAACGATCAACAATTGAAAAAATGCCGAGGCCAGCGATGGTACTCTGACCTGGGGCTCTACTACATTCTGGATGTAGACCACAACCTAATCCTTGACACCCACCTGAACGTCGAGTCGGTAGCACGAGAGCTAAACGCGATCGAGGAATGGGAAACCGTTGTTGAGTGAGGCGATCTTGCCCCTCGCGCGCGCGGGCGACTCGAATGAAAACTTGCACCCGACGGGTGCGGGTTTCATCGCAGTTCCCCCCGCGCGCGCGGGCGACTCGAATGTCAACAATTGTTGACACCGACTCTGCCACCCCCTGCCCCTCGCGCACGCGGGCTACATCCCAAGGGCGCGGGCCTGAGTGACCGGCAGATTGCCGAGCACGTCGGGGTGCATCATTCGACGATTGCCAAGTTTCGCGCGGAATTAGAATCGACTGGCGAAATTAGCCAGTCAACTATCCGCACGGGCCTGGACGGCCGCACGACCGACACGACGAACATCGGCGCGGCGGCTGAGATCACGACCGGCCACCCCAGCGCGCCTTGCATTTCCGGCAGTACACCCCCGGCGGTGCCGTCGTCGGCCGCGGCACGCAACAGTTGAGGCAGGCGTCGAAACAGGCCCTGTTCTCGATCTGGCGATTCTTTGCTGCCAGTTGAGACCGGCACCCGTCGCACAATTCCCAACTGCCGCTCTTCGGCTCCCGCTGGCACAGACAACACAATTTTCGGGCCGGATCGGCGTAATTGCCCTCGTGCATGGCTCTCCCCTTGAAAATGACCGCGTAGGATTGCGCGTAGTGCGTTCCTCGGGCCTGGTTGGTGTTCTGATACCCCTTTTGCAAGTGCCCCCAGAATCGCACGTGGCGCATTGCGGGGAAATTAAAAAGGGCCAGTGACCCCCGACCGCAGTCTGAAGGTTTGGCCCAATTTTCCGTAACCCGTCGCTACAAGCGACACTCGCAAAACTTAGTCGATGATGGCCGAAACCATCGGATCGCCGGCGTGTCGGGGATTCGACAAAATGTACAGTAGCGAACCCAACTGCGTCCCGGCCGATCCGGTGTCGGCGATTGAAACATTCAGGCAGCAGAACCCATTGGCAACGTCCAGGTCCGAGTCCGAAAACTGGAAGACGTACAACCCCGCCGATTCGGCACTGGTTGCGTTCAACGTGCAGGTCGCGGCAACCGATTGCGTTACCTCGGTGAACGTGCCAATCGCCGCCAGGTCCGCCCCTTGCTTCATCAGGTAGCCCGTGCATTTCGTCAGCGGCTTGGTGTCGCCGCCGGAAACAACGGTCGCCTGGGCAAACGTCAAGACTGGATCGTCATTCGCGGCCCCGACCGCTTTGTGAAAAATGATCGCCACGTTGCGATAGTTTTTCAGCGAAACCCAATCGGCGGCGTTGGTGCCGCTCTGGGTATTCACCGGCAAAAAACCACTCGCAACTTGTATTGAGTCCAAGAGTTTCATATCAAGTTTCCTTTCTGTTTGTTTGTTAGCGTGCCGCCAGTGTGACAGCCCACGACAAAGTGGAGCCGTGTGCCGGCGTGTAGACGGCGTTCCAGGTGCCCATGCCGTCCAGGCGGATCAAAGCCCTGTACGCCGTTTTGTCGCTTGTGAAATAAATGTGAGCACTCTTTTCGATGCTCAACTCTGACCTCAGCCCCACGCTGTACTGAGTCGGATCGACCAGCAGGATGTCGCCCCGGTCGCCAAGTGCGGCCATTTTCTCGGTGAAGAAAACCGGACGCGACAGCATCGAAAACGAACCGTTCGTCTCGTTGAGCACCGGAACGTGCTGCCCGCCCAGCCCCATCGGAATCGACAACTGGAGTAGTTGCGGGATCGCCGTGACGCTGCAAAGCCAAATCGAATTCGGGATGCACGACGGATGCAGGCGGCTGAACATGTTGTGCAAGTTTTCGACAAGAATCGTGTCGGGGTCTTGGCCGCTTTCCGCACTGACGCTGATGCACGTCGGGTCGGTCAAAATGCCTCTCGGCTGTCCCGCCCCCGTGCCGTTTAGCAAGCTGTCATCGACAAACCAAGAGCCTGCGCTTTGCAGCGCGCCGGTGATCTGACTTTCGAGGTTCAACGCATCCGCACTCAACTCGTTTGTGACGCTGATGAGGATCGCCAACTTCCTGGCGATCAATCGCAACTGCCTGGCCTCGGGGTTCGTGACGGTGATGTCGCCGCCCTCGCCGATCCAAGCCCCCGTGATGCCGCCGTAAAGCACGCCCGAGGCTGCCGTGCTGGTGTCAAACCCCGGCACGCGCAATTCGTTCGTGCTCATTGGATAAACCCGACACCGTGGCAAAATCAAACTCGTTTCCACGATGCTGTCCAGCATGATCGGACTGAACTGAGTCGGCATGAGGAAACCGCCGCTCGGACCGCTGCCCTCGTTCAACATCTGCAAGCGCGGATCGGACATTCCCGAGTGAAGGGTGCCGAAGAATTCGCCCGCGGTCGCCCAGCCTTCGTTGCCGCTTGGTGTGCCGAAAAGTTTCTGGTAGGTCGCCCCAATACAGCCGCCCTTCGTCTGCGGCTTGGTGGCGGCCGCGCCGAAGTCGCCGCGCCCCTCGCGGCTGTTGATCATGCCGGGCCAAGTGTCGTCAACCTTCCTGTTGGGATCGGGTACGAAGTCGGCCAGTTCCTGCTCGCGCTTGATCTTGGCGGCGATCTTGTCAAGTTTGGCCGTGTTCACCGCAAGCTGTACTTGCTCGGTCGCGGAAACGTCACGACCTGCTTTATGCGCCGTGTCAAGAATCTCCTCTGACGCGAGCAGCAATTCCGTTTTGCTCTGATTCAGATTTCGCAAAACCCAATTCATGTTTTCGCTCCTTGTTCCAGTTCGCGCAATAATGCGTCCCAAAATGGGCCGCAGTCGTTTTCGGATAACGCCGGCCCGGGCTTGCAGCCTGAGACCAACCAGCCGTCCAAGTCGGTTTGACGGAAACGTAACAGGCCGCCGACGATGACCGGCGCGGGGATGTAGCCAAACTCCAGCCAATCGCGCGCTGTCTGCCAGTCGATGGCGAGTTTTTCGGCAACTTGGAAAATTGAAAGTAGCATAGCTTTTCTCCCGGTTTGCGAGTCCGTCGCAACGTGGCTCGTCGATGCTTTTATTGTCACGATAGCGGCCCCTAAAGCAACGTCGATCCGCCCATTCAAGCCCTTG
>Ga0315287_10006412_pt1 | contig 11706 bp, 5 predicted proteins | sample YL17G11_0_MG_FD_205037 | JGI IMG/M metagenome (GOLD analysis project Ga0315287, IMG submission 205037) | Sediment microbial communities from Yellowstone Lake, YNP, Wyoming, USA - YL17G11_0 | ecosystem: Environmental > Aquatic > Freshwater > Lake > Sediment | place: USA: Wyoming | collected...
TCCAGCCAGGCAAGGACGGCGTCATCCTTAAGATCGGCGATCACATGGCCACATACTTGCCCCAGGTCTGGGACCAAATCCCCGACAAGCAGAAGTTCCTGGATTCACTGGCGGTCAAGGCCGGTTGCCAAGCCGACGCCTGGAAGACCGAGCCGACGGCCATCCTCATCTACCACGTTGAGGCGTTTAAAGAATCGGAGAAGTAACCCAGTGGTTGACGGAGCAATGCTCGTTGCCGACATCCGACGCGGCCGGACGGTGATCGTCTGGGCCATTGCCGGCGTTGGCGTCTCCTCCGTCGTCACGCAACTGTCACTGATGCGCGAGATGCTTGGGGCGTTCGCCGGCAATGAGATGGTTTTGGGTGTGATCCTGGGCAACTGGCTTCTGCTGACCGGTTTAGGCGCATTTCTGGGCCGGAGCGCCCACCGACTGCGGAAGCCGAACTCGCTCTTCATTGGGGCCCAGATGCTCCTGGCAGTCCTGCCCTTGGTTCAGCTTTTCCTGCTGCGAACGCTTCGCGACGTCGTTTTCACGCGAGGTCAGGTGATCGGGCCAGCCGAGACGGTGGCCGCCAGTTTCGTGCTCCTGTTGCCGTACTGCTTGGTCTCCGGATATTTCTTAACGCTGGCCTGCGAGGTCTTGGCGCGCCAGGGGGATTCTCGCAGTACCGGTCGCGTTTATCTGGCCGACAACCTTGGCAGCATAGTCGGCGGGGCGGTCTTCAGCTTTATCCTGATCCGGCTGTTTGACCACCTAGGCATCCTCTACATCCCGGCGATGTTGAACCTGCTGTTGGCCGGAGCAGTCGCCTTGTGTCTGGGCCGCAAGGCGTGGGTGGGTGTTGCCGGCGTCGCGATGGCCGGCCTGATCGTGCTGGCCGCCGCGACCGACCTGGACGACATCTCGACGTCATTGCAATACCCTTGCCAGAGAATCGTCTTCCGCGGCAATTCTCCCTACGGCCGGCTCGTGGTGACCGAGTCGGCTGGGCAGATCAACTTCATCGAGAACGGCCTGCCGATCATCTCCACCAACAATGTCCAACAGGTGGAGGAAGCCGTTCACTATGCGATGGCCCAGCGGCCGGGAGCGCGGCGCGTCCTGTTGGTGGCTGGCGGGGTCTCCGGCACGGCGAAGGAAATCCTTAAGTACGGCGCCGGCGAAGTGGTCTACGTTGAACTGGACCCGCTGATAATTGACGTTGGCCGCCGCTTCATGCCGGAGGGCCTGGACGACCGGAGGATCCAGGTTGTCAACACCGACGGCAGGCAATTCCTGCGGCAGGCGGAGCATTCGTATTATGATGTAATCATCGTGGACGTGCCGGACCCGTCAACCTCTCAGATCAACCGCTTCTATACCGCTGAATTCTTCCATGACGCCAAACGCCATCTTGCCGCCGGCGGCGTCCTGTCGCTTGGGCTGGGGCGCTACGAGAACTACGTCAGCCCCGAACTGGCCCGGATGCTGGCCTCGGCGAAGAGAACGCTGGGGCGGTCCTTCCGAAACGTGCTTGCGATTCCCGGCGGGCGGGTGTTCTTCCTGGCCTCCGACGGCGAGCTGTACCAGGACATCGCCGCGAGGATCGAACAGGCGGGCGTATCGACCAAGCTGATGAACCACCATTACCTGGATGCCATGCTCTCGGTGGACCGGATGACCGACCTGGCACGCGTGACGACCCGCTCGGCAGCGACGAACGAGGACTTCAGCCCTGTGCTTTACTACTATCATTTGCTTTACTGGATGAGCCAGTTCAAGGTGAGCTTCGGTCTGATGGAGGCAGTGCTGCTGGCGCTGCTGGCGAGCTATCTGGTTCGGATCCGGTCGGTGCCGCTGGCAATCTTCGCCTCCGGTTTTGCCGCCTCGTCGTTGGAGGTGGTGCTGTTGCTGGCATTCCAGGTGCTGTGCGGGTCGGTCTATCGCCAGTTGGGCATTATCGTGACGCTCTTCATGGTCGGGCTTGCGGCAGGGGCGTTTTTGGCCAACCATCGGATATCGGCCGTGCCGCGAAGAGATCTGGCCCGACTGGGATTTGCCCTGGCGGCGATGGGTGGGCTGATTCCGCTGGCCCTGATGGGCCTGGCGAGGGCGACCGGGTGGCTGGCTTCCACGGCGGGCGTGCAGGCTGCGATCGGCGCGATGACCTTTGTGGTGGCGGGACTGGTCGGCATGCAGTTCCCACTGGCTTCACTTGCGGAGCAGGCCGATAGTACCTTGACGGCGTCGCGCTTGTACACCGCCGACTTCGTGGGGGCGTGCCTGGGGGCACTGCTGGCCAGCACACTGTTGATTCCGCTGCTGGGCGTGGCGGCGGTGTGTGCCCTGGCAGCGGGCTTGAACGCGGCGGCAGCCGCAATCGTCCTGTTGCGGAAGGCCTAGGAGATCATCGCCATGGCTAAATTGAACGTCGTTTGCCTCAAAACAGTCCGGATTACCGCATGGCCGCTGTTGGCGTTGATGATACTATATCTGATAACGGGCTATGTGCTCTGCGGGCAGACAACCCTGAGCCGCTGGATTGCCGTGGAGACGGCCGTGAACGTCCACAAGGCCTTTGACGTGCCGCTGGTAGTATTGTTCGTGGCCCATTCGCTGCCAGCCATTTACCTTGCTTTCTGGAGATGGGGATGGATCGGCAAGAAGAACAAAGTGTTGTGAGCCGGGACCGGACACTTCCGCCGCCGAAACGGCGCCGCGGCACCACCCGCCGGCAGATGCTGAAGTACGGGCTGACCGCCGCCGCGGGTCTGAGCGGCGCGGGGGCGTTGACGTGGTACCTGTGCCGGGGGGGCGACATTGCGACGGAGATCTTCAAAAACGACGCCCCGCCGGAGGACATCTGGCGGCTCTGGCAGAACCGCGGCTGGGTCAAGGAGGCCTATCACTACGTCAAGCTTGGCCGGAACGTCCAATGCCGCGTCTGCCCCAACCATTGCATATTGGAGAACGGGGACCGCAGCCATTGCCGCAACAAGGTCAACCGCGGCGGCGTGCTCTACACTCTGGCCTATGGCAACCCCTGCTCCATCCACGTCGACCCCATCGAGAAGAAGCCGCTTTTTCACTTCCTGCCGGGCACGTTATCCTTCTCTCTGGCCACGGCGGGGTGCGTCTTCCGCTGCCTCAACTGCCAGAACTGGGAGATCTCACAGCGCAAGCCCGAGGAAACCAAGGTGGCCAGCGGCCCGGAGTTCCGCCTCCGGCCGGGTGTCGAATCGGTGAGCCGCGACCAGATGGGCCGGCTAAGCCTGTTTCCCGATGATCTGGCCGCGATGGCCCGGGCTACGAATTGTCCAACGATCTCGTACACGTACTCCGAGCCGGTCGCGTACTACGAATACACCTACGACAGTTGCAAGGCCGCCCGGGCGAGGAAAGTCCGAAACGTCATGGTCACCTGCGGATCCATCGAAGAGGAGTCCCTGCGGGACCTCGGTCAGTACCTCGACGCCGCCCACGTGGATCTCAAGGGATTCGACGAGCCTACCTATCGCAAGCTCAACACAGGCCGTCTGGGGCCGATCCTCAACACGCTCAAGACGCTCAAGAGCATGGGTGTGTGGTTCGAGGTGGTCAACCTCGTTGTGCCGACCTACACCGACAACATTGACACCATAAAAAACATGTGCGGCTGGCTGATTCAGAACCTCGGTCCCGATTGCCCGCTGCACTTCTCGCGGTTCTTGCCCCTGCACAAGCTGACGCAACTGATGCCCACGCCGGTGGAGATCCTACTGAAGGCGCGGAGTGAGGCGATGGCGCTGGGTTTGCGATACGTTTACGTGGGCAACGTGCCCGGCCTGCCGGAGGTGGAAGACACCTTCTGCCCGAGATGCGGCAAGGCCGTCATCCGACGACAGGTGTTCTCCGTGACAGAGAGGAATCTGCTAGCCGGCAAGTGCATGTTTTGCCAAACGCCCATCGCCGGCGTATGGTCCTGACGGCCTGTTGGCCCCCCGAAAAATTCGGTCGTGGCCGTGCCATAAGGACTTACGACGGGTTGCCATCGGAGGCTTCTTCTGCTATCAAGGCCGCATGAATACCGTCCTAAACCTCTTCAACAACTTCTGGAACGCGATGGGATGCATCGGCGAGCTTCTCGGCCTGAGCCATGCCGTCCCGCGCCACGATTTCGCTGCGCCTTTTAACCAAGTGTCCCGTAGCGGGGGACTGCTGACGCAGCGGGGTGGCTGGTGCATGTGCGGGGATGGCCAAGTTCTTAGTTCATCTCCACTTCGGCGCATCCTTGCGAAATCGAGGACACTGAGGACACTTTCACTTCAATCGCCGGCTTGGCTCATGTCGATTCGCCCGGTACAATTAATAAATGCTAAATGTGGCTGGGTAGGGAGTATATCTGCCTGCCTCGCCGCAACGTTCGTGTTTTGCTCAAGTCGTCTGAAAAGGCTAGGAACGGCTAAAACGGGTAGTACAACAGCAGGGCTGCACGTTCGCTGTAGGGTGTCGCGGCAGAAGGGAGCGCAGCTATGTCGCCAACACATGATCCCTCGATTCGTCGGCCGTCTTTCGAGTTCCTGGAGCCGCGGCTTCTGCTGACCGGCGGCGTGGTCGGGTCGGACTACGTGTTCGAGTTCTCGCTCGATATCGGCTCAGACCACGAGTTGAGCAACCCGAATGCGCCGGAGAAACTGGACTTCGGCGATGCGCCCGACAGTACCTTGATCCCCGGCTATCCGACGCTGTTGATCAACAACGGGGCGCGGCACGTGATCGGCGGGCCGTACCTGGGCAACGTCGCGCCGGACGCCGAGGCCGACGGCCAGCCGGTCCCGCCGGGCCTGGGCGACGACCTCAATCCGCCGCAGGGCATCAGCGATGAAGACGGCGTGAACGTCCCTGTGCTGGTTCAGGGAGTGCCCACACCCGTCAGCTTCCTGGTCTTCGCGCCGGCGAACGGCGCGGTGGTCGAGAGCTGGATAGACTTCAACGGCGATCGGGACTGGACCGATCCGGGCGAGTGGGTGGTCAATAGCGCATTCCCCAACGGGAACAACGTGGTATGGGTGACGGCCCCGGTCGGGTCGATCGTGGGCACGACGTACGCCCGCTTCCGCATCAGCATGGCCGGGACGGGGGCGCCCACAGGCCTGGCCGCGGACGGCGAGGTCGAGGACTACGCTGTCAAGATCGAACCGGCGCTGGTGCAGTGGGACTTCGGCGACGCGCCGGACAGTACCTTGATCCCCGGCTATCCGACGCTGTTGATCAACAACGGGGCGCGGCACGTGATCGGCGGCCCGTGGCTGGGCGACGCGACGGACAACCCCGACGCCGAGCCCGACGGCCAGCCGCAGGCCAATGCCCTGGGCGACGACCTGGACAGCACCAAGCCGATCCCCAACGACGACGAGGACGGCGTGCAGATCCCCGTTCTGGTGCAGGGCCAGTTGGCCCAGATGAGGATCGAGGTGAACAACCCGGCCGGCCTGAGCGCCTGGGTGGACGCGTGGATCGACTTCAACGGCAGCCTGACTTGGGACCCGTGGGAGGCGATCTGGTCCGGCTGGATGCCTGTCGGGATTAACGTGGTGGGTGTAACGGTGCCGGCCGGCTCGATCGTGGGCCAGACGTTCGCCCGCGTGCGGATCAACAGCCAGGGGGCGCTGGGCCCGACCGGCCCGGCCAGCGACGGCGAGGTCGAGGACTACAAGGTCTTCATCGAGGCGCCTTTGCAGCCCAAGTGGGAGCAGCCCCCCGTTCCCGCCGACCCGGGCAACCTGTTCAACGGCTGGAACGAGCCGTCCATCTACGGCTCACAGTGGCAGATCGCTGCGGACGACTGGGTCTGCTCCGACACCTCCCTCGTGACCGGCCTGACGTGGTGGGGCTCGTACCTCGGCTGGGAGGACCCGATCCAGTCGCCGGACGCGCCGGACTTCTACCACTTTGCGATCTGGACTGACGTACCGGCCGGCGACGACGAGCCCTTCAGTCACCCGGGACAGGTCGTCTGGAAGTACGTCGCCAGCGACGTGACCGCAGAGTTCGCCGGCTGGGACTACGACCCGCGGACGCAGTCGTGGGAGTCGGCCTTCCGGTACCACGTGGACCTGCCGTCCGAGGCGCGGTTCCAGCAGAGCCTCGGCTTCTCGGTCCTCTGGCTGAGCATCGCCGCCGGCTACGAGACCGGCCAGACGTACGAGCACCCGTGGGGCTGGAAGACGCGCCCGCGCGACCCGGAGTCGCCCGCGCCCGACGCGGCCGTGCGGGTATTTAACCCGACGATCCCGTTCATCGGCAGCAAATACAGCAGCGGCGAGCCGCTCCGTTGGCCCGAGCCGTCGCAGTCCTGGGACCTGGCGTTCGAGATCGTCGGCCAGCCGATGGGCGAGGAGCAGGTCAAGTGGTCCCAGCCGCCGGCGCCCTACAGCGGGCCCGTATTCAACGGTTGGGACGAGTACTCCGTGTACGGCTCGCGGCAGATCGTGGCCGACGACTGGCTCTGCACCACCGACGACCCGATCCAGGCCATCCAGTGGTGGGGCTCATTCTTGGGCTGGAACAAGACGTCCCTGCCTCCGGACATGCCGCAGGCGTTCCACATCGGCATCTGGACCGACATGCCCGCCAACCCGCAGGACCCTGAGCCCTTCAGCCATCCGGGCACGCTGATCTGGGACCACATTTGCGATAGCTTCAGCACGGACTGGGCCGGCTGGGACGTTGACCCGAGAGCGGGCGGCCTGGTCGCCCCCGAGGCCAAGTTCGGCTTCTACCAGGAACTGCCCGAGGAGGACTGGTTCTACCAGGAACCCGGCGAGCACATCTACTGGATCAGCATTTCCGCCATGTACGGCGACATACAGGTCCGGTACCCGTTCGGCTGGGAGACCCGGCCTCGCGACCCGGCCTCACCGGCGCCCGACGATGCCGTGGTCATCACCAACCCGACGGCGCCGCAGCCGGACCCGAAGGAGATCGTCCTAACGGAGAAGAAGCCGACGTTCCCCATCCGTCAGTCCGGCTACTCCTCCCAGAACGGCACGGGCTACGGCCCCCTGGGCGTCGAGCTCCTCGGAATGGACCTCGTCAGCCGCCAGCCGCGGCATGTCGCGGAACTGCCCGAGCCCGGGCAGTCGGTCACCATCAGCTCCTTCTTCGACATCTTCGTCGATGTGAGCATGGGAGACACCGGTGAGGCGGATTCCTTCTTCGACGTGTTCGTTTCGATGGCCGTCACCAACGTCAGCCCGGACGTCATCGACCCCGCGCAGGTCTACACCGTCGAGCTTCTCTCCATGTCGCACGGCGGCGGTGGTGGCATTGGCGGCATGCTTGGGGGCATCCTAATGATCCGCGAGAGCCCGACACGGGTCTCAAGCGGCGGCATGACCGTTACAGCCCTGGGCGTCGTCGGCGGCTACGCGGTCGACAGCTTCTTCGACATCTTCACGGAGGTCAGCACGGACGGCGGCGAGAACTGGACGCCGGCCGACCAGCCGGTCCGTATGAAGATCGGCATGGCCGGCGAGCTGTTCGCCGATCCCCAGCCGTTCCCCATCCAGGGCACCGAGTACTCTTCCCGGAACGGGACCGGTTTCGGCAGCCTGGACATGGAAATGGAGAAGATCGAACTGGTTAGCCGCGAGCCTGTGTTCGTCGCCCCGCTGCCGCCGTCAGGCGGCCACGTCGACATCAGCTCCTTCTTCGACATCTTCACCGAGGTGACCGTCGGCGGGACCACGTATGTGGACTCGTTCTTCGACATCTACATCGAGGTGAGCATCGACAACGTTACCGGGGCCGGCGATGCGGTGGGGACGTACGAGACGGAGATCCTGTCGATGGGCATGGTCGGCGGCGGGCCGGGCGGCGTGATGATCCGCGAGAGCCCGACCAGGGCGTCTCGCGGCGGGCTGTATGTCCACGCGTCCGACGGCGTCGACCACGATTGCGACAGCTTCTTCGACATCTACATCGAGGTTTCCACCGACGGCGGCGGGACCTGGACGCCGGCCGATCAGGCGATCCGTGCGGGGTTGGACCTCCGCGTGGAGCCGCAGTCCGATCCTCAACTGTTCCCCCTCCAGGGCACCAAATACGCATCTCGGAACGGGACCGGATTCGGCAGCCTGGACATGGAGATCGAGAAGATCGAGATGGTGAGCCGCGAGCCCTCGGTCGTGGTGGCGCTGCCGCCGCCGGCCGGCAGTAACATGGTCTCCTCCTTCTTCGACATCTACATCGAGGTTTCCACCGACGGCGGCGGAACCTACCACTGCGACTCGTTCTTCGACATCTTCGTGGAGGTGGACGTCGGGAACGTCACTGCCCCCGGCGACGCGGTGGGGATGTACGAGACGGAGATCACGTCGCTGAATCTGTCCGGCGGCGATCTGCCGGCGGGCGTGATGATCCGCGAGAGCCCGACACGCGCCTCCAGCGGCTCGCACCGCGTGACCAGCCTCGGCGGCGGGGGCGGTGGGGCCGCAATCGACAGCTTCTTCGACATCTACATCGAGGTTTCCACCGACGGCGGCGGGACCTGGACGCCGGCCGACCAGGCGATCCGCTTGGATATGGGCCTCGGCGGAGAGCAGTTCCCCGGGCCCCAGCCGTTCCCCATCCAGGGCACCGAGTACGCCTCCTGGAGCGGCACCGGCTTCGGCAGCCTCGACATGGAGATGAAGAAGATCGAGCTGCTGAGCCGCGAGCCTATTAACGTTATTCCGCTGCCGCCCCCAGGGGGCAGCACCATGGTCAGCTCGTTCTTCGACATCTTCACCGAGGTGACCGTCGGCGGAACAACCTATGCGGACTCGTTCTTCGACATCTTCACGGACGTGAATGTCCGGAACGTCACGGAGTCCGGCGATCCGGTGGAGACATACGAGACGGAGATCCTGTCGCTGAACCTGTCCGGCGCCGACCTGCCGGCGGGCATACAGATCCGCGAGAGCCCGACCCGCGCCTCCAGCGGCCAGCACCGCGTGACCCACCTGACCGGCGGCGGGTACATGGTCAGCAGCTTCTTCGACATCTTCCTCGAGGTTTCCACAGACGGCGGCCAGACCTGGACGCCGGCCGACCGACCGATGCATTCGGAGATGGGCCTCGGCGTGGAACTGAGCCCTGAGCCCCAGCCATTCCCCGTCCAGGGCACCGAGTACGCCTCCCAGAACGGGACCGGCTTCGGCAGCCTCGATATGGAGATGGAGAAGATCGAACTGATCAGCAAGGAGCCCGTGTTCGTCGCCCCGCTGCCGCCGCCGGGCGGCAGCACCATGGTCAGCTCCTTCTTCGACATCTTCGGCGAGGTGACCATCGGCGGGACCGCCCACGCGGACTCGTTCTTCGACATCTTCGTGGACGTGAACGTCAGGAACGTCACCGCCGCCGGCGATCCGGTGGAGACATACGAGACGGAGATCCTGTCGCTGAACCTGTCCGGCGGCGGCCTGCCGGGGAACGTGATGATCCGCGAGAGCCCGACCCGCGCCTCCAGCGGCCAGCACCGCGTGACCCACCTGACCGGCGGCGGTGCCGCGATCAGCAGCTTCTTCGACATCTTCCTTGAGGTTTCCACAGATGGTGGCCGGACGTGGACCCCCGCCGACAGGCCGCTCCACTCCACGTTCGGCCTGGACGCAAGCGGCTTCCGGTTGGGCGGGCCGATCTACTGGCCGACGCCCGCAGACTCCTGGGACATGTCCTTCGCCCTGCTGACCACGGACACCACCGCGCCGCAGGTTACCAACGTGGCGGTCAGCGGCACGGGCTGGACGATCGCCCCCTACAACGTGCCTGTCGGATCGATCGCCCAGTTCGACACCCTGCCGTGGGGCAACATCGACCAGGTCTCGGTCGTGTTCAGCGAGGACGTCAACGTCGCGCTGAACGATTTCGCCGTCATCGACAGGAACGGGGTCGGGTACTTCGCAGCCGGGGTGGTTTACGACCCGGCCACCTTCACCGCCACCTGGACGCTGGCCAACCCGCTATCGCTCCAGACGATGACGTTGGCGGTCGCCGACACGGTTACGGACATCGCCAATAACCGGCTCGACGGGGAGTGGACGGACACGGTCAGCGTGTACCCCTCCGGCGACGGCGCTGCCGGCGGGGCTTTCCTCTTCGGTGTCAACGTCCTGCCGGGCGACGCGGATCAGAGCGGCGCGGTGGACGCGGGCGACTACATCTCTCTCAAGAGGAACTTTGGCAGGCCAAGCGGCGCCACGTTCGCCGAGGGCAACTTCGACGGCGACGTCGACGTCGACTGGTATGACCTCCAGATCATCATGGCTAATTTCAGCAACGTGGTTCCGCCGCCTCCGGCGCCTCCGGCGATTCCGATGGGCGGCGGTGCTGGTAGTAATGCCGTCGCCAAGACAACCGTGACGGCGGCGCCCGAGCCGACCCTGACGGTGGCGCCCGAGCCGACTGTGACCCCGGCGCCTGAGTCAACTGGAACCCCGGAGACGTTCCTGTCGTCAGCCGTTCCGGTCGGCACGTCATCGGTCGCAATGTACGACCTCGATGAGGCCATGGCCGCTACCGCACTGCAAGCCGCTGACCCGCTGCGGGCCTTCGTGCCGGATCGACCGCGGGATGTGTCCGCACAGCCCGTCTCCGTCGCGACGCCGCATCGGGAGACGGCGGCTCGTTGGTCGCAGTTTGACGCCCTGCTCGGCAGGAGTCGCCTGCTGCGAGTTGCCCAGGAGCCTGCCTGCACCGCGCCGACCCGGCAAGACATACTGGTGAGCAGCACAGACGAGTTGCCGGCCGACATCGAGACGGATCTCCTGGACATCCTCTCGCTATCGAAACTGCTGCGTCTGGGCGTCGAAGGGCTTTGATGGCCGGCAACGAGGTAGGGCAAAGGCTGTGGTGGCCCAACGGATAGTGCGTGTGGCCGCTCGGTATCTGGAAGAGGTTTCTGCAGAAGGTGTTGCGACAGCCTTGGGCGTCTCGGGGTGGTCGCGGTAGGGACGGGTTGTGGTGGCTGTAGTGGCCCAGCGGCTTGTGCGCGGGGCGGCTTGGTATCCGGAAGAGTTTTCCGAATCAGGCGTTGCGACAGTCTTGAGTGTCTCACAGGCAACCGCTATCATTCCGGCCTTTCCCTGATTATGGAGGCCGGAATGTCCCTGCTGTCGTCCGCCACTGTGCTCCGCTTGGTCGATTCCATGGCCATCCTCCTGAGCCAAGCGTATCAACTGGCTCGGGAACGTCTGGCGTATGCTGGGTCGCCCATCCTCCGGCTGCTTGTCCAACGAGATCAGGAAGGCACGGAAGGAGACTTGCTCCGCCGTGAGTTGGCGATCTTCCGGGCTCAACGCGAAAGCCTCCCGCCGCACCGGCGGCCAGACTATCGACCCGAGCAGCGGCTGGCTATCCTGCAACTCCGGCGACTCCGGGGATGGAGCGTCAAGAAGACCGCCAAGCACTTCGTGCTGCATCGCAACACGATCCGTGCCTGGATCAGGTCTGCTGAAGGCAAAGGCCGGCTGAGCCTGCTGAACGGAGCCGTGGTCTGGAACCGCATCGACGATGCGGTTCGCTGGGCCATTCACGAACTGCGACGGCTGTGCCCGGGGGGCGGGGGGTTTTCTCTCGATATTCACCCCGGTGGCATTTTCCTTGTTTTTTTGTGTGACGAATATGTCATAATATGTAATGAAGTTTAACCATATCCTTATTGTTTCTGGAAAAGGAGTTTGGCCATACAAACATATTTTCGCA
>Ga0315287_10006413_pt1 | contig 11706 bp, 6 predicted proteins | sample YL17G11_0_MG_FD_205037 | JGI IMG/M metagenome (GOLD analysis project Ga0315287, IMG submission 205037) | Sediment microbial communities from Yellowstone Lake, YNP, Wyoming, USA - YL17G11_0 | ecosystem: Environmental > Aquatic > Freshwater > Lake > Sediment | place: USA: Wyoming | collected...
GTCATGGCCCGCGACAGGTTGCAATCAAGCCGCATGTCGAGAACCTGCTGCCGTGAGTGCCCGACGAGAAGGTCGGGCCGGTGAATCCGAACAGTCGTCATCCAGGTGCTTTCAATGAATTGGCCAAGGCCTACCGCCGTCGACAGGGGGTTGCGGGCATTGCACCGGTTGGCGCTTTCAATCGTGATGATGCGATGGACAAACTGGTCGACAACGGTCCCACCACCGGCAGGCGTTCTGGATTCTGCCTCCGGCAAGGGATCGACCGGAACGTCGTTTTCACGCAGTTCGAAATGCAGTCGTGGTTCCCGGCTGCTTGACGGTGTTCCCACTTGACCGATTGTCTGGCCCGCCGCGACTTTGGCACCAGCGACGATGCCGGGCTCGACCGATTTCAAATAGGCATACATTGTTGCCTTGTTGTCAGCATGCGTCAGGCGCACAACCATGCCCCAGCTGTCTTCGGTGCCAACCGACTGAACCTCTCCGTCAAAAGCTGCCACCACCGGCATGCCATCGGGCGTGTTCCAGTCAACACCAAAATTCATATTGTCTTTCGCGTCCTTTCCGGCGCCCTGCTGGGGCCCAAATTTCGCGGCAATAACGCCATTTACCGGCAAGACCATGCCGTTGTCTGGCACGCTGCTGTCTCCATTGCCCGTGACACAGTCGAATTTTGCCCCGGCTTGCGCCTGGAAGGCATAGCATTCGAGATTGCCAGTGGTGCGGCCGATGCTGATATAGACAATGCGGCCCAGTCCGGTCTTGGAGTCACGGGCGGTCGGCGAATAGATGATCGTTACGGAATCGCCTTGCTGCGTTTTCTGCTCGAGGTCCTGGGCCCGCGACAACAGCATGATGGCCTCCCCGATCACCGCAGCCGGCAACTTGTTGCGCAGCGCTGCTGCATAGATAGCATCCAGCAACCGCGGCCTGTCTTCCGGCCGGGTTTCTGTCGGCAACAGCTGTGTCCTGAAAATATCCTGCCTTGACCAGGGGTCTGCGGCCTGCACATATTGGTCGAGATCATCCATGGCGATGGTGCCAAGCAGGCCGGACTTGGTGTACACGGACAATTGCACGGGAACCAATGCGGTGGTGTCTGCCCCCGTGGCATCCTGAGCAGTTGCTGCTCTCAGTGCAAAACTGTCACCGCTATCGAGTTGCGAACGTCCGTAGAATCTCACGAACGCGGCTTCTGCAGTTGTCGCGATCTGCCCGTCGATGCCCAGCTCTTTGAGCATTTTTGCAACAGTGGTTTTGACCTTTACAGTCTGGGCAAACTCGCTGAGCTTCTGGTCGCCAGCATCAGTTTCCGCAGCGACCGTAGAATTGCCGACAGTCTTGTCTGACGACGCCGTCGGCTCAAAGGAATTGAGTTCTGCAATGTCTTGCTGCGAGCCGGCCAGGCCTGCCTGCAGGCTGGGGTCAGGCGTATCGAGAACATCCTTGATCCGGAAGACACCGCCCTGGATGCCAAGATTGCTAGCCGCCAGCTTTTGCTGGTCATTGTCGAGCTTTACGCTCTGGTGTGGCGCGTTCGACAGCTGCCTGACAATGATGGGGTCACCGCTAAGATTGATGATGCGCGGTTCAATCGCCGCCTTCACCAGCGCCTCATCCTCGGCTTCATTGTCAGCGCCTTCAACCGGAACCAGTTCAGTGCTCAGTTCCTGCGCGGTGAATTGCGGTGGCCGTGGCAGTGTTGCGGAAAAATAATATACACTCATCGAGGCTGAGCCGACGCCAACCAGGATCATGGCGAAGAATGCCAGCGCAAAAGTCGGAAAGCTTGATCGCTTTTTGGGCGCCGGCGGGACGGGTTGCTTCTTGTTTTTTGTGTCCGGCGGCGCGCTGGCAGCAACGCCTGCCCTATGGGCCCGATCTCCCTTCTTTTGCTGGTTCGCCTTGGGGCGAACTATGACGGTTTTGTCATCCATGCCTGTGCACAATTGATCTCGCAGAGCCCTAGTTTTTTCCCGGATGGACATACAAGGTCCAGGACTTTGTTTGTCCGGTGTCCACTTCCAGGAACTTGACCGTCTGCAGGCCGCGCACCCAGCAATTCCACGATTCACCTTCTATCTTGTCAACCTTGAAGCGTTTGCTGTCGACGCACATGGGCCAGTTCCCCTGAAAGACGCTTTCACCCGTCACCGTTTGGGCATAGACATAGACATAGCGCAGTTTGAGTCGGTCAAGGTCCTCCTTAATGGGGATGATGCAGCTATTGGGCGGCATGACCCACCAGCCCTCGGTACTGAAGCGCTGGTCCATCTCGGCACCAACCGCAACATTGTAAACCCCGACTGATTGGTTGCATATCTTAAACTCGGCCACAGCCGGCTGTGACCAGCCAAAAGCGCTGCCGCAGATCAACGCCACCACCAATTTCCTCGCCCGTGACCCCATTTGCCATTCACCGATCAAGCCGCCATGCAACACCTCGCCGACAGTGAGGTCGCATCCAGCACCCTGTCTACCCCAATTTGGATGAGGTTTGAACATCGGGCTTGTGGTAGGTGCTTGAGGCCTTGAGCGGACAAAAACATCTTGATTTCCAATTGCTTTACGCCAATGATAAACAAGGAGGACCTTTAACCATGATCCTTTGCCGCTTACGGTTCCAGCGCTGGTTGGTTGGCATTGTGCGGAAACCCTCCAACAAGAGAGGTTGCGTCTTACATGTCTTGGCATAGCAAGGTTGCATGGGCTGAAGGCCTGTTTTTGAGGCCGCAACATCTGCAGCAGGCAGACCGCTATGCAGAACATCTGCTGGAAAGCCGAACCTCACACATTACACCCTATCCCTGGGGTTTCAGCGAAATCGAAATCGACCGGGATCTGGCCCAGCAGGGAAAATTTGGCCTGCGCCGTGCAGCAGGTGTCATGGGTGACGGAACCCCATTCAGCTTCCCTGGCGACAGCCCGCTTCCAGCACCGATCGCCCTTGACGAAAAGGCTGCGGGCCTGCCTGTTTGGCTCACGCTGCCAGTGGCCCAGCCCAACACCCGCGAAATCGATGATGAAGCTGCCGAAAGTGCAAGCCGCTATGTCATCCGGCCGGAAGTTCTGATTGATTCGGCTTCCAAGATGCAGGTGGAAGAGGAAATTGACGTGGCCACCCCGCGCTTCAGTTTTGCCCTGCGCAAAACCCTGAAGCCCGGTTTTGCCAGCCTGCTCTGCGCCCGCATCGTGGAGGTCACGGACAAGGCCATCGTGTTTGACGAAAAGGTCGCCCCGCCGGTGCTTGTCATATCAGCCCATGCAACGGTGACGGGCTGGCTTGACCGCGTCATTGGCTGGATTGAAACCAAGCTTGATGAGCTGGCCCGCTTTGCCGCCGATCCGCGCGGCAGCGGCAGCATGCAGAGCGTCGATTATTTCATCCTGCAGATGTTGAATCGCCAGATCCCCGTCATGCGGCACATGCGCGGCTCAAGGTACGTGCACCCCGAACGCCTCTACATCGAGTTGCTGCGCCTGGCCGGCGAGCTCTCCACCTATGCAACAAAGGAACGTCACCTGAAGCCCTATGAGGCCTACGATCATGACAATCTCGACAACACGTTTGCACCCGTATTGGCCGATATCCAGCGCTTCCTGAATGTTGATACCAGGCGTGCCATCAGGCTCGACATCTCGGAACGCGCCGCCAACGCATTCCTGGCTACCGTGACCGACAGAAGTCTTTTCCGGGCCTCCACATTTGTGCTTGAGGTTGCAGCGCAACGTCCGTTGACGGATATACAAAACCAGTTTCCAGCGCTGTTCAAAGTTGGCCCCAACACCCGCATGGATGAAATCGTCCACGCCCATTTACCCGGCATTCCGCTTATCCACGTGCCAACGCCACCGGCCCAGATCCGCGCAATTTCCAGCCATGTCTATTTTATCTTTGACCGCATGTCGCCGCTGTGGCCGGAATTCAGCACGGCGAGCGGCATCGGCATGCATTTTTCTGGCGATTGGCCCGGCCTTGAATTGTCGCTCTGGGTCATCAAGGAAGATGGCAAGTAGGGTGGGCGGCGATGAGCAAAGATAAGCCGCCATTTGATCCTGACCCGGACGCTGAAAGGACTGTCATAAGGCCCAATCCGGGCGGACGTCGGGATAATCCTCCACCAGCACCACAGGCAGGCGGGCCTCAGGATCTCTGGGGCGGACAACGCCAGAGCCCAGGCCCAGCTCCGCAAACACCAGCCCAGGGCTATGGCGTCGCCCCGCCAAATCGCCCCGCCCAACAGCACGAAGCCGGTGGTGCGGAAGTTTCCCTAAACACGAGTGCTGACACGGGCGGTTCCAACCCCATTCTTGAAGCGGCCATACCGCTGCTGATCCTGCTGTCCAATGTGCGCATCGCCAGATCGCTGCCGCAGGTGGCACCGCTCATGGGCACCGTGGCGCAGGGCATTGAAACCTTTGAGGCAACGCTTCACGCCCGCAACACGCCGGAAGCGCAGGTGCGATCGGCAAAATATGCGCTGTGCGCCACCGCCGATGACATCGTGCAAAACCTGCCGAGCGCTGACCGGCTGGTGTGGACGCAATACAGCATGTTGAGCCGTTTTTTCCAGGTACGTGACAGCGGCGTCGGATTTTTTGATGAATTGACGAAGCTGCGGCAGAATCCGCAGCTCAACCAGAACCTCCTGGGCTTGATGCATGCCTGCATGTCGCTGGGCTTTGAAGGCAAGTACCGGACAGCTGGCGGCGACGTCGCCCACCAGCAGATCCGCCGTGACATCTACCAAACCATTCGGGCGCGCGAAGCCCGCGTGCCCGAAGAGATATCGCCGCACTGGCGTGGCCAGAACATCGCGGCCTCCTACGTGCGCCGTGCCATTCCGCTGTGGGTCATTGCATCCTGTGCGGCTGGTCTGATGTTTCTCTGTTTTATCGGCATGCGCTGGCTCCTGTCGGATTCTGCCGACATTGCCGAAGCAAAACTCGCTGGTCTGCATCCGCTGACTGACGTCAATCTGCAGCGCGTGGCCTTCAAGCCCTACGAGCCCCCCGTCATTGCGCAGACCACGCAATTGCAACGCATTCGCGAGCGCCTGGCTGAGGATATTTCAGCCAGCAAGCTCTCGGTTGACTATGCGGGCAAGGATATTGTTGTGCGCCTTCTGAACGACGCGGTGTTCGACAAGGCCAGCGCCACCGTGCGGCAGGGGTTCTTGCCGTCGATGGTGCATATCGGTGGCGCGCTCGACAAGGAGAAGGGCCAGATTCGCATTGTCGGCCACACCGACAACACGCCGGTGCTGTCCAAGGTCAAGTTCAAGGACAATCAGGACCTGTCGGAACAGCGCGCCAAGGCCGTCTCCGGAATTCTTGCCGCAAATGTCTCTGATGCCACACGGCTTGCCACGATGGGCATGGCCGACAAGCAACCCGTGGACCCTGCCGACACGCCGGAGGCGCGTGCAAAAAACCGGCGCGTCGAAGTCTTCATACCGCGCGAGGATATGTGATGAAGCGCTGGCTGATCTTTGTTACAACCCTGATTGCAGTCATATTGCTCTGCGTCCTGATCTGGTTTGTCTTTCCGCTGATCGCCATCGCCGGCGTTGAGCCCTTCAACAATGCGTGGCTGCGCCTTGCCATGATTGTCCTGCTGCTGGCGGTTTTCTTTGGCATCCTGGCCTATCGCATCCACAAGCAGCGCCGGTCCGCCGAAGAACTGGCCGCCAACATTGTCGTACAAGAGCCAGAAGACGACAATTCTGACGCCTCCGTTCTTGCCGAGAAGATGCAGGACGCGCTCATTACCCTGAAAGGCTCCCAGAGAACCCGCGGCGATTTTCTCTACGAGCTGCCGTGGTACCTGATTGTCGGGCCGCCGGGCACCGGAAAGACCACGGCCCTGATGAATTGCGGCCTCAAGTTCCCGATTGCCGCCCACGCCAACGGACCCGTGGCCGGCAGCGGCGGCACCCGCTTCTGCGATTGGTGGTTCACCGAGGAAGCCGTGTTTATTGACACAGCGGGCCGCTACACAACCCAGGATTCAGATTCGGATGTCGACCGCAAGAGCTGGCTGGCATTTCTCGACCTGCTGAAGAAGCACCGGACCCGCCAGCCGATCAACGGCGTTCTTGTCGCCATCAGCATTGGTGATATCCTTGCCGGCAAACAGTCTGACCTTGCAGCCTACGCTGTGGCGATCCGCAAGCGCCTCAGCGAACTGAACAACCGGCTGCAGGTCGATTTTCCGGTCTATGTACTGTTCACCAAAGCCGATCTCATTGCCGGCTTCATGGAGTATTTCGGCAATCTTGACGAGGATAAGCGAAAGCTTGTGTGGGGCGCCACGTTCCAGACAAGCAACAAGAAGGAAAACCACGTGGCCGAAGTCGGCGCCGAAATCGAGCTTCTGATTTCACGGCTGACCGCCGAACTGCCGGACCGCTTGCAGGAAGAGCCGGATCCGGTGTCGCGTGTGCGCCTGGTGGGTTTTCCCACCCAGCTTGTCGCCCTCAAGCCACTGGTAACACAGTTCCTGAACCAGATTTTTGAGCCAACACGCTATCAGACAAGTGCCACGCTGCGTGGCTTCTATTTCACGTCCGGCACGCAGGAAGGAACACCCATCGACCGGGTTCTGGGCTCTCTTTCCCGCAGCATGGGTCTGGGCAATGCGATGAGCGCTGTCTATTCCGGCCGGGCCAAAAGCTATTTCCTCGAAAACCTGCTGACCAAGGTGGTGTTCGGCGAGGCGGGCTGGGTTTCCACCAACGCCAACGCCGTACGCCGCAAGCTGCTGCTGCGGGCAGCCGCCTTTGCCCTCGTCGGAATTGTCACATTTGCGGCATTGGGTGGGTGGATGAACAGCTATCTCGCCAATTCGCGCCTGCTTGCGGCAACCAATGTGGCAGCGGACTCCTATTCAGGTGGCAACACGGCGTTAATCACCCAGGATCCCATTGAGGATACCGACTTCCAGAAAATTGCCGGCCCCCTCGATGCGCTGCGCAATTTCCCGCGTGGTTATGCCAACGCCAATGATTTCGTGCCGGCCCCTGAAACGCTGGGACTCGGCCAACACAATCGTATCGCTGTGGCCGCAAGCTCTGCCTATGAAACGGCATTGAACCGCATTCTCCGGCCGCGCCTCGTCCTGCATCTTGAAAAGCGTTTGGCCGACCTGCAGGACAAACCGGAGCAACTCTACGAACCGCTCAAGGTCTACATGATGCTGAGTGGCGATCCGGCAGTGCCGGTTGATACCGCATTGATTTCAGGATGGATGCAGGGAGACTGGGAAACCCTTTACCCTGGCGAGCCGAACCGGCCGGTGCGCGAAAGCCTGATCCAGCATCTTGCTGCAATGTTGGACAGTTCAGTGGGAACATTCCGCCCCATTCCGCTGAACGGCGACCTGGTCAAGGCAACACAGACAGCACTTGCCCGTTTGACCTTGGCGGAGCGGGCCTTTGCCCTGATCAAATCAACGGCCCACGATCCGAGTGTGCCGGACTGGACGGTGGTGCAGCATGCCGGGCCCGATACCCCGGCAGTCTTTGCCACGCATGATGGCAGCCCGATCGAGAGTGTGGGCGTTCCCGCAGTCTTTACCTATGACGGTTTCTACAAGCTGTTTCTTGGCAAAATGAATGCCGTGATGGCCCTTCTTGATTCTGAAAGATGGGTATTGGGTGATGCCGGTGGCAAAGACAATCTCGACAAGCAGTTTGCTGGCCTCGGACCGGACCTCTTCAAGCAATATGACGAGCAATTCATCTTGGCCTGGTCAACCGAACTAGGCAAACTGAAGTTGCGCAGCTTTGTGAGTGATGCCCCTGACTACAATGCGTTGCGCGCGGCAACCGGTGCTTCCTCGCCGGTTAAGTTGTTGCTTGAGTCAGTTGCTGAAGAAACCCATCTCACAGTTGCCAAGGCGGTTCCCAAGAACGGCGCTGTCGACGCACTGAAGAAAGTTGGAAGCGATCTTGCAACCAATATTCCGGGCCGGGTTGGCGACATGGTCGAGATCGGATTGGACGCCGCCAAGAAATCCGATGGCCGCGGTGGCGAAGTTGGCAAGCCCTTTGTTCCCGGTGCCTTCATCCAGGAACATTTCCGGCGCTATCAGGAATTGGCCGACCCGGCGGGCGGCAAGAGTCAAATCGATGGTCTGGTGGAGCAGCTGAAGGGTCTCTATCAGAGCCTCCTTGATGAGCAGAAGTTTGAGCAGGCCACCAAGGCGCACGAGGACATGTTGCAATTTCTGGCGGCCCTGTCCACCAGTGCGTCGCGGCTTGAGCCGCCATTTTCTGACATGCTCAAGGCCAACATGCAGGAATTCGAGCAGAAGATTGTAGTCGAGCGGGCAACCGACCTGAGTGGCCAGATGAGTGGTACCATCGCCCAGAAATGCAAGGACGCCACAGGCCGCTTCCCGTTCGTGGAAAGGAGCAAATCCGACCTGCCGATGACGGACTTTGCGCGTGTCTTCGGGCCGAACGGATTGTTCGACGCCTTCTTCCGCGAGAAACTGGCGGATCTCGTTGATACCACCGGTCAGGTGTGGGCCTGGAAGCAAAGTTCAAAACTGAGCCAGGGCCTGTCACCGACAGCCCTCCTGCAATTCCAAAATGCGGCGCGCATCAAGGATGCCTTCTTCACGGGACAGGGGACATCGCCAAACGTCAAGTTTGGAATTGTGATGAAGACACTCAGCCAGAATGTCCCGTCGGCGACATTTGAGGTGAATGGCGTAAAGCTTGAAAGCCCGTTTGGTGTGGAAACGCGCGGGGACTTTGAGTGGCCGGGCCGTTCGCCCGATGGCACGGCATCAGTCTCGCTCCCGGTGGCTGCCAATGGCACACCGGCGACGCTGCAATTTTCGGGATCCTGGGCCCTTCAACGCCTGCTCAAGGCCGGCACGATGCGGCAATCCGGCAACAAGGCAACGGTGCAGTTCATCGTGGGTGGACAGGAGGTCACGTATCAAATGTCCTTTGACACGCTTGAAAACCCGTTCACGGTCATTTCGCGAGTGAAATTCACTTGCCCAGACGGTCTCTAGGTGCGCCATGCAGTGTGGCATATTTGGCAAGCTCCCGGCAAAGCGAGATTTCATTTCGTACAACATTCCAAGGCCGTTTCTTAACGCCTGGGAAAGTTGGTTGCAGGCAGCCGTTGCCGAAAGCCGCCACGCCATGGGCGACAGGTGGACCGGCATCTTTCTCACCCAGCCAATCCAGCATTTCTGGTGTGGACCCGGCGTTTTTGGCCAGGCCGTCGCCGGGGCCATCATGCCGTCGGTCGACGGTGTCGGACGCTATTTTCCCTTGAGCATTTGTGCTGTGGAAACAGGTGACGGATGGCCGGCTCCGCCCGACTTTGGTGTCCTGGACAACTGGTTTGCGGCCTGTGACACGGCACTATTGGGCCAACTCGAAGATGGCGCCGAGTTTGAAGCCAGTCGCATTCTTGATCGCGTTGGCCTGCCTCCTGCCATTGTGCCAACGCCCAGCCATCAGGGCGAGGACCCGGTCCACATCTGGTCGGAAGGTTCCGGAACCCTGCAACCGGCTTTTGCGGCACTTTACGCGTCGGACTGTGTCCGCCTCAACAGCCAGCGCGGCATCTGGTGGACATCCGGTAGCGAAACACAGCCGGCACAATTGATCACCACGCAAGGGTTGCCACAGCCTTCACTCTGGATAACCTTCATGACGGGGCTGATCGCCACATGATTTCGAATGACTACCAATTCACGACGGCAACCGCCACCCACCCCGGCCGCGTACGCAAGGTCAATGAAGACAGCGTCTATGCCGACGCAAAGCGCGGGATTTGGCTGGTGGCGGATGGCATGGGTGGCCATCGAGATGGTGGTGTTGCCAGCGCCATGATTGTCGAGGCAGTGGTCAGGAATTCCGCCGGCCATGACATGATGTCGGGTCTTTTGGCCAGTGTCTATGAAGTTAACCAGGATCTGTTACAGCGTTCCAACGGTGTCCACGAAAATATCATTGGCTCGACACTTGTCGCCGTGATTGTGGAAGGCCAGAACTATACGTGCCTGTGGGCCGGTGATTCCCGGTGTTATCTGGTGCGTGCCGGAGCCGTGAAACAGCTGTCGCAGGACCACACGGAAGTTCAGGAACTCCTGGACTCTGGCGCCATATCCCAACAGGAGGCCAAGACATGGCCGCGCCGCAACGTCATTACCCGGGCCATCGGGGTGGACCACAATCTGAAACTTGATGCCGTATCTGGCGAGATCGAATACGGCGACTGCTTCATACTGTGCAGCGACGGGCTGACCGGCCATGTGAACGATGCTGAAATTCTGGAACGCTCAAGCAAGGCCACGCCGGAGGCTGCCTGTACGGAGCTTCTTGATTTAGCCTTGGAACGCGGCGGCAAGGACAACATTTCCATCATTGTCGCCCAGGTGTCGAAAGCCGACAGGACGATTGTGCTCGAACAAAGCACGAGCGGGGCCTAGGGTGGAGCGATGACTGACGACCGAACCCAGATCATCAAACGCAGTGCGACAGTTGAGATTGGAACCGAGCTCAACCAGACCTACCGGATCGACGCGCTCATTGGCGTGGGCGGCATGGGCGAGGTCTTCAAGGGGCACAATATCCAGACAGGTGACCCCGTTGCGATCAAGGTGGTTCTACCCGAGTATGCCCGCGATGAGATGATCTTCGAGCTTTTCCGCAAGGAAGCGCGGGTTCTCAACCATCTCTCCCACGATGCCATCGTGCGTTACTATGTATTTTCGCTCGACCGGGCCCTGGGCCGCCCCTATCTCGCGATGGAATTTGTAGATGGTCCCTCGCTCGCGGCTCGGTCCAAGATGAAGCCGCTGAACGTTTCCGATTTCTTCAGCCTGCTGCGCCTGCTGGCTGACGGTTTGCACAAGGCGCATGAGGCCGGCGTCATTCATCGCGATATTTCGCCGGACAATGTCATTTTGCCCGGCGGGCTAGTTGAAAACGCGAAAATCATCGACTTTGGCATTGCGCGCTCCGCCAGTGTCGGTGGCGGCACGTTGCTGGGTGGCAGCTTTGCCGGAAAATACAGCTATGTCTCACCTGAGCAGCTGGGGCTGTTTGGCGGCGAGGTCACACCCAAGTCGGATATCTACAGTCTGGGCCTGACCATGGCCTCGGCAGTACTTGGCCGGCCGATTGACATGAGTGGTTCGCAGGTTGAAGTCATCGAGAAGCGGCGCGTGGTGCCTGACCTGGCCGCATTGGGAATTCCGCCAGAGCTGCGGCTCATTCTCGCGACCATGTTGCAGCCGAATCCGGCCGACCGGTTTACGAGCATGGCCGATGTGCGCGATTGGATCGATAAGGAACGCGCCGCCAGCGCCGCCAAATCCAAAGCCGCCAAGCCATCGCAGGGCAAATCGAACAGGCAGGGTGCCAACCAGGCAGCCGCCAACAATCAAGCGCCGAACACGGGCATGGCGAAAGGCGGCGCGCTGCGCAATACGGCGATTGTTCTTGGATTGGTCGCCGTGATCGGCGTTGGTGTTCTCGGCGGTTGGATTTTTGTGCAGAACCAGCGGCAAGGAATCACCGAGACACCACAAGTGGCCACGACCGATCAACAGCCTGCAGATATAAGCCCTGCCAGCACGCCTGATGCCAGCGGGCTGAAACCACAACCCCAGGCAACGGTGGATCAGCCTCCAGTTCAACAACCGGCAACACCAGTGGCCATCTCCAA
>Ga0315287_10006414_pt1 | contig 11705 bp, 14 predicted proteins | sample YL17G11_0_MG_FD_205037 | JGI IMG/M metagenome (GOLD analysis project Ga0315287, IMG submission 205037) | Sediment microbial communities from Yellowstone Lake, YNP, Wyoming, USA - YL17G11_0 | ecosystem: Environmental > Aquatic > Freshwater > Lake > Sediment | place: USA: Wyoming | collected...
CGAACGTGCTCAGGACCTGGCAAAGGCTGAGATCCAGGCTGAGGAAGACACAAGAGTCTTCGACGTCATGGATGCAGTCGTCGCCAATGGTTTTGACAATATCGGTGCAACGAATGCGGACATCCTTGCGAATGCTCCTCTTACCCCGGCTGACCTCGCCGATGCTTTTGCGTCGATCGAGCAGTACGACTTGAGAGTTGCTCGCGTGTTCGCAAACGCTCTGGACTACAGTGACATCCGTAAATGGGGACGTGACGTTCTGGACATTGAAAGCCAGGCTACTCTGTTGAAGACCGGTCTGATGGCCACCGTTTGGGGTGCACAGATCATCGTCTCCCGTAGGGTTCCTGCTGGTTACATCTATGTCACGACAGAACCTGAGTTCTTCGGCCGTATCCCGGTCCGTACAGAGCTCACAGTTCTCAGTGCAGATGATCCGAGAAACCGCACTATTGGGTTCAGTGTGTTTGAGAACCTTGGGATTGGCTGCCACAACCCGCTCGGACTTGTCCGCGTGGCTCTTTCTCGCTAATTTCTACTGAATAAGTAGGGATCTAAGGGCTGGTAGGAAACTACCGGCCCTTTTTTTGTTCATAGTTGAAAATTTTATGAAAAGATCTTGATTAATGACCCGCAATATAGTATATTAAGATTATGTTAGATATATCAGGAATAAATCTAGAAGATCTTTGTCTAAATAAAAAATTTACGGATTTCAGAGATTTTTAATTGTGAGGAATATACAATTAGAAGAGTTAGTTAAACAATAGTCAAATATATCAATGATAAATTCAACCACATCTAACCTCCTGAAGCACCAGGGACTCTACACTCCTGGTAAATCGCTCAGTCCTATCAAGCACATTCAACGCACCGACCCAGTCGGCATCCCGTGCGTGGCCACAGGCAACGCATCGAAAGTACTCTCCTATGCGACTTTTCTTCGACACCACCCTACAGTGGGGACATGCCCGGGAAGTATTGGCCGGAGGCACGAGCAGAAGACGAACACGGTTCTCTTCTGCTTTGGCCTGAGCCCGGTTGAGTACCTGCCGGTATGTCCATGGTGCCATAGCTTTTCTAAAATTTTTGTCTCTGTCTTTTTTCTTGCCTCTTTTAAGCCCCTTGAGATCTTCCATCCCAAGAGTATTGATTTCAGTCCAAGGAAGAAGATTCAAATTCCTGTTGATGAAATTCTCCCGTTCCCTGATAGCTCTGAGTTTTCCCTTGGACCCTGGGACCCGTCTCTTGATCTTATCTCTGATAGTCTTGAAATCTTTTCCATAGAACTTCCCGTCAGAGTCCGAGAGGAGTTTATTGACTCCTTGGTCAATTCCGAGGGCTCTTCCGGAAGTCCTAGGTTCTTGATCTTCGCATTCAACCCACAGAACCAGTCCTGTCTCCGAGAGGCAACAGCCTTGGATGAAATCTCCACGACAGAGCCATTTATTAAGGGGCTTGGTTTTTCGGGTAGGAACTGTGATTCTGTGCCCCTTTTTCAGAGAAGAGATCCTGACTATGAGATCAAAGGATTTTTTTCCTGGTTCTACGGAGACAAATTTACTATCCAGGATAGCAGAACCCGTGAAGACAGGGCACGAGGCCTGATGACCAGTTTCTTTGGCGGATTTTTTAGTAGCAATGACTGTTTCCAGGGCCTGTTTGAGGGCATTAGACTTATAGCGTTCGGAGAGTCTTGTGTTCTGGAGTCTTGCCAGGGTATCTTTATTCAAGCCACCGGGGCAAGACCAGAGAGACTGGGCGTAGAAGTTGACTCCGACTCGATAGGCTTGAAGGAGAGCCGAGAGGGCCTGTTTCTTTTTGGTAGTGAGGAATTTAGTAGTTATTTTGCAGGCACGTTGCATAATTCAACTGACTATTTATGAGTATAAAAGAGTATGAAGTATTTAAAGATTATTAAGACTTCGAAAAAAATTTAATATTAAGGCTATTAATAGATCAGAGGAGAAAAGAGCATTTTTAAATTCTTTGTCGGATGACCGATTTATTGAGATTGTTCAAACCAACAATTATGATGGGATTCAAAAGAAATTGGGGGTTTCCTGCATAGTATGGAAGGACGAATTAAAGAAGCGCGGTATAGAACTTAAGAGTCAATTAAGAATTGATCAATATCCAGAGCTTACACAAGAGCAACATAGGCTTCTTATTGGCAGTCTTCTTGGAGATGGAGGAATTGCAAAAAGTAGTGAGAAGTGTGATATTTATTTTGAATCCCATGCTCCTCGTCAGTATCTGTACCTTAAAAAAAAGCAGAGTATTTTAAGGCCCTTTAGTAGTGATATTTATATTGATAAAGCTTATGGGGATCTTTTCTGTTATAGATTTATTACAGTATCTCACCCTCATTTTAAAAAGTTAAGAGATATTTTTTATGACCCCTTTCTCAAGGGAAAACTGATACCTGTAGAGTATATAAAATCTTTCTGGCATGATGATATCCTGGCCTATTGGTTTTTAGATGACGGTCATTTTGATGAAAGAAGTGGGTGTTATACTATTGCTAATAAATGCCCCAAGCCGGGGCATTTATATTCTTTTTTGGAATTTCTCAGTGACTATTATCAAGCCCCTTTTACTTTGTATACTGATCCTGATCTTTTTAATGTTAAAATTCCTCTAAAATTAAGGGCTAGATTTATAGAAATGATTTTAAACGTCGCAACTGAAGATATGCTTTATAAAGTACCCGCTCTTAACAGGAGAAAATATAAAGTGGTATTAGATCAACAAGATTCTACTGTTTCCTCTAGAATTGATGATATAAAGAATAAAATTTTTTTAGGATATACTTTGGAGGAATTAAAAAAAGAATACCCGATTACTAAGGCCCTATTTGTGAAGCTCGGTGGTTTGATACCGAAGTATATAACAATAAACAGTCCAATGGTTAGTAAAATAGTCGGGAATGGAGTCATGCCGGAAATATGCTCTCCATTAGACACAGATGTTATCCTTGGGACTCTTCTGGGGGATGGAAATGTGTTTAAGTATGGAGATGATTCATGTGTTTTTTCTTTTGCCCATTCATCCTCACAGGTTAGCTACATCAAATTAAAATATGAGCTTTTGAAATCCTATGTTAATAGAGTAAGATATTTGAAAAATACTACGAATGATTTTTACAGTTATCATGTTTTATTTAAAGTTTTACCTATTTTTTATGACTATTATAAGATCTTTTATACGGCAGAAAAAGAGTCTAAGAGGAATCTTCAGAAAAATGTATTTAAAGAAGAGATTGCTGATATGATTACTCCAAGAATTTTAGCTTTCTGGATAATGGATGACGGAAAAAAATATGGTAGTGGTAAGTATATGTTTTCGATAACTACGGGTAAACAGCCACACTATAATTATGATGACTTTGAAAAGTTTGTTGGGGCCTTGAATGATAAGATGGGGTTAGACCTGAGAGCTAGGGAGGAGAAAATAAGTTATGAAATTACTACTACTCCTGGTGAGGCGGAGAAAGCTTTTTTTGCAATAAAGGACTATATATGGCCTTATTTTTCTTATAAATTCGGGGTTGCTCTATCGGAATGTGGCGGGGCTTATAGAGATTTTTCATGGTTCTCAGAATGGAGTGGAAAATGATAACATGTGCAATTTGTAAAATTGAAAGAATGGATTTAACTCGGCATATCAAAGAGTTTCATCGGATGACAGTTGAAGATTATAAGAAGCAGTACCAGGTTGAAATAGTTGATCCCTTGGTAGATATCAAAAGAAAAGAAACCAGTATGGAGAGATATGGGGATCCCAACTATAAAAATGAAGAGGCTAAGAAACTATCAAATGAAATCTTTGAAGGAGGCCATTCCTTATCAGATCCAGAAGTAAGAGAAAAGGCATGTGAGACTAAAATGAATCTCTATGGGGATCCTAATTTTACAAACCGAGAAAAGGCACAGCAAACTCTGAAAGAAAAATATGGCGTTACTAATATTAGTCATATACCGGGTGTAATAGAAAAAAGAATTGATACTTTAAAGGCAAGATATGGAAAGATTTTTAATTGGGAGAGAGAGGATCTTATTTCAAGAGAAGACCTAATTAGGATGCACCATGAGGAAAACCTTTCTCTTGCTGAAATAGGAAAGAAATTTAATATAGTTGATAGAACCGTTGCATATTGGATGAAAAAGCATGGCGTGGAAGTACATAAAAAGATTGTTTCTCCTAAATTTAAAGAATATACGTCTGCTGAAGAAGCCATAAAGGAGTATTTTGAGTATTGTTTGAAGAACAAGCTGGTCTTATCCTTTAATGATTTTGGAAGTATGACTGAAGATAGAAAGATGCAAAAGCTTAAAAGGCTTTTTAATTCTGGAAAAATTTATAGTTATTTAAAAGAAGAATTAAAAGTCGTAGCTCTTCAACCCGAGTTATGGCCGGATTTCTTTAAAAAAATATTATGATCATTAATGGCATCACTATCAGTGAGAAAAAACTAGATGGATGTAGATCTATCATTTCAGAGAATTCATTACGGCACGAATATGAGTTTTTAGGGCATACAGATAAAGAAATCAGCAAAATATATGATTTATCTACTAGCTGGATTTGTAAACTAAGAAAAATATACGACATTAAAACTAGTTCTGAGTATCAGCTCCATCGAAATCCCTTACGTTTGGTCTCATTATCAGGATATCAGAAAGAGGTTTTGCATGGCAGTTTGTTTGGGGACTCTTGTATAGCTTTACAGGACTCGGGTTCTGGTTACTGGAAGTGTACCCATTGCATGAAACAAGAGGGCTATTTATTGAAAATGACAGAGATATTTGCTCCTTTTGTAGCGAAAATATTCTACGGAGAAAGGCCTTACGAAGAAGAAGGGGAGCTGTTTCCGTTTGTTTCTGCCAGAAGTTATTCTCTTCCGCAGTTCACAGAATATCGTACTCTTTTTTACCCTCATGGAGAGAAAGATTTAAGGGCTGAGTTGATGGAGAAGATCTCTCCAATAGGATTTGCGTATTGGTTTATGGATGATGGAAGTACAAATGGGTATGGATTCGACATCACAACATTTTCTTCTTTTTTCAGGCTTAAAGAGGCCCGGGACATGTTTAATGACATTTTGGGGCTAAAAGTCAGTATTATATGGGGTGGAGAAGAGGGAAGGATACACGTCTTTAAAGAGAGCCATGACTTGGCTTACGAATATATAAACCCTGAATTGCCTGAATGTCTACTTTATAAATTGCCTAAAAAATATCGGGGTTTGTCTCATAAAATCGTGGCGGATTGAGAATATGCCTGCTTTTTATTTTGAAATGCGTGATTCAGACTTATTGCTCCACAATAGATATGGAGTTTTTTCTAAGAATGAGCTGGAGCATCAGATTAAAGAGGGGCATCTGACAGTTAAGGAATTAGGTCATATATATAACCTGACTGAATATCAGGCCATTCATGTTTTGAGATCTCTTGGTATCATTTATAGGAATAATCTCAATGATACCAGGGTCATGGTGTCTGATGTGAGTCCTGAAATGCATCAGGTTTTAATAGGGACATTATTAGGTGATGCTTTCATGAAAGAGCCCAAGTCTTATCAATTATCTCATAGTATTTATCAGATGGATTATTTTTATCATGTTGCAAATAAGTTGTACCCTTTTATTGCCACTATTGGGGATCGATCGACTAAAACTGGAGATTCTTTTTATTTATGGACTTATCGGCATGATATTTTTGTGCCCTATTTTACTCGTTTTTATTCACATGGAAAAAGTAAAAAATATATAACATCTATGTCTCTTCAAGATCTGGGGCCCGTGGGATTGGCTTATTGGTATATGGATGATGGAAAATTTAATGATTATGGAGCATATCTATGCGTGGGCAAGATATCCTCGGAAGAGGGTTCCGTTATAGTTCGGTATTTAAAAGAATCCTTTGCTCTTGAATCAACTTTTCAGGTTCAGGATAAGAAAAAGGGCCATTATAACATTTATATAAAGGCGGAGAGTCGGGGTCGTTTTTTCTCTTTGATAGGCCCTTATATTATTCCGGAGATGAGATATAAGCTGACTGGTGATAGTCCTTCAAAAGTTTTTTCAGAGGATCGGGTGATAGAGAGGCACGATGCATTGTGTCATACGGCACAGAGGAATGTACGTTATGAGGGACGAGAAGTAATTAAGAAGAATATTTCTATGGACGATGGGGGCTATGAACAGAGATATATAAAAAAAATTCAGGATGACATGACGAATGGTTGCCAGATAACCTCTATAAAATTTAGAGAGGTTCCATCTGAGGAGCAACTTAAAGTGATGTTTTTTGAAGAAAATATGTCAGATGACCAGGTTTCTAAGGCTACTGGTTATGGTCGTAATAGGATAGCCATGTTAAGAGTTTCTATGGGAATTAGAGGTAAAAGAAGCAGGTAGTATGGGAGCAAAAAAGAATTTATCAGGCAATCTTTGTCCTGACATATTGAAAAGGATTGAACAGGGGGAAACGTTAACATCTATAGGGAAATCCTTAAATGTTGTTAGGTCTTCCGTTACAAGGCTACTAAAACGGAATGGGTTTAGTACTGGATTTCGAAGCAATCCGTCTTGGGCCATGGAATATAAACTGGCCCCGGATCAAATTTCGGTTTTAGTGGGTGATATGTTTGGAGACGGGGGATTATGTCCTGGGGGACCCGAGAGCGCCTATTATCAATGTGGTCATAGTATAGAGCAAAAAGAGTTTGTTGACTGGAAATACGCCATATATTCCCCATTAAGTTGCCGTTCTGGTATTAATAGCGAAAATGCCTACTGTATGGCGACATGGTCAAATCGGGATTTATATACATGGTGGAAAAGGTTTTATCCTAGTGGAAAGGGAAATAAGATAATTTGTCCTGAATCAGTAGAATTTTTGGATTGGAGGGGCCTTGCTGTATGGTTTATGGGGGATGGAACTAGGGATAGGAATCAGGTTCATTTTTCTGTGGGGAAGGAAGTCAATTTGATACCCGTGGTAGAAGTGATGAATCAGAAGTTTGGCAGGATATTTGAAGCCACATTTTATAGACGTGAATGGTTTTTAAAAATTAGGAATAATGAAAAATTTTTCAATGGCATATCTGAATTCTTGCTTCCATATTTTTCATATAAGGTTCCTTCAGTCTGAATCTTGTAAAAATTCTTCTATAGAATTCCTTCTCAATCTCGGTATAATAGGTTATAGCAATTCTCAGGAGTTCTAATATGGATCTTTCAAGTTTGACAAAATATGCGTGTTTTGGAGAGGGGATGATGTGCCCTGTAAAGAATCGTGATGATAATATCCAGCGATGGGTCAAATTTGGGGATATTATGGAACGCCTAAAACGGTTAAGTAAGATTTCTACTGAGATGGACACTGTTCTTATTCGTATAAATAAACCGCATGGCGATATTGATTGGTCATATGTTATTAGCGTGTGGCGACAGCAACTTAGGGCCTGTATAGGGGACATAAATGGATGAGACGAATCTTGGTATTAAAGAAAGGATAAAAACATGATCACGATTATGGCAATTGGTGATGGCTATATGGTTCAATATGATGCTAACACGGAGCACAAGTCGACAGCCAAAGAGGTTGTTGATCTGGTGGCCTCAATACTGGAGAGAGAAGAAAAAATGAAATTGGTTCCTCCGCTTCTGGAACCGTGCCCCCGGTGTCATAGGTCTTATTGCATGTGTGACGCTCTGGAAAAGAAATAGATGAGTTGGGTAGTGGGGAATTTATAGACTTAAAGAAGGCCCTAAAAAGTAAAGTATAATTCTCAAAAGAAAGAGCCCATGGAAATCAAGCAGATAAAATTACAGGATATCCCCTCTGAGATAATTTTTGAAGGGAAGCGTAGTCGGCTCATATTCAGGGATGCCGATAATGCCACTTATTTTGGGGGCTTTATCAAGGATGAGCTGGTTTGTCTGACCTGTCTGGTAATATACGGTGGTGGAACGGCCACGATAAAATCTAATTTCACTGTGGAAAAGCACCGTGACAAGGGCTATTTTACTCAATTGAACAAGCATTGTCTGGATTATGCCCGAGAACACGGGGTTAAGAGGATAAATCTCAATTGCCTGGAGGACTCCAAAAATGTCCATTTGAAGCATGGGGCCAGGATCTGGAAAACGACTAAGACGATTTATTGGATGATGTACGACTTTTAAATGGACCGCATATTTTTCACTAAAAATATTAACAGGCTTTTAGAGTCCAAGTTCAATTCTGACTTTGGGGATAATGCCATTGTCAGTTATCATGCCATGTATGATGAGCCTCAGGTAAGAGCCAGGAAGGTTATAGAATGGGAGAAGTACAAGACTGTTTATAGTACGTTTGAGCCTTCGCTGATTGTTTTGATTGGTATTAATAGGATGATCACCCCGTCGAACCGTTGTGACTTCATACATGCTCATCTTACTGTTCTGACTCCCCAGATTCCTAAGGTTGTGATAGATACTGCCCCATTTATTGGGGAGCCTTGGAGATTATATTTTCATTACCAGGTGGCTAACTGTTTTGATGGGTTTGGGGCTAATTATAGCTATCCTATAGAAGGAGAATGGCTTAGGTGGTTTGAGCGGGATGCACCTGAGTGCAAGTTTAGCCCTGAAAATTTAAAGCCCCTTATTGTTAATACCTATACAGATCTGTCTTTATAAACGACGACCTTTGAATTATATGAGCCTGATAATAGGGATAAAGAATGGTATGCTGAGGCCAAGAGGTTTGAGTTTGAGAAGTTCAGATCGGCAAAAATGACCATTTTGAATCTTCTTCGGGTTACTAACAAACATTTTAATATGAAGATTAGTTATGATAGTTATCTTGATAGTGGAAAAATAAGTGTTCCGGATGTGGGTGTTTATCGGTTCGTTGTAGAGGAGAGCAGAAGACGTCAGGACATATACAATTTATTCACGACTGCGGATGAAGAAGATAGTTTCCTGTGAAAATATACAATTTAAATAAAAACGTCCTGGAAGCTGCCCGGGAACGGGTCTCGCTAATTTTTGATAATTTTAAGGATATCAGTGTATCGATTTCATCGGGAAAAGATTCCACAGTAATCTATTGGTTGTTTCTTCAGGAAGCGATAAAAAGGAAAAGAAAGATTACTGCGTTTTTTCAGGATCAGGAGGCGGAATATCAGTCATCTATCGATTTGATTCGGAAGATGATGCAGCACCCTAATGTTATACCCGCATGGTATCAGGTTCCTATATACCTGACGAATGCTACGAGTTATACGGACTATTTTCTGTATGCCTGGGGAGAGGGGGAGCAGTGGATTAGAGAGAAGGATCCCCTGGCTATTCATGAGATAAAAGAGGAGTATCCTAAGAGATTCTACGAGTTTTTTAAATGGTACGAGAAAAAGGATAAGGCTACGGCTTATATTGTGGGATTGCGGGCAGAAGAGGGCATTATGCGATATCGAGCCGTGACTAAGTTCCCTGGATGGGGGGGCTTGAAATGGAGTACTATTAGTGACGGGGTGAATAAATTTTATCCCATTTTCGATTGGACCGTTTATGATGTATGGAAATTTCTTTATGAGTTTAATATTCCATACAATAAAGTTTATGATCTCATGTACATGAATAATTATAGTCTTTATTCAAAAATGCGGGTTTCGAATCTTATTCATGAGAAATCGTATAAATGTCTAGTGGACCTACCAAAATATGAGCCGGAAGTTTACGATAAATTATGTAAAAGGATAAGTGGTATTGCTACTGCGTCCAGATATGCCAGTGAGAAGATTGTTTTCAGTAATAAGACTTTACCGGTCCATTATAAGACTTGGCAGGAGTTCAGGGATTTTTTGTTGACTAATATACCTAATGAGGAACAAAGGTCCATATTTATAAAGAGATTCGAGAAACAAGCGAAGGATGAGAGGGCGTATCAGGCCCAGGTTGGCCAATTACTTATTTTAGATTTTGAGAATTCTCGGTCATATAATACAAAAAGAAATGAACAAGTTCAAAGGGAAAAAGATAAATGGATGAAGATCCTGTAATATCTGTGGTACATTCACTACCTGTGAATTCCGTTTCCGGTATTTATATTATTTTAAATTTGATTAATAATAAATTTTATGTGGGGAGCACCGTAAATTTTAAAAATAGAAGAAAAGCCCATTTAGCAGCATTGAAGGGTAAGAGGCACTATTGTAGGCACTTACAGCGGAGTTTTAATCTTTATGGAGAACAAGCATTTGAATTTAGAAGTATAGAATATTGTGAAGAAAAAGAATTGATTTATAGAGAACAGTATTGGATTGATAAGTTTTGGAATACGGAGTATCTTTATAATGAGTATAGTCAAGCGCATAGAAATAATTACAAATCTATTGGGAAAGAAAAGCAATCAAGGAAAAAATATCCTGTATGTATAGTAAAGGGGTGTTTTAATGATAAAAATCATGGAAAATTTTGTAATAGTCATTGGAGTGATTATTATTGTGGTATTATTGATTCGTCCGGGAATATTTTAAGAGAGTCTAAAAAAGGAAAAAAGAGATATACAAAATGTGTTGCTAAAAATTCCGGGTCTGGGGAGTGTTCCAGTAAATTAATGGGAAAATTTTGTACAAAGCATAAAAATCAGTATGCAATAGGTATAATTGATAAGGAGGGGAAAAAATTAAGAGAGATTAAAAAGGGTGTTGCAATATATCCAGAATGTTTAGCAAAAAATGCAGGAACAGGTGAATGTGGAGGAAATAAAATGGGAAGATTTTGTAAAAAGCATTATGGCCAATTTGAAAGGGGAGTTATTGATAAAGAGGGTAAAAAATTAAGAGATCTTTGGCAAGGAAAAAAATTAATGGAATCAAAAGGGAATTTATGAAAATAAATCAGAAGGTCATGGAAGTTAAAATTGTTAAAATCAATGACTTACAACCCAATTCTTATAATCCAAACCGTTTTTCAGGAATGGCTACTAAGTCGGGATCTGATTCTGGCTCAATGATGTCTCTGCTTCGAAACTGCATAACTAAATACGGATTTCTTTTTCCAATCCTTGTGTCTTGGGACGAGGACTTAAAAAAGTACCGGATCATAGACGGATATCATCGATATGAGGCCTTAAAACAATTGGGGGCCGAAGAGGTGGCTATATTGGATATGAATATCCTTTATCATGATGCAGTTCAGCTTACGGTACTCATGAACCGGATAAAGGGTCACCATCAAGTTGAGAAGATGAGTGATTTGGTGATGAAACTGGAGGATCTGGGTTTGACTGACAGTGAGATCCGTGAGAATTTGGGGATGGAACCTGAGGAGCATTTAAGACTTAAGCAACAGTTGGGCATAGCACATGCTTTTAGGGACCACGAGTATTCGAAATCCTGGGAAGATAGTAAAAAGTAATGAAAAAGTTAACTTTAGAAGAAATTAGAGAATTTGCTAGAACGAAAGGGGGGAAGTGCCTATCTGAAAATTATAAAGATCGATATTCAAAACTCACATGGGAATGTGAAAAGGGACATGTCTGGGATGCTCCTATCAATAGGTTAAAGGGTCAGGGGTCATGGTGCCCGAAATGTGCCAGACTTGCAAGGGCTTCCTGAAGATCCAATATTTCCGTCATCTCCTGTTTTTGCCACGTAGTAGCTATGTGGCCAAGCTACACAAAACAGAACCAAGATAAAGATTAAAATT
>Ga0315287_10006416_pt1 | contig 11703 bp, 11 predicted proteins | sample YL17G11_0_MG_FD_205037 | JGI IMG/M metagenome (GOLD analysis project Ga0315287, IMG submission 205037) | Sediment microbial communities from Yellowstone Lake, YNP, Wyoming, USA - YL17G11_0 | ecosystem: Environmental > Aquatic > Freshwater > Lake > Sediment | place: USA: Wyoming | collected...
TGCCCTTGAGCAGTCCCGACGGCGTGCTGCCGATCTGGCCGAACGCACCGTACTCGATCACCGAGAGTCCGATCGGCAACGCCAGCCACAACAGCGGCACGCTCGGCGTCTTGAGCAGGCGCCGCAGGTCGGTTCGCATCAAATGGAAGAAGGCCTGCATGCCTGCCACCTCACTCCCGCAAATCGCGGCCGGTGAGCTTGATGAACAGGTTTTCCAGGCTGGGTTGGCGGATGTTGATTTCGCGGGCTTCGCCGCACTCGGTCAAGCCGCGCACCAGACGCCCAAAAGTGTCCCCGCCGTGACGCAGCGCGAGCGCCATCTCACTTTCTTGCAGCGAGAGGATTTCGGCGTTCTCCAGCGTACTCACCAGCGTGCGGACGGCGGCGACATCGAAGCGGCCGGTGATCGTGACGAGATCGCGCTCGCCCACCTGGGAACGCAGTTCTTCCAGCGAGCCTTCGGCCAGGATGCGCCCGCGGTCGATGATCGCGATGCGTTGGCAGAGCTCTTCGGCCTCGTGCAGATAGTGCGTCGTGTAGAGCACCGTAGTGCCGGCCTCCGCAATGCGCCGCACCATCGCCAGGATGTGCAGGCGCGCTTGCGGATCGATTCCTACCGTGGGTTCGTCCAGCAGCAGCACCCGCGGTTGGTGCACGAGGCCGCACGCGATATTGAGCCGGCGCTTCATGCCGCCCGAATAGGTTTCCACGGGACGTTTGGCGTTGTCACCGAGATCGATGTCGTGCAACAACTCCGCGACGCGATCCCGCAGCCCGGCGCCACGAATGCCGTACAAACCGCCGAAGAACTCCAGGTTCTCCTTGGCGTTCAGCTCGTCGTATAACACGACGTCCTGCGGTACGAAGCCCAGTGCGCGCTTGGCCGCCGTGGAGTCGGTCGAGACGTCGTGGCCGGCGACCGACGCCCGGCCCGAGGTTGGGGCGACGAGCCCCGCCAGAATCGAAATCGCGGTCGACTTGCCGGCGCCATTCGGGCCAAGCAGTCCGTACACCGTGGCCTCGGGCACCGAGAAGGTGATCCCGTCCAAGGCCTGCACGCCGCCGTACGCCTTGTGCAGGTCCTGAACTTCGATCACGTGGTTCTCCCCGAGCGGGTCCGGATTCCAGATGTGGTGACATTTCTATACGGCAAACGCCGCCGGATGTTACGCCATCGTGTGGTGTGCGTGGTATCGTCCCTCCCAAAAGGAGCCGCCTTGATCGCACGCCGCGCTCGATTCATGACCCCCGGCCGGCTCGGAAACCGGTGCGAACAGAGCGGTTCGGCCCGGCTGCACCGCTCCCCGGGGCGGCGAGCAACCGCCGGCCGGTGGTTTGCGGGCGGCATTCCGTGGCGGGCGACGAGGACGGGGTGGATTGCGGGCATGGCCCTGGGGCTAGCACTCGTGTCCGGCACCGCATCCGCCGCCTCGCGCGCCGCCGCCCAGCCCAGCGCGGCTCCCGGCATGACGGTGCCTCGCATCCTGTGGACCGGCGGTGCCGCCCCTGATCTGCGCGCCGAAGACTACGCCGAGTTCCCGCGCGATACGATGAGCACCCAGACCCAACGCGTCTGGCGTTCGCGCCTCACGGGTCCCGGGGTGGAGTCCGCAGATTTGGTGATGGACCACAGGGACCTCTGGTTGGCACAGACTTGTTGCGCATCCTTGCCGGATTCGCTCCGCCGCGTGACGTTCACCTGCGAAACGCTCGGCGGCGAAATTGGACAGCCGCAAGTGATTGGCATGCATCCGAGCCTGACACGTGTTGGCAGGGGACGCTGGCTGCTGGCCGTGAATGTTCCGCCTGCCAGTGGCCCGCATGGTATCCGCGTGCATCTCGCGGCGCAGGCCGGAGCGTGGGCAGAAGGATCATGGTTGGTTCCGCCGCCGGGTATTGCAGGCGGCCCCCACGTGGCCGCATCGCGCTTCGTATCCGACAACAAGAGTGGATGGTTCCTGCCGGTGCGCTATGGGGCAACCGATGCGACCGTGGTGATTCATCACACTCGAAACGGCGCGGTCTGGGAGACGGTGGCGGCGTTTCGCGCCGGAGAAGAGCGCGACCCGGCGCTTGCCATCGCGCGCGATGGTTCGTGGGTCGTGATCACGAGCCGGCGCGGACGCTTCCTGCGCCGCGTTTCCCTGGACCGCGGCGGAACGTGGACCGCCCCGGACACCCTGGCACTGCGGACGGTCGATGCCGGCGACGGCCCGGGGTGTGGGTTCGCGTTCCGTGCCGGCGGGTCGCCGTTGCAGTTGTGGCTTGCGTTCCCAGCGCCCGCGCCGGACACGACGATCGCATTGCCCGCCCTGCAACCGTTCTATCTGACTACAAGCCGCGATGCGGGCAGGACGTGGAGTCCGGTGGCGCCGGCTTTCGTTCGTCCGGGCCGCGTCCTGGTGCAGCCGGCTTTGGTGTTTGCGAAGGACCGCGTGCGAGTCCTGGCGATCGAAACCGCAGCCGGTGATTCGGCCGGCCGGATCCCCGAACGTTACGGCCGGCCGGTGCTCGCGGAGTGGGATCCAAAGGCGCTGTTTGCACCGCCGGTTTGGCCCATCCCCAATGCCAAACACGCGTATGCACTCCATGCCGGCGCCGTGCATGGCGCCGTGCGGCTGTTGACGGCGCACACGCTGGCGCGCCCACCGGCACAGCGTCGCCTGTTCGTGGAAGCCTATTTCGCGCGTGGATTGGCCGCCGCCGCGCCACTCCTGGAGCCCGATGTGGAGTTCAGTTCCTGGCAGGATCCGCACCAGGGCATGGAACACGCGCTCGCATTCGCGGACCGGCTGGTCTTGCTGCAAGACAAGACCGGCTACTGGCCGCTGGGATACGGCGCGATCTTCATGGCCGACATCGGCGCCGCCGTGGGCACTTTCGCTGCTCTCGAGCCCTACGCGGATTCGGCCCGAGTTCGCCGGTGGGAAGGTGCCGCCGTCCGCTTCTGCCAAGCCATGGAGCAGGACGCAATGATTCTCCCGTCGGGGGCGTTCGGGGTCGGCTGGCCGAACTCGTTCGTGCCACGGCTCAAGCAGCGCACCGATCGCAGTCCGTATCTGGTGAGCACGGCGCTCGCCGGCATCGAGGTGCACGCCTGGTTGTGGAAGCGCACGCGGGATCCGAAGTATCGTGACCGGGCATTACGGGCGTTCGACTACACGGTGTCGCAAATCCAACCGGACGGCGCCTTGCCCGCACATTCCACCGGCGAAGGCGCACTCACGGCTGCGGCCTACGTGGAAGAAGGCTGGATGACGCTCGACGCCCTGTGGCAGGACCCCGGCATTCTGGCGCGGTTGCGGCAGGCGCTGCCGGCGCACGTGCAATGGGTGCTGCGGTTGCAACGCGCCGACGGCAGCTGGGATAGCGGCGCCGATGGCGAGTTCGCGCGCACGCCGGCGATCGTGAACTTCCTGGTGTGGTACGACCAGCGCTGCGAGCCGACGCCGGCCGTGAAGCTGGCGGTGCAGCGCGCGAGCCGCGCCCTCGCGGATCCCGCGGGATGGGGTCAGAGCGGGCTCTTCCAGGCCGGCAACCATCACGAAGTGCAACGTGCGCATGCGCTGCGCGCCTTGGCCGCGATCGCCACCGGGAAGGCAGTGCCATGAGCGGCATTCGTTATTTGGTCTTGTTTCTTTGCGCGCTCACGGCGACTCATTGTAACGACGCGCGGCGGGTTGGCGGCAATGCGCCGGGTGCGGAGCCCGGAACGCCGGCCGTACAGCAGGACGCGGTTCACTCCTGGGCGCATTTCGTGCTCGAACGGCCCGCGCCGGCGACGCGGCTGTTCGTCGAGAGCTACTTCATGCGCGGGTTGGTGGCCGTATCCGAAGTTCTGTCCGTGCCCGAACTCACTGCCGCGGATCATGCATTGGCGGCTGCAGCACTGGCGCGCGCCCAGGCTTTCGCGGATTCGTTGGTGCGCACGCAGGATGCGCGCGGTTACTGGAAACTGGGGTACAACAGTGGCTGGGTTGCCGACATGGCGGCGGCGGTGGCGGTGTTCAGCTCGCTCGAGCCGCATATGGATCCCAAGCACGTGACGGACTACGAGGCATGCGCCGCGAAGTTCCTGCGCGGCCTCGAACGTGACGGTCTCATTCTGGATTCCGGCGGCGTCGGGCTGGGTTGGCCGTTGGACGAGCAAGCTCCCCCCGGCGCGCGGGCGTGGCGCTCCGACACCGGCTGGTCGGATTCGGAGTATCTGGTGGCGACCGCGCTTGCCGGGATCGAGGTCAACGCCTGGCTGTATCACCGCACGCATGCGGAACCCTATCGCACGCGGGCGCGCAAGGCGCTGGATGTGACGTTGGCGCGCTTGAAGGCGGACGGCTCGTTTCCTACGGTGGGCCCGCAAGAGGGCCCGTTGCAGGTGGCGTTCTATGTCCAAGAAGGTTGGCTCGCAGCCGACGCGTGGTTGGAGGATCCACAGGTTGCGGCGCGGATCTGTGCCGCCTCCGGAAACCACGTGGGTGCCTTGGTGGCCGCGCAACAGCCCGACGGCACCTGGGCAAATGGCAATCCAGGCGACGCCGCGCGGGCCGACGGACTCTTGAATTTCTTCCTGTGGCATGAGTCGCGGTGCACGTCGGACCCGCGCCTGCCGGGTGCCATTGGGCGCTCGCGCCGGTTCTTGTTGCACCCGCGCCGTTGGAGTGACTTTGGCGCCGTCGTGGCCGGGGAACCGAACGCGGAACTGAGCGAAATCCGCCGTGCACTCGTGGGCCGGCCGCTCGCGGCCGCGGTGCGCGGCCGGCCGGTCCTTTGATTTGGTACCATCGCCCCTGGGACGTGCCGAAGGAGGACGTGTGGACGGCAAGGAGATCGCGGCCCGCTCGGCGGTGGCCGCCATTCGCAGCGGGATGATCGTCGGGCTGGGCAGTGGCTCGACGTCGTTACGGGCAGTCGAAGTCATCGCCGAGCGCATGCGTTCGGAGGGATTGCGCATCACCGGCGTGCCGACGTCCACCGCGACGGAGCATGCGGCCCGCGAACTCGGAATTCCGCTTGCGACCCTCGACGAGCAACCACAACTGGACCTCGCAGTCGACGGCGCGGATCAAATCGACGCCCATCTGGCGTGCATCAAGGGATATGGCGGGGCGTTGCTGCGCGAGAAGATCGTCGCACGCTGCGCCAAGCGCTTCCTGGTGATGGTCGATCCCTCGAAGGTTTCGCAAGCGCTCGACAAGGCGGTGCCCGTCGAGGTGCTGCCCTTCGCATTCGGCGTTGCGCGGCGGCATTTGGAAGCCTTGGGCGGGCGGCCGCGCCGGCGTTTGGCGCCCGCGGGCGGGCCCTACGTCACCGACAACGGCAACCATATCCTGGACGTCGAATTCGGCCGGATCACGGATCCAGGGACGTTGGCCGCCAAGCTGGCGGCGATTCCCGGGGTGGCCGATCACGGGTTGTTCGTCGGGCTCGTGCACGAGTTGCACATCGGCGAGCCGGCGGGAGCGCGCATCGTGCGCGCGCTGGAGTAACCGGCGCAGCGAGCCCTGCGTCCGGTTCGCGCCGGAGCAAAGGAGATCCCATGGTCGAAATCCTGCGTGCCGCCGATCGCGGCCACACCCAGATCGGCTGGCTCGACAGTTGGCACACGTTCTCCTTTGGCGAGTACTACGATCCCAGTCACATGGGGTTTCGAGTTCTCCGCGTTTTGAACGATGACCGCGTGCGTCCGGGCATGGGATTCGGCACGCACGGGCACCGCGACATGGAAATTCTGTCGTACGTGCTCGAAGGGGAACTCGAGCACAAGGACAGCATGGGCAATGGCTCCATCATCCGGCCCGGCGAAATCCAGTTCATGCGTGCCGGCACGGGTGTTCAGCACAGCGAGTACAACCCGTCGGAAGTGAACGGCGTGCATTTCCTGCAAATCTGGATTGTGCCGGACCGCAACGGTTTGCAGCCCGCTTACGCACAGAAGGCCTTCGACCGCGCCCGCGCCGCCCAGGGTCTTGTTCTCCTGGCGTCGCTGGACGGCCGCGACGGCAGCGTTCAGGTCCAGCGGGATGTGTCGGTGTACGTCACCCAGCCTGCGCCGGGCGTCCGGTACATCCTGCCCTTGGCGCCCGGGCGGCATGCCTGGGTGCACGTGGCGCGCGGTGCGGCCGTCGTTCAGGGCGAAGACCTGGCGGAAGGCGACGCCGTGGCGTTGGAAGGCGAGCCGGAAGTGCGGATCGAGGGCCGGGAGGGCGCCGAGGTGCTGGTATTCGACCTCGCGTAGACGGTGCTACACTCCGGAACCTCGTGTCGCCGCTCGAACGTTCGACAACGGGTCTGCGAGCTTGCCCACTTCTAAACGGGCACCCTCTGGAGGAATGATGAAGCTGCGGTTTGCGGCCGGAGTCGTGACACTGGCAGTGATGACGGGCCAGGCGCTGCCCGTAGTGGCGGCGCAAGCGAAGCCGGAATCCAAGTCGGTGTTACCGTTTATCGAAGATGACTACGCCAAGGCGCTGGCGGTGGCGACGGCGTCGAAGAAGCCGATCTTCGTCGACGTCTGGGCCCCCTGGTGACACACGTGCCGCTCGATGCGGGCCTTCGTCTTCACGGACAAGGCACTCGCGAGCGAGGCCGGGCGGTTCGTCTGGCTTTCCATCGACTCTGAAAAACCTCAAAACGCTCCATTCCGGAAGCAGTTCGCGGTTCCGGCGTTGCCGACGTTCTTCGTCATCGATCCACAGGCCAACCAGGCAGTCTTGCGCTGGGTCGGTGGCATGAGCGTGACGCAGGTCCGCGGCGTGCTGGACGCCGGCGAAGCGAACGTCCGCGGCGACGGCACGGGTGCGGACGCGGTGTTGGCGAAGGCGGACCGGCTGTACGCCGACTCCAAGAATCCTGACGCAGTGACCGCGTATCGTGAAGCGTTGGCGCAGGCACCTGCCGGCTGGCCGCAGTATGCGCGTGCGACCGAATCGCTGTTGTTCGCGCTGTCGAGCACCGGCGACAACGAAGGCGTCGTGAAGCTGGCACAGGACGCGTATCCGCGCTTGGCGGGAACGGTGTCGGCGGCGAACCTGGCGAGTAGCGGGCTCGACGCTGCCATGCAGTTGCCGGCCGAGAACGCGGCGCGCGCCGCGTTGATCCAAGAGTTCGAGCAAAAGACCCGGGAGTGTGTCGAAAACCCGCCGGCCGGTTTGGCGGCGGACGACATGTCGGGCTTGTTCGGCCTGCTGGGCGCGGCACGGGACGATGCCAAGGACTCGCTGGGCGTGCACGAGTGGACGGTGAAGCGCGCCGCTTTCCTGGATGGCGCGGCGGCGAAGGCCGCCAGTCCAGCCGGCCGCACGGTGTTCGATTCACACCGTCTGTCGGTCTACATCGAATTGGGCCAGCCCGAGAAGGCGATTGCATTCCTGGAGCAGTCGGAGCGCGACTTCCCGCAGGACTACAATCCGCCGGCGCGGCTCGCCGCCGCGTACAAGGCGATGAAGCGCTGGGACGCGGCGTTGGCGGCCTCCAACCGCGCCGTGAAGCGCGTCTACGGGCCCCGGCGCATCAGCGTGCTGACGACGCGTGCCGATATCTACAAAGGCATGGGCGATATGGCGATGATGAAGACGACACTGACGGAAGCGTTGGCGGTCGCCGAAGCCTTGCCGCCCGGCCAGCGCAACGAAGGCACGATCACGTCGCTGAAGAAGAAGATCGACGCGGTCAGTGTGCAGTAAGTTCGCGCCGGTCGAAGCCCGGAGCCCCGCCGCGGGAACACGCCTGCGGCGGGGCTCTGCAGCAAATTCCGGCGGCGATGCGGGCGCCAGCCCGGTCGCTCAGAGCAGTTTGCGAATCTTGTCGAAGCCCTTCTTGATCTCGTCGGCTGCCAGTTCGAGCGAGGCCCCGACGCCTTGCGCGGTTTCCCCGACGGCCTGAACCACGGGCTTCGATTGCGCTTCGAGTGCCGTCAGCTTCGCCTCGAGCGTCTGCCATTCGTCGCGTGCTTCGGCCTTCCCGAGCTGGATCTGCAATGCCAGTTCGTCGCGCTCCTTCCGGAGCTTCGCCAAAACGTCCTCGAACCGTTTGTCGCGCGGATCTGGCTGGTTCATGTCGTTGACCTCCCGGCCGGTTTCCGGTTTGTCGCCCCCAGGCATCATGAACCAACTCGGCTCTTCAGGCAAAGGGCCTGCGGCGGCAGTTTAGGAACGAATCTGTCTTTTATGGCGCCAACTCGTTCCGGAACGATGACTTTGCGACACGGTGTTTGCCGGGCCACCACCACTCCCTGACGGCATCCACGGTGGCGAGGTCTTCCAGGAAAAAGGCCCCCCGATAGGGTCGACTCGTGTGCTGCGCGCCGCACCCACACCGCGGGGGGTCAGTGCTTCACGGGCTTTTCGGGCGTCGCAGCGGGTGCCGGTGCGGTTCCTGCGCCCTGGGCGGCTTCGCGCATCCGCTTGCGGAATTCGAACGGCGGCTCGAAGGGCGGCGTGCCGGCCACCTTGGCTGCCTCCAACACCGCCTTCGACTCTTCGGGGAAGCCGTTGTCGCCATAGTGCGTCACGGTTTCGTACGCCAGGTGCGCCGACACGACCACGGCGGAGTAGTTGCGGCTATCCAGGTAAAAGTAGCCGAGCGTGCGGCCGTAGGGGTCGAGCGTATTCGAGCGCAGGAGCTCGATCTTGTCCGTGAACGCCACCGATCCCTGGGCGAAGGCGCGCGCCTCAGGACCATAGGGCTGGTCCTGGGGCAGCGAGTGTTCCGGATGTTTGGTTTCCGGCGTATCGATGCCCAAGATGCGGACGATCTCGACGTCGCCCGGCTTCCACTCGATGGTAAAGGTGTCACCATCATCGACCTGCATGGCGCTCGTGGGTACCAGCACGCGCGTATTGATTTCGCGGGTCTGCGGCTTGCGCTCGCGGCTTTGGACGGCCGCCGGCTGTGCGGCCGCCGGCTGTGCGGCTGCCGGTTGCGCCGCCGCCGGTTGCGCCGCCAGCGCGCCGGCACCGGCCAGAACGACAAGCGTGCCGGAGCACAGGGCGAGTTGGCGAATCGAATTCCGGTCGAACATGAATCCTCCGTGGACGGCTTTGCAGCCGAAGTTCGGGGTCCGCCGCGCGGCATCGGTTCAGGAGATGCTTGCCGCGGCGGCGGACGGAGACCTGCCGGAGTCTACACGTGACAGCAGCACCGTGGCCACCAGACCGCTGCAAAAAGCACCGGCCCACACCGCGTCCGCACCCCAGCGCTCCAGCACCGCGGTGCCGATGAGCGGCGCCAGCAAGAACGCCAGCCCAAAAGACCCCGTGTAGGCGCCCAACGCTTCGCCGCGCCGCTCGGGTGGCGTCGTGTCGGTGACGTAGTGCGAGCCGGCGGGGAACAGGATCATCTCGCCGAACGTCCATACGATCACCGTCCCGAGTGCGGTGATGAAATTGTGCGCGAAGGCGGTCAACCCCAGGCCTGCACACGTAAGGAAGGCTCCCAGGGCCAACGCGCGCCCATGCGGCCAGCGCGCCGTGGCGGCGCTCAGCGGCACCTCGATCAGCACAATCAAGAGTCCGTTGATCGCGAGTAACCCGCCGAACGCCTTCTCCGACATCCCCTGGCCGCGCACCAGATCAAGCGGCAGCGTCGATAAGATCTGAAAGAACACGATGGCTACCGGCAGCGTGGCGGCAAGAAAATACAGGAATCGCCGGTCGGCGAACACGCTGCGGCCCGCATGTGGATGCCGGGCCGGGCTGGCGCCCCCGGCACCATCCGTGCGGCGGCGTCCGCGTCCACGCAGCAGGATCGCGAGCACGATGCCGGCCAAGATGGACGTCACCCCATCCACCCAGAAGATCGCCGCCATCGACACCGTGGCCAACAGTCCGCCGACCGCGGGGCCGACGCTGGCGCCCAAGTTCACCGCCAGCCGGTTGACGCTGAATGCCACCTTGCGTTGTTCCGGCGCGACGGAGTCCCCGACGAGTGCAAAACTCGCCGGGCGGTATGCTTCGCTGGCGAGCGACCACAGGAGGGTGAGCACTATGATGGCCGCGGTGGAGTGCGCCCACGGATAGATCACCATGAGCGCTCCGGCCAAGAACAAAGAGCCCAGCATGATGCGCTTCGGCGCGATGCGATCGCAGACGCGGCCGGCGATCGGTGACGCGATGACCCCGCCGAGGCCGTACAGGCTCATGAGCAGGCCCGCGTCATGCGCGTGCCAGCCCTTCTTGGTGAGGTACAGAACGAGGAATACGAGCGCCATCGTGCCGACGCGGTTGACGAGCGTCGATGCGAAAAGCCCCCACACTTCGCGGGGTAGTCCTCGCAGGCTGGCCCAGGGGTTTGGAATGCGCCAGGCGCGGCTGGTTTTCAAGGCGCCGCCTCACCAAAGAGCGACGCCTGCGTGACCGTCCCCGGCCGGCGGAAGGTGGTTGGGGTGTTGCGGCCGGTGCCGACCCGTTGGGTTTCGAAACCCAGCCGGCGTGTATGCAGGCGCCACTGGTCCTCGATCATGGTCCAGTAGATGCCGTCGCCGCGCTGGCGCTGAAAGAAGCCGGGATTCGTGAGATCGCCGCCGCGCACCTCGCGGATGCGGTTTTCGATCCGCCGCGCGCGGCCGGGAAGCGCCGCCGCGATGCGTTCCAGGAACACGTTCTGCACGCTGCCGGACAGGCGCAGCAGCGTATACGACGCTTCGGTGGCACCGGCGTCGCGGGCGCGTTCGAGCACGGTGGCGATGTCGTCGTCATTCAAGCCTGGAATGAGCGGCGCGACGGAGACACCCACAGGGATGCCCGCGGCCGCGAGCTGCCGCATGGCTTCGAAGCGGCGGGAAATGGCCGGCGCCTGGGGCTCGATGAGCCGCGCGGTCGCGTCATCCGCGAACGGAATGCTGAAAATGACTTGCACGCGGGCTTGTTGCTGCAACCGTAGGAGGACATCGAGATCGCGCTGTACCAACACCGACTTGGTGATCACTCCCACCGGGTTCCGGAACTCGGCGCAGGTTTCGAGACAGGCGCGTGTCAGATGCCAGATCGCTTCGACCGGCTGGTAGCAGTCGGTGTTGCCGGAGAACACCACGACTTCGCCCTTCCAGCTTGGCTTCAGGAAGGCTTCGCGCAGCAACACCGCGGCATTCGTCTTGACGACGATCTTCGACTCGAAGTCGGTGCCGGCGCCGAAGCCGAGATACTCGTGCGTCGGCCGCGCATAGCAATACGCGCAGGCATGAAAGCAACCGCGGTAAGGGTTGACGCTCCAGCGGAATGGAATGTCCGGGCTGTCGTTCTCGCTCAGGATTGACTTGGCGGTTTCCTCGTAGACTTCGAGCCGGACGTCCGGGGGCGCGTCCAGCCACTCGTGTTCCACGCTGGCGAACGGATTAGGAGGATTCTGAATCGGTCGCATGGTCCCTCGCAGCGCATTGCGGCCACGGGGACGGCCGGATGCGGATTGTAGCGGCCAGCGGGAACGGTGTCACGTTCCGCGCAGCAGGTATACTGCCGGCTGGAGGTTGAGACGATGGCGGACCGTGGCCCGGAATCGTTGCCGGAAGAGTTGCGATTACCACATCCGGGGCGTTGCGCGCCGGCGCGGCCGGACTATACTGAAATTCTTCACCGGCACGCAGGCGCCATGGCGCTTGGACAGAATCAGTATTTCGATCCCGCCACCGGCTATTTGGTCTTCACGGCGCAGTACTTGTGGAAACGCGGTTTTTGCTGCGATACCGGCTGCCGCCACTGTCCCTACGTC
>Ga0315287_10006417_pt1 | contig 11702 bp, 11 predicted proteins | sample YL17G11_0_MG_FD_205037 | JGI IMG/M metagenome (GOLD analysis project Ga0315287, IMG submission 205037) | Sediment microbial communities from Yellowstone Lake, YNP, Wyoming, USA - YL17G11_0 | ecosystem: Environmental > Aquatic > Freshwater > Lake > Sediment | place: USA: Wyoming | collected...
GCAGGACCGCGCGGACCCGGGCGACCAGCTCCTTCGGGCTGAACGGCTTCACCACGTAGTCGTCCGCGCCCAGCTCCAGCCCGGTCACGCGGTCGGTCTCGTCGCCGCGCGCCGTGAGGATCACGATCGGGACGGAGGAGTCGCGCCGCAGGGTCCGGACCACGTCGAGTCCGTCAACGACCGGCAGGCCGAGGTCCAGGACGACCGCGTCCGGCCGCCGGGTGCGCGCGAGGCTCAGGCCGGCCTCGCCGTCCGCGGCAAGGAGGACGGCGAAGCCGGCGTGCTCGAGGTAGTCGCGAACGAGGGCCGCGATCTGCGGCTCGTCTTCCACGACGAGGATCGTGCGCATGGGACTCCGAAGGCGAGGCGACGCCGGGCGAGGATACCCGCCCGGCGTCGCGAAGGGGAGGGGGAGCGGCCGGTCAGCCGGCCGGGGTGCCGTCCGCGGGCCGATCCGCGGCCGCCTCCTCCGCGTGGAGGCTCCGGTGCAGGTCGGCAACCCACTGGCGGCGGGGATCCGATGGGTCGCCGGCGCCCGGGCCGTGGCCGCCGAAGTCGCCGGGGACACCGGGACCCGATCGGCCGGCCCAGGGGCCATGGCCGTGCCCGGCTCCCCAGGGCCCGCGCCGCCGGCCGGCGAAGGCGAAGAACAGGAAGCCGACGAAGAGGAGGAAGAAGAGGAACCCGAACCCCGGGAACCCGCCGGTCACGACGACGGCGGTACCCGCGGCGATCGCGTTGGAGGCGAGGCCGGCCTGGTAGCCGACGAGGCCCGCGACGACCGCGACGAGGCCGAGGAACAGGATCCCGAGGAATCCGCTGCGACGCATGGTGGTGATCTCTCCGTTGCGTGGAGCCCGGGTCTGCCCGGGCGGCTGCTTGACGGGGATCAGCCTCGCATCCGGTTGTGTGGATTCCGTGCGGGCGATGCGCCGGTTCGATGGGTCGACCGGCCCGGCGGCTCGCGGGCCCGTCGCGGGGCGGTGCGGGCGGCTACTCTTCGAGCACGGCGAGCCGACGTGGACGAGAGCGGGAGGCGACGCGCACGATGACCATCAGCGACCGCGCCGGCCGGCTTGCCGACCCGTCGATCCTCGTCGACGTCGATCGCCTGCTCGCCGCCTATCACGACGAGGCGCCCGATCCGTCGATTTCGGCCCAGCGGGTCGCCTTCGGGACCTCCGGGCACCGCGGCTCGTCGCTGCTCCGGTCGTTCAACGAGGCGCACATCGTCGCCGCCAGCGCGGCCGTCGCCCGTTACCGGCGCAGGCAGGGGATCAACGGGCCGCTCTTCCTGGGCCGCGACACCCACGCCCTCTCGGAGCCGGCGACGCGAACGGCGCTCGAGGTCCTCGTCGCCGACGGCGTAGACGTCCTCGTGGACAGCGGCGACGGCTTCGTCCCGACGCCCGCCCTCTCGCACGCGATCCTGACCTGGAACCGGGGCCGGGCGACGGGCCTCGCCGACGGCATCGTCGTGACGCCGTCGCACAACCCGCCCGAGGACGGCGGCTTCAAGTACAACCCGCCCAACGGCGGCCCGGCCGACACCGACGTGACCGGCTGGATCCAGGACGAGGCCAACCGGATCCTCGAGGAGGGCGTCGACCACGTCGCCCGGGTTCCGTTCGAACGGGCGCGCGCCGCGGCCCGGCTGTACGACTTCCGGGGCGTCTACGTCGGCGACCTCGGCTGGGTCCTGGACATGGAGGCGATCCGGGGGTCCGGCCTGCGCCTCGGCGTGGACCCGCTGGGCGGGGCGAGCGTCCACTACTGGGCGGCGATCGGGGAGCGCTACGGCCTCGACCTGACCGTCGTGAACCAGGCCGTCGACCCGACCTTCCGGTTCATGACCGTGGACTGGGACGGCCGGATCCGGATGGACCCCTCGTCGCCCCACGCGATGGCCGGCCTCGTCGCCCTGCGCGACCACTTCGACCTCGCCGTCGGCAACGACGCCGACGCCGACCGCCATGGCATCGTCACGCCCGCGGCCGGGTTGCTCAACCCGAACCACTTCCTCTCGGGCGCGATCGCCTACCTCTTCGGCGGGGCGCGCGCCTGGGGCGCCGACGTGGCGGTCGGCAAGACGCTCGTCTCCTCCGCGATGATCGACCGCGTCGTGGCCGACCTCGGTCGGCGCCTCATGGAGGTGCCGGTCGGCTTCAAGTGGTTCGTGGCCGGCCTCATCGACGGCTCGATCGGGTTCGGCGGCGAGGAGAGCGCCGGCGCCTCGTTCCTGCGCCGCGATGGCACGACCTGGACCACCGACAAGGACGGGATCATCGCCTGCCTGCTCGCCGCCGAGATGACCGCCCGCACCGGCCGCGACCCGGGCGCCGCCTACGCGGAGCTGACCGCCCGGTTCGGCGCCCCGGCCTACCGGCGCGTCGACGCGCCCGCGACTCCCGACCAGAAGGCGGTCCTCGCGCGCCTCGCGCCGAGCGCCGTGACCGCGACCGAGCTGGCCGGCGATCCGGTCACCGGCATCCTGACCGCCGCCCCCGGCAACGGCGCCGCGATCGGCGGCCTCAAGGTCTCCACGACCCAGGGCTGGTTTGCGGCCCGCCCGTCGGGCACCGAGAACGTCTACAAGATCTACGCGGAGAGCTTCCGCGGCGAGGAGCACCTGGCTCGCCTCATCGAGGAGGCCCAGGCGCTGGTGACCGCCGCGCTGGCCGGAGCGAAGGCATAGGCGAGACGGGGGCGCGGACGTGAGCGGCACGGAAGAGACCGGGAGCGACACGGGCCTCGCGCCCGCGCCGGTCCAGCCGGCCCAGCCGGCCCCGGGGGGCCGCCGGCGACGGGTCGTCGCCATCGTGGCGATCCTTGCCGTCGCCCTGGCGCTCGGCGCGGCCGGCCTCGTCGCCCTGTTCTCGGGCGCGAGCCCGACCCGCGGGCTGCCCGCCTGGGACCAGCTGGACACCCGGTGGGGCACCTACCTCTCCGAGCGCGAATGGGGCACGCCCCGCGAGGCCGTCGGCGGCGACGGGTGGGGTCTCGACTATCTCGACGCGATCAAGACCCAGTACCGGTACGGCGAGGACGGGATCGCCGGGCTGACGACCCGCGACGGCGCGTTCGCCCTCGGGTGGGCGGCCTGGGACGGGCGCCAGGTCCGTGTGGCAGAGCGGCTCTTCGGCTGGAGCAACCCCTCCGGCGAGCACGGCGAGGCGATCGTCGATCGGCGCACCTTCGGCGAGAACACGCCGACCAGCAGCTACCACCGCTACGTCCTCGAGTACCCCGCCGCCAAGCCGCGCTTCGAGATCGCCTTCGAGGGGGCCCGGGCGGACGACCGCTCCGGCATCCTGCAGGCCACGGCGAAGAACACCGGCGCCGAGGCCGCCCCGCTCGACCTCGTCCTGAAGGGCTGGTTCCACGACCCCGCTCAGCGGGTGGAGCTGATCCCGAACGGGCTGCTGCTGCGCGGTTCCTCGTCGGTCGTCGCGATCGTCGGCGCGGCCCCGACCAGCGCCCAGGTGAGCGACGCAAAGCGGGCCCTCGACGCAAACCTGCGAGCCGGCGGCCTGGCGGGCGACGGCCCCGGCCACATCGGCGCGCTCGCCTACCGCCTGGAGCTCGCGGCCGGCGCGTCGAGCGTCGTGCGCTTCGCCTGGGCCGAGGCGGCCGATGGCGCGGCCGCGGAGGCGCGCGCGGGCAAGCTGCTCGGCGAGGCGGGCCAGACCCTCGCCTTCCGTCGCGAGGAGGCCGACGGCCTCTTCCGCGGCGCGGTCACCCAGCACGAGGACGTCTACCGCCAGGCCCTCGCGAGCCTCCTCTGGAGCCAGAGCCTCTACACGTGGGACGGGGCGTCGTCCTACGACCCCGCCTGGGCCGGGAAGGTCGACGCGAGCGACGTCGTGATCATGCCCGACAAGTGGGAGTTCCCGTGGCTGGCCAGCTGGGACACCGGCTTCCAGGCGGTGTCGGCGTCCCTTGTCGATCCCGAGCTCGGCGCGGACCAGCTGCGGTTCATCCTCGGCGACCGCTGGCAGCAGCCGGACGGCGCCCTCCCCTGTGCCGAGTGGATCATGGCCGACGACTGCCCGCCGGTCTTCGCCTGGGCCGCCTGGCGCGTCCACGAGGCCGGCGCGGGCACCGACTTCCTGCAGGAGGTCTACCCGGGGCTCCAGCGCCACTACGACCACTGGTGGGAGACGAAGGCGGTGGAGCCGGACGGCCTCTTCACCTGGGGGACGGCCGAGCAGGGGTCCACGAAGTGGTTCCGGCCAGGGATGGACAACATCCCGTGGGGCGTGGGCCAGGCCACGGCCGACGCGACCGGGTTCATGGCACTCTCCGCCCGCTACCTCGCGAAGATCGCCGAGGCTCTCGGCGACACCGACGCGGCTGCCCGCTACGCCGCGGACTACGAGCGCATCGCCGCCGCGGTCAACGCGAACCTGTGGGACGAGGGCGCCGGCTTCTACTTCGACCTCGACGCGGACGGCCGGAGCTTCATTCCCACCAAGTCGTATTGCGGCCTCCTCCCGCTCATCGCCGGGGTCGTCCCGGTCGATCGTCTCGAGCGGGTCCTCGCGGCCCTGCGCGACCCGCAGCAGCTGCTCTCCGAGTACGGGGTGCGCTCGGTCTCGGCGAAGAGCGTCATCTACCAGCCCGGCTACGCGAAGGAAGGGGGCGTCAACTCGAACTGGCGGGGCCCGGTCTGGGTGCCCATCAACTACCTGCTCGTCGAGGCCCTGTCCCCGCTGGACGCCGCGCTGGCGGCCACCGTCCGCGAACGGGTGGTCGGGGCGGTGGAGGCCGACTGGCAGGCCACGGGCCGCTTCCACGAGTACTTCGACGCCGAGACCGGCGAGGGGATCGGGGCCGACGCCCAGGCCGGGTGGACTGCCCTGGTGGCGAACCTCGTGGCCGAGGGATGGCCCGCGACAACGCCCGCGCGATCGCCGGCGCCATCGCCCGCGACAACGCCCGCGCGATCGCCGGCGCCATCGCCCGCGACAACGCCCGCGCCGTGACGACGTCGCCGCCGGCCGGCCCACCGACGCCCACGCCGCCGTCGCGCCGCCCCGTCGGGCGCGCCCTGGAGATCGCCCTCAGCCTCTACGGCATCGCGATCTTCACCATCCTGTGGGTCGGCTTCGCCGTCGGGCTGGCGACGGGCGGCGACCTCCTGGTGGACGCCTGGGCGTGGCTGACCGGCCTCGAGCCGGTCGCGGCCGTGATTGCCTGGATCCTCTTCCTGCCGATCGCCGTCGGGCTGTGGGCCTGGAACGCCGTCGGGTCGCCGCTCGTCATCGGGGCCGTGGCCGTCGGGCTCGTGGCCTGGACGCTCGTCATGGCCTCCGGCGCGATGCGGACGTTCCGCCGGCGCTGAGCTGCTCGGCCGGCCGGGGGATCAGCCCGCCGCCTGGCCGCCGGCCGCGTAGGCCGCGATCACCTCCGAGAGGCGCCGTTCCCGGACGGGCTCGGTGACCAGCTCGATGTCCGTGAGCGCGAAGTCGCCGCCCTTGAACAGCAGCGGTTCGCCGAGGTCGCGCGCCAGCGCGTAGGCGAAGCAGTCGCCCATGTTGAGCCGGGCCGGGTGGCCCGAACCCCGCCCGAACTGCCGGTAGGCGACTCGCGCGATGCGGGCCTGCTCCGGGGTGAACGGCACGATCTCGATACCCGATGCCCTCAGCGTCGTGTCCAGCACGCCTGAAAGCGCCGGGTCCCCACGACCGTCGACGACCGCCGCCAGCTCGACGTAGCTGGCTGCCGACATCCTCCGGATCGGATGGGCCACGATCACCCGGGCGAACGCCGCAGCGTCAGGCTCTTCGAGGACCAGGGCGACGAGAACCGAGGTGTCGATGATCACCTGGGCAGCCCCCGCTCGTCGTACAGCAGCGCGTCGAAGTCCTGGCTCAGGTACTCCTTGCCCATCCGCTCACCCATCTCAGCCCACATCGCGAGGATCCTCTCGGCTTCGCGATCGGCGCTCTCGTCACGGCTCCGGAGCTGCGCCAGGCGCGCTTCGAGCGCGTCGGTGATCGCCGCCGTCAGGGACACGTGGAGCTCGGCGGCAAGCTCACGGACCAGGCGGACGGTCTCCTTGTTCTTGATGTTCAGGCTCATGGTAGAAGTCTACCCGCGCCATGGTAGACGTCAACCCGCTCGGCCCAGCACCGCGCGCGCAGTGTGCCAGCCGCGCCTTCGACAGGGTCGCACTCTGCCACCGCGCCATCCGCCCGGCGAAGAGCCGTCCGGCCCCGCGCCCCCGGGCCGCTCCTTGCCCTGCCGGTTGACTCTCTCCCTCCATGGCCCACAATGCCCCGCAACCTGGGGAGGGGACGTGATGGGTGATTGCTGCGGCGAGGGGATTCCCTCGTATGAGCGCGTCTTCGACCGGCAGACCGCGGATCGCGACCTGCGCGAGCTCCGGCGCAAGGGCGCGCCGTGGGCCACGCGCGAGCTGATCGACGAGCTCGCGTCGGGTCTTGATCTCCAGGGGTCGACCATGCTCGACGTGGGGGCGGGCGTCGGGGCCGTGCACTTGACGCTGCTCGCGCGCGGGGCTGCGAGCGCGGTCGACGTGGACGGCTCCGGCGCGTACGTCGCGGTGGCCCGCGAGGAGGCCGAGCGGACGGGGCTTGCCGATCGTGTCCAGCACGTCGTCGGCGACCTCACGCTCGTTGCGCCGACCCTGGAGCCCGCGGACGTCGTCGCGCTCGATCGCGTGGTCTGCTGCTATGGCGACATGGCATCCCTGCTGACCGCGGCGTCGACCCTTGCGCGCCGGCGGCTCGGCCGGGTCTACCCACGCGACCGCTGGTGGATCCGGGCCGGGGCGGCGATCGGCAACCTCGCCATGTTCCGGCGCCCGGCCGGGTACCGGATGCGGGTCCACCGGGCAGCGGCGGTCGCCGCGCTCCTCGGCGCAGCCGGCCTCGCGAACGTGGCCCACCGCGACGGGCGCGCCTGGCGGGTCGAGACGTGGGAGCGCGTCGGCGCGGCGGTGGCGCCGTGAGCAGCGCCGTGGGCAACACGCGCGAGGTCGGCGGCGCCGCGACTGACACCGCGCTGCCGAGCGCGGGCGCTGGCGCTGGCGGCGCGATTCTCCGCGACATCGCCCGGGGCGGCATCGCGGGCGTCCTGACCGGGGCCCTCGTGGGCGGGCTCGGCGGCCGTGTCGTCATGCGGGCGGCGGCGCTCGTCGTGCCCGGTTCGACGGGACGCTTCACCGAGAACGGCAACGTCATCGGCGACATCACGCTCGCCGGCAGCCTGGGGCTCGTCGCCTTCGGGCTGTTCGCCGGGCTCTTCATCGGGGCGTTCTGGGTTGCCGTCGCCCCGTGGATCCCGGGCACGGGCGTTCGTCGGGCGCTGGCGACCATGCCGATCGCGCTGGCCATGGGCGGCGTCGGCCTCGTGGAAGGCGACAACAGCGACTTCCACGTGCTCCACAACAACCTGCTGGTCGTCGTTCTGCTGCTCGGCCTCGTGGCGGCCGCCGGGTTCGTCGTCGCGCTCGTGGACGACGCGCTCGATCGCCGGCTCCCGCGGGTGGCAGGCGCGCGGCGCTCCGTCGTCGTCACCTACGCGGTGCTCGCCGGCATCGGCGCGGTCTTCACCCTGCCGATCCTCGCCGGCGGACTGTTCGGCGGCGACCTCCCGAGAGTGGCGATGGGCTTCGCGCTCCTCGTGACCGGCGGGGCCACGGTGGCCTGGTGGTGGCAGCGCCGCGACGGTCTCGCCGCCCCGTCGGATAGGCTGACGCTCGTCGCCCGGCTCGGCCTCGTCGTCGTCGTCGTCTTCGGGCTGGTCGACCTGCTGCCGGAGGTCCGCGAGGCGCTGCGCCTCATCTGACGGCGGTGTCGGCGGCGGCCTCGTCAGTGGAGGCGGTACGATCGCCTCGCCCCGCGGATGCGGCGACGCACAGCGAGACGAACGAGCAGAGGGCCATGAGCCAGGTCGAGGTCGAGTATTCGCTGCCAGCCGGTGATGGCACGGAGACCATCGCCCGGGCCTGGGCGCGCGCGCCGCTCGTCCCGACGCCGGCCCAGCGCGCCGAGCAGAAGGCGCGCGCCGCCGCCCTGCTGGCCGCCCACGATGCCGTGCTCGTCGCCCATTTCTACGTCGACGGCGACCTCCAGGACCTGGCCCTCGAGACCGGCGGCTGCGTCGCCGATTCGCTCGAGATGGCCCGCTTCGGTCGCGACCACCCGGCGCAGACGCTGGTTGTCGCGGGCGTCCGATTCATGGGCGAGACGGCCAAGATCCTGAGCCCCGAGAAGCGGATCCTGGCGCCCGACCTCGACGCGACCTGCTCGCTGGACCTGGGCTGCCCGCCCGACGAGTTCGCCGCCTTCTGCGACGCGAACCCGGACCGCACCGTCGTGGTCTATGCCAACACGGGCGCCGCCGTGAAGGCCCGCGCGGACTGGATGGTGACCAGCTCGTGCGCGCTCGCGATCGTGCGTCACCTGGCGGAGCGGGGCGAGAAGATCCTGTGGGCGCCCGACCGGCACCTGGGCGCCTACATCGAGCGCGAGACCGGCGCCGACATGCTCATGTGGAACGGCGCCTGCGTCGTCCACGAGGAGTTCAAGGGTCTCGAGCTCGCCCTCCTCCGCGCGGAGCACCCCGACGCGCTCGTGCTCGTCCACCCGGAGTCGCCGGCGAGCGTCGTGGCCCAGGCGGACGTCGTCGGCTCGACCTCCCAGCTCCTCAAGGCCGTCATCGACGGCGAGGCCGCCGAGTACATCGTGGCGACCGACAACGGCATCTTCCACCGCATGCGCCAGCTGGCCCCCGGCAAGACGCTCATCGAGGCCCCGACGGCCGGGGACAGCGCCACCTGCAAGAGCTGCGCACACTGCCCGTGGATGGCGATGAACGACCTGGCGGGCGTCATCGCCGCGCTGGAGACCGGCGCCGGCGAGATCCTCGTGCCCGAGCCCACCCGCGAGCGCGCCCTCGTCTCGATCGAGCGGATGCTGGCCTTCGTGGCCGCGCACCCGGAGAGCCTGGTCGCGCCCCGGCACGGGTTCGTGCCCCACGTCGGCTCGGCCTGACGCGGGCCGGCATGGACGCCGACGACCCGCCGCCCGCCTACGACCCGCCGCCCGCCTACGACCCGCCGTCCGCGAACGAGACGCTGGAAGAAGCGCGGGCTCGCAACGTGCGCGACGCCCTGCGCGAGGACGTCGGGACGGGCGACTGGACCGCGCAACTGGTCCCGCGGGGCCCGGCCACGGCGCGGGTACGCGTGCGCGAAGAGGCCGTCCTGTGCGGGCGCGACTGGTTCGAGGCGTGCGTCCGCGCGCTCGACCCGGACGCCGCGATCGACTGGCGCTACGACGAGGGCGCCGACATGGTCGCCGACACGACCGTCTGCGAGGTCCGCGGCGACGCGCGCGCCCTGCTCACCGCCGAGCGTCCGGCACTCAACTTCCTGCAGCTGCTCTCGGGTACGGCCACGACCACGCGGCGCCACGTGCGCGCGATCGAGGGCGCCTCGCCGAACCCGCGCGGCTGCGTCGTCCTCGACACGCGCAAGACGATCCCGGGCCTGCGCCTCGCCCAGAAGTACGCCGTCCGCGTCGGCGGCGGCTCGAACCAGCGCCTGGCCTTGTGGGACGGCATCCTGGTCAAGGAGAACCACGTCGCCGCCGCCGGTAGCGTGACGGCGGCGATTGCGCACGCCCGCGTCCTCGATGCCGGGGTCGAGGTTCAGGTCGAGGTGGAGAGCCTGGTCCAGCTCCGCGAGGCGCTCGCCGCCGGCGCGGGCAGCATCCTGCTCGACAACTTCACGCTCGAGCGCCTGCGCGAGGCGGTCGCCCTGACCGCCGGACGCGCCCTGCTGGAGGTCTCGGGCGGGGTGACGCTGGACCGGCTGCGCGAGATCGCCGCGACCGGCGTCGACCGGATCTCGATCGGGGCGCTGACCAAGGACGTGCGCGCGGTCGACTTCTCGATGCGCTTCGTCTGACGGCGCCGATCGCCGCGGGACTTCGCGCACGAACCGCCGGGATCAGGATTCGCGCGGGCCGCGCATCAGGACCGTCGGGAGGCTGGCCGGGAGCGTGTACGGGTAGTCCCGGCTGAAATGGAGGCCGCGGCTCTCGTGGCGCGAGAGGGCGGACCGGACCACGAGCTCGGCGCAGTCCACGAGGTTGCGCAGCTCGAGGAGGTCGCGATTGACCCGGAACTGCGCGTAGTACTCGTCGATCTCTCCCCGGAGCAGGTCGATCCGCCGGAGGGCTCGCTCGAGCCGCTTGGTCGTCCGCACGATGCCGACGTAGTTCCACATGAAGAGCCGCAGCTCGTCCCAGTTGTGGGAGATGACGACCTGCTCGTCGGCGTTCTCCACCCGGCTCTCGTCCCAGTCGGGCAGGGCGGTCACGTCGCCCAGCGCCTCGCTGTCGATCCGGGCGGCACAGGATCGGCCGATCACGACGCACTCGAGGAGCGAGTTGCTGGCGAGTCGGTTGGCCCCGTGGAAACCCGTGTAGGTCGTCTCGCCGACTGCGAAGAGCCCCGGCAGGTCCGTCCGCCCGTCGAGGTCCGTGACCACCCCGCCGCACGTGTAGTGCGCCGCCGGAACCACCGGGATCGGCTGGCGGGCGATGTCGATGCCGAGCTCCAGGCAGCGGGCGTGGATCGTCGGGAAGTGCTCCACGATGAAGGGCTCGCCGAGGTGCGTCGCATCCAGCCACACGTGATCCAGGCCGTGCTTCTTCATCTCGAAGTCGATTGCCCGGGCGACGATGTCGCGCGGCGCCAACTCCAGGCGTGGGTCGTGGTCGGCCATGAAGCGCGTGCCGTCGGGCAGCGTCAGGTACGCGCCCTCGCCGCGGAGTGCCTCGCTGATCAGGAAGGTGCGCTCCAGTGGGTGGTAGAGGCAGGTCGGGTGGAACTGGATGAACTCCATGTTCCCGACCCGGCAGCCGGCGCGCCAGGCCATGGCGATCCCGTCGCCGGTTGAGGTGTCCGGGTTCGTGGTGTAGCGGTAGACCTTGCCGACGCCGCCGGTCGCGAGCACGACGGCCGCGGCCGGGAGCGTCTCGATGCGCTGGCTATCGATGTCGAGCGCGTAGACGCCGTAGCAGCGGGCGGGCTCGTCGCGGTGGAGATGGCGCGAGGTCACCAGGTCGATCGCCATCCAGCGCTCGCGCATCGTGATGTTCGGGTGGCTGCGAGCGCGGGCAAGGAGGGCCTCGTGGATCGCCCGGCCCGTCGCGTCGGCCACGTGGGCGATGCGCCGGACCGCGTGGCCGCCCTCCTGGGTCAGGTGCAGGCCCAGCGGCCCCTCCGGGTCCGTCGTGAACGGCACGCCCTGCTCGACGAGCCACTCGATGGCCCGGCCGCTGTTCTCCGCGATGAACCGGGCCGCGTGCTCGTCGACCAGGCCGGCGCCCGCGTCCTGGGTGTCGCGGATGTGCAGCTCGACGCTGTCGTCGTCGCCCAGCACGCCCACGATGCCGCCCTGGGCCCACGTCGTGGCGGCCTCGTCGAAGCCGCGCTTGGCAAGCAGGACGACGGGGTGCCGATTGGCGAGGTGGAGGGCGACCGTCAGGCCGGCCAGGCCTGCGCCCACGATGACGACGGGCGGTGCGGCGGGATCGGCGGGGGCGGACCGGTCGATCGCGTTTGGCTCGGGCGCGGCGGAGGGAGACTGGCTCATGCCCGGTACTATGCGCCGCCGTTCGGGCGGCCGCCTCGGTGCAGCGCCGGGCACGTCTCGCGCGCGA
>Ga0315287_10006419_pt1 | contig 11699 bp, 9 predicted proteins | sample YL17G11_0_MG_FD_205037 | JGI IMG/M metagenome (GOLD analysis project Ga0315287, IMG submission 205037) | Sediment microbial communities from Yellowstone Lake, YNP, Wyoming, USA - YL17G11_0 | ecosystem: Environmental > Aquatic > Freshwater > Lake > Sediment | place: USA: Wyoming | collected...
GGATAATACGGCAGTCCTTCGGCCGCGGAGGCTGTCCGGAGGACGAACGTTTCCGCGCCGGAATCGCTGGGTTTGTCCTCGACGCTCAGAAAAACGGGCAGGACCACGTTTCCGGCCTCGCGGATCGCTTGGGCCAGCATCTCGTCATCCTCGGCGAAATACGGCGACGGCTCGCTCATCATGATGTCGAAAAAAACCGCCTTGGCGCCCCCCGCCTTGAAAAACCCGACCAACGCGGCATAAAGCTGGCGCGGCCAGGGCCAGGAGACCGCCTGCTTTTTATAGAAATCCAAACTGTATTGATCAACCAGAACGAGGGCGATATCCGAGGCGGCGCGCCGCGGCGAGGCAAAAAACCGCATCCGGGCATCCCAGGATTTGTTCTCCAGCCCGCGCCACAGGCCGAGAAAACCCAGGCCGGCGGCTACGGCAAAGGCCGCCGCTCCGGCCGCGATACCCCGGACGATTTTGCTTTTCATGACGCAGGAAAAATTGTTTTCGTCATCCTCTCCCGCGATCCGCCGGGCTCCCGGGCTTTATTTCAACCCGGCGACGGCTTGGCGGAACCGGGCCGTCCGCGCATCGAGGAGTTGAGGGAGGGTTCCCATGGTCTTGATGGTTTCCCCGGCCTTCGCGATCCTCTGTTCGGGGGTAGGATGGGTTTTGAACCAGCCCTTGCCCGATGCCGTTGATTTATCGCCGACCATGGTCTGAAGAAAACGCGTCAGGCCGCTCGGGTCGAATCCGGCCCGGAGCACTGATTTGACCGACATCTCATCCGCCTCGTATTCATATTTGCGGTCGTAGCCGCGTTCGACGAGACTGCCGACGATGTCGCCCAGGGTATCTTCGAAGAGCGCGGTCAGCTTGACCACGGTATCCGGAGCATAAGCCTTGATGGCCGTCGTCCCCAGAAGCTGGAAAGCGTCGACGAGCCGCGATTTTTTAATCGACTGAAGACCGTGTTTGGCCGCGACATGGCCGATCTCGTGGGCCAATATGACGGCCAAAGCGTCCTCGTCCCGGCACCTTTTGATCAAGCCTTTGGTCAAAAATATCATCCCTCCCGGCGCCGCCAGAGCGTTGATCTCGTCCGTATCCAAAACCAGAAAATGATAGCCGGCGAAGATTTCCGGCCGGTCGGAAAACAGGGCCGTTGCCTGTCCCAACGTGTTGATGTAGCGGGTCAAGGCGGCGTTTTGAAGAACGGGATACCGGGCCAGGATGAGGGCGGCCACCGAACGGCCGATATAATACTCCTCCTCTTCCTTGATGTCGCCGAACGTGCTGCGGATCGTCTCGCTTGTTTTTTTGAGCATGTCGGCCTGGCTCGCACTGATCGTTCCCGTCCCCTTGAGAACGTCCGTCCCCTGTTCGATGACCGAACAAGCGGCCAAGGCCCCGAACGCGGCAGCCAGGAAGACGACGATGAATCTGCTCCCGGCGGGCCTCATTTCACACCTCCCAGTCCACCTAGCCGGCCTTTGCGCAGGAAATTCTCGATCTCGGCGGCCGGGATTTTGACTTGAAGCATGCTGTCCACGGCGGCAAAATTAAGCTCGCCATGCTTGGCCTTGTAGCTGTCTTCAACCTGCTTGTTGAAACCCTTGCCGGCCAATGCCACTTCGGAGGCTGAGGCCTGTGTTTTCATGGTCGAGTTAGCCGCCAGCAGGTTTATTTTTGGGGTTTCGAGAGCGCTGGAATGGACCCATCCGATAACCCCCGTCACAGTCTTGACCTGAACCCAGCCGTTTGATTCGCTGATTTTCTCCAGCCTATCGCCCGCTTTGAGAGGGGCGATGACGGGAGCGAAAAACTGGGGGGTTTTGCGGACCGCCGTCACCTGGATCTTGACGACCACGAAATCGGCGGCCATGGCCAGAAGGACAAGCAACAGAGCGCCGACGATGAAGAATGAACGCCGGTGTATTGTCATAGGCACCTCCTCTGAACTTCTCTCATCATAGGGATTCGGTCAGGCCAAGTCAATCGAACCGGCGCGCGCGGCCGCCTCGAGAAGCTTCTCCTTGAGCCGGCTGTTCCGATGGACCGGTTTATCGTTCTTGATGGCGATATAGAGGGCTTTGTAAGACCCGATGATGACGCTCAGTTTCTTGGCCCGGGTCAGGGCGGTATAGAAAAGATTGCGCTGCAGCATGATGAAATGCTGGGTCAGCAGGGGCATGACCACGGCCTGGTACTCGCTGCCCTGGGCTTTATGGACGGAGATGGCGTAAGCCAGGGTGATGTCGTCAAGCTCGTCGCGTTCATAGACGACCGGCCGGCCGTCGTACTGGACGATGACCCGATAGTTCGTTTTATCGATGTGGACGACATGGCCGATGTCTCCGTTGAAGACATCTTTCTCATAGTCGTTCCGGACCTGCATGACCTTGTCGCGGACCCGGAATTCGCGCGTCCCGGCCCGCAAGCCCTCGCTCCGGCCGTTCATACGGGCCTGGATCTCGGTATTAAGGCGCTCGATCCCCACGAATCCCTTGTACATCGGGCTGATGATCTGGATCTGGGTGGAGAGCGGCGGAAGGTTCAGCTTCTGCGGGATGCTCCAGCCGATCAGCTTGAGGATCGTCGAAAAAACCTTGGCCTCCTCTTCCTGGCGGATGAAATAGAAGTCGGCGTCCTTGTCTCCGGGGGACGGATAAATGAGCTTCTCCCCCTGGTTGACGCGGTGGGCGTTCCGGACAATCAGGCTGTGCTCCTCCTGGCGGAAGATCTGGTCCAGGCGGACGACGGTCTCGGGCCGGGCTTCGATCAAGTCGCGAAGCAGTTGTCCGGGACCCAGGGCCGGGAGCTGATCCTTGTCCCCGACAAGGATCAGCCGCATGGAGGACGGGACGGCTTTGATCAGCGAATGCATCAAGGCCAGGTCGACCATGGAGAACTCGTCGATGATGATCGCCTCTCCGGACAGAGGGTGGCGCTCGTTGCGGCGGAACGAGCCCAGCTTGGGAATGAATTCAAGCGTCCGGTGGATCGTCTTGGCCTCCTGGCCGGTCGCCTCGGACAGGCGCTTGGCCGCCCGACCGGTGGGGGCGGCCAGAAGGACCGCCCTTCCCCACTTGTCGAAAACGGCCTTGACGGCCTTGATGATGGTCGTCTTGCCCGTTCCCGGACCGCCGGTGATGACGACGATTTTCTTTCCCACACTTTCGGCGATGGCCCTCCTCTGCATGGGCGAGAACTCGACCCGCAGGTCGCGCTCGACCTCGGCCACAACCTTGTTGATATCGAACGGCGGAGATTGGAACGCCGCCCGCGATAGATTCTGGATGGCCCGGACGACCTCCTCCTGGGCCAGGTGATAGTACGGCCGATACACGGCTTCATCTCCATCGAGGGGTTCGACGATGACCGCCCGCTTCATCTTCAGGTCGGCCAGCGCGGCGCGGACGGCATCCTCGGCCACCGCTAATTCTTCCACGGCGCCGTGAAAAAGACCGCTTTCCAGGGAGAAGACATGCCCCTGTTCATTGTCCTTTTCCATTAAATAAAGGATGAACGCCTTGATGCGCTCGGGCGCGGCCGGATCGAGCCCCAGCTTAAGGGCGATCCCGTCGGCCGTTTTGAATCCGATGCCCCAGATATCCAGGCAAAGCTGGTAAGGATTCGTCCTGAGGACCTGGTAGGAGCGCGGGCCGTACTGGCGATAAACCTTATTCGCCAGCGTCGTCGAAACGTCGTGTTCCTGCAGGAAAATAATGAGATCACGGACGTCTCGATGCTCGGACCAGGACGCTTTGATGTCCGCCAGCTTGGCCGCTCCGATGCCGCTGACCTCGGTCATGCGGTCCGGCGTCTGTTCCAGAATGAGGAGGGTCTTTTCGCCGAATTTTTTGACGATCCGGCCGGCCAGGGCCGGACCGATACCCTTGATCAAACCGCAGGCCAGGTATTTCTCGATCCCCTTGATTCCGACGGGAAGAACGGTCTGGAATGTTCCGACTTTGAATTGGGGGCCGAACTTGGCGCTGGTTTCCCAAACGCCGCTGACTTTGAGCCGCTCACCGGGAGCCAGGGGAGGGAAAGTCCCGACGATGACCCCGGACGGATTGTCTTCCATCGAAAAACGGAAAACCGAATATCCGTTCTCGGGGTTGAAAAACAGAACGGATTCGATCGTCCCTTCAAGCGTTTCCATGAAATGATATTTTAGCACGATTAGGCCGGGAGCGGCGGAAAATCCGGCGCCCCTCCACGCTTGCGGGAGAGAGGGGTTCATGGTACCTTTTTAGGACGATGTCCTTCCTTCGTTCGATGAGCAACGCCCTCTTGAGCGCCCTGCTGTTTTCTTTTCTGCTGGCCGTCCTCGTCGTCGATCTCAACATCAACCTCACCGTCACCTTTGCGCTTCTCCTCAAGCTGACCGGTTGGATGATGATCACCTACGGCCTTTTGGTGGCCCTGGGCATAGCGTTTATCCATACGGCGTTCCTGTTCGTCTCGGGGAAAAAAGCCGCCCCGGCCTTCTTCAGTCCGTCCTTTCTGTCCCTGAGCACGCCCCTCCTGATTCTGCTGGCGCTTATCATCATCAGGGAAAACACGGCCTACTTCGCCGCTTTTTTCGTCCCCGGATTCCAATCGGCTTTGAAAATCCAGATGATCGCTCTCTTCATCCTGGCCGTGACCGGCCTTGTCGCTCATTACGAATACCGCCACCATCGGCCGCGGCGGGTTTATTTCGTGGTCTATTTCTCGCTCCTGGTGGCCGTTCTCGGGCTGACGGTTTATGAACGGCTGGACTACCCCGCGCTCCGCAAGCCGGCCCGGATGGGAATTAGCCACCCTCCCGACTCGACGCGCCGAGTGACGCTTCTCGGGCTGGAGGGATTGAGCTTCGACTTCATCCTTCCCCTGATCGCCGAAGGGAAGCTTCCCAATTTCGCCGCGCTGATGGAAACCGGCGCCTGGGGCCGCCTGGAAGGATTCACGCCCAATGATCCGTTCATTCTTCGTCATACGCTGATCACCGGCAAATCCCCCGGCAAGCACCGTCGGATCTCGGACGTGCGCTACTCCATGCCGGGGTTGCGGCGCCGGCTCGAAATCGTCCCCCGATTCATCCTGTTTCGGCAGTTGACCCGCTTCAAACTCCTGACCATCGAGCCGAACGACGATATCTCGCGGGTCAAAGACCTCTGGCGCATCGCCGCCGATTCCGGGCTGTCGGCGCTGGCCTTCGATTCGCTGCTTCCGGAAACAGCGCCGCCCCCTCCTTCTCCTTCAAAAAACGACAAGACCTTCAACGCTTTCTTCAAGGATTTCCAAGTCGAAACGTCCCCTCTTTTCGACGGGGCCCGGCGCGCCCTGCTTCGTGATGCCGAGGCCGAAGACCTGGCCTTCCGGCTCAAGGCCGAGCGGCAGCCCCGGGTTTTTTCGCTCGTCCTGAACGGCTTGAATGCCGTCGAGAGCGTTTTCTACAGATACAGCATCCCCGAGGCGTTCGGCGACATCAAGCAGGAGGAAATCCTGCGCTATGGCCCCGTCATCGGAAAATATTATCAATACTACGATCAGATCATCGGGAAAACCATGGCTGCTCTCAAGGACGACGAGCTCCTGGTCGTCTATTCGCCCCACGGCATCGAGCCTCTTCCCTTCTGGAAGAGGATGGTGGAATGGATCCTGGGCAACTCCGACGTCTCGGCCTATCACGAACAGGCCCCCGACGGAGCGGTGTTTTTCTTCGGCCGCGGCGTCGATCGGGGAAAAAACGCTGAAGCGGTCAAGATCGTGGATATCCTGCCCACGCTGCTCTATTTTCTGCGCCTGCCGGTGGGCAAAGACATGGACGGAGTCGTCCGCGGCACCCTGTTCACCCGGGAATTCACCCAGGAAAACCCGGTCTTCACCATCACTTCTTACGAGGACGTCGAGATCAGGAAATAAAAGCGCGGATCAGTGGATGATCTTGAAGATCCGGTTCCAGCGCGCCCGGGGGATGAAACTGACGAGCTTTTTGAGCCGGTCGCGAAGGCCCGTCTTGAGGTAGGCGTCCCGCTCGGCTTTATACGAAAAATAGATCAGCCAGGGGCGCCCTTTAAGGTATGTCTCGGGGAGAAAACCCCAGTAGCGCGAGTCGGCGCTGTTATCCCGATTGTCGCCCATGACGAAAATATGCCCGGCCGGAACGTTTACCGGCCCATAGTTGTCCCGGATGGAATCGGAATACTGGTAATAATCGCTTTTCCCGATGACCTGGCTGTCGTTGTGGACCTTGTACTTTTCCTCCAGCGGCTTGTCGTTGATGAAGACCTGCTTGTTGCGGATCTCCACGGTTTCGCCGGGCAGTCCGATCACTCTTTTCACGAAATCCTTGGCCATCTCGTTGGGGTACTTGAAGACGACGATGTCCTGCCGGCGCACGGGACGCCGCGGAAGGAGAAACTTGTCGATGGGATTGTCCGTATTGGTGTAGACGAGCTTATTGACGAGTAAAAAATCGCCGACGAGCAGGGTCGGCTCCATCGATCCCGTGGGGATCTGGAACGCCTGGACGATGAACGTCATGACGAAAAAGACGAACACCGCCGTTTCGGCAATGAGCTCGAAATATTCGCGGAAAACGCTCCGGTCGCGTTTCTTGGCGCCCTTCTTTTTCTTGGCTTCGACGAGCGGTTCGTTGGTTTCATTCATATCCATACCTGTCATAAGAAGCGTTACTATAACGGAAAACACCGTGGACATCAACCTCGGGCCAAGGTAGAATAAATGGCCATGAACTTCACTCTGTTCGGCTACGGCAAGGCGGGCAAGACGACCGTCTTCAATGTCCTGACCGGAGCACGGGCTGGGACGAGCTCATTCGAAGCGGGGAAACGTAACCCCCACGAACGCCGGAGCCCCGTTCCCGACGCCCGGCTGGACTTGATCGCCGGCCTCTACCCCGACAAAAAACGGGTCGCCGCCGCGGTGGATTTCGTCGACTTGGCCGGCGTCTCCACCGGCGAAGTCAAGGAGCCGGTGTTCCTGGGCGCTTTGCGCAAAGCCGATATTCCGGTCCATGTCGTCCGCGGCTTCCCGGCCGCCGAGATCCCTCAGGCCAAGCCCGTCATCGACCCGGCCGGCGACATCTCCGCCATGGAGGACGAGCTCCTGCTGGCCGACTTGGTGGGGATCGAACAGCGGCTCGAAAAATTGGACAAGGATCTCAAGAAAGCAAAAAACCCTGAAGGCGAAAAAGAGAGGGAGATCCTTCTTCGTCTCAAGTCTCATCTGGACGGCGGCTCGGCTCTCCGCGATTTTCCCTGGACCGAAGCGGAGGAAAAGCTGACGCGGGCCTTCGCCTTCCTCAGCCAAAAGCCGCTCCTCCATATCGTCAACGTGGGCGAGGCCGATATCCCCATGATCTCCGCTATCGAAAAAGCCCTGGCCCGCCGCTCTCCGCAATCCAAGGTGTTGGCCGCCTGCGGCCGCATCGAGGCGGAAATTCAGGACATCGAGGATCCCGGCGATAAAGCCGTTTTCCTATCGGAGTACGGTCTGACCGAAACGACGCCGACGCGGTTCTTCGCCGCGGCCGTCGGGCTGATGAACATCGTTTTCTTCTACACCATCGGCAAAGACGAGGTCCGGGCTTGGCCTCTGCGGCGGAATTCAACCGCCCTGGCCGCGGCCGGGACGATCCATTCCGACATCGAAAAGGGGTTTATTCGGGCCGAAGTTGTTCCCTGCGACGAGCTCTTCCGCCACGGGTCCTGGTCCCAGGCCAAGGACAAAGGCTCCTTCCGCCTGGAGGGCAAAGAATACGTCGTCCAGGACGGAGACGCCGTCTTTTTCCGGTTCTCGCCATGAACCCGGCCTTCCGCATCGAAGCCGTCGATCCCGGATCGTCGGCCCGGGCCGGAACGATCGAGACCGGACATGGCCCGATCGAAACGCCCGCTTTCGCCCCAGTCGCCAGCCAGGGCTCGGTCAAGGGACTGACCCACGGCCAGGTTCAAGAACTCGGAGCTCAGCTGATTCTGTGCAACGCCTACCATCTCTTTCTCCGGCCGGGAGCGGACGCCGTTCGGGACATGGGCGGCCTTCACACTTTCATCTCCTGGCCGCGGCCCATCCTGACCGACAGCGGCGGGTTCCAGATCTACAGTCTGTCACCATTGGCCAAGGTCCGCCCCGACGGCGTGTCCTTCGCCTCCCATCTCGACGGGACCAAGTTCTTTCTGAAACCCGAAGACGTCGTCGATATTCAATTCAAACTCGGGTCGGATATCCTGATGGCGCTCGATTATTTCGTCCGCTTTCCCTCCCCCGAGTCGGAAATCAGGGAGGCCGTCGATGTCACGACCCGTTGGGCGCGCCGGGCCCGGGAGCATTTCGCCGGCCTCGGATCCTCCTCCCAACTCTGGGGCATCACCCAAGGGAGTGTCGACCTCGACCTCCGCCGCCGCAGTACGGAAGAGATAGCCGCCCTTGGTTTCGACGGCCATGCCATCGGCGGCCTGGGGATCGGCGAGGGCAAGAGCCGCCTCCACGAAGTCCTCGAGCTCAGCGACGCTCTCCTGCCCCGGGACCGGCCCCGTTACCTCATGGGCATGGGCTATATCGCCGACGTGCTCGAAGCGGTCGAGCGCGGCATCGATCTGTTCGATTGCGTCCTGCCCACGCGAAACGCCCGCAACGGCTCGCTCTTCACCAGCCGCGGGGTCGTCGTCATCAAGAACCGCAAATACGCCGCCGACCCCCGGCCGCTCGACGAGTCGTGTCTTTGTTATACCTGCCGGAATTTTTCGCGGGCCTACCTGCGCCATCTTTTCGAGCGCTCCGAAATCGCTTCGGCCACTCTCAATACCATCCACAACCTCCATTTTTATCTTGACATCTTCAGCAAAATACGGCAGAGTATTCAATCCCATTCATTTCAACGTTTTAAGTTGAACCTGATTGAATCCATGATAAAGGACGGAACACAATGATTCTGAGCGGTTTTCTCACTTTCGCCCAGCAGAGCGCTCCCGCCAAGGTCCCTCCCCCTCAGGGCAATATGCTCGGAGCCCTGGTCCCCTTCGTTCTCGTTTTCGCCATCTTTTACCTGCTGATCATCATGCCCCAGAGGAAAAAGCAGAAAAAGCACATGGAGCAGATCGGCGCGTTGAAGCCGGGCGATCGGATCATCACGACGGCCGGCATCTATGGTACGGTTATGGGCATTCAGCCGGACCGGATCGAGGTCAAGATCGCGGCCAACGTCAAGGTCGACATCACCAAGGGCTCCGTCGGCGTCATCCTCCCCCGCGGCGAGTCCGGGGCGCCGGACAAGACCGAATAACCCCCCTCATTATTAACAAGGAAAGAAAGCCCCGATGAAGAAAGGACTCCGCTGGAAACTCATTCTGGCCGTGGCTGTCGTCGGTCTGTCGATTTTTCTGGCCACACCCCTGAGCGACAAGATCAAGCTCGGGCTCGACCTCAAGGGAGGCATCCACCTGGTTCTCCAGGTCCTGACCGAGGACGCCGTCAACGCCGAGACCGACCAGGAGATCACCCGTTTCACCGAGCTGTTCAAGAAAAACGCCGTCACCTTCCAGACGGCGGCCAAGGAATCGCCCGGCCGTTTCGCCTTCATCGGAACGGACGCCGATCAGGAAAAGAAGCTCAAAGATCTCGTCGACCAATACACCCGGGATTGGGACGTTTCCTTTATGGCCGACCGGGTCAAGTTCGTTTTGAAGACGCAAACCGCCCAATTCTTCCGCGACCAGGCCGTCACCCAGACCCTCGAAACCATCCGCAACCGCGTCGACCAGTTCGGCGTCGCCGAACCGCTTATCCAAAAGCAGGGAATCGATCGCATCGTCGTCGAGCTGCCCGGCGTGGACGATCCCGACCGGGTCAAGAACCTGATCAAGGTCGCGGCCGTTCTGAAATGGAAGATGGTCGTCGCCGGCCCGGCCGCCGATGAAGCGTCTCTTCTTCAAGCCTTCGGCGGGACCGTTCCCGAGGACGCCGAAATCGTCCACGGAGACGCCAGCCGCGGCCATCCGGGACTCTATCTGATTAACAAGGTCGCCACGCTCACGGGCAGCGATCTGCGATCAGTCCGGCTCTCCCAAGATGAATGGAACAGCCCGGCCGTCGCCTTCCAGCTCAATACGGACGGAGCCCGACGCTTCGAAAAGACGACCGGGGAAAACATCGGCAAACAGCTGGCCATCATCCTCGATGACAAGCTTCAATCCGCGCCTACGATCAACACCCGGATCGGCGACAGCGGCATTATTCAGGGACGGTTCACCTCCCAAGAGGCGGAAGATTTAGTCGTCATCCTCAAGGCCGGCGCTCTGCCGGCCGGAATTAAATACCTCGAAGACCGCACCATCGGACCCTCTCTGGGATCGGATTCGGTCAAGCAGGGCCTGATCGCCGGCTTGGCCGCCGTCCTCGCCGTCATGGCTTTCATGATCGTCTATTACAAGCTGGCCGGCATCAACGCCATCGTGGCCCTCATTCTCAACGTCGTCATCCTGTTCGGAACGCTGGCTTACTTCAAAGCCAACCTGACCCTGCCCGGGATCGCCGGCATCATCCTGTCGATCGGCATGGCCGTGGACGCCAACGTCCTCATCTTCGAGCGCATCAAGGAGGAGCGGGCCCTGGGCAAGAGCGTCGGCAGCGCCATCTCGGTCGGATTCAGCAAGGCCTTCACGGCCATTTTCGACTCCAACCTGACGACCATCATCTCGGCCGTCTTTCTCTTCCAGTTCGGGACCGGCCCTATCCGGGGATACGCCGTGACCCTGACCATCTGCCTGTTGGCCAACCTATTCACGGCCGTCTTCGTCTCCCGGCTGATGTTCGACATCGCCATCCCCAAGACCGCCAAGAAGTTGAGCATCTGACATGGAAATCTTCAAGACAACCCCCAAAATCCAATTTATGAAGTACAAGTACGTGGCCCTGGTGGTCACGGCCGTCATCATCCTGGTGGGAATGATCAATATTTTCTTCCTGAAGGGGCTGAAACTGGGCGTGGATTTCGGCGAAGGCACCCTGATTCGGGTCATGTTCAAAGCCCCCACCTCGGTCAACGACATCCGCGGGGAATTATCCGCAGTCGGCGCCGGCGGAAGCTCCATCCAGGAAACCGGGAAAACCGGGCGCGAGTTCCAGATCCGCAGCGTCGAGGTCCGGAATACCCGGGAGGTCGCCGCGGCCGACCTGGAAAGCCACCAAGCGCTCAGCAATAAAATCATCGCCGCTCTGCGCGGGAAGGACGGCGAGGCGGAGCGCGCCAAAGGCCTGCGCGACCTGAACGCCATCGACGCCAAAAACCTCGCCGCTCTCCTGGAGCCGTCGTTCACGGGCAAGGGCGAGGAGCTGGCCGCGACCATCCTCAAATACCGGACGACCGAAGCTATTTTTGCCGATTTTGCCGAGCTGTCCAACGCCGGCGTCGGACCGGAAGTCACCGCCTTCCTCAAGGACACGACCTACATCGGCAAGCTCACCATCATGAGCCGGGAAAGCGTCGGCCCCCAAGTCGGTTCAGATCTGCGCAAGAAGGCCGTCCAGGCCACCATCTGGTCCCTGCTCGGAATGCTGGTGTATATCGCCCTGCGGTTCAAGGTGGCCAACGGCGTTTCGGCTATTTTCACCCTGGCCCAGGACGTCCTCATCACCCTCAGCTTCTATTCCTTCACCAGCCGCGAGGTCAACCTCCCCATCCTCGCCGGAATACT
>Ga0315287_10006420_pt1 | contig 11697 bp, 7 predicted proteins | sample YL17G11_0_MG_FD_205037 | JGI IMG/M metagenome (GOLD analysis project Ga0315287, IMG submission 205037) | Sediment microbial communities from Yellowstone Lake, YNP, Wyoming, USA - YL17G11_0 | ecosystem: Environmental > Aquatic > Freshwater > Lake > Sediment | place: USA: Wyoming | collected...
ACCAGGAGACGGACACATCGGCCCAGAGAAGGTCGAGCTTGAGCCGCACGATGAACCTGAGGGCGTAGAACGGGCCCCGGGGCATCCGGTGCATGTCCAGCGTGCGCACGTCGTAGTGCCTTCGCAGGATGGCCTCGTCCTGCTCCATGAACGGGGACTCGTTGGGCCTTATCAGAAGCACGCGCATCCTGCGGGCCATATCATCCGCTTCGAATGCTCTCGGATTATCTAATCCTATGCCCCAGGCGTCCGCTCGGACCTGTCCCCCATCGCGAGGATCTCCTCCACCAGGACGAAGACCTGCGTGGACGGGTTGCTCCGAGTACCGAGGAGTTCGACGGACCTGGCTCTGTGGACCTCGTTGAGCCTCTTCGCCCGACAGACGGCTTCGCCTCTCCGTCCGATGAGAAGATCGTACACATCCGCGGTCTTGGTGAAGCCTGGGATGTGCTTCCTGAGCCTGCGGATGACGTCGATGTTGTCGATCCTGGACTCGTCGTAGGCGAAGTGCAGCAGGAGCCACAGCTCGAACGACGGGTTCGAGAGCGCGATGTTGATGCCGGGGCGCGCGAGCTTGCATGCGTCGTCTATCGCCCGGTCGTCGTTCTGGTCGGCGTCGAACACACACCAGACGCGGTCGCCTGAGGAGACGTCCACTCCGTGCTCCCGCATCTGCTTCCTGGCGTACTTCACCAGACTGACCGGGTCGGTCTTCTGTGTCCCTGGAATCAGTATCCTCGGTTCCCGTCCCCGTTCCCTGTAGCGACGGAAGTAGGTCGGCTCCGTCTCCGTCCCCTCGCACACGATCACGAGGAGCCTGTGCGGCCTCCGTCCACCGACCTTCCTTCGACTGTATCCCCTCAATGAAGTATCCTCTGGTCGCCGACGAACGGGAGGGCGCCGTATCTCCCCGCCAGGTAGCCCCTCTCGAGGTCCTTGTCCTTCCTCGGGCTGAACTCCACGAGCGAGTAGAGCTCGGAAGCGCCGGTCCTGGGGTCGCGCTCGGTGAACCATATCTGGTCCCGCCTGAGGACCTCCTGGTCCAGCAGATGGGTGTTGTGGGTGGCGAACACGAGCTGCGCGCCGTTCCTGTTCTGGGCAGGGTCGTGGAACAGGTTCACGATGAACAGGTTGAGCACTACATGCAGCTTGACGTCGAGCTCGTCCACGACAAGCACACGCCCGTTCTCGAGCGCGTCCAGACAGTGACCCATGAGGACGAACATGCGCCTGGTCCCCTCGGACTCCTCCTCGAGGTCGAACTCCGCGGTCACATCCCCGCCGTCCCTTCCGCGGGACCGGTGTACCGTCCTGACCTTGAGCTCCTCGACCGGCCCGTGAGCCGGCGAGTGGATGTCCAGGATGAGCCGCCGCGCCGGGGGCGGCGTCCTCATGATCTCCTCCGCCGTGAGCGGCCTCACGGTCGCGCTCATGTCCGCGATCCCCGTGTCGGCAGCGGCCAGCGCCTTCAGCATCGCCGCCTTCATCCTCTTGTTCCCGCTCACGAGGCGCACGGAGAAATGCTCCGCCGGATAATCGCCGGTGCGCATCAGCGGCCTCAGGTCGTCCCTGAACCAGTCGAATGCCGACGCGGTGCCAGCGTACTTCAGGTTGGTCGAGCTCGACAGATAGAGGACGTTCCCGAGGGTCATCTCGGAGATCAGCCTCTGCCGCGCCTTGTCCCTGGTGAATGTGTACCTGTCAGTGCCCTTCCTGTCGAAGACGAGGGACTGCCTGCCCTTCGGATAGCTGTGGAGGTGCTCGTCGATCACCCGTTCAGCGTCGAACGAGACCCCGTAGGAGTAGCGGACGCCGTCCCTGACGAAGACGATCCTGAACCTGGTGGGCTTGGAGCTGGACGCCTTGTCCATCCTGAAGGGGGTGAAGTTGAGCCTCTGCCCCTTCTGATGCGCATGCGACTGGAGGACCAGGTTCCTCAGGAGGTCCAGGCCCATCAGCAGGTTGCTCTTCCCCGAGGCGTTGGCCCCGTAGACGGCGGCGCTCCTGACCAGCCGGTCCTTCTCGAGCCCGGGTGCCTGCACGAGGTTCTCCGGGTGCGAGCGGTCAGGGGAGGCGACCATGCTGAGCGTGGCCTTGTCCTTGAACGAACGGTAGTTCTCGACGCTGAACTCCACCAACATCGGATGCACCCCTTTGTCTGTTTTACTATCGATAATTGTGATTTATTCACAAATCGCATAGTTAAATCAGAATATATGCATTTCGGTGGCAGGGTTCCGCCCGCGCCGCCTACTCCCCGACCTCGGCCGTCTCGTGGTTGTGGTCCTTCAGGAGCAGCGCGACCGCGACCCCGATGGCCATCATGATCGAGCTCATCATGAAGATGGTGTGGTATGCGCTGTCGTCCGGTATGGCGCCCACGCCCGGCACGAAGTTGGAGTGCTGCGATATAATGACCGCGGCCAGCGCCGGGCCGACCACGCTCCCGCTCGTGCGGACGATCATGTTCATGGCGGTCGAGATGCCCGTCTCCTTCTTCGGGGTCGAGATGATGATCATGTTGATGCTGCTGACCATGGCGAAGGTCGAGCCAGCACCCATCACGAGGACGCCCATTATGACCTCGTTCTGGGTCCCGTGGTACTGGTAGAGCATGATGAACCCGACTATCGTCAGCACCATGCCGAAGACCATGGGCCACTTCGGCCCCCGCTTCTTGACCACGAGGCCCGACACGGGCCCCAGGATGAGCGTCGCTGCGGACATGGGCAGCATGAGCAGGCCGGTCTCGAGCGCGTCGAGCCCGAAGTTGAACCCGGCTATGGCCACGATGGTCTGGTTCGCGGTGAACAGCGCGAAGCCGATCATGAACGCGACCACGGTCGTGAGCCCGATGTTCCGCTTCATCATGAGCCCTGGCCTGACGAGCGGCTCCTTGGCCTTCGTCTGCCACCAGGCGAACGCGAGTATGAACACCACGGCCATGACCAGCAGGCCGTCGATGAGTGGGTCGGTCCAGCCGCGGGTCCTAGCCTCCGTCACGCCCACGAGGAACGTAACGAGCGCAGCGCCGAGCAAGGCCGAGCCGAGGAAGTCTATCTTGACCTGCAGCCGCACCGGGGACTCCTTGATCTTCCAGGCGACCAGCACGGTCAGCAGGATCGCGAACGGTACGACGGAGTGGTATGTCCATTCCCAGCCCCATTTCTGGGTGACATAGCCGCCGACGACGAAACCGACCGCGGTGCCGACGCCGAACATGGCGGATATGACCCCTTGAGCGACGGCGAGCTTGTCCCTCGGGAACTCGTCCCTGATGATGGAGAACGCCAGAGGGAACATGGTCATGCCCAGGCCCTGGAAGGCCCTGAAGCCGATCATGACGTAGATGGAGTCCGAGAGCTCGCGGGAGAAGCCTGTGCATGTCACGGCGATGCTGTAGATCGTCATCGCGATCACGAGCATCTTCTTCTTGCCGTAGATGTCCCCGAGCTTCCCGAAGATGGGTATGGCGACGGCACCGACGATCAGGTAGATGGTGACGATCCACGACGCGAGGGCGTAGTCCTCCGCCGTCAGGCTGAAGCTGGTCATAATCTGAGGGAGCGACGGGAAGGCCATCGACTCGACATACATGACGATGACCGCGACCGCCGCGAGCACTATGAGTATGAAAGTCGGGTTGTTGATCTTCCCGTTCTTGTCACTGTTGCCCTCTGAGTCCGGGCCATTCATCGACTTCGCCACAATCACCGCTCCCTGATAGCCCTGGTCCCGAACCTGTGACCCGATAAATAGCTATCCCGACCGTCGGCCGACCCTGAAGAGGGGACCATCCAACAGGACTGGCGACGCACCTTATCCGAACTGATCGGTCACGGCACGCCGGCTGATTGGACACGGCGCACCCCAGCAACAGGGCCATAAGATGGTACACTGCAATTGACCGAAGACACATAGAATCAGTACATCATGATGTACCATCTGCCACGGACAATGAAGACCTACATTCCGCGCACATCCAACGCACCGCCAGTGGGACATCCTCAGGGTGTCCAGCAAGATCTTCCTGTCAATGTGAGGACGACCTGATGCGCCCGCTAGACCAGGACACGGCGGCCGCGCCGACGACGCGCACCCCGCGGACGCTGGTCCAAGCATATTTGTAAACGTTCTGCATACGGTCAGAAGTGTGCGTCCTCGGACGCTCACATGCATCATCCAACGGAGGGGAAAACCGTGGAGGGCGTGAAGGTAAACTACAGGCTCAAGGTCTTGACGGACGGACAGGTCGACACGATTCACGAGGCGACGCTGAAGATCCTCGAACACACCGGCGTGAGGTTCGACAGCGAGAAGTGCCGCCAGCGCCTCCTCAAGGCAGGCGCGACCGCACACCCGACCAAGAAGAACGTGCTCACGTTCCAGAGGAGCATGGTCGAGGAGTCCGTCAAGAAGATCCCGCGCTACGGCAAGTACCTGGCGAGGGACCCGAAGAACGACATGGTCTTCGACGGCGAGCACCAGTACGCCCACTGCCTCGGCGGGAACCCGAGCATGATGGACATGGACACCGGCGAGTTCCGGATGTCCAAGCTCGAGGACGTCGCGATGGCCACGAAGGTCATGGACGCGCTCCCGAACTGCCACTCCATATCCAACTTCGTCGTCGCGACGGACGTGCCGCCCCAGCTGCTGGTGGTCAAGACCGTCGAGGCCATGATGAAGAACTCCAGCAAGTGCATCTCCGGCTACGCGCTCAACGAGGCCACGGTCGACACGCTCGTCGAGATGTGGTCCGCGGTCGTCGGCGGCAAGGAGGAGCTCAGGAAGAGGCCACTGTTCTCCGTGTACGGCTCCCCGAGCAGCCCGCTCACCTATGACGAGCACGCAGCCGATGTCATGATCCGCGGGGCCGAGTACGGCGCGCCCGTGGACCTGGTCCCTTGCCCCATCTGCGGCGGCACGGCCCCGATCACGGTCGCCGGAGGGCTCGCCCAGCAGAACGCCGAGCTGCTCGCGGGCGTCATGCTCATACAGACCGTCAGCACGAAGATCCCGATCCAGTACTCGGGCAGGCTCAGCGTCATGGACCTGCGCACGGGCAGGAACGTCTGGGGCGTCCCCGAGATGGCCCTCGCGTCCGCCGCGACTGTCCAGATCGCCCACAGGTACAACATGATCGCAGATGTCTACGGCGTCACGACCGACGCGAACATGTACGACATGCAGGTCGGCCTCGAACGCATGATGGCGGCCATGGTCCCAGCGCTCGCGGGCGCGGACAACCTGTCCGGCATCGGAGGCGCCTGGGAGAACGCTGGGGCGCTCGAGATGCTCGTCGTGGACGACGAGATCTACGCCAACGTGTTCAGGACGGTACGCGGCATCACTGTCAACGACGACACGCTCGCGCTCGATGTCATCGAGAAGGTCGGGCACATGGGCAACTTCCTCGCCCAGGGGCACACGATGAAGCACCTGAGGGCCGGGGAGCTCCTCAACTCGCCGCTCTTCGACAAGCGCTCGGCCGAGAAGGCCAAGAAGGAGGGCGTGCGGCCGCTCCAGGAGGTCGCGAAGGACAAGGTGCGCAAGATACTCAAGGAGCACCAGCCGCTGCCTCTGGACAAGGACGTCGAGAGGGAGGTCTCCCGCATAGTCAAGGAAGCGGAGAAGAGTCTGCGCTGGTAGACTGGTCCTCCGCTCCCGACCCTCCCGCGGGAGACCTCAGGCTCTCTTCAGCCTGCCCTTCTTCTTCAGCAGCAGCAGGGCGACCAGGCCGATGGCGGCCGCGATCGCGGCACCGCCGGCGACGTACAGCAGGGTGGAGTCCGCGGGCGTGTCGACGACGAACAGGACGCTCTGGGTCGCCTCGTTCCCGGCCTCGTCCACGGCGCGCACCGTGACCGTGTGCGTCCCGTCCGCGAGCCCCTCCAGCGTGTAGCTGTCATCTGCCTTGTCCACCGAAACCTCCGCCCCGTTGTCGACGCTCACCCAGATTGAGGCGACGCCGCTCGTCGCATCGGAGCATGCGAACTCGACAGTGACATCGCCCGAGGAAAGGGACTCGCTCGCAGTCGGGGACGACACGGCGACCGTCGGGCCCGTCGCGTCTATCCAGAGGTCCAAGGCGCCATCGACGCCGTCGTTGCCAGCCCCGTCAGTGCAGTAGAACGAGATGTTGTACTTCCCGTCGTCGACGAACGCCAGCGCGCCGGCGTATGCGGTCCACGCATCCGAATCGAGGCTGTACATCACAGCGGCCACCCCGCTCGTCTCGTCCACGGGGGCGGTCAGAGTCACCGTCACCCCCGATGTGTACCAGTCGGAGTCCGCGGCCTTAGTCCCCGCCACCTGGCAATCGACCTCGCCCGGAGCGGTCGTGTCTATCTTGATCGCAGCTTCCTGCACATCCTCGCTGTTCCTGGAATCGTCCACGGAGTAGTACTCGAGCGTGTGCTCGCCGTCGGCTGAGACCTCGAACGGGCCAGCGTACGTCAGCCAGGCACCGCCGTCGAGCGAGTAGTTGGTCCAGTAGACGAACCCGCCGGTGTCCGATGCGGAGAGGCCTACGGTCACAGGTGTGACATACCAGTCGTCCGTCCCGGTCGTCCCCTCGACGGCGCAGTCCGTCTCCGGCGGCGTCGTGTCCAGCTCCTCAGGCACGGCCACCAGGTCGAACAGCACAGGGTTCGCGCCCCATGAATTATCGAGCGATCTTCCAGGCAGTCTCCAGTCGCCCCAGCCGCTGAACGTGTCGGTCCTCCAGGCGTAGGTCTGGTCCGGATACGCGAGGATGATGTAGGGAGCGTCCTGGTAGTGGGTCAGCTGGCACGCGTCGACATACCCTTTCCGCTCAGCCTGGTCCAACGCGCTCACCGACGCCGTGTAGTTCTCGTCGTAGCCCGCGTCGCTGTAACGGTTGTCGTTCCACGCGTTGATGGCGTAGCTCGACTCGCAGAAGAGCATGAAGTTGGGGTCCGGGTCGGAGGTCCAGTACCAGATGGCCGTGTCATAATTGTAAGAGTACACCTCCGTGGCGAGCTGCGGCTCGGAGACCACCCGGTAGTTCACATCGATGCCCACCTCGGCCCAGACGGATTCGAGGTACATGGCGATGTCCATCTCCTCTGAGTACCCGATCCGGACCAGCATGTCGAACTGGAGGGGTGTGTTCTCGGCGACCAAGCCCTGCTCGACCGCCCAGCTGTCGGCCGTCGCGACCCGCACGTCGGGAGAGGCGACCGTGTAAGTGTACCCAGACACCTCGAGCAGGTTGCTCGCGTTGTCGAGGTTGTATCTGTAACGCTCGTTGAACGACGGCTCGTAGTGCCAGTACCCGTTCACCGGGGAGATCAGGGTGGACCCCTCGGCGCCCTGGCCCGAGTAGAACTCCTCGACGATGTTGGTCTTGTTCGTAGCCAGAGCCATCGCGACCCTGACCGCCGGGTCTAGCCTGCTCGGGTTCGGCCCCGCATCGTTCATGTTGATCGCGACCTCCGTGAAGTACTGGTTCGACTTCGGGCCGTTGTAATAGTTGATGTCGGTAACTGACCCAGCGATTACGTCCTCACGGAGTGCCAGGTAGTCATCGACAGGGAACTGAGCGACATCGACGTCTTCATGCTGGAGACCGTATCTGAGCGCGACCGGGTCGGTGTAGAAGTCCATGACCAGTCCGTCGAATTGGATCTCCTTGCCGTAGTCCTCGAGCCCGTGATAGTACGGGTTTCTGACGAGCGTGATATGGTTCCCCTCGACGAATTCGTCAACCACAGCGGACGTGGGCATGAACGGGCCGGTCCCGACTATCGGCGGGCTGGCGCCGTCGGCGGTGCCGTCCCATGTGAACCCGATGTCAAACGGGGTCATCGCCTCGAGGATGTGCTTCGGGAGTATCGGCATGAATAGGGAGTCTCCGAACGCGCAGGGCATAGGCTCGCCCGTGCTCCTGTCGAAGAAGTGTATGCGGACGGTGTCGGAGTCCACGACCTCCGAGTAGTTGATGAAGTAGGCGTATGGCTGATATGCCCAGAGGGTGTCGTAGTACAACGCGTTGACGTTCATCGTGTATGCGACGTCATCGGCCGTGAACGGCTCGCCATCCGTCCAGTTCGCGTTCGTAGTCAGGTTGTACTCCCAGACGGACCCGTACGGTTCCCCTGAGACCGCCATATCGGGATCGCTCTCGGGGACGATGCGCCACTCCTTGGCCAGGTTCGGCGTCGGCTGCAGGTCCTCATCGATGGACTGGAGGGAGTCATACAGAAGTCCGTACAGGAAGTACGACGAATCAGTCAGTCCGATGAACGGGTTGAGGCTGTCCACCTCCTGCATGTAGCCGATGTCCAGGACCGCATCGCCATCAGCGGATGAGACCTCAGTCGGTACGAACAGCACGATCGAAGCGAACACCGTCACGACAAGGACAGAACCCACTATTCCAGCCGATATCCTACCCATGAACGCACCCCTCCGGGAACCCCGTGGATGCGAACGTAGCAGACGCTATATCAAGATGCTGTGTCGGGAGCCATCTGCGGGATCAACGAGGCTTCGAGGCCGTGACCCTGTAGCTCGCAACGGTATCCGACAGGTCGCCGTGCCCCTTCCCCTGGCCCTCGGACGATACATAATCGCTGAGCTGCTCGTGCGTGTACACTGCCCGGTCCTCGACCTTGATGCCGACGAAGCCAGCACGCTTCATCGCGCCCAGGTACTCGCGCTCCACCAGAGCGCCCGAGACGCAGCTGGACCATGCGGAAAGGTCGTGCCTGAGCGCCTTCGGGAGCTCCTTCAGGAGCACGATATCGGAGACCGCCAGCTTCCCGCCCGGCTTCAGGACCCTGAACGCCTCCCTGAAGACCTGGTCCTTGTCCGGGGAGAGGTTGATCACGCAGTTGCTGATGACAACGTCGGCCGTGCTCGACTCGACCGGGATGTGCTCTATCTCCCCGAGCCGGAACTCCGCGTTCTTGTATCCGTTCTCGGAGGCCGTCCCGCGGGCCCGGTAGATCATCTCCGGCGTCATGTCGATCCCGATGGCTTTGCCCTTCGGACCGATCTTCTTCGCGGCCAGGAACACATCGATGCCACCTCCGCTGCCGAGGTCCACGACCGTCATGCCCTTCTTCAGGCTGGCGATCGCGGTCGGGTTCCCGCAGCCGGCGCTGACCGCCATCGCGTCCGCAGGGAGTGACAGCAGCTCGGCCTGAGGATAGATGTCGCTGCATCCGCACATGGTGTTCTCGCCGGACCCGCAGCAGCTCGTGCCCTTCGTGGCCAGCTCCGTGTAGTGCTCCCGGACCGCCTTCCTGACCTCGGTCTCCTCGACCCCCGCCCGTGGCGACTTCCTTCGCGGCTTCTCAGACATTTTCGTCCCTCCGACAAAACACCATCATCGGTCTCACCCAGGATAGGTTCGTCCCTGCTCTTTTCTGTTTGCGTACCGGTACTCGTGATCGCGGCCTGCAACGCTCCCTGACACGCTACCTGCGCTCGAAGCGCGAGATGTACGGGATGGAGATTCCGGCCAGATAGCCAGGAGGAAGGCGGAGGAACCGGACCCAGGCACCATCTATCCGACGCTCAAGTCCCTCGAGGACAGGGGCCTGATACAGGCCTATCGGATGGAGGGCATGAAGATGTACAGGCCCACGCCCCAGGGCAGGACTGGGCTCGCGGAGGCGAAGAGGTTCTTCATCCAGGGCCCTGTTGCGGAACTCCGGTGATTGAAGTCTCTCACTCGGAACCAGTCACATGACGTCGGCCCATCGGCGCCTGGCCCGTGCACCGTTTTTTCCCCATGCCTCACCGCATCAATCCCACACCCTCCTGCCAGGGCGCTGGTCTCGCAGGAGGACCGTCCACCTGGAATGTCCGTTCCGCGGTCAGGAGGAAGTGACCCGTCGATATCTCGTGGTCATTCGCGCTCTCGGCTGTTGCCCGCGGGATGTCCCCGGCAGCAGGGGTGCCCGAGTGGAGCGTGAAAGGGCAGATGTTACATGTAGTGGATGAGAACAAACACCACGACCGCCTAGGAACATCCGATGCTCGTCAAGGCGGTGTCTTTTCGTCTCGAGGATGAGCTGCCCGTCCAGGCCAGGCTCCTTCTCGAGGACTTCCGTCTTGCCGTGAATCGTGCCATAAGGGCGGGACTGCAGACGCGCGCGACATCGAAGTACGCCCTGTGCAAACTCGCATACAGGGGCTTCAGGACCGAACACCCTGGGATGTACTCTCAACACCTCGTCTCGGTGTTCGAGGTCGCCGCAAGCGTCCTCAAGAACCATCGGAGGAAGGCCAGGAAAGGGAAGACAGGCAAGATTCCGTATGTCCGACGGCTGTTCATGAAGACGGAGAACCAGGCGTACAAGCTCGACCGGACGAGCGGCGTGGTCGACCTCCCGATACGGGCCGGGTGCCATGTCGAGCTCAGGCTAATCCTGAGCGAGTATCACAGGGGCTTCCTGGACGACCTCTCCTATTCCCTCGGCTCCCTGACGCTCTTCCCGGACAGGGTCGTGATCGCCTTCAGGAAGACGGAGCCGCGAGCATATGTCCCGGAATCCGTAATCTCACTCGACACGAACGAGAGGAGCCTTGACGGGGTGTTCGTCCGGGATGGGAAAGGCGTCCCGGTGAAGGCACCCTTCCCACAAGTGGCCGCGATACAGCAGAGGCACCATGACCGGCGGAAGCGCCTCCAGAAGAAGAAGTCCCATGACCGCCGGACCTCGAGGCGACTGTCCAGGCGAGAGGGGAAGAGAGAACATGACCGGGTCGAGTACCGGATGCACCAGGTGGCCAACGCCGTACTCGACTTCGCCGAGGAAAGAAAGGCGGCGATAGTCCTCGAGGACCTCAAAGGGGTCTTCAAGCCGAGGGCGGACAAGCCCCTCAACAGACGGCTGAGCATGTGGCCGAGGAGGACGCTCCACTGTTTCATCGAGTACAAGGCCAGGTGGAGGGGGGTGACGGTCCTGAAGGTGGACCCGAGGAACAGCAGCAGGAAGTGCCCGATGTGTGGGAGAATACAACATTCCCGAAAGGGCACCGAGTTCGCATGCGAGTGCGGTTGGCATCTCGACAGGCACATCAACGCCAGCCTCAACCTGCTGCAGACAGCCGTCTCGAAAGAGATGGCAGGGGGTCTACGGTTCGACCCCGGCGCGCTCCAGCGTGACGTGATGATGATCCTCTACGACCCTGAGAAGGGCGCACGGTCGGAGCTGAATGGAGCGAGTCGCGAGGGGGCAGCGGCGTGAATGGCCACTGCCTGGTTTCGCAACAGAACCATCCAGGCATACGGAGATATAGCCCGGGAAGCCGATTAGGGGCTGGGAGACGGACGGCGGGTAGCGTCCCGGGTGGTAGGTGGCGTGTGGTCGGAGACAGACGGCAAGGCGCTTGAGAAGAGGTTCGCTGATCTGACGGACGAGGTATCGTTGATTCTGTTCGTGGACGGCACCGCGGGCATCTCGAAGGAACTCGAAACGGCCGCGAGGGCGATCGCAGGGGCGGGCCCGAAGCTCAAGGTCGAGGTCGTCGAGGCCGGGGGCGGCAAGAGCCAGCGCATGAAGGACCTGAAGGTCGCAGACTTGCCGTGCATGGTGCTCGCCAAACACGATTTCGCGAGGATCAGATACTACGGCGTCCCGCTCGGCTACGAGCTCACGCCGCTCGTCGACGCCATCGTGGAGCTGTCCAACTCCAGGGCGCAGCTTTCCGCGAAGG
>Ga0315287_10006423_pt1 | contig 11694 bp, 13 predicted proteins | sample YL17G11_0_MG_FD_205037 | JGI IMG/M metagenome (GOLD analysis project Ga0315287, IMG submission 205037) | Sediment microbial communities from Yellowstone Lake, YNP, Wyoming, USA - YL17G11_0 | ecosystem: Environmental > Aquatic > Freshwater > Lake > Sediment | place: USA: Wyoming | collected...
CACATCGCCGAGACGGCGCGCTCGTGGGACGGTCAGGCGCCGATCCGGCGGATGTAGCGGTGGCCGCACCGCACCGGCGCCCGGATCAGGACGGCTCGTCAGTCGAACGCGAGCGGCGCCTGCGGAACCGACGCCCAGAGCTCCGGGTCGTGCCCGAAGACGAGGCGGGCGCCGGCCTGCTCGAGCGCGCGCAGACGCAGGAGCGACGCGCGCATCTGGTCCCGGTCGTAGGCGAACGGCGGCAGGTGCAGCGCGTCGAGCGTGCGGCGGAGGTAGCAGGCGTCCGCTGTCAGCACGACGTCGCGGCGCTGCGTGCGCACGCGCAGCGACTGGTGACCGGGCGTGTGCCCCGGCGTGGGGATGCACGTCACGCTGCCGTCGCCGAACAGATCGTGCTCGCCCTCGATCGCGAGCACGGCGTGCCCGAGGTCGTAGTCGCGAGCGTCGTAGGAGTTCGCGCGCGCGAGGTCGGGATCGCGACCCGCCTCCCACTCCGCGCGCTGGACCACGAGCCGAGCATTCGGCACCTGCGCGTTCCCGCCGGCATGGTCGAAGTGGAGATGGGAGTTCACCAGGAAATCGATGCGGTCAGCGGCGACGTCCTGCGCGGCGAGGCGCGCCGAGATCTCCTCGCCGGGCGCGAACTCGACGACGTAGGCGGCCGCGAGCGGACCCAGCCGCGCGCCGGGGTCGGTCTGCGTCGCGACGTGCATGCCGGCGTCGAAGAGCGCGGTGCCCTCCGGGTGCACGATCAGGAAACACGGGACCGGGATGCGGATCTTCCCGCGCGCCCCTTCGAGAAAGGCGCCGAGGCTCGCCGTGATCCAACCGCAGGTGAAGGCATGCAAACGCAGCGTCACGCGCACCTCGTGGTGCGCGCACCCTATCAGCGGCCCCGAGGGCCGTCCAGCGATCCGCTGGGAAGGAGGTCCGCATGAGCGAAGGCATCTCGCGGGCGGTGCTCGTCACCGGCTGCTCGACGGGCATCGGACGCGCCACCGCGCTGCGGCTCGTCGCCGCCGGCTACACGGTCTACGCCACGGCGCGCAAGCAGGCGGCGGTCGCGGATCTCGTCGCGAAGGGCTGCAAGACGCTCGCGCTCGACGTGTGCGACGAGTCGTCGATGCGCGCAGCGGTGGAGGCGATCGAGAAGGCGGAAGGCGCCGTCGGAGTGCTGATCAACAACGCCGGCTATGGCTCCGAAGGCCCGGTCGAGGAGGTCCCCCTCGAGGAAGCCCGCCGTCAGTTCGACACGAACGTATTCGGGCTCGCGCGGATGGCGCAGCTCGTGCTACCCGGCATGCGGCGACAGGGCTGGGGCAAGATCGTGAACGTGAGCTCGATGGGGGGTCGGCTGACGCTCCCTGGCGGCGGGTTCTACCACGCCACCAAGTATGCGGTGGAAGCGCTCTCGGACGCACTGCGCTTCGAGGTAAGGGGCTTCGGCGTGGATGTGATCGTGATCCAGCCCGGACCGATCAAGACGCAGTTCGGCGACACCGCAGTCGATCGGGTGCGCGCGCTCGGCGGCCCGAGCTCCCCCTATGCCGCCTTCAATACGGAGCTGATGAAGCAGATTCGCGGCGCCTATGAAGGTCCGCTGGGCGCGCTCGCGGCAGGGCCGGACGCCGTGGCGCGGGTGATCGCGCGCGCGATTGCCGCGCGCAGACCGCGCACGCGCTACCCGGTGACGTTCGCCGCGCGGTTCCTGATGCGCCTTCGCGCGTGGCTTCCGGACCGCGCCTTCGACGCGATGCTGCGGACCATCCTCCCGACACCGGGACGCTGAGGAGACCGGCCCATGGCGACCCCTGCGCTCGCGACCCTTCCCTTCGGACGCACCGGTCACGCGAGCACGCGCATCCTCTTCGGCGCAGCGGCGCTCCACAGCGTGACGCAGGACGAGGCCGATCGCGGGCTCGAGCTGCTGCTCGAGACCGGAGTGAACCACCTCGACACCGCGGCGTCCTACGGCGAGTCCGAGCTGCGGATCGGTCCGTGGATGCGCGAACACCGCGGGCGCTTCTTCCTCGCGACGAAGACCGGGGAGCGCACCTACGAGGGCGCGCGCGCGCAGATCCGCCGCTCGCTCGAGCGCTTGCGCGTCGATCGCGTGGACCTGCTCCAACTCCACAATCTCGTGAAGCCCGAGGAGTGGGAGATGGCGCTCGGCCCGGACGGCGCGCTCCGTGCCGCGATCGAGGCGCGGGACGAGGGGCTCGTGCGCTTCCTCGGGGTGACGGGCCACGGCACGCGCGTGGCCGAGATGCACCGGCGTAGCCTCGAGCGCTTCGACTTCGACTCCGTCCTGCTCCCGTACAACTTTTCGTCGCTGCAGGACGCGCAGTACGCGCGCGAGCTGGACGAGCTGCTCGCGCTCTGCAGCGCGCGCAACGTCGCCGTGCAGACCATCAAGTCGATTGCGCGACGGCGCTGGGCCGACGGGGCCGCGCCCACGCGCTCGACCTGGTACGAGCCGCTCGAAGCACAGGCCGACATCGACCGAGCAGTCCACTTCGCGCTGGCGAAACCGGGCGTGTTCGTCAACACCGCGAGCGACCTCGCGCTCTTCCCGCGCATGGTCGAAGCGGCACGCCGCTACGTGCGCGCGCCGAGCGCTGCAGAGCTCGCGGCCGAGGATGCGCGGCTCGCGATCGCGCCGCTCTTCGTGCGGGGCTACGCCGCGCCGGCCTGATTTCGCCTTCAGCCAGCCCCAGTCAGGCGTCGAGCTTCAGCATTCCCATCATCGCCTGCACGCGCGCGTGGAAGTCGTAGGGGTAGACGAGGGGCAGCGCGGATACCTCATCGAGCTGCTTGCGCGCGGCGGCGTCGAGCTCGAGGTCCGCAGCTCCGAGGTTGTCGTCGAGCTGCTCCAGCGTGCGCGCACCGAAGATCGGCGAGGTGACCCCGGGCTGGCTTGCGCACCATGCGAGCGCCACCTGGCTGGCGGTCTTCCCGAGGCGCTTCGCCACGGCGACGACGGCCTCGGCGATCGCGAGATTGCGGTCCGAGTCGAAGCGCGCGCGATTCATGGTGTCGACGGCGGCGCGCGTGCCGGCCGGCGCGGCCGTTCCTCGCTTCACCTTCCCGGTGAGCAGCCCTCCGGCGAGCGGGCTCCACGGGATCACGCCGATGCCCTCTTCCCGGCACAGGGGAAGGTGCTCGCGCTCGATCTCGCGACACACGAGCGAGTACTGCGGCTGGAGACAGTCGAAGCGCGCCGTGCCGAGCTCGCGCGCGAGCGCGGTCGCCTTCATCACGTGCCAGGCCGAGTAGTTCGAGCAGCCGACGTAGCGGACCTTGCCGGCGCGCACGCAATCGTCGAGCGCGCGCAGCGTCTCGTCGAGCGGCGTCGTCGGGTCGTAAGCGTGCACCTGGTACACGTCGATGAATTCGGTACCGAGCCGGCGCAGGCTCGCGTCCACGGCGTCGAGGATGTGCCTGCGCGAGAGGCCGAGGTCATTCGGCCCCGAGCCCATGGGACCCGCCACCTTCGTGGCGAGGACGACCTGGCGCCGCTTCTCCCGGATCGCGCGGCCGGTGATCTCCTCGGACACGCCGTTCGAGTAGACATCGGCGGTGTCGACGAAGTTGCCGCCCGCGTCGAGGAAGCGGTCCACGATCTTGCGGGAGGTCGGCTCGTCGCAGCCCCACTCCTTGTTGCCGAACGTCATCGTGCCAAGGCAGAGGTTCGAGACCTTGAGCCCGGTGCGGCCGAGCTTGCGGAGCTTCATGTCAGCCCTTCCCGATCGAGATCGCCTGGCGCGGGCAGAGACGGACGGCCTCCTCGAGCTTCTTGCGGAGGGGCTCGGGCGGGCTCTCGATCAGGATGTGCAGCATGTCCTCGTCGTCCAGCTTGAAGATCTCCGGTGCGACGTCCATGCACACTGCGTTCGCCTCGCACAGATCGAAGTCGACGATCACCTTCATCGCTTGGGCCCTCCGACGCGCATCTTAACCGCTTCGCCACGCAGCGTAACCGCGGCGCGACGTGGCCCCGCTGGCTGGAGGCCGCTACCGTCGAAAAGTAGAACATGTTTCAATAATCCGATCCACCGGAGGCAGCCATGGCCGAGCCCGCAGGGAAGAGCGCACCCCACGCGATCGTGGAGAAGGACGGGCCGGTGGTCATCGTGACGATGAACCGCCCCGAGCGGAAGAACGCGCTCTCGGGCGAGATGCTCGCGCTCATGGCCGACGCCTGGAAGCTGATCGACGAAGACCCCGACGTGCGCGTCGGCATCCTGACCGGCGCAGGCGGCGCCTTCTGCGCCGGCGCTGATCTGAAGGAGATGGCCGGCGGCCGGGAGACGAACGAGTTCAGCAAGCGGTTCCTCGAAGACCCGGACTTGCAGTGGAAGGGCCTGCTGCGGCATCACCGCTTGAAGAAGCCGCTGATCGCCGCCGTCGAGGGCTACGCCGTCGCTGGGGGCACGGAGATCCTCCAGGCGACCGACATCCGTGTCGCCGGAGCAGGCGCCACGTTCGGCGTCGCCGAGGTGCGTCGCGGCCTGTTTCCCGTCGGCGGGTCGACGGTGCGGCTCCGCCGCCAGATCCCCTACACGCTCGCCGCGGAGATCCTGCTCACCGGGCGCATGGTCCCCGCGGAGGAGGCGCTGCGGATCGGCCTCATCGGCCGCGTGGTGCCCGACGGCCAGGCCCTCGCCGAGGCGCGCAAGATCGCGGCTCAGATCGCGGAGAACGGGCCGATCGCGGTGCAGGCCGTGCTGCGATCGCTGCGCGAGACCGAGGGAATGACCGAGAAGGACGCGCTCCAGAGGGAGCTCGAGATCGGCATTCCGGTCTTCGCAACCGAGGACGCGCGCGAGGGCCCGCGCGCGTTCGCCGAGAAGCGCACGCCGACCTTCAAGGGGCGCTGACCGCACGAGGCACGAGCTACGAGTCGAGCGGGCCAGCGCCGGCGGATGCGGCGGTGACCCAGACGTCGGCTTTGCGCCCCGTGGCACGCTCGTACGCCGGAGGCACCGCGGCCTTGAACGCATCGACCGCGTCGGCGCGCACGAGGTTCACGGTGCAGCCGCCGAAGCCGCCTCCCGTCATCCGTGCGCCGAGGACGCCGGGCACCGCGGCCGCCGCTTCGACGAGGGTGTCGAGCTCGCGGCAGCTCACCTCGTAGGCGTCACGCAGGCTCGCGTGGGACGCGGCCAGCAGCCGGCCGACGGTGACGACGTCGCCGCGCTCGAGCGCGCTCGCTGCGGAGAGCGTGCGCTGATTCTCCGTCACCACGTGGTGGCAGCGTGCGTAGGCGACGGGGCTCATCCGCCGACGGCTCTCCTCCAACGCGGTGAGCGTCACGTCCCGTAGCGCGCGCACTCGCGGATCCACCTCAGCGAGCACGCGGACGCCGTCCTCGCACTGCGCGCGGCGTTCGTTGTACTCACTCGACGCAAGCGCGTGCCGCACTCCGGTATTGCAGATCACGAGAACGACGCCGTCAGGAATTGGCACCGGCCGCCCGTCGAGCGAACGGCAATCGAGCAGCAGCGCGTGGCCTTCGCGGCCAAGACAGCAGATGAGCTGGTCCATGATGCCGCAGCGCGTTCCCACGAACTCGTTCTCGGCGCGCTGGCAGAGCTTCGCGACAGCGACTGGAGCGAGCTGCTGCTCCGACGCGGCCAGCAGGGCGTAGGCGGTCGCCACCTCCACCGCGGCCGAGGACGAGAGGCCCGAGCCGAGCGGCACCTCGCCGGAGATCCACAGGTCGGCTCCGCGGAGCGCGTGTCCGCACCGTTCGAGCGTCACGGCGACACCGCGCGGATAGTCGCTCCAGTGCTCGCGCGCTTGCGGCGACGTCTCGTCGAGGTCGAACGTCACGGTCTCGTCGAAATTCTCGGAGTACATGAGAAGCGTACGATCGGCGCGCGGAGCGACGCCGACGTAGGTCGCGAGCTCGATGGCCGCCGGGAGGACGAAACCGCCGTTGTAGTCCGTGTGCTCGCCGATCAGGTTCACGCGGCCCGGCGCGCGGAAAACGCGCGGCAGGGCTCCGAAGCGCGCGCTAAAACGGTGGCGGAGCTCACCGACCTGCACGTGCGCTGCGTAGCACACGGCTCCGCTGCTAGTGTGATCGGGTGCCTCTCTTCGCGCTGATCGGCCACGACGGCCCGAGCGGGCTCGAGCTCCGCAAGTTGCACCGGGAGGAGCATCTCGCAAACCTCGCGCCGCTCGACGCCTACGGCCGCGTCGTCCACGCCGGACCGCTGCTGGGCGACACCGGTCAGCCGATCGGCAGCCTCGTCCTGTTCGAAGCCCCCACCCTCGCGGATGCCCGCGCCTTCGCAGCCAGCGATCCCTACGTGGTGCGGGGCGTCTTCGAGCGCTGGGAAGTTCACGAGACGCGGATCGTCTTCCCCAAGCCGCGCGGCTGAGATCCGGCCGCCGGCCCCCGGGTTGGGGCTTGCCGCGCGGGATCAGCGACCCAGGGGCGCCGGCGTGGCCGCGAGCTCCGCGCCGATCTTCGCAAGCTGGCGATTCGCGGAGCCGAGGCTGAGCTCGATCTGCTTCGACCACTGGTAGTAGCGGTGGATCGGGTAGTCGACGTCGACGCCGATGCCGCCGTGCAGGTGCTGGGCCGCGTAGCCGACGGCGTGTCCGCCCTCGGCGGCCCAGAACTTCGCCACGGCCACCGCGTCCTCCGCGGGAAGGCCTTCCGCGAGGCGCCATACGGCTTGCTGTGTCGTGAGCCGGATGGCCTCGACGTCGATGAAGGCGTCGGCCGCGCGCTGGCCGACCGCCTGGAAGGTTGCGATCGCCCGGCCGAACTGCTCGCGCCCCGTCGTGTACTGGGCCGTGATGCGCAGCGCGCGCTCCGAGACGCCCGCCTGCATCGCACACAGCCCCGCGACGGCGTGCAGCTCGAGCCAGGGCAGGATCTCGTCGCCCCCGCGCGAGTCACCGAGCACGTCACCGGCCGGAACTCGCGCACCGGTCAGCGTGAGCCGCCCCTGGACCTCCTGGCTGGTGGTGCGCTGGCGCTCGAGCGACACGCCCGCGGCGTGCGGGTCGAGCAGGAAGGCGCCGACCGCGCCGCCGTCGACGCGCGCAGGAACGAGGATGCGCTGCGCGAGATGAGCGGCGGGCACGCAGAGCTTCACGCCGTCGAGCCGCCAGCCGTCTCCGTCGCGACGGGCGGTCGTCGTGGGCTTCGTTGGGTCATCCGACCCCGGCTCCACGAGGGCAGCGGAGAGGATCACGTCCCCGGCGACGACCCCGGGGAGGAGCGAGCGCTGCTGCTCCCGGCTACCGAAGCGCGCCACGGGCAGTGCGCCTAGCACGAGCGTGGGCCACACGGGCACGGGGGCGACCGTACGGCCGGTCTCCTCGAGCAGGAGACAAAGCTCGACGAAGCCCATCCCCATGCCGCCGTACTCCTCGGGGATCGCGACACCGAGCAGGTTCGCCTTCGCGAGCTCGGTCCAGAGCTCGCGGTCCACGCCGTCCGCCGACGCTTCGATCTGCTTCAGACGCTCCTGCGTCACGCGATCCTCGAGGATCTTGCGCGCGAGCTCTCGAAGAGCCGACTGATCTTCCGAATAGGAGAAATCCACGCTAGCGCCCTCGCGGCATTTGGAGGCCCGCCGCCGCGATGATCTCGCGCTGCACCTCGTTCGTGCCGCCGCCAAAGGTGAGGATCAACGTCGTGCGGTACATGCGCTCCACGCGGCCCCGCAGTACTGCGTCGGACGAGCCGGGCCGGAGCGTGCCCCGCGCGCCGAAGAGCTCGAGCAGCAGGCGGTACGCCTCGACGTAGAACTCGGTCGCAAACACCTTGGTGGCGGAGGCCTCGGCGGGGTGCAGGCTGCCACGCGTCATGCTCCAGGCCTGCTTCCAGTTCATGAGCTTCAGGACTTCGAGCTTCGCGTGCACCTTCGCGAGGTTGGCCTGCACGAAGGGCTGGTCGATCACGCGACGGCCGTCGGCGAGCTTGGTCTCCTGTGTCCAGGCACGCGCCTCCTGGAAGAGGTGCTCGATCGAGCCGTGCGGCGACAGCGACACGCGTTCGTGATTGAGCTGGTTCACGATCAGCGACCAGCCCTCGTTCTCCTTGCCGATGAGGCACGACGCGGGGACGCGCATGTCCTCGTAGTACGTGGCGTTCGTGCGAACGCCGCCCATGGTCTGGATCGGCGTGAGCTTGAACCCCGGAAGCCGCGTGGAGACCATGAAGATCGAGATACCGCGGTGCTTCGGCGCGTCGGCGTTCGTGCGCGCCGCGAGCCAGATGTAGTCGGAGAAGTCGGCGAGGCTCGTGTACACCTTGCTGCCGTTGATGACGTACTCGTCGCCGTCCCGGACCGCGCGCGTGGTCAGCGACGCGAGGTCGGTGCCGGCGCCGGGCTCGGAATAGCCGATCGCGAAGTGCAGCTCGCCGCGCAGGATCTTCGGGAGGAACTCCTTGCGCTGCTCGTCTGTCCCGAACTTCATGAGCGTGGGGCCGACCGTGTTCAGCGTGAGGAACGGCAGCGGGAAGCCGGCGCGCTGCACCTCGTCGGAGAAGATGAACTGTTCGATCGGCGAGCGGCCCTGGCCGCCCCACTCCTTGGGCCAACCGATGCCGAGCCAGCCGTCGCGCCCCATCTGCCGCAGCGCCTGCGTGTAGAGCGGACCGCCCCCCTCGCTGCCCGGGATCTCCCGCTGGAGCTCCGGCGTCATCATGCGCGCGAAGTAGGCGCGGAGCTCGTCGCGCAGCGCGCGCTGTTCGGGGCTGTAGTCGACGTACATGGGGTCTCCGGGGCCGGTCTCGTGGGCCGGGATTTTTGAAACGTGTATCATTTTTGAGAATCGCGATCAATCACGCCCGGGAGACCCGCCAGCGATGGACTTGAACGACTCCCCGGCCGAGGCCGTCTTTCGGGCCGAGGCCCGCGCTTTCGTCGCAAGCCACGCGCCGGCGCGCAAGCTCGACGTCTACGACGAGGATCTCGAGGAGTCCGCCTTTCTTGCGGGGTCGAAGCGCTGGCAGCGCACGCTCCACGAGCACGGCTGGGCCGCACTGCACTGGCCCACCACGTACGGTGGTCGCGGGCTCGGCCCGATCCAGATGATCGTCTGGAACCAGGAGCTCGGCCGCGCGGGCATCGGCGAGTCGCTCTTCGTGGTCGGCATCGGGATGGCGGGGCCCACGATCATCGCCCACGGCACCGAGGAGCAAAAGGCGCGTTTCCTGCCGCCGATGCTGCGGGGTGACGAGGTCTGGTGTCAGCTCTTCAGCGAGCCCGGCGCCGGCTCCGACCTCGCGTCGCTCTCGACGCGCGCGGTGAGGGACGGCGACGCATGGGTGGTCAACGGCCAGAAGGTCTGGTGCTCGGGCGGGCACTACTCCGACTGGGGCATCCTCCTCGTGCGCACCGATCCGAAGGTGCCAAAGCACAAGGGCATCACCTACTTCCTACTCGACATGCGTACGCCCGGCATCGAGGTGCGGCCGCTCCAGCAGATGAACGGCGGCTCGCACTTCAGCGAAGTGTTCCTGACCGACGTCCGGGTGCCCGACGCCCACCGTCTCGGCCCGGTGGACCACGGCTGGTCGGCCGCCATGACAACCCTCCTGAACGAGCGCATGGCGATCGGCGGCATCGAGCGCATGTTCTCGTTCGACGACCTCGCGGCCCACGCGCGCGCCCACCACGATCGCCTGGACGCCGTGACGCGGGACGAGCTCGCGCGTCTCTACACGTGGGTGCGTTCGCTCGAGCTCCTGAACGCGCGCGTCATCACGAAGCTCGGCAAGGGCATGATCCCCGCCGCTGAGACGTCGGTCATGAAGCTCGCGATCGCGCGGATCCTCTCGAAGGGCGCCGAGCTGGGTCTCCGCCTCGAGGGACCCGACGCCCTGCTGCGGAAGGGGCCGTGGCAGAACCGCTGGCTATCGGCTCCGTCGATCCACATCGCCGGCGGCACGGACGAGATCCAGAAGAACATCGCCGCGGAGCGGGTGCTCGGCCTCCCCCGCGACCCCCTTGACCAGCGCGACGTCCCGTTCGAGAAGCTCCCGCGGAGCTAGCAGGCGGCTGACGAGCTCGCTCGCGTGCGCGCCCCGAGGCGCGGGAGCCCCGTCTCAAGCCCCCCATGCAGCGGGCCGATGCAGCTCACGGGGGGGCGTATGCGCGTGGAGCTTCTCGCGGCGATCGGCGGCCTGTCCTTCGTGGCCGCCAGCCTCGTCATCGGAGTTCGACTCCTGCTCCTGGCTCGGCGCACTGGTGAGCTGCCGGAGTTGGCGGTCGGTCTCGCGCTCTTCCTCATGGGCGGCATCGCCTATCCGATGCTCAGCGTGGCGCGGCTGGCGGTCGGCTGGTCCGAGCCGCTCCGGCTCGGCCTCGGCACCTCCGCGCTCCTGCTGAACGGATTCGGAACCATCAGCGTGGCCGTCTTCAACTGGCGCGTCTTCCGGCCGGGTGAGCGCTGGGCGCGCAACGCGGTAGGGGCGATCGCCGCGGTGCTCGTCGCGTCCCTCCTCTGCCAGGTCCTGTCCGGCGGTCTGCGGGAGGCGGCGCTCTCGAACCGCGGCCTCGGCCTCCGACTCTTCATGTTCTTCCTCGGGCCATCGCTCGCGTGGGCGTCCTATGAATCGATCCGCTTCCACGGGCTCCTCGTGCGGCGCGCGCGCCTCGGCCTCGCCGACCCGATCGTGACGGATCGGATGTGGCTGTGGGGCATCAGCACGCTCTGCGCCTTCGTGCTGAACATGGCCACGTCGATCGGGGCCCTGTTCTTCGGCATCGACTTCGCGGCGACGGCGTTCGGCGCGCTGATGATCGCGCCGCTCGGCCTCATCGCGGCATGCGGCATGTGGCTGGCCTTCCTGCCCCCGGCGTCCTACACCCGCCGCGTGACAGCACGCGCGGCGACGAGCGAGGCTTGATGCCATGGCGGATTCCGCGGCGTTCGGCTGGGTGTGCGAGCAGCTCCAGCGCGCGACCCACCTCTCGGAGCTCGAGGCGCGGGGAACCGTCCGCCTCGCGCTCAAGCAGGCCGGCCTCGATGCGCGCGGCGTGAGCGGCGACGAGATGGCCGTGCTGCTCAGGAAGGTGTTGCCGCAGGAGCTGACGCAGCGCGCGGTGGAGAACGCGGCCCGCGTCTGCGAAGACCTCGCGACGCGCCTCAAGAGCGAGCGTCTCGGAGGCAGCGACGGGGCCGCCGATTCGAAGAGCGTCGAGGCCGTCTTCCGGCGCCTCGGCGGCGGCGCCTAGCGCCCCTCCCCCGTCTTTTTCTTGGGACTTGCGGCGGCCGGCGCGGACGGGCAAGATCTGGCCGGAAACAGAATCGGATTCTCTTTCTCGTCCGAGGCCCCCATGCGACCGTCCCCCGGACCCGTCCGCCCGCCCCTCGAGAGCGTCGCCGCGCCCAAGCAGGCCCGGAGCGAGGAGACCCTGCGCCGCATCCTGGACGCGGCCGAGGCGCTGATCGAGGAGAAGGGGCTCGCCGACGCGTCGATCCCCGAGATCGTGCGCCGCGCGGGATCTTCGGTCGGAGGCTTCTACGCGCGCCTCTCGGACAAGAACGAGCTCCTGCGCGCGCTCGAGGAGCGCTTCTTCGACGATCTCTCCGGGCGTCTCGACGTGCTCGCGAACGCGCAGCGCTGGCTCCGCGCGCCCCTCGCCGAGATCGTGGCGGCGTGCGTGGAGGAGCTGGTCACCGTGACGCGGCAGCGCCGGAACCTGATCCAGGCGTTCC
>Ga0315287_10006426_pt1 | contig 11693 bp, 8 predicted proteins | sample YL17G11_0_MG_FD_205037 | JGI IMG/M metagenome (GOLD analysis project Ga0315287, IMG submission 205037) | Sediment microbial communities from Yellowstone Lake, YNP, Wyoming, USA - YL17G11_0 | ecosystem: Environmental > Aquatic > Freshwater > Lake > Sediment | place: USA: Wyoming | collected...
TCAACACGGATTGACACTGATACTCGAGAAGGCTGGTTGAAATAGATGAGCCGAATAGAACGGAGAAGAAAAATGGGTGGCTGGCCCTCCCTCCCAGTCCCTCCCTCCCAACCTACATCGTGCACGCAAGCGCCCGCCTCAATCGGATACCTACCTGCTCGGGCTCCCGTAGTGCACACTGCCAAATCGTCAACACGTGCCAACCGGCCTTGCGGAGCTGCCGGGCTATTCTGGCGTCGCGTCTCTTGTTCCCTGTGATCTTCCTCTTCCAGAACACCCTGTTTGTGACAGGAAGTTTCGCTCTCTTACAACCTCCGTGGTTATGCCAGAAGCACCCGTGAACGAATACCAGCGTGCCTGCGGACCGGATGACGAAGTCAGGTTCGCCCGTCAATGACCTAACGTTGCGCCGGTATCGCACTTTCAGGTTGCGCAATATTCGCGCAACCTGCTCTTCGGGATTCGTTTTCCGATTCTTCACGCGAGCCATTATTTCGCTGCGTTTCGCTTTGGTGTAAACGTCGGCCATGTGGCACTACCGGACTATGCCCGCTGGCAGTTCTATTCGCCCTGAGTGGAGATCATCGTGACATTTGCTGCACAGCACGACCAAGTTCTCAGGAACGTTGCGCCCCCCCTCCGCATGTTCGGTGACGTGGTGCAACTCCAAGATTCTCGGGTCCGCTCTCGTCCAACGATCCCGGTTCCATCCACATAACTGGCATGTATTACGGGCCCTCTCATACAGCGCACGCTGTATGTCAAAAGGTATCTTCCGGTCATGGGGCTCTGCGATCCTATCCGCGCTTTCAAGGACATACTCTCCCATCTTCAGGTCAGGACGCCCCGTGAAATGCGTTGCGATTGCATACCCGCCTTCGGTTCGCAACTCTCGCACTCGTCTTCCGAATTCCTTGGCCTTCGCGACGTAGACAAGCTCTTCGTTTGTAACAACTTGGCCTACGTTTTCCAAAAGGTAGCGGAATATCCGGCCTTTGCTTCCGCCCTCTGTTTCTTTCCTGATCCTGTTGGCAAAGTGCCAACGGCGTGCCGCCGTAACATCCGGTTCAGTATCGAGCAGGAGATATTCCCTCGGCTTGAGTTCAACACCCGTTTCCGGGTCATTGCTATATGCTGTCAGAATCTTGTACCCGTCTTGAACTCTCAACTCTCGAATACGACGGCCGTATTCCGAGATTCCGGAAACGACTTCAAGCTCGCTGGCCGCAATCACTAAACCAACGTTATCGAGCATGTAAAGCCGGATACGCTCATGGGCACCGACCTTGGCACAAATGGGATTTGTCAGCTTGCCCAGTTTCTTAACGGACCCTGTCACCTTCACGAGGAGAACAACCTTTTCACGCCACGAAAGGCCAGTATACTGCTTTTGGTACTGGGCAAGCCTTGCTTCTACCTCAGTGATTAGGGCATCAACCGTCGAATGATCAGACATGGGCTACCTCAGCCTTTCCACATGTTCTCGTTTTACTTCCACGTCGGAATCTTATGATTTCTTTGGCAGCGGCAAGCCCTATTTGATAGGCCAACGGCGGAGGTACCGCATTGCCAATCTGTATCCCAACTTCTATCTTCTTGCCATTGAACTCGAAATCGTCCTCAAACCCCTGCAAGCGTGCGGCCTCTCTATGTGTAATGGGTCGGTGCTCCTCCGGATGCAGGTATCGACCTTTCTCCGGTTTATAAAACTCTGTTCGTATTGTAACGGAAGGTCTGTCCCACCACAGACGGCCGAAAAGGTCTGTACCCCCCTTGGTTTTCTTCTTCCAGCATTCGGGCATTAGCTCAGTTGGCAAGTCCCATCGGTTCCCTCCAGGTGGGATACATATGTACCGCTTGAGCGACTTCTCTGTAGGATTCCGACCTATGTGCCAATTTGTGCCATCGGGCTGTCTGGCCAGGCCCCCGATGGCATCCCTGACTGTGCGCCAAAATGGCAGCTTACTCGTCTCAAACGTAGATTCCACGTTGGGATTCCTATGCGTCGGTTTCGGGAACACGGGGGTACCTACCTTGCTACCAATAAGAAACGCTCGTTTTCTCAATTGGGGGGTTCCGTAGTCGGCTGCGTTAAGAATACGACCCTCAACGTTGTAGCCCAGCTTTCGTGCCTCCCTGCATATTTCCTCATACTCGGCTGACTTAAGTAAGGGAGGAACATTTTCCATCACGAAAATCAGCGGTTTTGCGTCCTTAATTCCGCGAACGAAATGACGCCACAATTGCCGCCTGGGATCGTTCGGGAGCCTCTCTCCGAGATTGCTGAATCCCTGACACGGTGGCCCTCCAACTAGAAGGTCGCATGCAGGGAAGCTCTCTACCTCTTGGATGGCACACTGAAGTATCCGCGGACTTATGTTGGCTCGGAATGTCTCACAACAAGAAGCGTCCCATTCTACGGCAAGAAGATTCTGAAATCCTGCCTTCTGCAACCCGAGCGACATCCCTCCACATCCCGCAAACAGGTCTATCGCTGCTGGTTTCCCCTCAGCCAATTCCGGCCAGTGGTCCGGAATTACGCCTCCCTCGCGAACGCTCTTGCTCTCGAATGGGTACACGCGATACTTGAACTTACTTACTCTCTCAATGGCAATCACATCACCTTCACGCAACTCATGCCTCTCAAAGAACCTTCTCACCCACCGCCGGTTTCTGAAGAAGTTGCGCGGCTTTCCGTTAGATCCATTGACCCCTATGTCGGTAGTGACCGGTTCGTCAAATCCCTCGACTATCAAGGTCAACTCCTTTCCCTTTCCGCGTCGTGCACTTGATTCCCCGTAAGCCTCCTTTGGAAAGAAGTCGTGGTGCCCGCTGAGGTAAATGTGCTTGTGAGCAATATTACCCTTTGTTATTGCCACAAGTCGCTTTCTGTCGCTAACGTCGCCGCTCATCGTTTTTGCCACCATAAATCGTCAAACTACTGCATGTTACATCGGAGACAGGCTTTTTCAAGAATAAACTTAAAACGCCAATTCTACCGCGCCAAGTATGCCCAAGGCTACTTCAGCAACGCACGCTCGCGAGGTACCCCATCCGGCGCCATTTTCAACAACAGTCTTAGCATGACAGTACCCTGGGGTGTGAAATCATTTTTTGGCGGTTAGGCGGCGACGGGGTACTCATAGAGCACGGACACCCCCACGGGGCTTGGGGTCTGGTCAGATTCTATATTCGTCTTGCGGAGGCGCCCCTGGCGTGGGGCAGACCAGGGCTGAAGCGCTAAGCTGTTGCGTTAGTCTTTTAGTAATCATCGGAGGATTTCAAAGTCGTCGAGGAGCAGGCGGGCGTCTTCGCCGCCGGCGAATACAAGTGTGAAGCTGTCGAGGACATCGTCCTCAAGGCTCGGACCTTTCATATCCCAGCCGACCCGCGCCTCCAGGGCGCGAAATTCGACATTTCTGACCTGCCCCTCCTCCAGCGAACCGATCTTGTAGCGGCAGTTGTCTTTTAGCTTCTTCGACCAGATCAAAATCTGCACATCGTTAATATCGCTGAGCGCCTTTAGCTTGAAACGCACCGTCGTCGAGTCCTTGACGGGAACGGAATACGCATCCCAAATCGAGCAGCCCTTCGGGCCGCAGGCGTAGGCCTTCGAGACATCGATTCCGCCGGCCTGGATAGCGCCGCCCTTGAAGCCGCCGGGGCCTTCTTCGAAGTTCTGCGAGTATGCAACGTCGCCAGGCTCGGCAATCAATAGGCCCGGCGTCAGAAGCGCGCTTCGAGACGGGACGGCTATCTTCTTGCCGTTCTTAGGCTTGCCGTGAATCGGGCCGATATACTCGGTAGCGATTACGATGTCGTCGAACCAGACTTCCATCACGCGACTCTCCGGATGCGGGTCATTGTTATGCTGGGCCGGCTGGTCCGTGTTGTAGTAGAGCAGCCAGAAGCTGTTAATTTTCAGCTTGTCGGTCGTCCGCCAGCGAAATCCGGTAAAGCAGCCATAGAGCTCACCATCGACCCAAAACGCCTGCTCGCCGTCCGCCTTCTGCGGCGATGAATTGGCCTTGAGCATCGCCTCCACGCAATACCATCGGCCCGGCACGATAGGCTCTTGCTTGCCGTCATAGACTGAACCCCACTTGGTCTTCATCTCGTGCCAGTATGTGTAGAAGTTCCAGACGCCCGGCGGGGGAAATTTGCCCCACCGGCCGGTAGGCTCGATACCCGTCGAAAACTTGGCGTCGCCGGGCGGGGTCTCGCCCGCGCCGCCCTTGGGCCACGGGGTGGGTGTGCGGTCGGCGACAAGGTGCACAAAGTGATGAATGTAGCCGGTCTTCTCGTGAAACTTGACGTAGAAGCGGACGTACATCGTATCGACGCCTTTGGTGTGAGTGTAGAGATGTGCGTTGTCCTTGTAGTGGACCGATTTGTAGCCGGGGGAATCGGCGTGAATGTCGTCGCTTAGCGTGACGTTCTCTTCTCGATATATCTGGCCCCATCGAGCACCAATCTGACCAGGTGTGCCCGTCTCAAAGTCCTCGACGAAAAGCACACGCGGGTCACGCTCAATGCCTTCGTCCCCCGGATAGAGAGAGGCCAGCCCGCCGGCGCTCGATTGTGATATCGGCTTTGACGCTTGCAGGTATCCGCCGCCTCCTTCGGCATTCTCGGCGCTGCAGGTCGGCCCGCGCACGGCCAGAGGCGCCAGGAGAGTGGCGGCAATCACGACGGCACAAATGGGCCAATGACTTGCTGGAATGAGTCTGTCAGACATGGATAGAATCCTCCTGAACAAAATTATCCAATGAGTTCTGCAAAATTGCAGGTTAATCAACAAACGATTGTTTCTTTTCTAAAAAGTGGTGGGTTGAAGCCCACCCTACGCCTACGCCTAACCTGCAATTTTGCAGAAGCCTTATATTATCCGTACAACAACGGTACATTATACCACTCGGCGGTAAGAAGCTCCAGCAGTGGGACTTTTTCTTTGCATTGGCATTTCTAATAGGTTTATACTCACTGCATCGGCCGGCTATAGTCCAGGAAGCCGGCCAAGTCGAGGAAAAGAATCATGGCCCAGGAGTTAGTATGAAGAAGGCAAAAGTAATTGCGATAATCGTCATTTCGATACTCATTCTGATTGTCTTTTTCCAGAATAGAGGGAATGTGGAGGCCAGACTGCTTCTGGCGACCATAACAATGCCGCTCGTGCTGCTGCTGATACTTGTGTTTCTGCTGGGTTTCGTCGGCGGGCTTATCACCGCAAGCCACGTCCTGAGAAGGCCCAAAAAGGCTCAGGCCGAGCAGCAGAAGAAGTAGAGCCAGCTCCGGACCGCAGGGCTGTTTTGCGGGCGACGGTTTAACAGAAGGGGATGCAGAAATGATCGGTAAGATGGCTGGCGCCAAAGTCAAACCAAAGGGGCCGAGACTGGTCAGGAGACGCACCAAGAAGCCCGGCTCGCCGCCTGGAACATTGGTGCACGTGGGCGAGAAAAGGTCCGAGGTTGTGCGGATCACCTATATGGACTACGACGAGGCGAACTTCCAGGAAAAGCAGGCGGCAAACATAGAAGAGTGCTTCCCCTTCAAGGCGACGCCCTCGGTAACGTGGATAAACATCGATGGGCTGCACGACGTGCAGGTGATAGAAAAGCTGGGCAGGCAGTTTGATCTGCACCCCCTTATCCTTGAGGACGTGCTCAATACCGAGCAGCGTCCGAAATTCGAGGATTTCGAGAAGTACTTTTTTGTTGTGCTCAAGATGCTCACTTACAACGAGCAGGAGCAGTCGCTCGACGCCGAGCAGGTCAGCCTCGTGCTGGGGCGGAATTTTGTCATTTCGTTTCAGGAGCGCGTCGGGGATGTCTTCGACGAGATAAGAGACAGAATCAGAAATGCCAAAGGCCGTATCCGAAAGGCGGGCCCCGACTACCTGATGTACAGACTGCTGGATGCGATAGTTGATAACTACTTCGTAATCCTCGAGCAATTGGGCGAGAGGATCGAGCTGATGGAGGAAGAGCTCATTACCGAGCCCACCGAGAAGACCCTTCATCAAATCCATTCGCTCAAAAGAGAGATGATATTCCTGCGCAGATCGGTCTGGCCCCTGCGTGATCTGATCAGCGAGCTGCAAAGAAGCGAGTCTTCTCTGATCAACGGGACCACCGGCGTGTACCTCAGGAATGTGTATGATCACACCATTCAGATAATAGACACGATAGAGAGTTTCCGCGACATGGTCTCCGGCATGTTCGACATATACCTCTCGAGCATCAGCAACAGGATGAATGCCATTATGAAAGTCTTGACGATTATCGCCACGATCTTCATACCGCTGACCTTCATCGCGGGCGTTTATGGGATGAATTTTGAACACATGCCGGAATTGAAGGTATGGTGGGCGTACCCGGCGCTCTGGCTTGTTATGGTTGCGGTCGCCGCAGTGATGCTGATTTACTTCAGGCGAAAAAAATGGTTGTGAGTAGTGCACGATGTTCCACTCGCAGGGTTTAGGGGGCAGTAAGAATGAACCTGGTCTTGTTTATCACGGTGCTTGTTGTATCTTTCATTGTTGTCAGGATCGGGGCGATTGCGTTTCAGTTGACGGGGCTTGAATGGTCGATGGCCAAGTTTCAAGCGCTGTCCTGTTTCACATCCACCGGATTCACGACAAAGGAAGCCGAGCTGGTTACCGGCGACAAGCAAAGACGCCGTATCGCCTCGGTGCTCATAATCCTCGGGCACGCCGGCTTTGTCACGATGATTGCAACGCTCGCCAACTCTCTGCGGGCCTCGACGGCGTTAGAAAACAAGCTCGCCACGCCGATTCTGCCGTTCCGCCTGCCGCTCTTTCTCGTGCCGCTGATAAACCTGCTCGTGATACTCGTTGCAGTCTATATAATCTACCGCCTTTTCACCAACACGAAGTTTGTCAGGAAATTGACCCATGCCCTGAGAAAAAGGATCATAAAGCGGGAAATCTTCAAGCCGGTATCGTTTGAGGAGCTGCTGCTCGCGACGGGCGGTTACGGCGTCTCGAGGGTCGCCGTGTGTGCCGGAAGCCCCGTCCTGGATAAAATGATATTGAAATCGGAGCTCAGAGAGCACGACATCACGATCCTGGCCATAGTCAGGGACGGCGAAACGATACCCAATCCCGAGGCGAGCAAAAAAATCCTGTTGGGCGATGAGCTGATATGTTTCGGCAAACTCCAGAACATCCGAACCAGAATCTGCATGAATCCGTAGGAGGGACAAGCCGGCTCCCGATTTTGTGCGAGCGGAATGATTGATGGAATATCTATTGGACGATCAAAATGAGCACTTTGCTGTTGCTTGACTCACAGTTTTACACCTGGATAGTGTTGCCTTTTCTGATCTTCGCCGCGAGGATAATGGACGTCAGTCTCGGCACCGTGCGGGTCATCTTTGTCTCGAGGGGTCTGAAGTATCTTGCTCCTTTGGTCGGGTTCTTCGAGGTGCTGATCTGGCTTCTCGCTATCGGCCAGATTATGGCGAATCTTTCGAGTCCTATGTGTTATATCGCCTACGCGGGCGGATTCGCAATGGGCAACTTCGTGGGTATGATCATAGCTGAGAAGCTGTCGCTGGGGATAGTCCTTGTGCGAGTTGTCACTCAGAACGATGCACAGCCTTTGGTCGATACGCTTAGATCTCAGGACTACGGAGTCACGAGTGTGGAAGGACAAGGCAAGAGCGGGCGGGTGAAAGTGGTCTTTACGGTTGTGCGGCGCCGCGAAGTTCGGCCTGTGGTCGATCTGATCAGGCAATTCAGTCCCGACGCGTTCTACTCCATAGAGGATGTTGAGTTTGTCGAGAAAGGCGTATTCCCGCTGAGAAAAGGTTGGAACGATTTCGGCTTAGCCAGGATATTCAGGACGTTTCGGAAAGGAAAGTAGGACCCTCAAACTGACCGGTTCGCCTTGTCATACCTGCGAAAGCAGGCATCCAGTAGTGTGGCGGGTGAGTGGATTCCCGCTTTCGCGGGAATGACACACTGTGCTATATTGATGTCGCATAAGGACTTATCGTGCCGTTTTCTTGAAAACCGGTCAGTTTGAGTAGAATCGTCGTTTATGAGAGCAGCCGAGAGAACTCGTTTGAAAGCTGTGGAACTTGCCGAGCTCCTTAAGGGAGCCAGGTCTCTGCTTGTGGTTATGCAGGATAATCCTGACCCCGACTCGATTGCGTCGGCCGTGGCGCTGCGTAAAATCGCAAACGCCCTGGGCGAGACCCAGTGCTCAATCGTCCACGGCGGGAGAATCGGACGGGGCGAGAATAGGGCGCTGGTGCAGTATCTTAGGCTGAATCTTCGCCTGTGCAGCGAAATTGACTTTGCGAAGTTTGATTTGGTTGCAACGGTTGACACCCAGCCGGGAACGGGGAACAATTGTGTGCCAGAGGGTGTGATACCGGATATTGTTATAGACCACCATCCGTTTCGTCGCGCCAGCAAGGCCGCCGCGGTCGCCGATGTGCGGAGCAAGTACGGCGCCACATCCACAATACTTGTCGAATACCTTATCGAGCTGGGGATACCGCCGGACATGGCGCTGGCGACGGCTTTGTTGTTCGGCATCCGCTCCGACACCCAGGACCTCGGGCGGGAGGCCGTCCGGGCGGATATCGACGCGATTGACTTCCTCTTTCCGCTGGCGAATCACAGGATGCTGGGCGAGATCCAGCGGGGCAGCGTCGAACGACCGTACTTTGCAATGTTGACAAAGGCCCTGGAGAACGCACGCGTTTACGGACGCAGCATAATAACGACTCTGGATACGATAGACAATCCTGATATGATAGGGGAAGTCGCCGACCTGTTGTTGCGCGATGAGGACATAATCTGGACGATGTGCAGCGGCCTGTATCAGGGTAAGCTGCTCATCTCGATTCGCAGCTTGGACGAAAACGGCAGAGCGGATAAGATAGTCCGCTCGGTCGTCGCCAGAAAGGGCGCCGGCGGCGGACACCACAGCTACGCCGGCGGCCAGATTCCGCTTCCTGAAGGCACGGAAGCCGAACGCAGGAATTTGCTGAAATTGATCCAGCGCCGCTTTCTCAAAGCGGTTGGCGCAGATGACAAAGAATCGTCGAGGCTCGTCTGAGCACGGGCAAAGGAGCCTCGATATCCGCCGGCAGCGACCAAGGCGCTTACCGGCGATCATATTACAGGTATGGATGCAAACGGATGTTGACTTACACTTTGATGGTTAAATAGCAGTTCTGTCTGACAGTGGAGCTTGAAGGTTAATGGAACAGTGGTGGCGTAAGGATATCACAGAGGTTGCAGGAATACTTTCAACCGACCCCGACGAGGGGCTTACTTTCTCCGAAATCAAAATACGCCGGGACAAATTCGGCCTTAACCAGCTAACGGAGAAGAAGGGCCGTTCGCCCTTAAGTATTTTCTTGGAGCAATTCCATGACCTTATTATCTGGATCTTGATTGGGGCCGCTTTAGTCTCGGGGTTTTTACAGGAATGGGTCGATGCCTTTGCCATAATTGCCATTGTAGTTTTGAATGCTATTCTCGGTTTTGTTCAGGAACACCGCGCCGAGAAGTCACTCGCCGCCCTGAAAAAATTATCCAGCCCCACATCAAAAGTCATCCGTGACGGCCGGCATGGGGTCATAGCTTCTTGTGAGCTTGTTCCCGGAGACCTCATTGAATTGGAAGCCGGAGATAATGTCCCGGCAGACAGCCGTCTTGCCTGGCTTACCTCAAATTTTAGCGTCCAGGAGGCAAGCCTTACCGGCGAATCCACGCCTGTCTTGAAGACCGCTGCCACCCTCCAAGAAGATGTTCCCCTGGCCGACCGCGCAAATATGGTCTATCTGGGAACCTCCGTTTCTTCCGGAAAGGCAAGGGCATTAGTTGCCCAAACCGGCATGCAGACGGAGTTGGGCAAGATCGCCGGATTGATTCAGGATATCCCCCGTGAATCAACTCCGTTGCAGAAGAAATTGGAGAAATTCGGCAAATGGATAATCTATCTTTGCTTCTTCCTGGTAGGCATAGTATTTCTTCTCGAATGGGCGCGCGGAGGAAAAATTATGGAGGTCTTATTAACGGCCGTGAGTCTGGCGGTCGCCGCCATACCGGAAGGTCTTCCGGCGGTCGTAACCATTGCGCTGGCTCTTGGTGTGCAGCGGATGGTCAAGCGTCACGCGCTCATCCGCAAACTTCCTTCCGTGGAGACCCTCGGTTGTGCCACGGTAATCTGTTCGGACAAGACCGGGACGTTAACCAGGAATGAAATGACCGTTCAGGCGGTCTTTGCGGACGGCAAGGTCTTTGACGTGAGCGGGGTAGGCTATGAGCCAAAAGGAGAATTCCAGCTTCAGGGAAACAAGGTGAACATCTCGGAGCATCCGGGATTGAATAAGACCCTGTTTTGCGGCGTGTTATGTAATGGAGCGCAGCTTATTCAGGATAGCGATGGGTATAAGATAGTCGGGGACCCTACGGAAGGAGCGCTTCTGACTCTTGCAGCCAAAGCGGACATAAGAAAGGAAAAGGCGGAGAAGGAATTTCCTTTTGTTGACGAAATTCCCTTTGATTCGCAGCGCAAGAAAATGACTGTAATACGCCGTGAGGCGGAAAAAACGGTTGCCTTTGTAAAGGGGGCGCCTGATGTGTTATTGGAAGACTGCATTTCCATTGAAGAACATAACCGCGTAAGAGAATTAACGAATGCCGACAGAGAGGAGATTCTCAGGGTCAACGGCGCTTTGGCTGATTCGGCGATGAGGGTTCTGGCGGTCGCATACAAGATATTGGATGGCTATCAGCCGGAGAAGTCATCTTCCGATGCTATTGAGAAGAATCTTGTCTTTGCGGGGCTGGCGGCGATGATTGACCCTCCCCGGGAGGAGGTTAAGAAGGCGGTCGCAGCATGTAAATCCGCCGGCATAAGAACCGTGATGATTACCGGGGACCATAAAAATACGGCCGCGGCCATTGCCAAGGAATTAGGATTTTTTGATGAGGGTTCTTTGGCTTTAACCGGAGAAGAATTAGATAAACTGGGCGACGAAGAGTTGCGAAGCCGCCTGGACAAAATACCCGTATATGCCCGCGTTACTGCGGAGCATAAATTGAGGATTGTGCGCGCCTGGCGCAGCCGCAACGAGATAGTAGCCATGACCGGCGACGGCGTGAACGACGCCCCCGCCGTCAAGGAAGCAGATGTCGGAGTTGCGATGGGGATTACCGGCACAGACGTTACAAAAGAAGTCTCCGAGATGATTATCACAGACGACAACTTTGCCTCGATTGTGGCTGCGGTGGAAGAGGGAAGAGGCATCTATGATAATATCAAGAAATTTATTCACTATCTCCTTTCCTGCAACGTCGGCGAAATCCTGGTGATGTTCACCGCTTCGCTTATAGGCTTGCCTGTTCCCTTGCTGCCTATTCAAATTCTTTGGATAAATTTGATAACCGATGGTTTCCCCGCATTAGCTTTAGGCGTTGACCCTGTTGACCCTGATATTATGAAGCGTCCTCCACGATTAACCGATGAGGCGGTGGTTACCGTGCCGCGGGCGTTTCTGATGCTGGCTCAAGGGGCCTTTATTGCTTTCTGCAGCCTCTTGGCTTTTAGCTTCGTTCTATTTGTCGAAAAGAGGGACGTTGAAAGGGCCAGGACCGCCGCATTCATCGTCCTGTCCTGCAGCCAGTTGTTTCACGCCTTTAATTGCCG
>Ga0315287_10006427_pt1 | contig 11691 bp, 8 predicted proteins | sample YL17G11_0_MG_FD_205037 | JGI IMG/M metagenome (GOLD analysis project Ga0315287, IMG submission 205037) | Sediment microbial communities from Yellowstone Lake, YNP, Wyoming, USA - YL17G11_0 | ecosystem: Environmental > Aquatic > Freshwater > Lake > Sediment | place: USA: Wyoming | collected...
CTCTCTCTCTCTCTCTCTCTCTCTCTCTCTCTCTCTCTCTCTCTCTCTCTCTCTCTCTCTCTCTCTCTCTCTCTCTCTCTCTCTCTCTCTCTCTCTCTCTCAGCTACTACAGCGACGGAGCCGCCCGCGGTCAAGCTCATGCCCAGGCCCCACCTCGGTGTCTCGACGGCGCCGCGCTCCTCGCTCGAGCCGAAAGAGCCGCCGTAGTAGCAGCAGCAGCAGGACCCAGAACAGCGGACGAGGCCCCGACAGCGACAACACCACACAACCTCGACGACCTCCTGCTCGACGCCGCCGGGGTCCGGCGCCTCGCCTTGGCGCTCCGCAAGCGCTCCGAGGCCAACGCCGTCTCCAGGGCCAAGCACCCGGACGACCCCGGCGCCTTCCTGCCCAGCGAGCTCGCCCTGGACGACGCGATCCGGGCCCTGCAGCGGGTCGCGCCCTTCCCCGACCTCTTCCCGGCGCTGTTGTCGACGGACGCCGTGGACACGCTCGTCGGCCTCCTGTCGCACGACAACGCGGACATAGCGGGAGCGGTGCTCGAGGTGCTCCAGGAGCTGACCGACGTGGACGACGAAGGGGAAGACGAGGAAGGCGGCGTCGAGGCCCTGGCCGCGTCGGCGGCCTCGCTCGCGCGGTCGTTTGTCGCCGCCGGCGGAGGGGAGGCCGCGGCCGAGAGGCTTTCTTCTTTTGACGAGGCCGTGCCCGAGGAGGCAAATTTCTTGTTCGCCGGGCTCGGTGCCTTGCTTAATATGGCGGAGCTTGACGAGGGGTGCGCGAGGAGCTTCGTCGGAGCGGCGAGCTCCGGCGGCGACGGAGAGGAAAAGGCAGCTCTGACGACGAAGAAGCTCCTCCCCTGGCTCCTCCGCCGCGTCTCTTCTTCCCCCTCTTCCCCCGCCGCTTCCGAGTTCTCCTCCATCGCCCAGGCCGCCTCCGAGCTCGTCTCGACGCTGGCGCAGGCAGGCACTGCGGGCGCCCTCGCGGTCGTGCGGGCCGGCGGGGTCGACGCGCTGCTTCGGGCTCTGGCCAAGTATCGGAAGAGGGCGCCGGGGAGCGGCGACGAGCTCGAGCACGCGGCCAACCTCTTCGACGCTCTCTGCGCCCTGCTGCTGAGACCTGAGGGCAGGGAGGCGTTCGTGGAGGCAGAGGGCGTGGAGCTGCTGCTGCTGCTGGTCCGGAAGCACGGCAGCGGGAGCGGGGGCGGGGGCGGCGGCGAAAAAGAGAGAGCAGAAGCCAAAGACAGCGATGCGGCGACGGCCAAGCTCGCAGCGGCCTCCGCGACGGCCCTGTCCTCCCAGGCCCTGCGCTGTCTCGAGTTCGCGACGACCAGCGGCGGCGACAGCGGCGGAGGAGGGAGCGGAGGAGGGGCCCCTTCCTCCGCCGCCGCCGCCGCCGCCGCCGGGAGGGTCGTCGAGGGCGGCGGGCTCGGCCCGCTCTTCGGAGGGCTCATGGGCCGCTCGCGCCTCGGCCGCGACAGCGGCCGCGGCGGCGGCAAGAGCACCAGGAAGGGCTTCAACTCGGGGACGAGGGCCTGCCTGGGCCTCGTAGTGAACCTGCTGCAGCGCCTCGACCCCGAGGGAGAAGAGGGAGAAGAAGACGCGACTCCTGCCGCCGCCGCCGACAACGACCCCGCCGCCCCTCCTCCGCCCTTTGCCCGCGTGCTCTCCAAGTTCCGCGAGGCCGGCTTCGAAAAGCTCGACCGGCTCGTCGACCTCGCCGCGGCGGCCTTGGCCGGCCTCGCAGCGCACGACGCGCGCGTCGCCGTGAGGGAGAAGCTCCGCGCCGAGGAGGCTGGAGAGGAAGACGACGAAGAAGAAGACGGGGAGGCGGCGGCGAGGAAGCAGGCCGCGAGGCTCTCGGCCGGCGGCGACGACCTCCAGCTCTGCTCACTCGCCGCGGCCTACTGCTGGAGCTCGTTCTCGGGGTCCTCTCCGTCCCTGGGCGAGGGAGAGGGCAGGGCCGCGCGGGCGCACTTTGTCCGGGCCCTGCACGCCAGGGCGATGACGCTCTCGGGCCTCCGTCGGGCGCTCGAGGAGAGGAGGGCGGCACTCGGGGGCGGAGGAGAAGAGGGTAAGAGCGCGGAGGAGCGCAGGCTGACGAGGCTGATCGCGGCGCTCGGAGGAGGGAAGGGCAAGGGCGGAGACGATTCGGAGCAGCAGCGTCCAGGGAAGCGCGCTCGCACTTGAGCTGAACTTGTGAACTGAACTTTTTTACTTTTTTCACGCCTCTCTCTTTCTCTCCCTATCTCTCTCTCTCTCTTTTCTCTCTCTCTCTCTCTTTTCTCTCTCTCTCTCTTTTATCTCTCTCTTTCTCCCCTCCTTAACTGCTCTCTGTCACGCGCCGTCCTACTTTTTCTCCGCGTCCTCCTCAACAACCTCGAAACGCATCCCTGCCCTGTTGAGCCTCTCGACCAGCACGCTGCCCCCCGCCGTCGCCGGAGTCAGGAACCCGCCCCGAAGGCACCCAGCCTCCTCGAGCTCCTGCGACTGCGTCGCCAGGGCGACGCCGATCTCCACCAGCATCCGCGATGTGCCCCAGTATCCGGGGTCGCGCTTCGGATCCTCTGCGACGGCGCGGACGATGTGCGATCTGCCGCTCGCGTCGGGCAGCGTCACGCCGACGGCGTCCATCCTCCAGCTGCCGCTCCTGCAGAGCTCGTCCGAGGGCCCCGACCCCTGCTTGGGGGCCGCGGCGCGGACCAGGGCGCGAAAGGGCCGGAGCCCGCACAGGAGGGACCCCAGGGCCATGATCGACGACACGAGGGCCGCGGCCACGGCGTTGGGCACCGCCAGTCCCTCCGTGACCCTCGGGGGCGCCCCCTCGCCGTAGAGCCGAGGCAGCAGCGCGGCGGACCTGCGCACGACGCGCTCGTTGATGAAGGCCATGACGAAGGGCGCGGTCCAGGTCCCGGCGGGCTCGACGAAGCGCGGGCGCAGGCCCCGGGGGACCGAGGAGGAGGCGGAAGGAGGAGGGGGAGGAGGAGGAGCGGAGGCAGAGGAGGCTCCGGCGCCGCCGCCCGCGCCGCTCGCCTCGGCGAGGCAGTGCAGCCCCGCGGCACGCCTCCGCGACTCCTCGCCCCCTCGGTTCTCGTAGCACGCCGTCAGCAGCGACTCGACCGTCCCTCCCGAGAACCCGCCTTTGGCCGGGCCCGCGAGCGTCCAGATCTCCCGCAGCCCCACGCCGTGCCTCCTGCGCGCCTCGCCCGCGAGCAGGAACGCCGACAGGTCCGACGGCTGCGAGTCGAAGCCCGCGGAGTGCACGACCTTGACGCCGTTGGCGATCGCGTCGCGCGAGTGCCTGTCGTGCATCGAGAGCACCCAGGGGATTTCGGCGGTCAGGTCCGCGTAGTGCGTGCCGCAGCGGACCGCCGACGCGACGACCTCGCTGCCGATCGCGGCGTAGGGCCCGGCCGCCGAGATGACGGCCATGGCGCTGCCGACGGCGGCGTCGAGAGAGGCGGCGTCGTCGAGCGAGGCTACGAGCAGAGGGACGGCAGCGGCTGCGGGGTTGATCTTGGCGAGCTCGAGGCGGAGGGCCTCGAGTTTTGGCAGGGAGCGGCCGGCGAGCGCCCAGCGGAGAGGAGGAGCGGGAGGAGAGGCGGGAGGAGATGAGGTCGAAGAACTCGGAGGCGCTGGCAGCGGGAGGTAGGCCTCGGCCAGGTGCCTCGCGATGTACTTTCCCGTGAAGCCCGTGGAGCCCCAGACGACCAGATCGAGCGTCTTGGAGGCCGCTGCCATCTCTGTGAGCTTTACGAGAGCCGGGAGGGGGCTTTAGAGAAGGCCGCCGCTAGCAAGCAGAAGCCGTGGAGAGGGGGGGGGCAAGTTTTTGGTTTCGATGGCGATTGAACCACGACGTCAGGGAGCGAGAGCGAGTAAGTGAAGTCTTCAAGTGACCACTTTCTTCTTTCGACTTTCTCCTTCCGAATCCCTTCGCTCCTCGAGTCCCCTGCATTCCTCGATAGCGGCCATCATGCTCCTGGTGCGTGCTCTCTTTGCACCGTCCCTCTCGTTTGCCGCTCGTCAAAGTGGCGAAAGAGGAGGAGCTTCGAGACACGCCGTTGCTCGTTTTCTTCGGCTTGCCTTGTGCCAGTTCCTTTCTCTCTCTCCCCAACCTCACGATCGCGCCGCCTTGTTTTTCGTCGGCGCCGCCGTGTTCGCGCCGCGTGGCGTTGCCGATGTCGCTCTCCGCGATTGGTCGCAGTTTCGTCCCTTTTCTCGCCGCTCCTTGTGACCGCGACCGCGGATCGCATCGATATCGTGCAAGCGATCGCGGAATCGAACCAGAAACACCAACAGAAAGCTCACACGAACCCTCCTGCGAATCCCCCTAACGTTGTCGAAAACAGACCGGCCGAGCGGCGACCTCCTCGCTCGCCCGCTGCGCCCCGGCGCGCCGCGTCGCTGCCGCTGTCGCCGCCGCCGCCCCTCGACCCCGCAGGGCCTCCGCCCCCTCCGTCACCCGCGCCGTCCTCACCCCGACGCCGCCTCCGCCGCCTTCGAAGCCTTCGACCCTGCTCTCCGAGACTTCGATCCCAGACTCGCTGCCCGCGGACTTCTCTGCCCCCCTCTCTTCCGATGTGGAGCTCGACGGCGAGGGCGGCAACCCCTGGACCGACGAGCGGTGGCGCGGCGTGAAATGGACGGTCTACCGCGGCGTGGCCTACGATCTCACGAAATTCATCGACGCTCATCCTGCGGGCGCCTGGCTGGTCCGCCTGGCGATCGGCCGCGACGCGACCGCACTCTTCGAGAGCTACCACCTGCGGCCCGAGGTCGCGGCGGCCAGGCTGCGGAGGCTGCCCGTCCTCGAGGGCTTCCCCGTGGGCGCGGTGCCCCGCAGCCCCAGGCCCAACGACTCGGACCTCTACAACACGCTGAGGGACCGCGTGCGGCGCGAGGTGTTCCAAGGGAGGGAGGCGGAGGGCGCGCACCGCTCCGGGTCGTTCGGCGCCGCCTCGGCTGTCGTCGGCGCCGCGGCGATCGCGCTCGCGGCCTACACTGCCGCCCCTTCGCTGGCCACGGGCGCGCTGCTGGGCCTCGCGGGCGCGTGGGTCGGCCTGACGGTGCAGCACTGCGGCAACCACGGCGCGATGAGCACGTCCCCGATCGTGAACCAGCTCTTGGGCTTTGGAGACGACCTCATTGGCGGGAGCTCGCTCGCGTGGCAGTACCACCACCAGGTGAGGAGGTTTCGAAAAAGAGAAAGCGAGAGGCGTTTTTTTTCGAGTTGCGCTTCTCTTTCTCAAGGGCCTCGCCGTGCTGCTGCTCTCGAACGCGCAGCACTCGAAACCGCGGGGAACTGAAGAAAAGCTCACTTTCCCCCGCAAATCCCCCCCCCAAAAAAACAAAATCCTCGTCTCCAGGTGAGCCACCATGTCCACTGCAACGACGACGCGTTCGACGAGGACGTCTTCTCGAGCTTCCCGCTGCTGCGCTTCGACGTGCGCCAGCCCAGGGCCTGGTACCACGCCCACCAGCATGTCTACATGTGGCTGCTCTTCCCGCTGATGCAGCTCGCGTTCCAGGCAGGAGACTGGCAGGCCATAGTGAACGGCCGCACCGCGGGCGCGACGCTGCACGGCGCGACGGCGGGGCAGCGCGCGCTGGCCGCGCTGGGGAAAGTGGCGCACTACTCCCTGCTGATCGCCAGTCCCTGGCTCACGCACGGCGTCTCCGCCGCCCTGTGGGGGGCCGCGGGATTCACCTTCGTGCAGGGGATCGTCCTGGCGGCGACGTTCGCCGTCAGCCACAACGTGCCCGAGGCCAAGCCCGCGCTCGTCGCGGCCGCCGAGGCCAGGACCGGCAAGGCTTCCTCCTCGAGCGGCGCTCCCTCTCACAACTCTCAGTCGGCGCACGCCACGCTCACGACGCCGATCGGCGAGCGCGACTGGGCCGTGCAGCAGGTGACGACGTCGGCGGACTACGGCGGCGCGATCTCCAACTTCATGACGGGAGGGCTGAGCCTCCAGGCGGTAAGAAATGTTTTTTTGAACCTTTTTTTCTCCCTCCATCTTTTTGCCCCTTACTCTTTTTTTCCAGGAAGAGGGAGGGAAAAGTCAGACTGCAACTCATGACTCTCTGTATCCTCTCCTCCTCCTTTTCGAACGTGACACCACCGACGACTTGACAGGCCCACCACACCTTCCCCGCGATCTGCTTCGTGCACTACCCTGCCATCGCCGACATCATCACCGACGAGTGTGCTAAACGCGGGATCCCCTACGCTAGGTATGACAGCTTGCCGACGATTTTGGGGAGGTTTGTGGGGTACATGCGGGACGTGGGCAGGGCCGGAGACGTGCCGGTGGCGGAGACCGGGGACGTGGAGGGCGCCGCGGCGAGGGCGGCGGCGCTGGCGAGGCTTTAAAGAGAGAGAGAGAGGTTTGCATTTTTTCTGTTCTTTTGCCCCTCCCTGGAGCTGTTTTCTTCTTTTGGAGCCAAGGGGGAAACCAAGAATTCTTTGCTAGTCATTCTTAATGTTTTACCATTCTTTTATCATTTTTCAGAACCTCTCGTGAACCATGTGTGTAAAAAGAGAGAGAGAAAGAAAGACGGAGGACCAAAAAGAAGAGGTTTGAGGCATGTTTTTATCTTTTCATTTTGGCCGCCGCGGCTCTCTAAGTTCTCCCAATCGCCGCCGTCAGAATCCAAAAATGGACAATCTCTCCCTCGAGTCGCCCGTCGTCGTCGACGTCGGGAGCCACACGATGAAGGCAGGCCTCTCAGTCAACTTCCCAAGCGACAGGGAGCCGAGCGTGGTGAGAGAGAGAGGGGAAGAGAAAATGTTTTTCTTCACATCACCGGCTCGCTCATTTCGACGTCGACCTTGAACCTCACCCCCTCTCTCTCTCTCTCGGAAAAAAATAAAAAACATCCCCAGATGCTCCCGACGACACTCCGCGACGAGGCCACCGGCACCCTCCGCCACACCATGCGCGACGGCGTCGTCCAGGACTGGGACTGCCTCGAGGCCCTGCTCCACAGGACCTTCTACGGCCGCCTCGGCTGGGAGGCCGGCGCCGACGAGGGCGCCGTCCTGTTTTCGGAGCAGGTGCTGACGCCGCGCAGGGACCGCGAGCGGCTGGCCGCGCTGTGCTTCGAGCGGTTCGGGCTGGCGGGCATGTTCGTGGCCGAGGCGCCCGTGCTGGCGCTGTACTCGGTCGGGAGGAGCTCGGGGCTGGTCGCGGACGTGGGGCACGACGGCGCGTCGGTGGCCGCGGTCGTCGACGGCGCGGCAGTCGCGGCCGCGAGCAGGAGGGTGACCAGTGGCGGCGGCGGAGGGGGGGAGCCCTCGACCTCCTCCTCCTCCTCCTCCTCCTCTCTCTCTGCTCCTCTCGGGGGGCTCGCGGCGGAGCGCGTCCTGCGGGCCAGGGTCGCGGCGAGGGTCGGGGACGAGAGGGCCGGCGCGATCCCGGAGGACGCGCTCAGGGCGGCGAAGCACGCCGTCTGCCGCGTCGCGGCGTCTGCCGCCGAGGCGGCCGGGAGCAGAGGCGCCGCCGCCGCCGCCGCTTCCGCCTCGGCTGCTGCTGCTGGCGGGACGGGCGCCCCCTCCACGGCTCCGTCCAAGCACGTCCTGCCCGACGGCACGGAGCTCGAGGTGACCGCCTCGGACGGGGCCGCGGCGGGAGAGGCGCTGGTCTCTCCTCAGTTCTTTCTTCCTCCTTCGGGCGGCGACGGTTCGGGCGGCGCGAGCGGCGGGAGCAGCGCCGACGGGGGGCGCCAGAGGCAACACCCTTCCCTCGCGGAGCTCCTCTCCCTGGCCCTCTCCTCCGTCCCGGACGCCAACAGCCGGAAGCTGGCCTCGGAGGGCCTCTTGGTCTGCGGCGGCGGAAGCAACGCTCCCGGCTTGGGGGCCCGCATCCTCGCCGAGGGAGGCGGTGCGCTTCCCCCCTCGCACCCGGCGCCGCCGCCGCTGCTGTCGGTTCCCGACTACGTTCCGGCGTCGATGGCGGCCTCGGCGGCCTGGGCCGGGGGCGCGATCCTGGCCCGCGTGGTGTTCCAGCAGCAGCAGCACGTGAGCAGGGCCGAGTACGACGAGTTCGGGCCCACGGTGGTCCACAGGAAGTCTGCGTAAAAAAAGAACAAGGGAGCGAACTTTTTTGTTTCTTTTAATTTTGGTTTGAATTCTTGAATGCTGTTTTTTTTCATTTCGATTTTTTCAACTCTCTTTCTCTCTTCTTCCGTCTCTTCTCCTTGCTCTTCACTTCGCCCTCTTCTTCTCGTGCAAGCGCACGTAGCTCGCCCAGAAAGCCCAGAACGCCCCGGCGAGGAGGGCCATCAGCGCCGCGGCGGCCTCGACGCTGACGTCCTCCGCCGTTGCTTCCGCTGCCACCTTCGCCGCTTTCGCCGCAGCGGCCTTGGTCGCCGCGGCGGCGTCGAACAGCAAGCCCGCAGCCACCGCGCTGAAACACTCCCCGAGCGTATACAGAGCCTGCTCCAGCGCGCACGTCCTCCCCAGTAGCGCGTCGGGGACCTCGACCTGGAGCAGCAGGGTGGAGTACGTCCACAGCACGGCGCTGCCCGCGGCCCTCGCGGCCGTCGCGGCGAGGACCGCGGCGAGCGAGGACGCCGCCGCCGCGGCCGACAGCGCGGCGTACCCGAGCGTCAGCAGGCCGAACGCGGTCGAGGCCGAGCGCAGCAGAGAGCGCGCGTCGGGGGACGTCAGGGCGTTGGAGGCCACGGAGCCGAGCATGGCCCCGACGCCGACGGCGGCGAAGATGAACCCGAGCGTCGCCGCGGAGTCGATCCCGCGGGAGGCGGGGTCCGCCCCCGCCTCCGCCGGCTCCCCGCCGCTCCTGCTCCTCAGCGCCAGCGACGGCGTGTCGGACAGCTTGACGTTCATCACGTCGGCTGCCCCCCACACCAGGGTCCCGGACAGCTTGAGCGAGGCCAGAGCCAAGACGTGGCGGTGCGACGCCGCGTAGCGGAGCCCGTCGCCGACGTCGGCGGCGGCGGCGCGCAGCGCCGCGGCCGCGAGGGCGGCGACGGCGGCGGGGGAGGAGGAGGGAGAAGGAGAAGGGGGCGGCGGCGACGGGGACGCCGGCGGCGGCGCGTTCGCTTCGGCGGCGGCGGCGTCTTTGACGCGGAGCGGCGACGACGACGAGGGCGGGTGGCGGTGCTGCTGCCTGCTCCCTCGCTCGCGGTCGGAGTCGCCGCTCTCTTCTTCCTCCTCGATCGCGTCTCTCTCCCCTCCTCCTCCGACCTCACCCCCGAACGACGTCTTCGCCTTCCTCATCCTCGACGGCAGCTCCCTCGGGGCGGGCTCCAGCTGCTGTCCCCCAGCGCCTCCTCCTCCGCCTCTCTGCACCTCCCTCGCCTTCACATGACCCCGCAGAGACAGCGCCGCCGCGGCCGCCGCGACGTACGTGAGCGAGTCCAGGAAGAAGCACCACCGGGCCCCCAGCCTCGACAGCGCGACGCCGCCGAGGCTCGCCCCCACGGAGGTCATCGTCGACCAGCACACGGTGTCGAGCGTCGTCGCCAGCACGAGGTCCTTTTCGTTGAAGTCGACGAGCGAGGGCGTGATCGCCCGCCTCGCCGGGTCGTAGAAGGCCGCGGCCGAGTACTGCACCGAGAGCAGCAGCAGGAAGAAGGGGACTCCCAGCCGGGCCTGCACGACGCCCAGCAGGGCCGCGGCGGCGGCCCCCGTGAGCGACGCCGCCGCGAGCACGTTCTCGCGCGGGAGCCGGTCCGCGACCACGCCGGCGATCGGGGACAAGAAGAAGGAGGGCAGGTAGTGGATGGCGACGACGACGCCGATGGCCGAGGCGGAGCCGCTGCTGCTCTGAGGCGAAAGGGCGACGCCGCTGCCCTCGCCGGCAGCGGCACTCGCGGCGGCGGCGGCGGCGCTGGCCTCGTTGACTATCCTCAGCGTCGAGACGTAGGAGAACCACTGTCCGGCCGAGTTGAGCAGCTCGCCGGCGTAGAGCCGGGCGAAGGGCGCGTTGGTACGCAGGAGCCTGAAGTACGGGGCGAGGCCCGTAGCTGCTGCTGCTGCAGGAGAGTTTGAAGAGTTTGCTTGGCCGCCATCGTCGTCGATCTCGAGCGCCGCGACGACGCCAGTTCTCCTCTTCTCGTGCGGCAGCGGTCGGAGTGGCAGCTTTTCTGACCTTTCCAGGTCGCGCTGCTCCGGGGAAGACATCAAGGCCGCCCTCCTCCGCGGCGCTTTCCTGGAAACGAGCGAAAAAAAAACTAAATGAACCCAATTGGCCAGACGAGTTTTTTTTTGTTCCATTATCTCAACCCTCTCCCTTGCAAAACAAAAAACAAAAAGAGCGCCACAGCTCTCCCTCCCCTCTCTACCGCAGCGCAGGCGCCTCCGCCAGCCTCCTCCCCCCTTCCCTCTCGCCGCCGACGCCGACCGCCCTGGACATCGCCACCTTGGCCTGCGCCCTCCGCATCGCCTCCTCCAGCTCGTCAAAGCTCTTCTCGCCCTCGTACATCTTGCCCCCGATCTTCCAGCTGGGGAACCCCTCGACGCCGGCGGCCAGGCACGCCGTCGCCGGCCTCGTCCCCCTCCGGAAGCCGTCGGGGTAGCACTCGACGTAGGGGAGCTCGTCCTGGGCCGCGATGCCAAAGGCCTGCTTCTGCTCGAAGCAGTGCGAGCACCAGAACGCGCCAAACATCTGCGCGCCCGAGGCGCGCAGCGCCCTGGCCAGGCCGAGCGCCCTGGGCGAGGACAGGCGCGTGACCTCCGGCTCGGCGAACGGGAGGTCAAAGTCCCTGGTCTGCCCCCCGGCCGCGATGGCGGGGCCCGCAGGCCCCAGGACGAGGAGGCCCGAGAGGGTCCAGGAGAGGGCGAGGGCCGAGAGCGAGGCGGCGGCACCCGAGAGCGCCGGTGCCGCCGCCGCGCGCCGCTCCTGCCGCGTCATCGGCGAGAACGTCGCGGCGACGATGGCGGCCGACAAGGCGGCCGAGGCGTAGCACCAGGCGCACGAGGCCCCCGAGAAGGCGTCGGTGCCGTTGAGTAGGAAGACCAGAGAAAGAGAGGCGGCCCCGACGGCGCCCGCGCCCGCGGCGACGACCGAGGCGGCGAGTTTGTTCTTTGCTGCTTCCTCGTCTTCGTCGTCGTCGTCGTCGTCTCCTCCTCCTCCTCCTCCTCCACCGCCGCTGCTGCTCCCTCGACGACCGCTTCTGCTCGATACCGCGAGCTTCGTCGCGGCGGCGGCGACGGCGGCATAGGCAGCGAAGCCGAGCGCCGGCAGCGGCACGGAGCCAAACAGGGTCGCAAAGGGAGAGTCGAGCACTTGGCCACAAGAAGAAGAAGAGGCTGCTGCTCCGGCTGCTCCGGCGGCGGCGGTTGCGCCGCAAGCAACCGCCGTGTGTGTCAGCTTGGTCGCGGTGAGGTAGGCCGTCTCCAGCGCCCCGGCGGAGGCCAGGGCGGCGACGAGGGCGTGCTGGCGCTGCTTCTTCGTGGAAGGCTTCGAGGAGGAGGTCGAGGCCTATTTTTCAAGTTTTTTTTCGTTTTTATCCGTTGGGGTGAGATCGCTGTCACCGACTTAAGCTTCCATTCTATCGACCCTCGCTCTCTCCCTCTTCCAATCACGTACCCTGTCAACTCCGCCCGTGGCGTACGCTCCCAGGCGCTGCGGTATCCCTCGCAGCGGGAGATGCAGAAAAGAAGACGGAGAAGAAGAGGAGGACCGGAGGGCCGAGATGGTGCAGCGAGGGCGGCTTCGGCGCATCAGCGTCT
>Ga0315287_10006428_pt1 | contig 11691 bp, 7 predicted proteins | sample YL17G11_0_MG_FD_205037 | JGI IMG/M metagenome (GOLD analysis project Ga0315287, IMG submission 205037) | Sediment microbial communities from Yellowstone Lake, YNP, Wyoming, USA - YL17G11_0 | ecosystem: Environmental > Aquatic > Freshwater > Lake > Sediment | place: USA: Wyoming | collected...
GCGTTCCGCCCCCGGCGCGCCCGCCCCTACGGTGCGTTCGGCGCCCGGAGCTTCTTCGTGCCCGGGGCGGTGGTGACGACGACGTCCACGTGGACCCTGGGGTCCGTGACGAGCTGCGGCTCGACCTCGAACGTCTTCTTCAGGTAGGCGAGCGTCTGCGGCAGGTGCGTCTCGGCGCCGTTGTAGACCTTCACCAGCGTCGCCGTCGGCTTCGCCGTCACCTTCTGGTTCGGGGCCGACGCCTGCACGCCGCTCCAGCTCAGGTAGCCCGCGACGTCCGACGCCTGGCCGTCCACGCCGGTGCCGTTGAGGACCCACGCGGTCGCCCCCTCGTTCGCGACCTTCTCGCGGAGCGCGATGTCCGACGCCTTGTCCGCGAACGCCTGGCGGACGCCGTAGCGGATCCGGTCCACGTTGGGCTCGATGACGTAGCCGCGCGGGTCGCCGGAGCCGATCTCGGTGGCCCAGAACGACGGGGCGAAGACGTACGAGCGGAGCTTGCTCATGTCGACCGACCCGGCCAGCTGCGCGAGCTGCGGCAGGAGGTCCACCGGGATGTCCGTGTGGACGGCCTTCTTCAGGCTGGACACGAGGTCCGGGATGCGCGGGATCATGGCGCCGACGTCCGTCTGCTGGCGGAGCGAGAGGATGACGCGCTGCTGGCGCTGGCCCCGGTCGAAGTCCGACGAGCCGTGGCGGCTGCGCGCATAGATGAGCGCCTGCGTGCCGTCCATGTGCTGGATCCCCGCCGGGATGTACACGCGGGACAGGCTGCCCCTGTCCGTGGGGTAGGAGTCGTCCACGACCGGCACCTGGACGTTGACCGTGACCCCGCCGAGGGCGTCCACGACCTGCTTGAACCCGTCGAAGTTGACCTCGACGTAGTACTTGATGTCCAGGCCGTACAGGGTCCCGAGGACCTCCTTGATCGTCCCGAAGCAGCCGCCGGGGAAGATGTCCGGTCGCTGCCTGGCGGCCATGCAGAGGCTGTTGATCTTGCCGCCGTAGTTCGCGCCGTACACCGTCCGCGCGGGGCTGTCCGGCGGCAGCGGCACGTCCACGGTGTCGCGCGGCAGGCTGAACATCGCGACCTCCTTCGTCGCGGGGTCGATGCTCGCGACGATGAGGGTGTCGGTGTTGAAGAAGCCCTGCTCGGGGCGCTGGTCGGCGCCGACGAGGAGGATGTTCAGGCGCTCCGTGCCGTTCCACTTGGGGATCGACGTGGGGGTGACCGTCGCGGCCGCGGCCTTCGGGGTGGCGTTCGCCGGTGCCGACGGTGCGGGCGTGTCGCCGGCGGCGAGCGACGCGGCCGGGACCACGATCGGGACGTCCGCGGACGGGTCCGTGCCCCCGAAGACGCTGCCCACGAGATCGAGCGCCTGCATGCCGTAGTAGCCGACCACCGCGTGACCGGCGAGCAGGACCACGAGGACGGCCCCGAGGCCGGCGAGCGCGAGCGGGTCGGTGCGGCGGCGCGGCGGCCCCAGTCGGCCCTGTCCCGATCCCCTCCACCCGTTCATGTAGTCCGCGACGCGGTACGCGTCCACGATCGCGACGGCCCGGTACGCGAGCGCGACCACGCTCAGGATGAGCAGGGCGACGAGGATGGTGGGCTGGACGATGAAGCCCAGGATCTCCAGTCGGTACCGCATGAGGAGGCCCGCGCAGAGCGCAAGGACGAGGACGGCAGGTGCCGCGAACGCCAGGCCACGCTCCCAGGCGCCGGCGTAGGCCTGGCCCAGTCCGGGGAACACGAAGGAGAAGAAGGCGGCGGCGAAGGAGGAGCGGGCGGTGACCCGCGCCTCGTCATGGGGCGGTGCTTGGATGGCCATGTCGAGAGTGGAGGATACCGTGGAACGGCCCGGAGCCCCCTGCGCGGCCCTTCGACCGCGGCACGGCGCGCTGATTTGACGCTCCACGAACGCGTGTGGGACGCTTAGCCGACTCCGACCACCGTCCGGCGGGGCTGGCGCGGTCGCCTGCCGGAGTCCCGCGGTGTCCGCGTGACGGCGTCGCGTCCGCGATGGCGGGGGCGTCGTTCGTCATGCGAGGGGAGATGTTCGCACCCGTCTCGAGCAAGCCCGAGTTCGTCGCGCAGGAGCACGCCCTGCTCGCGCTCTGGCGCGACCGGCGGACGTTCGCGAAGCTGCGGGCCCAGAACGCCGCCGGGCCGCGGTGGAGCTTCCTGGACGGGCCGATCACCGCCAACAACCCCATGGGCGTGCATCACGCCTGGGGCCGCGCGTACAAGGACGTCTTCCAGCGCTACCACGCCATGCTCGGCCATGCCCAGCGGTGGCAGAACGGCTTCGACTGCCAGGGTCTCTGGGTCGAGGTGAACGTCGAGCGCGAGCTCGGGTTCACGAGCAAGCGCGACATCGAGGAGCACGGGATCGCGGAGTTCGTGAGCCTGTGCAAGCAGCGCGTGCTCACGTTCGCGGCGCGCCAGACGGAGCAGTCGATCCGCCTGGGCTACTGGATGGACTGGGACGACCCCGACCAGCTGCGCCGACTGCGCGACCTCCTCGCGGCCGATCCGTCGACCGTGCTGACGGTGGACGGGCCCCAGGGCCCCGTGACCGACACGGTCGAGATGATCGTGGGCCGGCTCGGGATGCCGGAGCTCGGCGGCTCGTACTACACGTTCAGCAACGAGAACAACGACCTCATCTGGGCGTTCCTCAAGGAGTGCCACCGCCGCGGCTGGCTCTACAAGGGCCACGACACGATGCCGTGGTGCGCGCGGTGCGGCACGGGCATCAGCCAGCACGAGATGACCGAGGGGTACCAGGACCGCGAGGACCCAGGGCTCACCGTGCGCCTCCCGCTCGTCGACCGCCCGGGCGAGGCGCTCCTCGTCTGGACCACCACGCCGTGGACGCTCACCTCCAACGTCGCCGCGGCCGTCGGCGCGGACCTCACCTATGTGAAGGTCCGCCAGGGGGACGACCTCCTGTGGCTCGGGAAGGGGACGCTGAAGCAGGCCCTGACCGGTGCGTTCGAGATCGTCGAGGAGCGCCCGGGCCGCGACCTCGCGGGCTGGGGCTACGCGGGGCCGTTCGACGAGATGCCGGCCGTCCGCGCCGCGTTCGCCGCCGGCGGCGTCGACGGGACGCCCTACACCCACCGCGTCGTCACCTGGTCCGAGGTCGGCGAGGAGGAGGGGACCGGGATCGTCCACGTCGCGCCCGGCTGCGGGGCGGAGGACCACGCGCTCGGCAGGGAGCTGGGCCTGCCGATGATCGCGCCCCTCGACGAATCCGGGATCTTCCTCGACGGCTTCGACGCGCTCTCGGGACGGGACGTCCGCGACGTGACCGACCAGATCGTGGAGCGGCTCCGTCACCACGGGGCGTTCTACCGGCTGGAGCCGTACCTGCACCGCTACCCGCACTGCTGGCGCTGCGGGACGCCGCTCGTCTTCCGCCTGGTGGACGAGTGGTACATCAGCATGGGCCCGGTGTACGACCGGCCCCGTGCCGAGCTCACCGCCGCGGAGGTGGACGCGAGCCTCCGCTACCAGATCATGGAGGTCGTTGACGGGATCCGGTGGATCCCGTCGTTCGGGTACGAGCGCGAGCTCGACTGGCTCCTGAACATGCACGACTGGATGATCAGCAAGAAGCGCTACTGGGGGCTCGCACTGCCCATCTACGACTGTCGGGCGTGCGGCGCGGTCGAGGTGATCGGCGGCCGGGACGAGCTGCGGGACCGCGCCGTCGAGGGCTGGGATGTCCTCGAGGGCCATACGTCGCACCGCCCGTACGTGGACGCCGTCCGGATCGCGTGTCCGTCGTGCGGCGAGCCGGTCGAGCGGATCCGCGACGTGGGGAACCCCTGGCTGGACGCCGGCATCGTCCCGTTCTCCACCATGCACTACCGGACGGACCCGGCCTACTGGGAGCAGTGGTTCCCCGCCGACTTCATCACCGAGAGCTTCCCGGGCCAGTTCCGCAACTGGTTCTACTCGCTCCTCGCGATGAGCACCGTCCTCCGCCGTGAGCCGCCGTTCCGGACGATCTTCGGGTACGCGACCCTCTTCGGCGAGGACGGCCGCCCGATGCACAAGAGCTGGGGCAACGCGATCGAGTTCGACGAGGCGGCCGAGCGCATGGGCGTGGACGTCATGCGCTGGATGTACGCGAAAGCGCGGCCGGACGACAACATCCTGTTCGGCTGGCACGCGGCCGACGAGGCCCGGCGCGAGCTCCTCGTCCTGTGGAACGTGTACTCGTTCTTCGTCACGTATGCCCGCCTCGCCGGCTGGACGCCCGAGCGCCCGACGCCGCCCCTGGACGAGCGGCGCGCGCTCGATCGCTGGATCCTCTCGCGCCTCGCCGCGGTCTCCGCGCGGGCAGGGGAGCGGATCGGCGAGTACGACCTCGACGCGGCGGCCCGCGAGATCTCCACGTTCATCGACGAGCTCTCGACCCGCTACGTCCGCTTCAGCCGGAAGCGGTTCTCCCGCTCCGACGATGCGGCCGACCGCGATGCCGCGTTCGCGACGCTCCACGCGGTGCTCGCCGGGCTGTCCCGCGTCCTCGCGCCGGTCATGCCGTTCCTGTCCGAGACGCTCTACCGCAACCTCGTCGTCGCGGTGGACCCCGCCGCGCCCGAGAGCGTGCACCTGACGCGCTGGCCGGCCGACGAACTCGCCGCGTACCGCGATCCCGCCGTCGAGGACACGATCCGCCAGATCTACCGCGCCACGGAGCTGGTCCGGTCCCTGCGGAGCCAGGCCGGGATCAAGCTCCGCCAGCCCCTCGCCCGCGTCTGGGTCGCCTTCCCGGGGACCGAGCTCACGTATCGCGAGGACGCCCTCGCGCTCTACGCCGAAGAGGTGAACGTCAAGGTGGTCGAGATCCTTGCCGACGGGTCGGACCTGGTGGATCGCCGCGTGAAGCCGCTCCTGCCCAGGATCGGGAAGAAGCTCGGCAGCGCGATCCCGGCGATCATGGCGGCCGCGCGAGAGGGCGCCGCGACGATCCACCCCGACGGGTCCGTCACGCTCGCCGGCGTCACCCTCGCGCCGGACGAGGTCGAGATCCTCGCGACCCCGCGGCCCGGCACCGCGGTCGCGCACGACGAGGGCCTCGTCGTCGTCCTCGACACGACGGTGACCCCGGAGCTCCGCGCCGAAGGCGACGCTCGCGAGCTCCAGCGTGCCGTCCAGGACCTCCGTCGCGAGATGGCGCTGGAGCTCGACGAGAGGATCGACCTCGTCGTGGCACCGGGACCCGCAGCAGACCGGATCGCCGGCCACCTCGCGTCGGTCGCCGCCGAGACGCTGGCGGATACGTGCCGGATCGGGCCGCTGCCGGCGGGCGCGGCGACCGGCTCCGCTGCGGCGGAGGACGGCGCGCTCTCGTTCGCGATCGTCCGCCGTCCCGACGGCGCCGCATGACCGCCGCCGGCGCAGCCCACGGACGCGGGGACCGGACGGGGCGGCCGGCATGAGCAGGTCGGTCATGGGCGTCTCCGTCCGACGGTGGGTCGCGTTCTTCGCGATCGCCGCCGGCGTCGTCGTCGTCGACCAGGCGACGAAGGCGTACGTCGTCGCGAACTACCCGCTGGAGAAGCCGGTGCAGCTGATCGGCGACTGGCTCCGCATCTGGTACATCCAGAACTCGGGCGCCGTGTTCGGCATGTTCGCCCACCAGGCCGGCCTGTTCGCCATCGCGACGCTCGCGATCCTGGGCGTCATCATCTGGTTCCACGCGCGCTCGGCGGCGAGCGGCGGGTGGATCGCGACCGTGGCCCTCGCCCTGCTGTTCGGCGGCGCCGTCGGGAACCTCATCGACCGCCTGCGGCTCGACCACGTGGTGGACTTCGTGGACATGGGGATCGGCGACTGGCGCTTCTACACGTACAACGTCGCGGATGCCGCGGTGTCCACGTCGATCGTCCTGCTGCTCGTCCTCGCCTTCGTGCCGGGGATCGCCCGGAGGTTCGGGGGCACCGCGGAAGACGGGTCGAGCGGATCCGGGGCGGCAGCCGCAGCGACCGGTCCGACCGACGGACCGGGTCCTGCGTCGACCGACGGACCGGGTCCGGCGTCCGCCGGCGGGGGGACCGGGACCCAGCGGTGAGCGAGATCGAGATCGTCGTCCCGCCCGAGGCCGCCGGCGTCCGCGCCGACCGGTTCGCCGCCGACCGTTCCGGGCTCTCGCGCTCGTACGTCCAGAAGCTCATCACCGAGGGCCGCGTGACGCTCGACGGCGCGCCGATCAAGGCGAACACCCTGCTTCCCGCGGGGCGGACGGTCCGGATCGACGTGCCGGCGCCCGTGCCGCTCGACGTGCTCCCCGAGGCGATCGCGCTCGACGTCGTGTACGAGGACGATGACGTCCTCATCATCGACAAGCCGTCGGGGCTCGTCGTGCACCCGTCCGCCGGCCATGCGAGCGGCACCCTCGTCAACGCGCTGCTCGCCCGCGACACGCGCTACGGCGGGATCGCCGGGGTGCAGCGCCCGGGGATCGTCCACCGGATCGACAAGGACACGTCCGGCCTGCTCATGGTGGCGAAGGACGACCGTGCCCAGGCAGCCCTCATGGCGCAGCTCAAGGCGCGCCGCGTGAAGAAGACCTACCTCGCGCTCGTCCAGGGTGTGCTGGAGGCTCCCGTGGGCCGGATCGAGGCGCCGATCGGCCGCGACCCGCGGAACCGGATGCGGCAGGCCGTCGCCACCGACGGGCGCCCGGCGACGACCGGGTATCGCGTGCGGGAGCGCCTGCCGGGCTGGACGTTCATCGAGGTGGACCTCGTGACGGGGCGCACCCACCAGATCCGCGTCCACATGGCGGCGCTCGGCCACTCGGTCGCCGGCGACCCGATCTATGGGACCGGCACCGCGCGCAAGGGCCCGGACGGCCTCCACCGCCTGTTCCTCCACGCGTGGCGCCTGGAGCTCCTCTCGCCGGCGGACGGCCACCTCATCCGTGCGGAGGCGCCCCTGCCCGGACCGCTCGAGCAGGTCCTCGCGGACCTGCGCATCCGCGCCGCGGTCCTCTCCGGCCAGCCGCCCACGCCGGGAGGGTCGCGGTGAGCGGGCCCGTCCTCGGCTCGCCCGGCTCGCTGCTCGTGATCATCAGCGGGCCGTCCGGCGTCGGGAAGGACACGATCATCGCCGCGATGCGCCGCCTGCCCGGCGCGGCGGCCTACCACTATGTCGTCACGTGCACGACGCGAGCACCGCGCCCGGGCGAGGTGGACGGGATCGACTACCGCTTCCTCTCGATGGAGGCGTTCGTGCGCGTGCGGGAGGACGACGGCTTCCTCGAATCCGCCGAGGTGCACGGCAACTGGTACGGGACGCCGCGCGACAGCATGCGCGCCGCGCTCGCGAACGGCCGGCACGCGGTCCTCAAGATCGACGTGCAGGGAGCCGCCGCGGTGAAGCGGGAGGTGCCCGATGCCCTCCTCATCTTCCTCACGCCGCCCTCCACGGAAGAGCTCTTCGCCCGCCTGCGCGCCCGAGGCACCGAGTCCGACAACGAGCTGGAGATCCGGCAGCGCAACGCGATGGCCGAGCTCGCGCGCCGCGACGACTACGACCACGTCGTGGAGAACCGGACCGGCGAGGTCGAGCGGACGGCGGCACGGATCGTCGAGATCGTGGACGCGGAGCATGGGTCGCACGCGGACCGGCGACTCCGGGTCTGACGCGCGGGAGGCGCGCGCGACCGACCCGGGCTCGCGGCACGTGCCCGAGGGGTCCCCGGGGCGCCCCGACGCGACCTCGGGCGGCGCCCCTGCGGCGACGGGCGGCCGCGACGCCCCGTCGGGGATCGCCGGCTTCGTCGAGGTCGCCGTGGACGCGGCCGGGGCCGCGGGCGACCGCGCCTACACGTACCACGTGGGAGATCCGCTCCGCGACGTCGCCCCCGGGGAAGCCGTCATCGTGGACTTCGGGCGGCGCCGGGCGATCGGCATCGTCCTCGCGGTGGGGCTCGACGACCCGGGCCTCCCGACGAAGCCCGTGGTCGCGCGCGTCCGCGCGGACGGCCCGCTGCTGCCGCCGCTGTCGATCGCCCTCGCCCGGTCGATCGCCGCCACCTACCTCGCGCCGGCCGCGATCGTCCTCCGGGCGATGCTCCCACCGGGGCTCCTGGAGCGGATCGACCTCGTCGCGGAGCGGACGCCCGTGTCGGTGCCGGCCGACCTCGCCGCGGACCGCATCGCCGCGGACCTGCTGGCCCGGCTCGAGGACGGCCCGCGCGCGGTCCCGTCGCTCGTCGGGGGCGACGGCCGGGCCACGACGCTGCGGCGTCTCCGCGACCTCGAGGCGCGCGGCCTCGTCGCGCTCGCCTGGGAGATCTCGGCCTCGGGGTCCGGGCCGCGCTACGAGCGGTGGCTGTCGCTCACGCTGGAGGGTCGCCGCGTCGCTGCACTGCCGGAAGGGGAGCGGCCGCCCGGCCGGCCCCTGGGACCGCGACAGCGCGCGGCGCTGCTCGAGCTGCTCGCCGCCGACGACGGCCTGCCGGCCGCGCGCATCGCCGTGGCGCACGGCGGCAGCGTCCCGGTCGGCCTCGTGCGGCGGGCGCTGGCCGTCGCCGACGTCCGCGAGCGCGAGCGGCGGCCGCTCGCGGGCAGGGACCCGGGCGCGCGCGGGGCCCGGCCGTCGGGAGCGGACCTCTCCCCGGAGCAGGCGATCGCGGTGGCGGCGATCGCCGTGGCGATCGAGGAGCGCGACCCGGGGCCGATCCTGGTCGACGGCGTGACCGGCGGCGGCCGCACGGCCGTCTACGCGGAGGCGATCGCCGCGTGCCTCCGCGCCGGACGCCCCGCCCTCGTGCTCGTGCCCGAGATCGCGCTCGCGATGCCGCTGGTCGACCGCCTGCGATCCGAGCTGGGGGTGCCGATCGCGCTCCTCCACTCCGGCCTCGGCGACGGCGAGCGCGCAGACGAGTGGCGGCGGATCCGGGCGGGGGACGTCGACGTCGTCGTCGGGACGCGGCTCGCGGTCCTCGCGCCCCTCGCGGACGTGGGGCTGGTCGTCGTGGACGAAGAGCACGACGGCGCGTACAAGAGCGACCGGACGCCGCGTCTGCAGGCACGCGACACCGCGATGCGGCTCGCCGGCCTCGCGCGGGCCGCCGTCGTGCTCGGAAGCGCCACGCCCTCGGTCGAGACGTACGGGCGGGCCGCGGACGGGACCTTCGCCCGTGTCACGCTGCCCGCCAGGCTCCTCGGAGCTCCGCCGGCGATCGACATCGTGGACCTGCGCCTCGAGCTGGCCGAGGGCAACCGCGGTCTGCTGTCCGGCCTGCTCGTCGATGCGCTCGCGGCGCTCGACACCGCGGCGGGGGAGCGGTCGATCCTCGTGATGAACCGCCGGGGCGCCGCGTCCGTGGTGCTGTGCCGCGACTGCGGCCACGCGGAGACGTGCCCCGACTGCGACCGTCCGCTCGTCTATCACGAAGCCGCAGCGGTCCTGCGCTGCCACCACTGCGGCGCGTCCGCGCCGGTCCCGCACCGGTGCCGCGAGTGCGGATCCGCGCGGATCCGCTACCTCGGCGGCGGCACGGAGCGCATCGAGCGCGAGGTCCGCGAGCGGTTCCCGGACCTGCGCGTCGGCCGGTTGGACCGCGACGTCGTCGAGCGCCGCGGGGAGGCGGTGCGCGTCGTGGACGCGTTCGCCGACGGGCGGCTCGACGTCCTCGTGGGGACCAGCCTCGTGACGAAGGGCCTCGACATCCCGGAGGTCACCCTGGTCGGCGTGGTCTCCGCGGACGTCGCCCTGCTGCTGCCGGACGAGAAGGCCGCGGAGCGGACGTACCAGCTCCTCGTCCAGGCGATCGGACGCGCCGGCCGGGGGGAGATGGCCGGGCGGGCGATCGTGCAGACGTACGCGCCGGACCACCCCGTCATGCGCGCGGTCCAGACCGGCGACGCGGAGGGGTTCTATGCGGCCGAGCTGGAGCTCCGGCGCCGGATCGGGTCGCCGCCGTTCGGCCGGCTCGTGAAGCTGACCGTGGCGCTGCCGGAGCGCGACGCCGCGAAGGCGGAGGCTGCACGGATGGCCGCGATGCTCCGCGCCCGCGCGGCCGCGAGGACGACCCGCGTGGACGTCCTGGGCCCTGCGCCGGCCTACGTCGCCCGCCGCGCGGGCCGGTGGCGCTGGCACGTGGTGCTCCGCGGCACGGACCCCGTGGCGCTCCTCGACGGCTCGGTCGGGGCGCCGTGGTCCGTGGACGTGGATCCCGAATCGCTCCTCTGACGGGTCGGGCACGGCCGGTCCTCTATACTCGGCCCGCATGAGCGTCCTCCCGATCCTCACCCTCGGCGACCCGCGCCTGCGGATGCGCGGCGAGCCCGTGGATTCGTTCGGCAGGCACCTCCACGGGCTCCTCGACGACCTGGTCCACACGATGCGCGCCGCGCCCGGGGTGGGCCTCGCGGCCCCGCAGCTCGGCGAGGCGCTCGACGTGGCGGTCGTCGAGGTGAGCGGCCGGCTCTTCGAGCTGGTGAACCCGCGGATCGTCCGCGCGTCCGGCGACGACCGCGACCTCGAAGGCTGCCTCTCGCTTCCCGGGTTCTTCGCGTACGTCACGCGCCGGGAGAAGGTCCGCCTCGTCGCGCAGGACCGCCACGGTCGGAAGCAGACCTACGCCGGGACCGGCCTCCTGGCCCGCGCGTTCCAGCACGAGCTCGACCACCTCGACGGAAAGCTCTTCATCGACTACCTGACGGACCTCGAGACCGAGCTCATCCCGCTGGGCGCGCTCCAGGACGCCGGCGTCGACGACGAGACCCGCGAGGCCGTCGCCCGCCGCGGCTGACCTGGTGGCCGGGCCCGACGCGACGGCGCCCGACGGCGTCCCGGCGCCCCCTCCCACCGCACCGGCGCGCATCGTCTTCTTCGGCTCCGGCGCATTCGCGCTGCCCATCCTCGAACGGCTCGCCTCGCTCGACTCCGTCCGGCTCGTCGCGGTCGTGAGCACGCCGGACAGGCCTGCCGGCCGACACGGGGACCCGGCGCCCACCCCGGTCGCGGCGCGCGCACGCGCCGCCGGGATCCCGCTGCTGCAGCCGGCATCGCTGCGGACCGACGAGGCGGCCGCCGAGCTGGGGGCCTGTCGGCCGGATGCCGCCGTGCTCGCCGACTACGGTCGGATCCTGCCGGCCTCGATCCTCGCCGTGCCGCCGCATGGCTTCCTCGACCTGCACCCATCGCTGCTCCCGCGCCACCGGGGCGCCACGCCGATCCCCGCGTCGATCGCGGCGGGCGACCCAGAGACCGGCGTCACCCTCTTCCGCATGGATCCCGGGATGGATACGGGACCGATCGTCGCCACCTCGCGCCGCACCCTCGACGGGACGGAAGACGCGCCGGCCCTGGAGGCGGCGCTCGCGGCGGACGCGGCAGACCTGCTCGCGGCGTCGCTGGCGCCGTGGCTGTCCGGCGATCTCCTCGAGCGACCGCAGCCGGATGCGGGCGTGACGGTCACCCGCCCGTTCCGCCGTGCCGATGGGGCGCTCGACCCGGCGATGCCCGCGGCGGCGCTCGAGCGACGCGTGCGCGCGCTCCGGCCGTGGCCCGGCACGTACCTCGAGATGCCGGACGGCCGGCTCATCGTGCGGGCAGCGTCCGTCGCGTCCGGCCCGGGGCCGGCCCCGGGCGCTGCCTCTGGGGCGACGCTCGGCGATGTCGTCGCGCACGGCGCCGGCCTGGCGCTCGTCACCGCC
>Ga0315287_10006429_pt1 | contig 11690 bp, 12 predicted proteins | sample YL17G11_0_MG_FD_205037 | JGI IMG/M metagenome (GOLD analysis project Ga0315287, IMG submission 205037) | Sediment microbial communities from Yellowstone Lake, YNP, Wyoming, USA - YL17G11_0 | ecosystem: Environmental > Aquatic > Freshwater > Lake > Sediment | place: USA: Wyoming | collected...
GGAGGACGCCGCGATGGACAAGACCCTCTCGAACAGCCTCGCATCGTTCTACGGATGCGCCGGCCAGAGATGCCTCGCAGGCTCGAACCTCGTGCCTATCGGGAAGAAGGCGCACGATGCGATCGTTCCGAAGTTCATAGAGGCGTCGAAGAAGATCAAGGTCGGATACGGCATGAACGAGGAGACCAACATGGGGCCTGTCGTTTCGCAGGCTGCGAAGAAGAAGATCCTCGGATACATCCAGAAGGGCGTCGACGAGGGCGCGAAGCTCGTCCTCGACGGCAGAGACATCAAGGTGAAGGGCTACGAGAGCGGAGCCTTCATCGGCCCGACGATTTTCGAGAATGTCACGCCCGACATGACGATCGCCAAGGATGAGATCTTCGGCCCGGTCGTCAGCGTTGTCCAGCATGAATCGCTCGATGACGTGATCGAGATGATCAACAAGAGCCCGTTCGGAAACGCAGCGTCGATCTATACGCAGAACGGTGCATCGGCAAGGAAGTTCAGGTACGAGGTCCAGGCCGGCAACATCGGGATCAACATCGGAATCGTGGCGGCAATGGCCTACTTCCCGTTCGGGGGCTACAAGGACTCGTTCTTCGGGAACCTGCACGGGCAGGGCATAGACGCCATAAACTTCTTCACGGACAGGAAGGTTGTCATAACTAGGTGGTTCTGATGGCGAAGTGCGAGTTCTCTGGGGTCAGCAGTTTCGGGTCGCTCATCCGCTTCATGACCGACTTCGAGGAGACTGCCGTGGAGCATTACCAGAAGAAGGTCTCAGGGGCCGCGGCCGAGAAGTTCTCCACATTCTTGGAGAAGCACAAGAAGAGGCTCGACGAGCTCGAGCTTGCGCGGAGGGAGAAGCTGAGGGAGGAGATCCTCGAACCGATCATGGACTTCGACTCGAAGAAGTACTGCCCGAAGCTCGACATATCGGACCCTGTGAAGCAGGCGATCGAGATCGAGGAGATGGCAGCGAAGTTCTACGCCGATGTGACCCCGAGATGGAAGACCATCCAGGGCGAGATCGCGAGGATCTGCGAGCGGTTCGCGAAGCAGAGCTTGGATTTCGCAGCGAAGCTCAAGGCCTGAAGGACGAAAAACCGACGAGGGGCGCGAAGAGCGCCCTTCGATACATCTATTTTTTCTTGACCGGCATCATGATCTTGGCGTAGAGTATCGTCACGCCATCGACGACCTCAGGTTTCTTTGAGTAAACCTCGATAGGGGGACCGGAGACCTCGTATCCCTTCTCAGTGATGAAATCCGCCAGCTTTCGATAAGTGTTCGCGTATTCGCTTCCCGGGCCCTTGTGGGAGATCGAGACGACCTTCATGGCGGGCAGTTGCTTGATCTTGACCCCGGGTGCCGCCTTAGCCTCCCCCTTGAATGTTATCGCGATGTCACTCCTGCATTTTTCCGGTTGAGTCTTGGCCGGGTTGTCGTAGCATATCGACATCGGATAGAAACCGGGCATAACCTTTTGCTCTTTTACCCAGCCGTAGAGCCGATGCATGTATTCGTCCCATGGGACCTTATCGTACGGCCCCGTGTGCTCTATGTATACGATACTGGTCGCCTTTCTGCTTTCAAGCTTCGGGCCTGCCATTTTTGCACCTGAGGGTCGAACGTTGATTGCTTCTTATTTCATTTCCGCAGGGTAGACTGAAAATACGGAATCGGGACGCCTCGGCAAGGAACCTTTATTCTGTAAAGAACGACATCCAAGCAAACGGATACCATGACGTCTGTGCTGTTCGAGGATATCAAGATCGGATCCGCTGTCATCAAGAATCGTTTCGTCCGCTCTGCGACGCACGAATGGCTCGCTGAGGACAACGGGGGACTGACCGAGCGGATATTCCAGATATACAAGCGCCTGGCGTTGGGGGATGTCGGTCTCATAATCTCGGGATATTCATTCGTCTCGCGATGCGGAAAGGGCTCCCCGGGCCAGCAGGGGATCTACGAGGACAGGTTAATCGACGGATACAAGCGTCTCTCTCGGGTAGCCCACGAGAATGGGTCCAAGCTGTTCATCCAGATAGTCCACTGCGGGAGGAGTGCTCTCGTCAGCTCGGATTGCCCCGTCCCTATCTCACCGAGCGCACTGCCCATCCCAGGGACGAAAATGTCCTCGAAGGCGATGAGCGATGAGGAGATCCGAAGGATAATCAAGGACTTCGTCAAGGCTGTTTCAAGGGTGAGGAGATCGGACGCGGATGGAGCGCAGCTGCACCTCGCACACGGGTTCCTTCTCAGCGAGTTCATTTCGCCTTACCTGAACCGGAGGGAGGATGACTGGGGAGGGGATACCGAGCGAAGGATAAGAATCGTCGTTGAGATACTCCGAAAGGCCAGGAAGGAGAACCCCGGGTTCCCGATAGCGGTCAAGATGAATGTCACAGATGGTGTTGAAGGTGGGATCGACCTAAAGGAGGCAGTGAAGATTGCCAAGATACTGGACCGGGAGGGAATAGATGCCATCGAAACGAGCGGAGGGATCGATGAAGCCCCCCAAGAGATCACTTGCCAGAAGGTAACGAGACCGGAGGAAGAAGCGTATTTCAAGCAATTCAGTAGAGATATCAAGAGAGCTGTCGGATGCCCTGTAATCCTTGTTGGAGGGCTTCGGTCGCTCTCCGTGATGGAGGATATAGTCTCAGAGGGCTACGCGGACATGGTCTCGCTCAGCCGCCCCCTGATAAGAGAACCCACCCTAGTCAAGAAATTCATGTCTGGCAGATCCAAGACAGCGGTGTGTGTCTCGTGCAACAAGTGCTTCGATATCGATGGCGTTAAATGCAATCACGCGAAGGTTTAAATCGCATGCAACTGTATTACAAACGGTTTCTGGGTTTACTCTGAGGACATATCATCCTCGGGGAATAGACCAGGACAATGTGAGGGGTAAAAATGGCATCAAAGAAGCTATTGGATCTGCTGAACAAATCGATCGCGCGTGAGATACAGGTCTCAGTCCAGTACATGTGGCAGCATGTCATGTGGGCCGGTCCCGAGCACTACGCGGTGAGCGACAAGTTCCAGGAGATCGCCGTCGAGGAAATGAAGCACGCGGAGAAGATCGCCGACAGGCTGTGGTACCTCGGGGGCATCCCGACCACGAAGCCGACGGATATCAAGGTCGGCGGAGAGCTCTGGGCGATGATCGACAACGATATCAAGGCCGAGCTGGAGGCAATCGCCCTCTACAAGCAGGTCATCGCGGTCGCGAGGGCCGATAAGGACAACACGACCAAGTTCATCTTCGAGGAGATCCTCGAGCAGGAAGAGGATCACCACGACTTCTTCACCTCCGTCAAGGAAGGAAAGAGGAAGTAAGCTGGCATAAGAGGAGCCGGCCTGGATGGCCGCCTCCTCAGACATTCTTTTTTTCCTCAGATGACTTCGGCCGTTCCATCGGCATTGAACTCCTGAATCTTTCGAATTTCATTCAAGTGCCGAATAGGAACGCATTAATATTTTGCCGACATCTGAGTGACGAAGTGCTGGGCTTTTTTCAGTTCTGGCCGATAAGAGGTGAAACAAATGAAAGCATTAGTTGTCGGAGCATCCGGCCAAATGGGAGCAATGACCGTCCGCGACCTCGTGGATTTCTACGACGCGGAAGTGATCGCCGCGGACCTGAACCTTGAGAGGGTGAAGGACGTCGTTAAGTCGACGAAGAGCAAGAAATCTGATGCGATCAAGCTCGATGCGAGCGACCCGCAGGCGCTAAAGAAAGCGATGAAAGGGGTCGACGTCGTGCTCAATTGCGCCTGGTACGAACTGAACATGAAGATCATGTCCGCTGCGATAGATGCAGGGGCGCACTACGCGGACCTGGGCGGCTTCTACTTCGGGACATTGAAGCAGTTGAAGCTTGACAAGCAGGCGAAGGACGCCGGAGTGACATGCGTCCTCGGGATAGGCAGCTCACCCGGGATAACCAACCTTTGCGGCATGGCGGCGAGCAAGAAGCTCGACAAGGTCGACACAATCAATATCTACTGCACATGGGGGACGAAGGACAACCTCGACGACGCCATGTTCCCCGCCTATTCCGTGAGGACAGTGATGGACGAGCTCACCCAGGAGCCGATGATCGTCGAGAACGGGAAGCACAAACCGGTCCCGCCGATGTCGGGAGAGGTGGAGGTAGTCTTCCCCGAGCCCGCAGGAAAAGTAGTCGCTGGATACATCAAGCATTCGGAGACTGCAACCATGGCGGAATACATCGGCAAGGGGACTAAGAATGTCTCCTTCAGGATAGGCTTCCCCCCGAACGACATTAGGACATTCAAGACCTTGGTCCAGCTCGGCTTCGGAAGCACGGAGAAGGTCGATGGAATCTCCCCGAAGGACTACATCACGACGATGTACCTGAACGCCGTCAACTCAGGGAGACATTCGACCGAGGTCATCGACGAGTACGACTATTTCAGGGTCGACACGATCGGGAAGAAGAATGGAATGCCAGCTATGATCACGCACTTTGTGAACACGTGGAACGACAGGAAGACGGGCATTTCATCCGGCAGGGACACGGCGACGCCTCCGTCGATCACAGCCGCCTGGCTTGCTGGAGGGAAGATTAAGAAGCGCGGAGTTCTCCCCCCGGAGGGGTGCATCGACCCGGAACCGTTCTTCTACGACCTCGGGAAGAGGAAGATCCTCGTCGAAGAGGAACACCTGGTCTCGTCGAAGTTCTATTGAGAAAAACCTGCGGCGGGCTCAGCCCGCCTCCGAATTATTTTCTTTCTTCTCGCCGTTCATCTTCATGCCCTCTCCGACCGCCTTCTTGTTGGTGAGGAAGAGCCCGACGACCACTCCGAACGCCATGCACACCGCGGACATGAGGAAGATCAGGTGGTAAGCGTTGTCAGACGGGATCGTCATGCCAGTTCCCGGGACGAGCACTGAGTTCGTCGATATTATCGACGCGGCAATCGCCGGCCCGACGACGGAGCCAGCCGTCCTGATGACCATGTTCATTGCAGTCGATATACCGGTCTCGACCCTGGGCGTCGAGATTATGACCATGTTGATCACGCCGACCATGGCGAATGAGTTGCCGCCCCCCATGATCAGAACGCCCATGATGACCTCTTCCTGCGTGGAATGGAACATGAAGAGGAACAGGAAGCCCAGGATGGACATTACCATCCCGGCGACGAGCGGCCATTTCGGTCCGTTCTTCTTCACGATGAAACCGACGATCGGACCAAGGAATAGCGTCAGGACGGACATCGGTAGACTGAGCAGCCCGATGTGAGTGGCATCGAGATGGAAGTTGAATCCTGCGAGGAATGCGATCGTCTGGAAGGACGTGAAGAGAGCAAAACCGATCAGGAACCCGATTATGTTCGACAGGGCGATATCGTGCTGCTTCAGGAGCGAGAGCCTCACCAGCGGATCTTTCGCTTTGGTCTGCCAATAGATGAAGCAGGCGAGCAGGACGACCGACAGTCCGAGGAGTGTGACGACCAGGGAGTCCGTCCAGCTCCTATTCTGAGTCTCCGTGATGCCGACGAGGAATGACAGGAGGGTGCCACCGAGAAGGGCACCTCCGACATAGTCGACCTTGGCTTTGAGCCGTACGGGGGATTCTCTGACCTTCCAGGCGACGATTATTGTGAACAGGATCGCGAAGGGGACTATGGAGTGGTATGTCCACTGCCATCCGAAGGTGTCGGTGACATATCCCCCTAGAAGGAATCCGACAGCGGTGCCGACCCCGAACATCGCCGAGATCACCCCTTGTGCGACGGCCATCCTCTCGACAGGGAACTCGTCGCGTATGATCGAGAACGCGAGAGGGAACATCGACATCCCGATGCCTTGGAAGGCGCGGAAGCCGATCATCACATATATGGAATCAGACAAATCTCGGGAGAAACCGGTCAGGGTGACGGCGATCGAGTAGATGATCATGGCGATGACCAGCATCTTCTTCTTCCCGTAGATGTCGCCCAGTTTGCCGAAGATCGGGATCGAGACGGCCCCGACGACCAGATAGATAGTGATTATCCAAGAGGCCAGCGAGGTCTGCGCGGTGGTGAGCCCGTAGGCGTTCATTATCTTCGGAAGCGAGGGGAGCGCCATCGACTCGACGTACATGACCATTATCGCGATCGAGGCGAGCAGCAGCAGTACCATAGTCGGGTAGCTGCCGTTCTTTTCGTTCTTCGGATTATCCATCTGATGACCCCCCATCCCGGAGAAGTGTTGGAAGTTCGTAGTCAGAACCGTTATTTAACCTTTCCAGCATTATCGCTCTCTGAGTAATGAGAATCATCAAATGCCAGTAAGGGAATATCAATCTGCGGAGGAAAACAGGGGAAAATCGATATAACTATGTGAAGTAGGTGGGGTTTTCGCCGGATTCGGAGAGATTGATATGAGGATTGAGAAAGACTTTCTTGGGAGCAGGAAGCTGCCTGACGATGCATACTACGGGATTCAGACTCTGCGAGCCGTTGAGAATTTCCCTGTGAGCGGAGTTCGACAGGGATCTGACATCATCGTCGCTTATGCATGCATCAAGAAGGCTGCCGCCATCGCCAACATGAAGCTCGGCACGCTCGACGAGGTGCGAGGGAAGGCGATCGTCAGAGCAGCGGGGGAGATCATCGAAGGCAAGCTGGCGGATCAGTTCCCGATAGACATATTCCAGGCTGGAGCCGGAACATCGACGAACATGAATGTCAACGAAGTGATCGCCAACAGGGCCCTCGAGATCCTCGGAAGACGAAGAGGAGACTATCCTCACCTCAGCCCGAACGACCATGTCAACCTTGGCCAGTCAACGAACGACACATTCCCTTCTGCCTCGCAGATCGCGATCGTTTCCGCTTCCGGACTGCTGATCAGAGTCACATACGATTTGGCCGACGCCCTCGATTCGAAGGGAAAGGAATTCAAGAATGTCCTGAAGTCCGGCCGTACGCACCTGATGGACGCTCTCCCGATATCCCTTGGGGACGAGTTCCGCGCTTATGGGGCCGCCATCGAAAGGGCCGCGGAGAGAATCGAGCTAAGGCGGGGGGAGCTCAGGGAGCTTCCGATAGGCGGGACCGCTGTCGGCACCGGTGCGACCGCCCATCCGAAGTTCCGAGAGACCGTGCTCCAGGAGCTCTCGAAGCTATGCCGGATGAGCTTCATTCCGCCCAGGGATGCGTTCGAGGCGATGCAGAGCCGTGCGTTGATGGTCGCCTTCTCCAGTTCACTCAAGGAGCTCTCTGTCGAACTGACAAGGATGGCGAACGACCTGAGGCTGCTCAACTCCGGCCCGACCACGGGATTCTCCGAGATAGTGTTACCAGCAGTGCAGCCGGGATCGTCGATAATGCCCGGGAAGGTGAACCCGGTCATGGCGGAATGCCTCAACATGATCGCTTTCCGCGTGATAGCGAACGATTCGGCCGTGACGATGGCCGCGCAGGCCGGGCAGCTGGAGCTCAATGTCATGACCCCGATCATGACGCACAGTACCCTGGAATCCGTGAACATCCTTTCGAACTTCCTTCCAGTGTTCAAGAAGAAATGCGTTGAGGGCATAGTGGTGAGCAGGGAGTGCTGCAAGGACTATCTCGAACGCAACTCGAGCATGGCGACATTCCTCGTGCCCAAGATAGGCTACGTGAAGGCAGCCGAAGTGGCGAAGGAGGCAATGAGACGGAGGAGACCAGTGGTGGATATCGCCCTAGAGGGGAAGCTCATCACAAAGAAGGAAGCGAAGGACCTTTTCGACACCGAGCATCTCATGCCGAACAGACGGAGATAGACTCCTTTCGGTCCAAGCCAGCCTGATGGAATGTTTAATATGCTATACACACGATTCCATCAGCATGCCTGCATGTCCTAACTGTGGCAAGGAGATGGAACCGGGGTTTCTCGGGACCGAGAGGATTTTCAGCGACGTTTCCTGGTTCAAGGAGAAGACCATGTTCGGCACCGGAGGAGAGTCCCTTGACATCAAGGACAAGATGGGGATGATCTACATCGAAGGGTACCGGTGCGCGAGCTGCAAGACACTGCAGCTCAAGTACTGATAGGACGTCGGCCGGAGGGGATTTGCTTTGGAAGAATATCATCTTCGCAGGAAGGACAAGGCGATCGTGGACAGAAAGAGGATGCTCGACTTCCTCGAAGGCCAGAAGCTGGCCACAGTAGCCCTGTCCAAAGACGGAAAGCCGTACCTTTTCACCGCAGACTACGGGTTCGACAGGAAATCGAAGAGCATCTTCATACACTGCGCGAAGAAGGGCAAGAAGGTCGACTACATTGAATCGAACCCCGTCGTCTGGGGGCAGGTCATGGAGGACCTCGGCTACGTCCAGGGGGAGTGCGAGCACAAGTACAGGACGGTGCAGTTCAAGGGGAAGGCCGAGCTCGTCACCGACTTGAAGGAGAAGCGGAAGGCCCTGAACATCATGATCGATCGGCTCGAGGACGACCCCGAGAAGGGGAAGAGGGATCTCATAGACAAGAGCGGGCTAAAGAATGTCCTGATCATACGGATCAGGATAGTGGGGCTGAGCGGCAAGGAGAGCCTGCCGAAGAAGAAACAATCATCACCATGAGGGCTCGTTTACCTGCACCGGGTTGGTCATGATCCGGCAGGGCCAATCCTTGCACTCGTCGCAATATCTGATCCCTTTGCGCTTTGCGCACTCGACGCGTTCCTTCACCCAGGCGTCCTTCCGCCGACAGAGTTCATCGAGCCCGACCTCGTTGAGCTCCTTCATGTTGCGCACGACGTCGATGTACCAGACGCTGTCCTCCAGCTTCCTGGCCCTGAAGTAATCGAATAGACTGCAGGGGAACTCGTCGCATTCCATGCAGACCTTGTGCTTCCTCGAGCCTACGCAGAGAGCGATCTTGCACTCCTTCGAATTGCACTTCGCCGCACCCTCGTTCGACCTGCAACCTTTGCATTGTCCGTCGATGAACGCCCTGCACTCGCCGCAGTAGATACCGCATGGCGCCAGATAGTTCCACTTATCCTTCGCCGTCAAACTCGCTCCTCGGCCCTGAATGTCGATGAAAATCATAAGCCTTCTGATGGCAAGATGCTTATTTGCGTTGCTCGATTGACTCCTGCATGGCCGCGAAGGACAATACGAAGGAAATCGAGAGGATCGCCCTTTCCAACGGGATCGACATGGTGGGCGTCGCGGATCTGAAGAACATCAGCGGGCTCCGGACGTATCCGAGGGACCTGCTGAAGGGCTACCGCTACGGAATTTCGATAGCCGTCAGCCTGGACAAATATGACGCCTACGACATGGAGGTCGAGGGGGAGATCTCCTACCGCATCCTGAGAGCGGCCTGCGCGCTGATTGCGAATCACATCAGGAAGAGAGGATACAGAGCAATGGTGCCAGATCTGGACGATCCAGTCAGATGGAAAGGCCCCCTCTATTTCAAGAGCCCACTCTCTATGAAGGCGGTTGCAAACGCCGCAGGTCTCGGCTGGATAGGAAAATCCGCGGTCTTCGTGTCATACGATTATGGTCCGAGGGTCAACCTGGGAACCGTGGTCACCGACATGCCGCTGACCGCCGGCAAGCCTTCGAAGAACCAATGTGGGACCTGCTCGGCTTGCGAGAAAGCGTGCCCTGCCGGAGCGCTGACCGCGACAACTTTTGAGGTCTACCCTAAGGACCTCGGTAAGGTCCTTAAGAAGGAGAAATGCAACGAATGGCTCGAGAGGCCGGAAAACAAGGTTCACGGCATATGCTGGGAATGCATCCTTTCGTGCCCGAAGAGAGGCAGGAATCGGAAAGTCACCCCATCGAGCAGGACTCGATGATCTCCTTATTTGAGAGATCTAGAAAAGTATCCTATATTGATGAATACTGCCGCTTTATCGGTCATGGACCGACCCCCTTAAAAGAAACAGAATATTACTCTGCCGTCCCCGGGGGAACGGCAGCGCGCATTTTCGACAATCCATTGTTATTTCCTCCATATAATTGTTTGTCACCGTTGTAATGAGGATGGAGGCGGGCCTATCCGGATGTTTCTACTAAATGAAGATTACATGTAGGAACCGGGCGATGCGGATAGGATTGGGTTTGAAGATTCAATCTGATCGATTCTCAGATGACCGGGGCGTGAAGCCCCGCCTTCAAAATAGAGTGCCTGACGGAGAGATCACCGGCAAGTTCGAGAATTGCAGACAATGCGAGTAAAGCAGTGGCAATCGCCCCCTGGGTGCCCGTCTGGTGGACCATTGTAAGAACCAAGGGGACAGCCAGCCCTGCAATCAAAGCCAGTCCGATGAAGAATATCGCCGTCCTGCTCATCAGCAGCCTGTGAAGCGACTCCTTCCCCGTCAGGTCCGAGGTGTAGAGGTTCATCAGATAGAATATGACGAGGGCGGACATCGCGCCGAGGAGGAAACCGTCCAAGATCACGAGATCTTCTGGGGCGAGCGGTTTGACACCCGTATCGAACATCGTCGTCAACGCCGTCATCGCTACACCTCCGGCAATCGCATAGGTGAAGAACATTACTGGCAGGAGCATCGTGTGCCAGGATGATATAGACTTGCAGGAGTTCAGGACGAACCCGTCGTAAATCATGACTATGAACGCTGCGACGACGGCGATATAGAGGAACATCTGGCCGATGGCGCTATCCATGGTCCAAGCCGTAAAGTCCATACCGACCCAGGTCGCAAGATATGGCGCGAGGTAGGCGACACCTGCGACGATGAGGACCATCATGGCTATTAGCCCCCTACTGATCCAGGAGGTCTTTGGCTTCATGAACAGGCGGAAGAACCTCATCGGCCGGCCGAGGTACGCAAGATGCGCCGCGCTCTTGCCGACCGCTACGAATATCATGCCGATCACCGCGCTGAGGGGATAGTTGAAGATCCATGTCGAGACGACGAACTGGCCGGCACCGATGCCTCCGAGGAAGAGTGCGATTAGCAGCGCTCCGTCTCTGACCTTCCTGCGGCCGCCGAATCCCCATTCGAGCTGCGCTCTCGGGGCGCACATCATCTCCTTTTGCTGAGTCTCGGCCATTTTATCACCTCGCCGGCAGATAGTACACGCATGGGTCCGTGCCAAGCTCCTCCTTCAACCTGAACCCGTGCTTCTTCTTGATCAGCTTCGACACCTCGCTGTCCGGATCGTCGAGGTCCCCGAAGGTCCTCGCCTCCGCAGGGCAGGCCAGCACGCACGCCGGCAACAGTCCCTTCTCGACCCTCTCGACGCAGAAAGTGCACTTAGTCACGACGCCTCTGTCGCTATCCTCCATCCATTTCTTCTTGGAGTATTCGGCGTATTTGGATGATGGTTCGTCTTTGCCGGTGAAATAATCCTTCCATTTGTCGGTGAAGTACCTCGCCCCGTATGGGCAAGCTACGACGCAGTACCTGCAGCCGACGCACTTCTCATGGTCGACGACGACTATGCCGTCCTCCCTCTTCACAGTGGCGCCGGTGGGGCAGACCTTCTCGCACTCCGGCTCCTTGCAGTGCATGCAGATGACCGGGATCGGCTGCCTCGTAGAATTCGGATACTTGCCGCTCTCGTTTCTGAGGACCTTCGCCCAGAAGACCTTCGGCGGGGTGTGGTGCTCCGCCTTGCACGCGACGACGCACCCGAAGCATCCGGTGCATCTCTTCAGGTCTATCACCATTCCGTACCTGACCAACTTCCACA
>Ga0315287_10006431_pt1 | contig 11690 bp, 4 predicted proteins | sample YL17G11_0_MG_FD_205037 | JGI IMG/M metagenome (GOLD analysis project Ga0315287, IMG submission 205037) | Sediment microbial communities from Yellowstone Lake, YNP, Wyoming, USA - YL17G11_0 | ecosystem: Environmental > Aquatic > Freshwater > Lake > Sediment | place: USA: Wyoming | collected...
CAAATACCCGTGAATATTCCCAAACTTATCCAGCGCATAGTTCGGGCTGGTCTTCTCGAAGTCGTAGCAGCAGTACAATCCAGCCGTGTCGGGCCTGCCGTTTGCATATCCCTGATCGGTGCCCCAGACCCAGCACATCAGCACACTCTTGTCCAAATTCGCGCCGTTGCAGCAGTCGCCGTCCTTGATCGCGTAGCCTTTCACATCGGGGTTGCCGAAGTCGGCTGAAGCGCCTTTTTCGGTCGCGTTTCCGTGAAGCTGGCCCCTGTCGACCAGGTTCGCATGCTCCAGCACTCTGCCGTTCTCGAATACCTTCCAACTACCGCTTACTGTCGCCCAGTCGCGGACTTTCGCGTTCCCCGATACCTCCGCCCTGTCTTTGACCAAACCGTGGCCCGTGACTACGGCGTTGTCCTTTACGATGGCATCGCCCATCACCACAGCGTAGTCCTCGAGTCTCGCGCTGCCCAGGACCTGAGCGTTGCCGAGAACTTGAGCGTTCGGGCCGACGAATGCGCTCTCGTCGACTTTCGCCGTGTCCGCCACAAACCCGCCGCCGTTCGAGTGCGCCTTGCCGGTCACTCCATCGGGCCGCTTCGGAGCGCCGGATTCATAAGCTGTGGCCTTGGTGTCAACAAACGCAATCTTGAATGACTGCGGGAACAGCACCGGGTCGGAAACCAGCGGGTGTGAAAACCCCTCGAACCCCTTGAAATCCGGGACCGCTGTTACGACCAGGAAGAGCTTGTTTTCGTCGGTCGAGAGGGTGATCGAGTTTACGCCGCAGTTCCACTGGTTGCCATATCTCGGCTCGCCATTGTCATTGACGGCCACCAAACAGGCCCGCCAATCCGAGCCCCTTGTTGCGTCCCAGAGAGGCTGGAAGTCTATGTTGACCACATACCCGCCGCCCTTCTTGCCGGTGAGCTTGATGGGGATGAGGCTGTAGCCGCCCTGGCTGGGGGCGTGCTCGAACGGCACCCTGAACCACTTCTTGTCGCCGGTCACGCGCTCGAGTTCGTTGATTCCGCCGCGGTAGCTGCCGTTCAGAGGATCATCGGTCATCGGCATCTCGGCGCGCCAGAACACGCCTCGCTCGTAGTCCCAGGTCAGGTTGTGCTCGGCCATGTGCCCGAGGTTGTCCTTTACCTTGTTATATGGGTCTGGGTCGCCGGACGGGTCCAGGCGGGCCATCGCGTCGAAGATGTATTCCGCGCCCTTGGCCTTGTTGCCGTTGGCCTGGGTCCACACGGTGGCAAAGAACTTGGCGCCATACTCGGGCTGCTCTCGCAGGTATTCCCAGATCTGGTAGCAGTGGTAGTAATCCCGACCGTGCGGCAGGGAGAATGTGTGCGTGGTGGCCATCGGGCCGGCATCCTGGTCGTCGCTGAACTGGCAGTCCAGCCAGTTCGCGCTGGCCTCGTGCCACATGCCGTCGTATGGAGTTTCGGTGAACCCGCCGGCGTTGATCTGCATGGTATGACCATACTCGTGGGCGGTCGCGCCGGTGGGGGGATCATACGAAATAAAGCCCGGGTTGATGGCAAAAAGCTGAAAGCCGAAGTCGTCGTTAGCGCCCCACGCGCCGCCTTCCCAGATGCCCGTGTTGTTGAAGGCGAAGTTGCAGCGATACCGCTTGCCGTCGTTTTGATCCGCGTTCATGGAAGAACCGGTGGCGGGAAAACCGAGCCCGGCCGGAACGGGGTCGTGATAAAGATGCCAGATCTTTTCCAGAGACTGCAAATGCCCCTGCACTCTCTGTTCGTTCATGAGGCCATAGTCGTTATTGACATTGCCCTCTCCGACGCCCTTGCCCCAGACCACTCTAAAGTGCTCGGACCTTCTGAAGTTGAAGTTCGGGTCATCGCTCTTCCAGACCCGCTGGTTGTCGTACCAATCCTGGCCCACGCAGGCAACGGCCCACAGCCCCGTAATCAGGCCCACAAGGGCAATCACCACACCGATTCTTACACGCATTTTATCGCTCGCTCCTTTGCAATATGGATATGCTGCTGCTGATTAGTTCGATAACGTTGGGCAGAACACCTCTTGGCGTATCAGTTTGTGGTGAAGTAGGGCGAGCGGGACGGGATTCGGAGATCACCACCCATCTTGGCCCAGCAAAATTACCAGGTTTTCAGGCGCCTCATGCTCAGTTCGCCCGAATACCCCTGGCAAATTCACGGGGGGGGTAACTGGCACGATTCTTGCAACTCAGCAGTAACTGGCATACATGCTCAAAGATCAAAGAATGTCAGGAGCCACAACGGCTCGAACTTGGGAGAGGTTAACGATGAAGAAAGTATTCGCGGTAACAGCGGCGCTTGCGCTGCTGGGTTTGTGTATTGCCGCTCACGCGGCCATCACCATCGACACCGTTGCCGTTGGCGACAAAGGAAATGTGGCAGACACCACCGGCTACGGCTCGGTGGGCTATAACTACAACATCGGCAAGTATGAAGTAACCGCCGGACAGTACACCGCGTTTCTTAACGCTGTGGCAAATGTATCCGACACATACGGTCTCTACAACAGCAGCATGTGGAGCAATACCTCCTACGGCTGCAAGATTCAGCAGACCAGTATTTCGGGTGGCTACAGCTACAGCGTGGCATCCGACTATGCGAACAGGCCGGTGAACTACGTGAGCTTCTGGGACTCCTGCCGTTTCGCCAACTGGCTCGGCAACGGCCAGGGCAGCGGCGGCACCGAGACCGGCGCATACACCCTGACCCCCACTGGCATCACGAACAACACTATTACGCGCAACATCGGCTGGACCGGATGGGCTGTGACAAATGAGGATGAATGGTATAAGGCCGCTTACTACAAGGGCGGCAATACCACTGCCGGATACTGGGTGTATCCCACCAAAAGCGACACGGCTCCGGGTCGGGACATGACCGACGCGTCCGGCAACAACGCCAACTATTACACTGGCTCCGGTGCCTACCCCATCGATTCCGGCAAGTATACCACGGTTGTTGGCGAGTTCCAGAGTTCCGACAGTCCCTACGGCACATTTGATCAGGGCGGCAACGTCTGTGAGTGGAACGAGGCCATAATAAGCTCTTCTCGCGGCCTGCGTGGCGGTGCGTTCATCGCCGAATGGGACTACCACATCCTCCAGTCGTCCGACCGCGGCGGCACCCACCCGGCTGGCGAGCACCACTATTTCGGGTTCCGCGTTTCCGAAGTTCCTGAGCCGTCATCAATTATCGCATTGCTTGGTGGGTTAGTAGGACTCTTGGGGATGAGACGGCGTCGGGTGTAGACCTTTGCCCTCTTGCCCTTTTACCCTTTCCGCCCGCCGTAGCGCAAGCGAAGGCGGGCTCGGTTTTCTTGTTTCCGTCATGCTGATCCTGAATCGAGTTCAGGGTCAGCATGAAGCGGTACTGGCGTGTTTCGGCATTGAAATGCCGAAACATCAAATTACCAGGTTTTCAGGCGCCTCATGCTCAGTTCGCCCGAATACCCCTGGCAAATTCACGGGGGGGGGTAACTGGCACGATTCTTGCAACTCAGCAGTAACTGGCATACATGCTCAAAGATCAAAGAATGTTAGGAGCCACAACGGCTCGAACTTGGGAGAGGTTAACGATGAAGAAAGTATTCGCGGTAACAGCGGCGCTTGCGCTGCTGGGTTTGTGTATTGCCGCTCAGGCGGCCATCACCATCGACACCGTTGCCGTTGGCAACAAAGGCAACACGGCAGACACCACCGGCTACGGCTCCGTAGGCTACAACTACAACATCGGCAAGTATGAAGTGACCGCCGGACAGTACACCGCGTTTCTTAACACTGTGGCAAATGTATCCGACACATACGGACTCTACAACAGCAACATGTGGAATGATACCTCCTACGGCTGCAAGATTCAGCAGACCAGTATTTCGGGCGGCTACAGCTACAGCGTGGCATCTGACTATGCGAACAGGCCGGTGAACTACGTGAGCTTCTGGGACTCCTGCCGTTTCGCCAACTGGCTGGGCAATGGTCAGGGCAATAATGACACGGAGACCGGCGCATACACCCTGACCCCCACCGGCATCGCGAACAACACGATTACGCGCACCCCCGGATGGACCGGATGGGCTGTGACAAGCGAGGATGAGTGGTATAAGGCTGCATACTACGATCCCAACAAGGGTGGCGCAGGTTACTGGCTGTATCCCACCAAGAGCGATTCCATTACGACTGGCATGGCCAATTATGGCATGTCTGTTGGTCACACAACCGATGTGGGGTCCTATGGGAATTCCAGCCATTACGGCACATTCGATCAGGGCGGCAATGTTCATGAACGGAATGATGCCATAATAGCTGGTGCTTATCGCGGCCTGCGGGGCGGTTCGTTCCTCGACGACTACGGCAACAACCTCCAGTCATCCACCCGCTACAACTTCAACCCGTTAATCGAGCACTGCCTTTTCGGGTTCCGAGTGTCTGAGGTTCCTGAGCCATCATCAATTATTGCTTTGCTTGGCGGCTTGGCAGGACTTATCGGTTTAAGACGGCGTTACGTATAGCCCTTTGCGCGTTGGTTCTTTTACCCTTTCTGCCCGCCGTAGCGAAAGCGAAGGCGGGTTCGATTTTTTGGGATTCTATTGAGTTTCGTATACTGACTTAGCGTTCAGCCCCTGTCATTCCGACCGGAAACAAACGAAGCCTCCACGTATGTCATTCCGAACGAATGTGAGGAATCTGCTTTTTCGATTACGGCATTAGATTGTCAGGAAAAAGCAGATCCCTCGTCCTGAATCGAGTTCAGGATCGCTCGGGATGACACATGCGGCAGATCGTCCATTAACTCACGCGCTGAAACTCGCTACTTCTTCTCGCTCAGCCCCTTTATCGGCTTCCGCCAGATCGCGTCGGCCCAGTGATCGGAGAAGCGCTGCATGACAACCATCTCCTTCGGCGTCACGTGGAAAACCATGCACTCCCCGACGTCGGGATCGCGCTGACCGGAGGCGCAGTTATAAATGTCGATGCCTTTCCATTTGAAGTTCGAGGCGGCGTGGGTGTGGCCGTAGAGAATGCCGATCACGTTGTAGTCCTTGATCGCCTCATAAAACGCGTCGCGCTCCTCGGCGGCCCACCATCCCCAGCCCATGCTGAAGCCCTCGTCGAAGCCAAGGTGCATCATAATGATCACCGGACGCCCGCTCTTGCCCACATTCTTCGCGAGGTCTTCCTTGAGGAACTTGAGGCTGTATTGCGGCTCGTGGCCAAGCCCGTCCATCGAGCCTTTCTTCACCCGAAGGTCGCCCGCGTAGAAGTTCAACTCCACCATGTGAAGCTGGTCCCAATCCCACGAGTAATGGAAGCCGTTTTCGGAGACGCTCTTCACGCCAACTCTGGACTTGTTGCGCACGGCGATCCCCGGCGCGACAGCCGCTCCGGGAGCCAGGCTGCCATCGTGGTTGCCCCAGCCCTCATACACCGGGTAGGCTATCCGGCCCTCTCCATTGACGCCGTAGTCCTTCACAAACAGCGCCCACTGCTCGGGGCCGCCTGAGTTGGTCAGGTCGCCGGTGATCACGACGCCGCGAGGGGTCATCACGCTGCCGCCGACCTCCGCCGGATAGGGATTGCCCGGAAGCACGTTCACGAAGTCGATGGTCATCTCGTTGGAGGCGGGCACCGACGGGCTCGCGCCGTAATGGAGGTCGGAAACGGCGCAGAACGTGACGTCATTCCACGCCAACTTGTCCTCGGTGCGGAAGCTCCACACATCGCCCGTGCTGGCGGGATGCTTGCCGTTCTCGTTGGAGACTCGCCAGAAGTAGGTCAGGCCGTAGTCCAGCTTGGGGGCCTTGATTGACGCAGTTGTTGCTTTGAGGCTCTTGGCGAGCACGGCCTTGCCGGACTTGACATCGTCCATGCTCGGGCCGAAGTAGACGGTCTGACTGGTGGCGTAATTGCCGGGCGTCCAGGTCAGGGTCGCTGTTTTGATCGGAACACCGGAGATGGCTGTGCGTGGTTTGGGGGCGGTCGCCGCGCCGGACTCGGACGTGAAACTCCACACATCGCCTGCGTATATGACTTCGCCGTCACTGCCGAGTTCATCGACCCGCCAGTAGTAGGTCTGCTCCAGGTCGATGGGAATCGGACCGAGGGTCAACTTGCCGGCTTCGACCGTGCCCTTAAATGCCTTGGAGGTGTTGGATGCGCCCTCGACCTCTGACTTATTCGCTCCAAAATACACATTCACGGATTTGACGGCCGGGTCGCCCTCGGACCACTTGAGCGTAATGCTGAAGCCTGTGGTGGCCGCTTTGTCCGCCGGATCGGGAGCGAAGGCGATATACTGGCCGTTGTCATTGCGAATCTCGCGCTGCGGGAGGGCCTCGTCGTATACGCACAGCTTCGCCACGGAGAACGGCTGGGCCGTGATAGGCGTGCCCCGCCTGGCCGGCCACGCGGCCCCGATTTGAAGCTTCGCGCTCTGTGCGGCCAAGCTGCCGGCGCTTGCCGTCTGCTGAAGCTCGCCGTCGAGATAAAGCTTGAGGACGCCCTGGGCGTCTTGAGTATATGCGATCTGGTGCCACTTCTTCGCGGCGGGCCAGGGATACTTGAAGCCTATCCGCGTGCTGCCGGCAAAGAATGCCCCATCCCGGCCGGCCTTACTGAAACTGAACCGGGCGATCTCGGGAGTCTGCCGGTCGCCGAGTGAGAGCACGGGACAAGCGGCGTCGTTGATTTCAGCCCTGTCGATCCAGTATTCGACCGTATACGGCCCCTTGGCCAGATCGGTGGAGAACGTGGACTGCAGCCAGGTCTTGGAGCTGAAAGTGACCGCCTGCTTGCCGTCGACTTCGGCCACTTTCGGAGCCGATGATTCCAGTCCGAAGCTGCCGCCGAGCTTACCTTTGTTGGGCCAGCTCTCGAGTTTGCCTTCGGGCAGGTCATTGGCGGTCAGCCAGACCACGGGACCGATCATCTTATAGTCCAGAATCGTGGCTGTGCCGGATATGACTTCCATCTGCTCGGTTGTGAGCGCATAATCGTAAGAGCTGACCTGGGCGAGCGAGCCTGAGAAGAACTTCTCGAAATCGGTCGCGCCCAGATAGATAGGCTCGCCCGCAAACAGGTTCAGGGTGCGCTTTGCGGTGGCATTGAGCTTGCCATCCACGTAGAGGTTCTCCACGCCGTCCGTGCCGCCCGCGTAAGTGAGCACTATGAAGTGCCACTTACCTTCGGCGGGGACGCCATCATAGCCCATGTCCGCGCCCCAGTGGACCACGGCCCCGGAGGCCTTTGAGTCACCGTAGTTGAGATGGGCGGAGCGGCTGCCATCGCCCCTGTGCGCCCAATATACGAGCGGCTCCTCGGCGCCGTTGACCTTGGGGTTGTAAACCTGCACTACAACACTCCAGGCGTGGGAACCGGTGATTTCGGGCGGGGTCACGAAGGAAGATTTCAGAAAGTCCTTTAGACCGTCGAATGTCACGGCCTTGCGGCCATCGACCGTCTCCACCTTCGCCCCGCCGCTCATGACGGCATCGAAGCCGCCCTTGAGGGTTCCGGCGTTGGCCCAGGAAGAAAGATCGCCTGACTTGAGTCCGGCGGCATCCAGGTCCACCAGCCGCGCGGCATTCACCCATGCGGGCAGCGCAAGCGCGAGCAGCGCCATACAAAGCATCTTACCAATCCATCGATTCATCACTTTCACCTCATGTACGTCCGGCAGAGCCGTGTCCATATATTAGGTCAACAGGTGTGCTTGAGTCAAACGTGGAGGGAATAATCATGGCTAACGCGTCTTGGCATCCGTATGTGTGGCGTAAGCGCCCATGCGACTGAAGTCACTGCTAGAAGTGCACAAAGTCTCCCTTCGGAGACTGGGGATGCAGTCCGCGGAGGCGGACTTTGTGCTGTTGTTGCCGCGGTTTCAACCGCCGGGGCACTGTCCTCCCGGGAAGACGCGTCAGCCCTCGGAGAATAATGCTCAATTGTGTGCGTTTAGTGCGCCCGGCCCCATTTTGCGAATTCTCATGGTATAATCCAGGTGTTGCTGCCGCTTGGCAGCCTGAAGGGGGAAGACAATGCGGTTTAGAGTGCTCGTTTGTGCCATCATAACTCTGCTTACTGTCAGCGCGGTCGCTTACGGGGTCGGAACTCCCGTCATAGACCTGACCGCTGAGGGGCTGACGCTCGGGAGTATCACGACTTGGAGCAATACGGGGTCCGCCAGTGGGAGCTTCGGCAACGACGGAACCAGCCCACAGGTGCAGGACATCGGCGGGCGGGACTTCTTGTTGACCTACGTGGGCGTGATGGCCGCGCAGCCCTTCGACCTGAACAGGATTCAGTTGCTGCCGGGGATATTCAATGACGCGAAAGACCGGGACCTGGTGTATCTGCTTTATCTGCAGCCCGATAGGTTCCTACACATGTTCAGGCAGACGGCGGGCCTGCCGGCGCCATTGGAAGCTTATGGTGGCTGGGAACTCGAGAGTTGCGAACTGCGCGGGCATGCCGGAGGGCATTATCTCTCGGCGCTCGCGTTGATGTATGCCGCCACGGGCAACGCGGAACTGAAAACCAGGGCAGACTACATGGTGGCCGAATTTGCGGAATGCCAGGCGGCTATGCCCAGCCAGGGCTACAACCCCGGCTACCTGTCGGCCTTCCCCGAGTCGTTCATCGATCGGGTCGAGGCCCAGCAGCAGGTGTGGGCGCCCTATTACACCATTCACAAGGTCATGGCCGGCCTGTTTGATGCCTATAAGTATTGCGGAAACCAGCAGGCGCTGACGGTGCTTTCCGGCATGGCCGCGTGGTGCAAGACCAGATGCGACAAGCTGAGCGATACCCAGATGCAGGGAATGCTCAACAACGAGTTCGGAGGAATGGGCGAGGTGCTTGCGAATCTCTACGGCGTCTCGGGCAGTCCCGACCACCTGGCCATCGCGCAGAGGTTCGATAAGGCAATCTTCACCAACCCGCTGGCGGTGGGAACTGATAACCTGCCCGGCATTCACTCAAACACCCACATTCCGCAGGTTATCGCCGCCGCCAGGCTCTTCGAGCTTACGTTGCAGGACCGCTACGATTCCATAACGGAGAACTTCTGGAACATCTGCACATCCGGCCACTGCTACCCCACGGGCGGGACCAGCAGCGGAGAGTATTGGCAGACCGCAAACACTCTTGCGTCGACGCTGTGGGATTCGGCCGAGGAGACGTGCTGCACGTATAACATGCTCAAGGTCGGCAACCACGTTTTGTCGTGGACAGCGGACGCGCATGTGGGCGACTACATCGAGCGGGCGCTGTTGAACCACATACTCACGGTGCAATATCCGGGCACGGCTCTGCCGCAATACGCCGGGATGAACAGCTATTACACATCATTCGTAGGCGGACATTGGAAGCACTTCCACACGCCGGATGGTAACATGTGGTGCTGCACGGGCACGGGCTTCGAGGACCACGCGCGCTACGGCGACAGCATCTACTTCCATAATGGCAGCACGCTGTATGTGAACCTGTTCATCGCGTCACAACTGAACTGGTCGGAGAAGGGCGTTACCATCAGGCAGGACACTCAGTTCCCCCAGGAGCAGGGGTCGACGCTGACCGTGCACACAACTCAGCCGCAAAGCCTGAGCATAAAGATAAGAATCCCTTACTGGGCCACAAGCGGCGTGAGCGTGCAGGTGAACGGACAGGACTGGCCGGTCAGTACCACCCCAAGCACCTTCGCGGAGATCAGCCGGACATGGAGCGAGGGCGATACCATACACATCACTCTCCCGATGAGCCTGCGGATGGACAGGTTCGTGGACAACAACTCCCTGGGGACCATATTCTACGGGCCGGTAGTGCTTGCCGGGGCGCTCGGAACGTCGAACTTCACGCCCAGCATGCAGTGGGGTGGGGGGTTCAGCGAGATTTCCGTCCCCAAGTTCTACCCGACCACCGCAAACATCAACGATTGGATCAAACCCGTCAGCGGCCAGCCGTTGACGTTCCGAACCGAGGGTGCGGGCGTGCCTATGGATTTCACGCTGATACCGTTCTACAAGCTCTTCGATCAGCGCTATAACCTGTATTGGCAACAGTCCTCGGACCCGCCGGATGCGTCGATCAGCTCACTCGCGCAGCTAGACGATGGCGCCACGGTGGGGTTCGTGACGAAAGCTGTCACCCTGGCGCCCAGAAACTCTTCCGGCCAAAGGTCGACGAACTACTTCTACATCGAAGACCCCAACCGGGCGGCGGCGATCAGGGTCGAGGGGTCTTCAGTCGGGTTCGATAACGTCAATGTCGGCGACTGCCCCCGCATTGTCGGGGGAACGCTCAGGACCAAGGGCACGACCGGAGAACGCTATATCGAGCTGACCAGTGGGCCTTCGACGACTGCCGCGGAATCCCCCGGACCGCTTGGGATGAACACGAGATCGGCCCAGACCGATGTCAACGCCCTGGCCAAGCTCGTGACCGTGGCCGGGAAAGTGGCTTTCATCTCGACGGACGGCCGCTGGCTCACCATGACCGATGGCTATATGAAAGCCGGCTCGGAGGTTGCAACCAAGGTCGTCGCGGACGGCGTGCCGATCTCGACCACCAAGATCAGCGCGGGCAATATGATCGCGGTCACGGGGGTCATAAGCAAAGAGGGCAGCCCGCCGGCATCGGCAACGCGTGTGATTCTGGCACGGAAGGTGACCAGGCTGGTACCCCCGGATACCTCGGTGGGGGCATACTACAAGTTCGATGAGACCGGCGGCACGATGGCGGTCGATTTCTGGGGTAACGGCAATGATGCGACTCTGGTCAACGGTCCCACATGGGTAACAACCGGCAAGTATGGCAATGCGGTCAGCCTGGACGGAAACGACGACTATGTCAGCCTGCCCGCCGGCATTATGAGCCCGATCAGCGACTGCACGATCGCCTGCTGGGTGAAGCTCAGTTCAAACGCCACGTGGAGCCGGATTTTCGACTTCGGCACCGGTACCGCGACTAACATGTTCCTGACTCCTCAGGGCGGCGCGGGCAAGATCCGCTACGCCATCAGGTATAGCGGCAGCGCTGAGCAGCAGATCGACGGCACGGCGGCGCTTCCCACGGGAAGCTGGCGGCACGTGGCGTTAACCTGGACGGCAAACACCGGCAGGCTGTATGTGAATGGCGTTCAGGTTGGTCAGAATACGAGCATGACCCTGAACCCGTCGACGCTTGGCTACACCAATCGGAACTACATCGGCAGGTCACAGTATGCCGATCCTTATCTGAGCGGGCTGGTCGACGATTTCCGAATCTATGGACGGGCGCTGAGCGCAAGCGAGATCACGCAGTTGTATAATGGGACACTAAACTAATGAGATTGGGCCGCTGAGTTAGCGAACAGTCGGCTGCATACTGTCATCCTGAGCTGTAACTCGAATCACTGCATTACTGTTGCATTCACCGGTAGCAGTAATTCGAGTTAGTCGAGGGATCTGCTTTTCGCAGACAACCCAATGCCGCAATCGGAAAAGCAGATTCCTCACATTCGTTCGGAATGACATACTTGGAGGCATCGTTTAGCTCCGGTCGGAATGACATGTGCTGAACGCTAAGTCAGTACCCGAAACTCAGCAGCAGGTTATCAACGTAAACAAGCAAGATCGACTGCCCACCGCGAGCCGGAAGAGCAGCTTCCCTATCCCACCGCTCTTATCGCCAGAATCGC
>Ga0315287_10006433_pt1 | contig 11689 bp, 9 predicted proteins | sample YL17G11_0_MG_FD_205037 | JGI IMG/M metagenome (GOLD analysis project Ga0315287, IMG submission 205037) | Sediment microbial communities from Yellowstone Lake, YNP, Wyoming, USA - YL17G11_0 | ecosystem: Environmental > Aquatic > Freshwater > Lake > Sediment | place: USA: Wyoming | collected...
GCCTCGCGGTCGGCGTGCTCTGTGCGCTGACCTGGCACCGGGTCACTTGAGCGCATCGGTGCGCAACGTCGTGGTCCTGGCCACGGCACAGGCGCTGTCTGCCTCCGGCATGATGACCATGACGCTGCTGGGCGGCATCATCGGCTCGGGCCTGGCACCGATGGCGGAACTCGCAACCCTGCCGGTGTCGCTGACCGTGCTCGGGCTCGCCCTCACCACGGTGCCCGCCTCGCTGCTCGTGCAGCGCGTCGGGCGCCGCAACGCATTCGTCGGCAGCGCGCTGCTGGCGGCAGTGGCAGCGCTCGGCGTCAGCTATGCGATCGTGCAGGGGAGCTTCATCCTGCTGTGCCTCGCGGCGCTGGTGCTCGGTTCCAACCTCGCGTTCCAGCAGCAGCATCGCTTTGCGGCTGCCGAGAGCGTGGCACCCCGGCACGTAAGCCGGGCTGTCTCCACGGTAATGATCGGCACGCTGGTGGCCGCGGCCTTCGGTCCCCGGGTCGCGCTGCACCTGAAAGGCTCGGTGGGCGGCCATGAATATGCCGGCTCGTTCATCGGCGTCGCCGTGCTCTGTCTCGCCACGGCCTTGGTGCTCACGCAATATCGTCCCGTGCCGGTGACGGAAGCCGCCGGTGGCGGCGTGGCCCGTCCGCTCGGCGAAATCGTGCGACAGCCGTTGTACATCGTGGCGGTGCTGGCGGCCGTGGTCGCGTATGCGGGCATGAGCTTCATCATGACCGCCACGCCGATCAGCATGCACGTTCACGACCGCCACAGCGACGTCGCCACGGCGTGGGTGATCCAGAGTCACCTGATCGGCATGTACGCGCCGGCCTTGTTCAGCGGGGCCCTGATCGGGCGGATCGGCAGCCGCGCCGGGATGTTCGCCGGGCTCGCGTTGATGTTCGCGTGCGTGGTGATCGACGCCTCCGGGCGCGACCTGATGCACTACTGGTGGGGACTCGTGCTGCTCGGCGCCGGCTGGAACCTGCTGTTCGTCTCCGGAACCGTGCTGCTCACGACGACCTACCGGCCGGAGGAGCGCTACCGTGCGCAGGCGGTGAACGAGTTCGCCGTGTTCGGGACGCAGGCCCTCGCGTCACTGCTGGCCGGGCCGGCCATCGCGGTGCTCGGCTGGCGGTCCCTCAATCTTGCCGTGGCGGCGCCGATGGCGCTGCTCGCGGTGCTGCTGGTCATCGGGCCGTCTCAGCGATCGAGGAACTCGCGCACGTAACCGGCGAGTTCGGCTGCATCGGCCTCGAGGGCGTTTGCACCGGACTTCGCCATGTCGACGCGGCGCGCGTCGTGCAGCAGGCCTTCCGACCGTGACGTGGCTTCCCACAACTCGTCGTGCGGACGCAGCACCATCACCGGCTGGCGCACCAGCGGCAACCGTTCGCCGGTCTGGTAGGCCGGGTCCGCGACGGGCACTCCGATCAGGATCACGCGACGCACCTGCTCCGGGCGGGCCAGTGCGAGTTCGACGGCCGCGAGCGACCCACCGTGGTAGCCGACGACGTCGACCTGTCGCAGCCGCAGGGAATCGAGCAGGTCGCCCACGGCCGCGGCCTGGTCGTGAACCCCCGCGGGCTCGTGCGGGGCTTCGGACTCGCCGCAGCCCGGCAGGTCCGGCGCGTAGACGCTGCGGTCGCTGCCGAGGTCGCTCAGCAGCGACCGGAAGATGCGGCCGGACTTCGCCGCCGGCGGCAGGCACACGAGCGGAGTCAACTCGTCGAATCCGCCGCTCGACGGAAAGGCGGTGTGCAGGTGCAACTGCCCGAACCGGCAGTCAACGTACATCTTGCGAAGGTGAATGGTCACGTGCGGCGAGTTCCTGGTCGAGAGTGCGGCGCTGCGGGCAACGGCGCAGGAAGTTTGGCGGGTCACGATTGTCGGGCCTCGGGCGTGTGCGATCTGGTGACCCGGGATTCTCCGCGTGCTTCCCCACCCCCACGTTGACCGAACTCTCACAAAATCGGCATTTGACCTGACTTAATGCAGCCCCGGCGCCGGACGCGGCAATCCATCCGCATCGGATGGAATGTGTGCCGCAGTTCTCAGGCCGTGTCGAGATACCAGTCGTAGTCGCGATCCGTGACCAGCGCGCCGAACTTTTCGCATTCCTGGCGCTTGATCGCGAGGAAAACCCTCAGGAATTCCGGTCCCAGCGCCTCGGCGACGAAGGCCGACTGCGCGGCCCGCTCGAGCGCAGCGTGCCACTGCGTCGGCAGCTCGCCGGTCGTTGCCTGCGCATACCCGTTACCCAGCACCGGCGGCCCGGGATCGATGCCTTGCTCGATGCCGTGCTGCATCGCGCCGAGCACGAGCGCGGCCACCAGGTACGGATTCGCATCGGCGCCCGCGACGCGATGCTCGACGTGCCGGCTCGGCGGCGGGCCGGCCGGCACGCGCAGGCTGACCGAGCGATTGTTGACCCCCCAGGTGGCGGCGACGGGTGCGTAGCTCAGCGCACGGAAGCGCCGGTAGGAGTTGGCATTCGGTGCGAACACCGCCATGCCATCGGCCAGCGTCGCCTTCAAGCCGCCGATCGCGTGCCGCAGCAGCGGCGTGCCGGCGGGATCCTCTGCGGCGAAGACATTGCGACCCTGTGCGTCGGCGAGGCTCGCGTGCAGGTGCATGCCGGAGCCGGCCCGCTCGGCGAACGGCTTCGCCATGAAGCAGGCGATGCAACCATGGCGTGCCGCGATACCGCGCACGGCTCGCTTGAAGAGGATCGACTCATCCACCGCACGCAGCGCGTCCGCCCGGTGCTCGAGCGTGATCTCGAACTGTCCCGGCGCGTACTCCGACATCAGTGTGCGCACCGGCAGGCCCTGGGCGCGAGCTGCCGCGTAGAGGTCGTCGAAGAGCGGCGACATGTCGTCGAGCCTGCCGAGGCCATAGGCATCGATGCGCTGGCTTGCAGTGCCTGTCATCAGCCCAGGAGCCGGCTGCAGGCGCCCATCGGCGCCACGCGTCAGCAGGTAGAACTCAAGTTCGACTGCGATCACCGGAGTGTAGCCGCGTGTGCTCAGGCGCTCGACGGCGCGGGCGAGCACGTGACGCGGATCCGCCAGCGCGGGCCGTCCATCGAGTTCGTACAGGCTGCCCAGCACCTGCGCCGTCGGCCGTGTGAGCCAGGGTGCGCGACGCAGCGACCCTGCGACGGGACGGCAGGACTGGTCGGCGTCGCCGACTTCCCAGACGAGGCCGGTGCCCTCGACGTCCTCGCCGGTGATGTCCAGGCCGAGGATCGAACCGGCCACGTTGCGCCCGGTCGTGAACAGCGACTCGAGTTCCTCGCGCGCGATGTTCTTCCCGCGCCCGACGCCGCTCGCGTCCGTGAGCACCAGCTGCACGGCTTCGATATCGGGCTGGGCGGCCAGGAAGGCACGCGCCTCGTCGACGCCGCCTGGCGCGGCCGTTTTGCGCGGTTGATCGGTCATCGCTCGCCTGCTTCCCCGGACGCGGGGCAGCAGAATAGTGACGGAACGCCGCCGGAAGTGGCAAGCTCGACGCTGTTTGACCCGCGCCCATTCCGGAGGCCGACATGTTGCTCTACGGCGGACTCGCCTCACCTTACGTCGCCCGCGTCGTCCTGTTCGCCCGGCTGAAAGGCATCGACCTCAAGCCGGTGATGCCGGAGGCTGGCATCAAGTCGCCGCAGTTCCTCGCGCTGAACCCGATCGGCAGGATGCCGGTGCTCGAAGTGGATGGCGCCATGATTCCGGAATCCGAGGTGATCTGCGAGTACCTCGAGGACCTGCACCCCGGCACTCGCGGGCTCGAGGGAGTGCCGCTCGAGCGCGCGCGCGCGCGCACCGTCTCCCGGATCTTCGACATCTACGTTTCGCCGCACGCCTCGGTCCTGTTTCGCAACATGAATCCCGCGACACGCGATGCAACCGCGGTCACGGCTGCGACGCAGGCGCTCGAGACCAGCTTCGGCTACCTCGAGCACTTCATCAGCGGGCCTTGCGCCGCAGGCAGCGGCCTGTCGCTCGCCGACTGCACGCTGCTGCCTTCTTTCGCGATTTTCAGGAAGACCATCTTCCCGACGTACGGCGTAACGGACCCCACGCGCGGCAGTGGCAGGTTGGCCCGTTGGTGGTCGACAGTGTCGGCCGACCCGGTGGGCGGGCCGTTCCTGGCCGAGTACGACGCCGCCGTCGACGCGTTCCTCAAGATGCTGCGCGGCGCCAGGTAAGCGCGGAGCGACGGGGAACAGGCGCTCGTATTCACGTCATGTCCGCTGCCTATTCGCTGGCCAGGGACGTCGCGCTGCGCAGCCACAACACCTTCGGCGTGGCGGCGACCGCCAGCTGGTTCGCAACACTGCGCGATGTCTCCGCCCTGCACGAGCTGCTCGCGCTGCCGCAGGTCCGCGAAGGCTCGCTGCTCGTGCTGGGCGAAGGCAGCAACGTCCTGTTCGCGGCTGACGTTGCCGGCACCGTGCTGCGGCCGGCTTTCGAGCGCGTTCACGTCGTCGAGGACGCGGGCGACGCAGCGCTAGTGCGGGTCGAGGCGGCAATGCGCTGGGATGCGCTGGTGGACTGGACCCTGCAGCGCGGGTTGTGCGGGCTCGAGAACCTGGCGCTGATCCCGGGCTGCGCCGGCGCGGCGCCGATCCAGAACATCGGTGCCTATGGCACCGAAGCCGCCGAGTTCATCCGCACCGTCGAGGCGTTCGACCGGCACAGCGGTCGCATGGAGCGTCTCGACGCAGCGCAGTGCCGCTTCGGCTATCGTGACAGCATCTTCAAGCACGACATCGAGCGCTGGATCGTCTGTGCCGTCGAGCTGCGCCTGCCGAGGCAACGCGCCCCCGCACTCGACTATGCGGGCGTGCGCGATGAACTGGCGGCCATGGGCATCACGGCTGCGACGGCCACAGACGTCGCGCAGGCCGTGCGCCGGCTGCGACGGCGCAAATTGCCCGACCCGGCCGCGCTCGGCAATGCCGGCAGCTTTTTCAAGAACCCGATCGTGCCGATCGCGCTCGCGGATCGATTGCGAGAACAGCACCCGGACCTGCCGGTGCATCGCGTCGACCTCATCACCCGCAAGCTCCCGGCCGCCTGGCTGATCGAGGCCTGCGGTTGGCGCGGCACGCGCGAGGGTGACGCAGGGGTCTCGGCACAGCACGCACTCGTGCTCGTCAACCATGGCCACGCGACCGGGGCGCAGATCCTGTCACTCGCGCGGCGCATCGCCGCATCCATCCAGCAGCGCTTCGGCGTGACGCTCGAACCCGAGCCACGCATCGTGGGCGCAACGTTTTGACCGAACCAAGAGAGGGGACTCCCATGCCACGCGCCTATCGACCTGCTCCTGGCCAACTCGCCGCCGACGCATTCGACCGGCGTACTTTCATGTCGCGTGTTGCGGCCGCGGCCGGCGTGGCCGGACTCGGCCTCGGCACTCCCCGGCCGGCAGCCGCCGCGACCGGCAAGGGCGCCGACGTCCCGTCGATGAACACCGATGGCACGTATCCCGTCGTGCCGCTCACGCGCGACAGCGTGTCGCTAGCCGTGATGCAGACTCGAGTCCGACCGGTGGACGCCGCCAGGCCCGAGACCGGGCGGCGCGAGAACCTCGAGCACATGCTCGAACTGATCGACAACACCCAGACCTACGGACCGGTGAAGGACATCCTGTTCTTCCATGAATTCCCGATCACCGGCTTCCGCTTCCAGTGGAACCGGGCGGACGTGCTGCGAGTGGCGATCGAGGTGCCGGGACCCGAGACCGAGGTGCTCGCAAAGAAGGCGAAGCAGTATGGCTGCTACATCGTCTTCGGCTCGTACGTGCGCGACGACAAGGACTGGCCGAATCACTCGCTGTCGATCACGACGATCCTGGGACCGGACGGGACCATCGTCGACAGGCACTGGAAGGCGCGCAACATCATGGGTGTGTTCACTGCGGGCCGCGAACCGATCGAGCTCATGACCTCGACGATCTACAACTGCTTCGACCGCTTCGTCGAGATGTACGGCATGGACGCCGTCATTCCGGTGACCCGCACGCCGCTCGGCAACATCTGCACGTCGTCGGTGCAGCGCGAGCCCGAGCTGTTCCGCGCGATGACGCTCAAGGGCGGCGAGATCTTCCTGCGCACGGCCACGGGCGGCTTCACGCCGGCCGACATCCAGGCCTGTGCGATGTACAACGGGGTCTACGCCGCGATCTGCAACAATTCGATCTCGCCCGGCAACAAGGGCATCTGGGAGGATGCCGGCGGTGGCAACAGCGCCGTCTACGATCCTCGCGGCGAGGTCATGGCCAAGGCGGCGTCCGGCGCGGAACAGGAGGTCGATGCGGTCATTCCGATCGCCTCTTACCGCGCGCGTCATCGGCTGCCCGAGATCTCCTGGCCGATGTATGCGCCGGTCTATGCGCACTACGTGAACAACTACCCGCCGTCGAAATACACGCAGTCCCTGCCGCCGAACCTGCAGGAGGCGGCGAAGTACCTGCGCGACCCCAGGAACCGCAACTGGAAATAGGGTTCACCAGGGCAGTTCGCGACCGTCCCACTGCAGGAAGCGGCCGGCACTCCCCGGAGTGAGCGAAGCGATGACCTTGCGCACGCCGGTGACGCTGGTCGGGACGTCGAGTTCGCCACGCGGACCACCGATTTCCGTGCGTACCCAGCCCGGATGCAGGGGCAGGGCGATGATGCCGCGTCGCTGGAGGTCGATCGCCATGCTCTTCATGATGGAGTTTGCCGCCGCCTTGCTGCTGCGGTAGGCATACAGGCCGCCGATCGTGTTCTGCCCCATCGAGCCCAGCATGCTCGTCAACGTCACGATCTTCTTCTGGGAACTGCGGGCCACGTGATCGACGAATGCCTCGGCCAGCTTCATCGGCCCGAAGACGTTCACCCGCAGCGTGTATTCCCAGTCGGCATAGTCGGTCGCCCCGAAGCGCTGGACGCCCAAGCCCTTGTCGGCGAACGCCTCCCGGCCCATGACGCCGGCGGAGTTGAGCAGCACATCGATCGGCACGCCTTCGAGCTGCCGCGCCAGCGATTCGATCTGCGCGTGGTCAGTGACGTCGAGGGCATGCACGGTCGCTCTGTGCTGCGAACGGGCAGCCACTTCCTGCAGTTCGCCGGCCGCCTCCGGCGCCCGGGCACAGGCGAGCACCCGCCAGCCGTCGTTCGCGTACTGGCGCACGAATTCGAGCCCCAGCCCGCGGCTCGTCCCTGTAATCAGGATCGTCGGCATGGTCGCTCAACGGTTCCCGGAGAATTACCAGCTGCCGGTGTTCGCCATGCTGGCCCACGGCTCGGCCTTCGGCAGCGCCGCGCCTTTCTGCAGCAGCTCAACGGAGATGCCGTCCGGCGACCGCACGAAGGCCATGCGCCCGTCGCGTGGCGGCCGGTTGATGGTCACGCCGTGATCGGCCAGGCGGCGGCAGGCGGCATAGATATCGTCGACTTCGTAGGCGAGGTGGCCGAATGCACGGCCGCTGCCGTACGCCTCCGGATCCCAGTTGCAGGTGAGCTCGACCTGCGCTTCCTCGTCGCCCGGTGCCGCCAGGAAGACCAGCGTGAACCGGCCTGCCGGGTACTCGCGCCGGCCGACTTCCCGCAGCCCGAGGGCATCGCAGTAGAAACGCAACGAACCGACGAGGTCGGTGACGCGAACCATCGTGTGGAGGTATTTCATCGGAGTGCCGTGCCCTGCTGGTTTCCACGCATGTTACCTGCGTGAAGCGACGCTTAGCTGGCTGCGGCGAGCCGCTCCACCGGCCCGGCGGGCCGACTCCGGGCGAAATCGAATGCGGTCTGCAGGTTGATCCAGAATTCCGGCGTGGCGTTGAGAGCCTGCGAGAGCAGCCATGCCGTCGCCGGCGTCATGCCGCGATTGCCGCGGACGAGCTCGTTGATGCGCTGGACCGGCACATCCAGATGAGCCGCGAAGGCAACCTGGGAGACGCCGAGCGGGGCGAGGAACTCCTGGCTCAGAATCACGCCGGGATGCGTGGGTACGCGGTGTTCAGGAATCACGGTCAGCCTCCTTACTTGTGGCAGTCCATCAGTCGGACCTCGTGGGCGTTGTTGCCGGGCGGACGCCTGGACGCGAAGGTTGTGAATCTGTCCCGGCGTTCGTCATCCGCCGGATTTGAGCTTTTCTTCGGCGTAGAGGGAGAGTTCGATCATCCGCTCGAGCAGCTGCTCGGGTGGTACGCCCGTAAAGTTCCTGAGCACCAGCTCCTTGACGTAGAGGCGAACGAGATATCGAAGCTGCAGCGCGCGGTTCCTCGTCGCAAACACGAAGTCGCGGTGGCCACTATTGACGACGATTAGATTGCGCTCGACGTCGAGTTTCGACCGCCACAGTTCACCCGCCGCGCGTTCGAACGTGTAGCCGGGAAGGCCGCGGGTATTGACGACGGCGGGGGTCATCGCGACCTCGAGGCTGTCGGTGATCGTCAGCAGTGCTTCGGCCGTGCACACGACCTCGCGTTGCGTAACCGTGATCCGCAGCCGCGCGAGACCGGGGGTGGCGGAAGCGAGATACTCAACTTCCTGGTTCGTTGCATTGGCGAGCGATCCACCACCCTCGACGATCTCCCAGGCAAAGAGCAGGTCTTCTACTACGCGGCGCCGGGATCGGTCGCGCGGCAAGCCACGGAACCGACGCAGTCCCGTGACCGGCACGGTGCTCGCCGCCGGTGATACGACGACACTGAACAGCGGCCCGGCGCAGTCGAAGAACTGCCGTTGCATACCGGGCTTGAACGGCGGCTCGGCGACGCCGAACTCGGTGGCATCGAGCCCTGTCTCTGTCGCCGCTGCAGTGTCCCCACCGCCTGGCCGTGCCGGTCCGCCCTCGGCGCGTGACCGGGCCTGGACGTCGAACCAATCGTATTCCTCGGGCGGAAGCGCCAGCATCGCCTCCCGAAACGCCCGCTGGATGGTTCGCAGGGACTGCTGACTGGCCTGTTCTTCCTCCGCCCGGCGTTGCTCGTCGATCAGGCCATTGAGATGCGCTTCCAGCGGCGGAAGCGCATCGACCCAGGCGGCGTAGCGCTCGTCATGAATGATCCCGCTGCGCGTGCCGGGGGTCAGGTTCAGGAACGGGACGTCGATGAGCCCCTGGAGGTACCGGGAGGACCACGGGGAATGCTCGAGCCCGGGGAGTGTTGCGAGATCCTCGATGACCCGGGTCCCGACGCGGGTCAATGCGACCCGGCAACTGTCGGCCGGCTCGGCGAGGTACAACTCGGCATACGCGTCCCCAAACAGGGTTCGGACGCTCGGCAGCTGGTGCAACAGGCGCCCCTCGTATGCCCGCGGCTCGACCTCGTATTGCTTGCGCGCAAGCTTGTCGATGACCGTGACCCTGACCTTGGCGTTGCGGATCCGATCCCGGAGCTCGGACGCCAGGTACCACTGGATCTTTTCGCCGCTTAAGCTTCGGATCCCCTCGAGGAGCGGGCTGATCCTGAGCTCCGTGCCCCGCTCGGCGAACAGCACGCGACGGGGGCTCACCGTATACCGGGAGTCGCCCTTGCTCATGGTCATCTGGTAGGCGCGCTGGTCGGACCCCGTCGAGGTCATCGTCAAGGTATCGCCGACTGTCCAGAAGCTGAGGAGCCCGATCCCGAACTCGCCCTGCAGGCCCGTCCCGAATCCCTCGGTCTTGAGGTGCCGCTTGATCGAGTCGCAGATGTGGGTCGCGACGTACTTGAAGTTCGGGAGCCCGTCCTCGTCGCGGGGGACGCCCTCACCATCGTCCTTGATCGAGAGAAAATGCGCGCCGTGCTCCCGGCCCCGGGTAATCGTGACGGAGGTGGCGTGTGCGTCGATGCTGTTCTCGACGAACTCGGCAATCGCTTTCAGGGGGTTGCTCTGCGAGAGGGCGATGATCCGGATCGCGTTCCAGTCATCGCCGATCTTGAGCTTGCCGCTATCGGCCGTCTTCGGTTTCGACGCCGCCTTTGACGGCGTTTTGCGCCTCCGACGGCCTCTGTCACGATCCGCGTCACGATCGTCCGGCGAAGTTGAATCTTCAACTGACACGTGGATGCTCTTTCCGCCCGGCGGCAGGCGCCTGGCGTTCATTGCCGTCGCTTCCTTTGCGGCCATCGTCGACGCGATCTGAGGCTGCCTGATATACAGCGGGTGGCAACCCACGCTCCGAAAGAACGCACCGCCAGTGAATCCTGATTCCCTGACTGTGGTAAACACGTGATCCCATGTTTGAGCCGGGGACCGACGTCAGAACATCCCGCTCGCGCCCGGTTCCTGCGCTTCGCCGGCGCTGCGGGACGCGATGAAGTCTCCGGTGATCATCGCATCGTAGGCCTGGCCGGGACCGACCATCGGGTACACGCCTGCGTCCGGATCGATGATGACCTCGAGGAACGCGGGCCCCTCGAACTTGACGAATTCCGCGATCACGCGCGGCACGTCGGCCTTGCGCTCGAGCCGCACCGCATAGCGGTAGCCGTCGGCCTGCGCCGCCTTGACGAAGTCCTTCTTGTGCAGCGACTTGTCGCTCGCCGACAGCCGGCCCTTGAAGAAGAGCTTCTGCCACTGCTTGACCATGCCGTCGCCGAAATTATTCATCACGACGACCTTGACCGGCAGGTCGTACGTGGTGACGGTCTCGAGCTCGCCCAGGTTCATGCGCATGCTCGCGTCGCCGTCGATGTCGATCACGAGCCGGTCGCGGCACGCGAACTGCGCGCCGATCGCCGCCGGCAGGCCGAACCCCATCGTGCCCATGCTGCCGGAGGTGATCCACAGCCGCGGTTCGCGAAAATCGAAGTACTGCGCAGCCCACATCTGGTGCTGGCCGACACCGGTTGCGATGACGGCCTCGCCGCGGGTCAGGCGGTTGATTTCCTCGATGACGTAATAGGGCTGGATCAGCTCGCTGTCGCGGTCGAAGTTCATCGCGTACTTCTGGCGCAGTCCCGCGAGATGCCGGTGCCATGCGGACCAGTCGCGGCTGAAACCGGCGCGGCTGGCGTGGGCGCGCAATGCGTCAAGCGACTGCGGCAACAGGCCGACGTGGCTCCATTGCACGCGCTTGACCTTGTCGATCTCCGAGCCGTCGACGTCGATATGCGCGACGCGCCGGGCGTTCGGCGCGAAGCGCGCCGGCACTCCGGCGACCCGGTCGTCGAAGCGCGCGCCGAGCGCGATCAGGAAATCGCAGTCATCCACCGCGTAGTTGGCGAAGGCCGCGCCATGCATGCCGAGCATCCGCATCGCGAGCGGGTCGGTGGTGTCGAAGGAGCCGATCCCCATCAGCGTCGTGACGACCGGGATGCCGAGGTCTGCGACGAACTGCCGCAGGTTCGCCGACGCCCCGCCGTTGATCACGCCGCCGCCGGCATAGATCAGCGGCCGCTTCGATTCGGCGAGCATCGCGAAGAACCGGCAGCACTCCTCGTCGTCGAGGACGTTCTGCAGCACGGCCTCCATGCGCTGCCGATAGCCGCGCACCGGCAGGTGGCCCTTGCCCTGGAACACGCCCTGCCAGTTCTGCACGTCCTTCGGCACGTCGATCACGACCGGACCCGGCCGGCCCGTGCGCGCGATCTCGAACGCCGTGCGGATCGTCGCCTCGAGCCGCTCCGGGTCGGTGACCAGGAAGCAATGCTTGGCGACGGCACCCATGATGTTGCTGACCGGCGCCTCCTGGAAGGCGTCTGACCCGATCGCCGC
>Ga0315287_10006436_pt1 | contig 11687 bp, 6 predicted proteins | sample YL17G11_0_MG_FD_205037 | JGI IMG/M metagenome (GOLD analysis project Ga0315287, IMG submission 205037) | Sediment microbial communities from Yellowstone Lake, YNP, Wyoming, USA - YL17G11_0 | ecosystem: Environmental > Aquatic > Freshwater > Lake > Sediment | place: USA: Wyoming | collected...
TGCCGCACGCATGCTTGTTTGTGGGAGGCTGCGCCGCGCGCCGGGTAAAGGGGGCGAGGGACAGAGAGGTGTTTTTCATCAGTGTCAGAGAGAGAGAGAGAGAGAGAGAGAGAGAGAGAGAGAGAGGAAAGTTGAACTCTTCCTCATTGTCGACTTTTTTTCGGAAAGAATTAGAGAATTGGCTTCGCTCTCTCTTCTCTTGCTCTCCTTCTTCTCCTCGCGCGCACGCACGAGCAGAGCAGAAGCAGCGAGAAACACGCTCCCAGGCAGCGCGCGTCTGCACGAGAAGCACACACGCACACAAGAAGCCATGCCCCGTCGAGCTCGCAGCAGCGGCGCCGCCGCCGCGGCGCTCGCAATGGTCGCCGCGGCGTTCCTCTCCCTTTCCCTGTCCTCCTCCCCGGTCTCCTCCTCTTTCTTCGTCGGCGCCACCTACACGGCCAAGGAGCTGCGGGGGGAGGGGTCCATCGAGGTCCAGGCCGTCAAGGACATCCTCAACTACAACCTGGGCCCCACCAGGGCCGAGCAGAAGAACGCGAGCGTCCAGACGAGCGACTTCCTGCCCGACCTGCCCGCGTACGGCCTCCCGGGCCCCTGCGGCACGGCGCCCACCGTCGTCAACACCAAGATCACGGTCAAGGTCCCCGACGTCGACGAGTTCAAGAGGCTGCTGGGGGGCAAGAACGCCACGCTCAAGGTGACGATGACGATTCCTCAGAAGGCCGCCAATGGCCGCGCTGCTCCGTGGCCCGTCATCTTCATTTACGCCGGGTTCTCGGTGGGTACTTTTGCGTTGTTGTTTTTTTTTTGTGGGGGGGGGCACTTTGTCTCATCGGGGGGGCTTGGAATCGTTTCGGCGCAGCCTCCGGAGTGGAGAGAGAGCGAAATGGGCTCGCGGAAGAGGGAGAAAACGGGGAGCCAAGCTTAGCTTTCGCTTTCCGTTTTTTTCAGTTTCATTGGACGCGGAGGACCCGACTCCATCGCGCGTTGGCGTCGACCTCGGCCTCGACAACCCCCTTCCCATCTCTCACCCCCGTGCCAAAAAAAAAAAAAAAAAAACTCCAGCTCCCCTCCTGGGGCTACACCCGCTACGCCAACCACCTCGCCTCGTGGGGCTACGCCACGGTCCAGTACGACCCGGACCCCTACTGGCTGACGATCACGCCCCGGGGCGTCGAGACGGAGCTGTTCGTCAACCCCGTCATCGAGTGGGCGCTCGGCGCGGGGGCCTCGGCCGCCGGCACGCAGCTCGACGCGAGGCGGATGGGCGCGACGGGGCACTCGCTCGGGGGCAAGGTCTCGGTCCTGGCCCTGGGGTACTCCAAGAGCGGGTCCCCGCACGCGGGGCCGACAAACATCTCGGCCGCGTTCCTGCTTGACGCGGTCGACATCCGCATCGTCTCGCACGAGGCCCCCTACTTCTACTCCAACATGGGCGAGGTCTTCGCCAACATCACCGTGCCGATCGGGGCCATGGGCATGCCCCTGCGCGACAAGTGCACCATCGCAGGCCACAGTTGGGACGTCGTGTACCCCTCGGCGCGCGCGGGGTCGTGGATGTTCCTCGTCTACAAGTCGAGCCACGTCGTCTGGATGGCGGCCGCCGACGACGCCAGGGACAAGATCGTCTTCGACTACGCGACGTTTATGTGCGGCGGGGTCGGCCTCAACAGCAAGGAGGCCACCATCAAGTACACGCTCGCGGCGATGACCGCGTGGTTTGACGGTGGCAACATCGGCGACCCCGGCAAGGCGGCCGGCGGTGTCGGCGACCCGAACACTCCGGCGCTGCAGCAGCAGTTTCTGAGCTGGGCGGAGAGCCCCGTGCAGGAGAAGTGGGTGTGGTTTGGGGTCAAGAACTCGTCCAAGTTCGACGCTTGATTGGGTTGGTTGGAGTGGAAGAGGAGGAAGAAAATAAGGGGGGGGGAATAGAGCAAGAGGAGGTTTCCCGGATTTTTCGTCGTTGTTGTTTTTTCAATTTCATTGTTTTGATTTTTCTCTACTCAACAGAAACAAAAAATGGCTCGTCCCTAACTTACTTGCTTACTTACTTACCTACAGAGAGAGAGAAGTGCGGTTTTTTTTGTTGTAAAAAGCCCCCCCTTGAGAGTCTGCGGAACTTGTCTTTATTTTCTTTCTTCGAGGTGATCAAAGGAGGTCGAGGTTCGGGTTTTTTTTTTCCGTTTCATTTTCCTTCCCAGTCGCCGCTCAGAGGCCAAATTCGAGCTCTCGCATGTTGGACGTCTGCGCGGGGCTCGTCGCGGCGCTAGCAGTCTCCCTCTACTCGCACAAGACTCTAGAGAAAGCGCTGGAGAGCCTCGTGCCTCTGATCGTCGGAATTGCGGTCGCGGCGCTGGCCAGACTCGCGTTGTCATCGACGAAAAAAGAAGCGACGGCGGCCCCCTCGAGCTCGTCCTCCTCTTCCGCCGTCGCCGTCGCGGCCGCAGAGGCCAGGCACGCCGTCGTCCTCGCGCGCATGAAGCGGGACCAGGAGGCGCTCATGGCAGCCGTCGCGAGGCTCGAGGCCCTGACTTCCGGGGCCGAGGGTGGAGGGGATAACGCAGAGGGCCGGCGGCGGAGGTGAAAAGGGAGAGAGAAGAGAAAGATACCACCCGTGGCAACTGTAAACTGTTTGACATCCGATTTTCATTTTCGCCTCCCCCCCCTCTCTCGTTCTCTCGATTTTTTTCCTCTACCCGAGCCCGGCCTTCGCCTTGCGCGCCTCCAGCAGCAACAGCCTGTAGAGAGCCACCACGAACGGTCGCGCCTCGTCGTCCAAGACCTGCGCGAGCTCCGCCTCCAGCGAGGCGGGGCTGCCCCTCCTGTCGAGCGCGTGGGACGTCACAAAATCGACGAGCGAGGGCTCGGGCGAGCCGAGCAGCCTCGAGATCTTTTCCGAGCACCAGCGCCGCACGCGGGCCTCGACGCGCTCGCGCTGCTCCCTCTGACGCAGCAGGAGGAGCTGCTGCTGCTGCTGCTGCTCCGCCGTCGCCGTCGCCGCGGAGGCCCCGCTGCCGCTCGCTGGCGCCGTAGCAGCCGCAGCAGCAGCAGCTGTCGCGGCGGGGGTCCTCGGCAGCGGGCGCCCTTTGAGTAGCGACTCCCAGTCGAGCCTGCTCGACTCCGCGTAGACCGCCGCGGGCTCCGTCGGGATCATCGTGATGATCGCGAGGATGGCTCCTTTCACGTTGGGGAGCTGCTGCTGCTGCTGGGTCGGAGGGGGGGGCGTGGCCGCGGCTGCTGCTGCTGCTGCTGCCGCTCCCCCTCGTGCGTTTTTCGCAGCATCCGTCGCTTCCGCCACCGTCGGCGTCGGAGTCTGGCTCTCGGAGCCCGCCGCCCTCTTGCTCCTCTTGCTCCCGCTCCCGCTCCCTCCGGCCGCGAGCTCCTCCGCGGTGTAGCTCAGCTTCTTCAGAGGCTTCCTGCTGCCGCCCCCTCCGCCTCCTCCTGTCCCCGCGTCGTCGTCTACAAAGGCCGCGACGGAGGAGACGGCGGCCGCCCGCGATCTCTGGGCGGCGGCCGCCGCCGCGACCGCCGCGGCAAGGCCCGCCGCCGTCGCCGCCGCTCCTCCTATCATCTCGGGGGCCGGAGAGGGGGAGGCGGTCGCCGAGGCGACAGAGTTCAGCCTGGAGGAGCGCGCGAACGCTCCTCCTGCTCCTGCTCCCGCTCCTCCTCCGCCTCCGGCGGCCGCTCTTGTCGACGCCCTCTCGAGCGCCGCGGCCTCGGCGGCGTCCGCGGCCTCGCGCTCGGCCGCGGCCCTCTCGGCCGCTGCGGCGCGCTCGAGCTCCCTGTCGGCAGCGTCCGAGGCCTCCTCGCGCTCGCGGCGCCGGGAGCCGAAGAGGAACGCCCTGCCGCGCCTCGTCTCGCGGAACGCGCGGCGGGCCCAGGGGGGGAGGCTGGTCCCGGCCTCGTCGTCGTCGTCGACGTCGCCGTCGCCGCGGCCGCTGCTCCTTTTCTCTTCGCCGCCGCCGTCGCCGTCCTCCTCGGTCAGGAGGCGCTCCCGCGCCTTCCTCCGCCTCTCCGCGGCGCTCTTTTCGTCCTCGACCAGCGCCGCGTGCCTGGCCTCCGACCGCTCCCACTCGCGCGCGGCGCGATGGTACCTCCTGCCCTCGTCCCTCTGCGCCGCCTCGGCCTCGGCGCGCTCCTCCTCCTCGAGCTCGGCCTCGACGCAGTCGGCGGCGTCGACGGGGGGGAGCCGGGGAGCAGAGGGCGAGGAGGGGGCGGAGGGCCCTTCCGCCCCCAGGGAGGAGAGGAACGCGTCGGCCGCCTCGGACGCGGCTGCTGCAGCGGGAGGAGGAACGGGAGGAGCGAGAGCTGCTGCTGCTGCTGCTCCTGCTGTTCCTGCTGCCGCTCCTGCTGCTGCTGCCGTTCCTGCTTCCGCCTTTGGCTCCACGACAGGGGCCGGGGCCGGCCTCGCGACCAGCAGGGCGTCGATCGCGACCCTCGCCCTCGCGACGGCCCGCGCGTCCGCCCTCGCCGACGCCGACGCCGCCGACGACGAGGAAGCGCCCGGGGCGGTTCCGTCCCCTTCCTCCTCCTCCTCCTCCCCGGGCGCCGCTTCTTCCTTGGCAGCGGCCTCCAGCCTCGCGTCCTCGGCCGCCCTCCAGGCCAGGAACGCCGTCGTCGCGGCGGGGGCCTTGACGACGAGCGGCCTGCCGTCGACGTTTGCTCCATCAAGCGCCGCCAGCGCGGCCCTTGCGGCCCTCGGGCCCGGCGCCGTCGCGAAGCCGAAGCCCTTCTGGGCCTTGGTGGCGGGGTCCACGGCGCGCTTCCAGGCGAAGGTGGCGACGACGGGAGGGGCTGCCGCTGGTGCGGGCCCATCTTCCGCGCCCGCGGCGGCGCAGCACGCCTTGAGCGCCGCGACGACAAAGGCGTCCTCGACGGTCGCCGCGATGCCCCCGACGGAGATCGTCAGCGAGGGGGGAGGAGCGCCGCCGGCAGCCGACGCATGCATCCGAGAGGAGGAGGCAGGAGGCGGCGGCCTCATCATCATCGTCATCATCATCGGCGGCATCATGGGGGCCGGCAGGGGAGGGCGCGGCGCAAACTGCTGCTGCTGCTGCTGCTGCTGGAACGGAGGTTGCTGCTGCCACGGCTGCTGACGAGGAAACTGCTGCTGCTGCTGCTGCTGGTGATAAAACTGCTGCTGCTGCTGCGGGTTGCTTTGAGGAGGATAAAACTGCCCTCCTCCCCCCAGTGGAGGTGGTGGCGGCCCTCCGTATCCTCCCGGGCCTCCGTAAAAGGGCGCCGGGACGAAGTTTGGAGGCGGCGGTGCGCCTGAGGAAGTGAAAAGAAAAAAGAGGTGGAGGTCTCCGAAGGTCAGGAAAACCGAAAAGAAAAGAAAAGAGGACGTCAAGCCAAACCATTCGTCTCTCTCTTTTCAATTTCAAGACTCACCCATGCCGTTTGACGGTACAAAGCCACCACCCGGGGGACCTCCCTGATGATGTTGAGCCCCAGGAGGAGGCGCGGGAGCGCCGCTGCTCCCGGGAGGCGGGGGCGGCGCCGACATGGAGGTCTCCCCTTTTTCGATTTTCCTCGTCGATCCTTTTCTCTCTTCTCTTTTCTCTCTCTTGTTCGCAGGAGCTTTCCGCTCCTCTTCGCGCTGGCTAGCTGCGCGCGTCGAGAGAAGGAGAGAGAGATCGAGCCCTTCTTCAGCCTCGGCGGGAAACTGGCCGAGAGGAAAGAGGGAGATCTCGAGTCGCCGGCGCCTCTTGGCGGTCGATCGATGCTCTCTCCACAACTCGAGCGAACAGTGATGAAGGCCGCGAGACCGGCGACCCCTTGTTTCACTCTCTCTTTTCTTCCGGCGGCGAGCGTCGGGGTCGGCGACGGCTCTTGAAGCATTCGACTGGAGCGCGGCGCCGGGCTCAAAGACTTGCTGTTTATCTCCAGTCCCTCTCTCCCATTCCGTCGCGATGCCAGTGCCTGTGCGCATCGCCGCGGCTGCCGGAACCAGCGTCGCTGCCGCTGCCGTCCGCCCCCAGCGGACGAATGCATCGGCGACGCCGCCGCCGCCGCTGACATCGTCGGCGATTCGGCGTCGTCCTCTCCCTCCGCGGCATCGCCCCGCGCTCCGGACAGCGACGCTTCGGGTCCCCACTCGCCCTCTCCTTCGGCCTCGCGCGTCCGAAGGAGGTTCCGACACCGTCGATCGAGGTAAGAAGATGAGCAGAGGGAAGCGGAGTGGGGCAATTGGAGGGCGACTGAAAAGCATTGACGGCGGCGGCTCGGTGTTTCCTTCCTCCCTTTCCTTTTTCTACTCTTTTCAACGAAAAACTCTCTCACCTCCCGACCTCTCCCCCCCCCCCCCTCCCCCCTCTCGCGCTCGCCAATCACGCGCCCGCCCGCCCGCACACACACACACACACGCACACGCACACACGCCCACGCACACGCCAGACGAAGAAACGAGCCCGTCCTCCTCCTCCTCCCCCCCCTCGGCCCCGCCCCTCGCCCCGGGCTCCTCCTCCTCCTCCTCCGAGGAGTCCGACCCGGCCCGCGCGCCCTTCCACCGCCGCCTCGCCCGCGCCGCGCGCCGCCGCGACCCGGCCGCCGCCGGGCGGGCCCTCCGTGACATGGCGTCGGCCGGCCTGCCCCCAGGGCCCCGCGCCGTCCACGCCTGCGTCGTCGCGGCCGCGGCGGCGGGGGACGCCGACGGCGCGCTCGACGCGATGCGGCGGGCGCACGCCGCGGGCCTGCGGCCGCTCCCGGAGTCGTACGTCGCGCTGATCCGCGCGTTCGCCGGCGTGGGCGACGCCGCCGCGGCGAGGGCGGTGCTGGCGTCGATGGCGCGCGCGGTGCCCGACGCGCGGGAGGGGTGGCTGGCGCTCTGCGCGGCCCTGTTCCGCGCGGGGCTGGGCGACGACGCCGAGGCCGCGCTGCTGCGGGGCCGGCGCGCCGACGGCTGGCAGCCCGACGCGGACCTCTTCCTCGAGTGGATAACCTGGCTCTGCGCCGAGCGCGGCGGGCGCGGGGCGCGCATCGCGCAGTTCATCTTCGACAAGGACATGCGGTCGGCGGGGGTCGAGCCCGACATCCGCCACGCCAACGTGCTCCTGGCCGCCGACTCGTTCCTGCTCTCGGGCCACGTCGGCGAGAAGACGCTGCTCGCGATCGCCGACGGCGCGTTTGGCCCGCTGTGCCGCCCCAACGCCGACTCGCACGCGATCGTGATGGAGGCGCACCTCGAGGCGATCGAGTCCGCGGCCCGGAAAGCGGCGCACAGGCTGAGCGGGCCCAACAAGGAGCTGACGCGGAGGCTGGAGGAGCGGAGCGAGGCTTACCTGAAGCGGCTCGAGGAGTTTACGGACGCGACGAAGAACAAGAAAAAGGACGGCGGCAGCGCGCTGCGACGGGGCTCCGCGGGCGGCGGCGGCGGCGACGGCAGCGACGGCGAGCCCGACCCGGAGCAGCCCAAGCCCGACCTCGTCGACGAGATCTTCGACTCGGACCCCTCGAACTTCAGCCAGCGCGGGCTCGACGAGGGCGGCGACGGCGTGGGCGCGGGCCACGAGTCGCTGCAGGAGGCGTTCGGGCTGATGCTGCGCGCGGGCATCCGGCCCAACCGGCGCGTGCTCGCCGCGATGACGCGCGCCAGGCTCTGGGGCGGCGCCGACGCCGACGACTGGATGGACTGCTTCCGCAGGATGGCGCGGCTCGGCCGGCCGGGCTCGCGCACGGACGCGCTCCCCGACGGCGCGATGGCGGCGCTGGTGGAGCGCCTGAGCGACGCGGCGCGGCCGTGGGACCTGCTCGACGTCGTCGCGGCCGCAGCGGGCGACGGGCGCAGGCTGCCCGCCGCGGCGTTCGGGCCGAGGGGCGTCGACGCCGAGAGGATCTACCTCGACGAGGAGATGGCCGCCGCCGAGGTCGAGGCCTACAATGCTGCTGCTGATGCTGCTGCCGAGGAAGAGGAAGAGGAAGGCGACTGGGAGGAGGACGAGGGCGAGTTCGACGACGACGACGAGGAAGAAGAAGAAGAAGAAGAAGCCGGCGTCGAGGGCCCTTTCGGCGACGGCGAAGGACAAAGGCGGCGGCGGCGGCGGAAGAAGCAGCAGCAGCAGCTCCCGGTCCCGGGCCCTGCCATCTCCGCCGACTCCTTCCTGTCCCCGATCGCGGCCTGGATCCCCAAGTACCTCGCGGCGGCCAGCGCGGCCCGCGTGCCCGGCTTCAAGGCCGCCGTGGACTTCAAGGCCGCCGGCGCCGCGGCCGGGGGCGGCGGGGGCTGGGACTCGGCGTCGCCGGAGGACGAGGAGGCCCTCCTCCTCGCCGGCCCCGCCGCGGCCTCCTCCCCCTCCTCTTCGAGCCCCTCCGCCTCTTCCGCCCCGTCTCCGGAGGGTGTCCTCATCGAGACGCTCCTCGACGCGCGGGGCCGGCCCCAGCGCCGCGTCCAGCTCTCGGCGGGCCACGCCGGCGGCGGCGGCGGCGGCGGCGGCTTCGAGGACAGCAGGCACTGGGTCGACGCCGGCGGCGCCGTCGTCGTCGCCGTCCCCGGCGACAGGGACAGGGCCGCTCCCGATGACGCCGCCGCCCCCGACGCGCCCCCTGCTCCTGCTGCCTCGTCCCCGGCCTCCGCCTCCTTCTCCGACGACGTCGGCCCGGGCGCGGCCGCGACGATGGTCCCCCTCTCGAAGATGTCGCGCGACCAGCTCGTCGCCGAGCTCGCGGCCCGCGGCCTGCCGTTCGCCGGCATGCGCCGCGGCGAGCAGTACGAGGCCGTCAAGGCCGCGCGGGCCACGGCCAAGGCCGGGCGCTTCGGCGGCGCCTCGGGCCTCGACGCCGTCCTAGAGAAGCGCGAGCGCGCCGCGATGGCCGCCGCCGCGCGCGACATGGCCAAGATCAGGGACTCCGCGTCCGAGAGCGCCGAGGCCGCCGTCGCGCTCGTGGCCTGGAGGAAGGCCGTCTGGGAGGACGGCGCGCTGGTCGAGCACCGCGAGTTCCTGGCGCCGCCCGAGGGCGCGCCCGGCGCGGGCGAGGAGCACTGGCGCGAGGTCATCCGGCAGCCGGGCGCCGCGCTCAAGGACAAGAAGAAGAAGAAGAAGCCCGGCGAGGACGAGGACGGCGGCGGCGACGACGACGAGGAGCTGGACGCCGAGGCGATCCAGGCCAAGATCGACGAACTGACGCGCGACCTCCCCGTGCTCTACCGCGTGCGCGACACGAACGAGCCCGTGCGCATCCTCGAGATGACGTCCAAGGAGGTCAACGAGCAGGCGGTCGCGCGGCTGGCCCTCTCCGGCGGGCAGCGCCCCTACGAGGACCCGTCGCTCCCGTACTCGTTCCAGCAGTTTTGGCCCGAGGGCGAGGAGCCGTTCGCGCCGGCGCCGCCGTTCTGGCCCGCAGGCGCGCCCGCGGCCGCGCAGCTCGCGCTGGGGCTGCTCGAGGCCGCCGAGGCCTGCGGCGCGCCGGCGACGGCGGCGGACCTGGCGGCGCTGGCCTCGGCCGCGGCGGCCGCGGACGGCGGCGGCGGCCGGGAGCTCGCGCTCGCCGTGGCGCGGCGGCTCGGGGACGGGCGGCGGCTGCGGGCGATGCTGTCGCCGCCGGTCGTCGAGGCCGTCGCCGCGGACCTGAGGCGGGCGACGAGGGGGGGGCTGGGAGGAGGAGGGGCGGGAGGCGGAGGGGGAGACGACGGCGCGTCTTCCGCGCGCGCCGCCGTCGAGGCCGCCCTCGTCGCTGCGGGCCTCGGGCCCGCCTCCTCTCCCCCCGCCCCCGCCGCCCTCGCCCTCGCCACGGCAGCAGCAGCGGCAGCGGCAGCAGCCCTCGACGGCCAGAGGACGGCCGCGGAGAGGCTTGCGCAGGAGGAGGAGGACGAGGAGGCCGAGGACGAGGCACGCCGCTCGAGGGAGGAGGCCGAGGCAGAGGCCGTCGCCGCCGCCGTCGCGCGCGCCGCGGCGGAGCGGGCGGCGTCGCCGGCGCCGAGGCTCGAGGGGGGCGAGGTGGTGCGGAGCGGCAGCCCCGAGACTGCTGCTGCTGCTGGTTCTTCTTCGGAAGAAGAGGAAGAAGAGGAAGAAGAGGCCCCCGCCGACGACGAAGAGTTTGTCGAGGACGAATGAAAGAGAGAGAGGGGAGGAGAGAGAGAGAGGAGAGAGACAGGGTGTAAAGGTTGTTCGTTATTCACGCACGCACGCGCCGAAAGAGGAGAAGAAGAGGGGGAGAAAGAGAGGAGACGGAAAGGGAGAGAAGTCTTCTCTTCAAGAGGTTTTGAGTTTTGGGGGGGGGGTCGAGTTGTTTGGGAAAACACTCCTTTCCTTTTCTTCTTGTTCGCTCTTCTCCTTTGTTCGCCGCTTTCATCTCCGCCACTGTACGCTCTCTCTCGCACGCTCGACAGCTCTCTCGCTCGCTCGACAATTATCTCGCGACTCACGCGTCGTCGTCGTTCAGTTTGATCCCAAAGAAGAAGGAACAAGCGAGCTCTGCATCGCCGCTGTTCGAAAAATCAATCGACGAATCATGACAACGGCCGAGACGTTTGCTTGGGAAGTGGGCTGCAAGGTCAAGCTCGAGCTCCACGGAGAAAAGGTGAGGAGGGAGGCATCGCGTCCAGCAGGCAGGATCGAAGAGTTTGAAGAGAAGAACAGCAGCCTCGGCGGCGGGCGACTGGACTTGCTCGAGCAAAAGACGGCGATTCGTCGTCTTCATTTTCTTTCCCGTCGTCGTCCTCCTCCTCCTCCTCCTCTGCTCACACCTCTGTTCTACCTCTTTCAACCCAAAATAAATAAATAAAACAGGACCCGCTCGAGGCCACCATCTGGGCCCACGACAGAGCCAGCGGCGGGCTCGTGCTCGCCTCGGCCGGCTCCACGCCCCTGGTCCACAACGTCAGGATCACCTCGTCCTCCGCGGTCTCGAAGATCCTCTCGGCCGAGGCGGCCCCGGAGAGGGAGGCGTCGGAGAGCGGCGGCGCCGCCGCCGCCGCCCCGGCAACCCCCTCCGCCGCCGCCGCCGCCTCCGCCTCCGCCTCCGACTTCGACCCGCTGGCAAAGCTCCCGGCCCTCGACGACGCCAAGTGCCGCGAGCGCCTCGACCGCGCCGTCCACACCGCGGCGACGCGCGCGGCCAAGATCGGGGTGGGAGTCTCGCGGAGGGCGCAGGCGGCGTTTGACGCGCTCGACAAGACGCTGCCGTGCGCCTGGGGGAGCGCGGGTGGCGCCGCCGCCGCCTCCGGTGACTCGAAGGACATCTTCGTGCTGGGCGAGGTGGTCGTCGCCGGGCCCGGGTACAGCTCCGAAACGGCCTCCGTGGTCGAGGGGGCCGTCTCGGTGAAGGCGTCGAGCCGGACGCTGGAGCGGGTGAAGATGGTTCTGGACGCCGCCAAGGACGAGCTGCCTCCACCGTGAGGAGGAAGTTTTTTGTTTTGAAAAAAAGGCTAAAATAGAAGAGAGGGTTTGTAAGAAGAACAAGCCTCGGCCCCTTTCGTTTCGTCAACTTTCGATATAAATGTGTTTTTGTTAACACGGAAATGGTTTCTCGGAAAGCAATAAAGAGGATAGAAAGCAAACTGGTGGTGTTCTTTTTTTAAGAAAAATCTGAGGGGGAAAAAAACTCTAAACGCTGTGGGTTTATAAAAAAAAAAACAGAAAGGAAAAGGAGATAACTACTTAGAGGTTCCCTCCATAAGCGCCAGCAGCTGCGACGCCCCGACCTGGGACCGTCTCTGCAGCTGCTGTTGAGTCGAGGAGTCTCCATTCAGC
>Ga0315287_10006437_pt1 | contig 11687 bp, 5 predicted proteins | sample YL17G11_0_MG_FD_205037 | JGI IMG/M metagenome (GOLD analysis project Ga0315287, IMG submission 205037) | Sediment microbial communities from Yellowstone Lake, YNP, Wyoming, USA - YL17G11_0 | ecosystem: Environmental > Aquatic > Freshwater > Lake > Sediment | place: USA: Wyoming | collected...
CACTGCTTACTTCCAACAATGGCCCGATCAGCACCGCGCAGTTGTTGAATGCACCACCGGCTGGTATTGGTTTTGTGATCTCCTGCGCTCACTCGGTGTCGATGTGGTCCTAGCCCACGCAAAGTACTTGAAAGCCATCTCCTATGCCAAAGTCAAAACCGATGCCGTGGACGCTCTCACGTTGGCGCAGCTCCTGCGCATGGGCTACATCCCAGAGGCTCATCAACTTCCACCTGAGTACCGTGCGATGCGAGATCTCCTACGGCAACGAATGGTGATGGATCATAATCGAACGACCATCATTCGGCGCGTCACGAGCATCCTTGCTCAGTTCAACATTACAACGCTACCGCTGTCACCGCACCAGTCAGGCTTCTCCGATTTCGTTAGCCAGTGCCAAATCCCGGAAGAATATCGGATACCCCTGCTGATGTACCATCAGCAATGCCTTCAAGCTGCCGAGCACCGCAAGCAACTCGAAAAATACTTCAAGGCACATCTCCGACCGTTGCCATCCGTACAACGATTGCTCTCCATCCCAGGCATCGGTGACATCACGGGATCTATCATCGCAATGGAAACCGGCGACATCCATCGCTTCGCTGATGCGAAGCACTACTGTTCCTACTGTCGATTGGTCCCGGGTGCCAAAGACTCCGGTGGCAAACACTCGCACCGTTCAGGTTCCAAAGATGGCAACCGGTATCTCAAGTTTGCCTTCACCGAGTCAGCCGTCAAAGCGATGCAGTTCTACCCAGAGATCAAACACTTTGCCGGCAGACTGGAACATCGATCCACCAAAGCCATTGCTCGTACTGTTGTTGCCAAAGAGCTGGCGAAGATCAGCTACTATGTCTTAAGTCGACAACAAGAGTTCAAAACATTCAAGGGCATCGAGATCAACAAGCTTCGCAACTGGCCTCGTGCTCGCAAGCCCGTGCGCCTAACTGGTGGCCTGTAGGTCCACCGTCCGTTTGATTGGGATGCGAGCGCGCTGCCGATGAAACATCTGGGACGTGCTGGAGATCTGTGCTGAAGCCAAAGCCCGGTAAAGTGTTTGGGACCCGCCAGACCGCTCAGCGGGCTGGCCAGTTCGAAGTCTCTCGTGCCCCGCATGAAGCGATGTCTCCTCGGCGGCTGGTGTAGTCGTTGACCGATGTCTTCTCAGCCAGAGGCTGATGCGCCTCTGGCGCAAAAGAACCGGAACACAATCGTTGCTATCGCAACGACACGGGTGAAAAGTATTCTCTTGACTCCGACCTTTTATAAAGTGATAGGCGCAGGCACGCCCATCAGCTGTCTGAGTTAGGCCGCACCCCAATTGAGCTTGTAGTTTTCACCCATATCGAAGACAAAAGTTTTGTCGTGAATGATCTTGCCAGCTCTCAAGGTGATGGCGTTGACACCGCTGTTCTCACCAACACGTCCTGACCGGTTTGTGAGATAGAGATTCCAATGGACTGTAACAACATTGGTACCGCCCATGGCGAAAATGTTCTCGACACAGATTTGTTGAATATCGAACCTGATCTTCGGGTATTGAGCAAAGAACTTGCGAAACCATTCCTCGATGGAAGCTTTGCCAGTATTAGTACCGCTTGCCCATATTTCGCCTGGGTAGATGAACACAGCATCGTCGCGAAACATGGACATGATGCCAGGTAGATCATGGTTATTCATAGCTTGAAAGGCTTTGGCAGTTTGTTTCTTCGCCACGATTGCGCCGATCATATGAGCCTCCGTTGAGAGAGGGTGAATGGTAATAGTCGATGCGCATCCAGCAGGTGATGAAACGAGGGAGTGCGGCCGACATCGATAGACAGTTGATTCACGACAACCTCAATAATGCTTGCGGCGTGCTTGCGCCTAATTAGCGTAACAACGAACTTAGTTTATCCTGCCCATACAAGAGCATGGACGCAGTACTGCGTCTTTCTCTCTTGTAATCGATACAGGTGATGAAAAGCAGGCATAACATCTCCACGTGAGCGTGGAAGGATGCAAACGGTGCAAGTGGGCAATGCAAGGTACCTAGAGCGCCAAAGAAACGCAAGTTCCCTTAGAGGGTCAACGCTATCCCGTTAGCAATCTGCCTAACCCATCGAGTCTGCCACAAGGATGCGTCTAATTCGTACGGCGTTGACCAAAGAGGGGCAGATCTCAAGCCGAGGGTGCTTCGGATAAGGAAACCTTTTAGAGCACTATCGTTCTTTGTCGTTTGTTTGTATTTCGAGCAAGGATGCTCTCAGAGACGCGACTTGTTTTTGATCTGTCCGAGCATTACCTTCCCAATTGGGAATAGCGAGAGATGCGGGAGTTTTTTTGTTGCACGAAACGCTGGAAACACAAGAAAGGCCATTAAAATAAGACATGTTTTAATGCGGGCGTAATTCAGTGGTAGAATGCCAGCTTCCCAAGCTGGACGTCGCCGGTTCGAGCCCGGTCGCCCGCTCGAAAATAGACTTCTGAAATCGATATTCGCTGTTCGACATTCATTATTCTTTCTTTACGCTGAACATCGCCTGCCTTACAAAGTAATCCGCGCTTCCGTGGTCGGCTTCCCAAGTCCCGATTCAATCAAATTGCATCAGGATCGCCCGTTCGCAAAACGACGCTGGTTGGCGCTGTTGGCCAACCCGTTTGCCGTTCTAAGCCCTCCCCATGACCGGTTCGTCCCAAACCTTGCTCATTGGTCACAAAAATTGCTAGATTCAGAGACACCTGTTTTCAACTAAGATCCCGGAGGACTTATGCAGCGGCGTTTCACATTGATGGCTCTTTCTCTTCTACTCGCCTCTATTCTGTATGCTCAGGAGGCGCGTCTCCTTCGTTTCCCCGCAATTCACGGAAACCAAATTGTCTTTACGTACGCTGGTGACCTCTACACGGTGCCGGCAACCGGTGGTGTGGCTCGAAAGCTCACTACCGACGTCGGCTTTGAGATGTTCGCACGTTTTTCGCCCGACGGAAAACAAATCGCCTTCACGGGCCAGTACGATGGCAACACTGAGGTGTACCTTATGCCCTCAGAGGGCGGGGTTCCGAAACGTCTCACCTTCACTGCAACACTAGACCGCGATGATGTTTCCGATCGCATGGGACCGAACAATATTGTGATGGCATGGAAAGATCCCAAACACATTGTCTTTCGTTCGCGTCGCATCGAGTGGAATGACTTCCGTGGCCAGTTGTACCTCGCGTCTGTTGACGGCGGAATTCCTGAACAACTCCCCCTGCCACGAGGCGGCTTCTGCTCCTTCTCACCGGACGGAAAGAAGTTCGCGTATAATCGCGTTTTTCGAGAGTTCCGCACATGGAAACGGTACCGTGGTGGACAGGCCGACGAGGTCTGGATTTACGACTTCGATACAAAGCGCACAATCAACATCACGAATAATCCCGCCCAGGACGTTTTCCCGATGTGGCACGGCTCCGCGATCTACTTTATCTCTGATCGCGATGAGAACAAGAAGATGAATCTCTACTCCTACGATTTCACATCGAAGGAGATCAAACGGCTCACGGGTTTCGCAGAATATGACATCAAATTCCCTTCTTTCGGTGACAATGCCCTTGTCTTTGAGAATGGGGGACATATCTACAAATATGAGTTTGCTTCAGGAAAGACAGAGAAAGTTCTGGTTGTCCTCAACGAGGATCTTGATGGCGGCCGTGGCGGATTTGTCGATGTCAGCAGGGGCATTTCAAATTATGAGGTCTCCCCCGATGGGAATCGGGCACTCCTGGGTGCACGCGGCGACATTTTCACAGTGCCGGCCAAATATGGCAACGTGCGCAATTTGACCAAAACTCCGGGCGTGCACGAGCGCAATTCGAAGTGGTCTCCGGACGGAAAACTGATTGCATACATCTCCGATACCTCGGGCGAGGATGAAGTCTACATCATGCCACAAGATGGGAGTGGCAATCCAACACAGCTTACCACCAACGCAGATGTCTATAAGTACGACATTGCGTGGTCACCCGACAACAAGAAAATTATGTGGGCGGACAGGAAACAACGCCTCCAGTTTGTCGATGTTGAATCCAAGAAAGTGACGCTTGTCATTCAATCCGACGCGTGGGAAATCACCAACTACGCGTGGTCGCCTGACAGTAAGTGGGTTGCCTTTGCCAAACCCGATGCACAGACAATGACGAAGGTTTGTTTGTACTCTCTCTCGAGCAAGCAGATGACAGAAGTGACGGACGGTTGGTTTTCGTCCTACGCGCCGTCCTTCAGCTCAGACGGCAAGCATCTCTTCTTTGTCTCCAACCGCTCCTTTAATCCATCATACAGCCAGACGGAATGGAATCACGCGTACTTTGATATGGCAAAGATCTACTTCGTCACACTCTCAAAGGAAACGAAATCTCCCTTTGAACCGAAAAGTGACGAGGTGAAGATCAAAGACGACAAGACCCCCAGCAAGAAGCCGGAAGGCGAGAAGGAGGTGGGAAAGAAAGACGAGAAACCCGAGAAGAAAGACGTTGTTGTAAGGGTCGATCTTGATGGAATCCCAAGCCGGATTGCGGTGCTCCCAATCTCGGCATCGAGTTACCGGAACGTGCAGACCGTCGGCGACAAGGTTTACTACATCCGCAACGGAACGAAAGACGAGAAAGCGAAGCTTTTCCTTTACGATCTGGAGAAGCAAAAGGAAACAGAGCTCGGCGAGGTGAATGGTTTTGAAATCTCTGCAGACGGTAAGAAAATGCTTGTTTCACAGGAGGGTTCGTATGCAATCATCGATCTGCCGAGTGCGAAGATAGAGGCCAAAGACAAACTGAACTTGTCTGACATGAAGGTGAAGCTCGATCGGCACGCCGAATGGAGGCAGATTTATGACGAATGCTGGCGACAGATGCGCGACTTTTTCTACGCCCCGAACCTGCACGGCGTTGATTGGCCCGCGATGAAGAAACGGTACGAAGTGCTCCTCCCCTACGTCAACCACCGAGCCGACCTAACCTACATCATCGGTGAGCTCATTGGTGAGCTGACCGCGGGTCACACGTATGTCGGCGGCGGTGATATGCCAAAACCGGAACGAATACCAATGGGATTGCTTGGTGCAACGGTCGAGCGGGACACAAAATCAGGATACTACCGCATCACCAGCATCCTCAAGGGTCAGAACTGGGACCAGCGGCTCCGATCACCGCTGACAGAAATTGGTGTGAATGCAAAGGAAGGCGACTACATCATCGCCATCGACGGCAAACCGACGAACCAGATGGTGGACGTGTACGAGGCACTCGTTAACACTGTCGGCAAACAGGTAAGGCTCAAGCTCAATTCCGAGCCCAGGGATGCTGGGGCCCGCGAAACGGTTGTTATTCCGACTGGTGGCGAACAACCCCTGTACTATTTTAATTGGGTGCAGTCGAACATCGAAAAAGTCTCAAAGGCAACAAAGGGAACGGTGGGCTATGTTCATGTCCCCGATATGGGTGTTCCTGGGCTGAACGAGTTTGTGAAATATTACTATCCTCAGTTGCAGAAGGAGGCGCTGATTATTGACTGCCGCAGCAATGGTGGTGGCAATGTTTCTCCCCAAGTCATTGAGCGCCTGCGCCGTGAAATTGCGATGATCGACATCGCACGCAACGGTGCGCCGACAATCGATCCGGGCGGGACAATCCTCGGCCCGAAGGTGCTTCTGATCGATGAATTCTCTGCCTCCGATGGTGACATTGTTGGCTATCGCTTCCGACAGCATAAGCTTGGCACGATTATCGGCAAACGGTCATGGGGCGGCGTTGTGGGAATTCGCGGTACACTTCCTCTGCTAGACGGTGGATTTCTCAATAGACCGGAGTTTTCGCGCTATGACATAGAAGGGAAAGAGTGGATTATGGAAGGCGTTGGTGTGGAGCCCGATATTGCCGTGGACAACGATCCCGCGAAGGAATTTGCCGGAGAGGACGAACAGTTGGATCGAGCGATCAAGGTGATTCTTGAGCAGATGAAAACAAAGCCCGGAAAGCTCGCTCCACCACCACCATACCCTGATAAACACAAGTGAGGGTTTGGCACTCGAACACTGAATGCTGAATACTGAATACTGAATGACAGTGAGGGTTGAGTCACGCGAGCCGCTTTCGTGGAGCGACGGAGCGGGGAATGCTATCTCTTCCGGATTGTCCTGCGTGTAGGGGTGGCCGTGAGCGGTTCCTCCGGCCACGGGTGTTTCGGATACCGTGCGCGCAACTGCTTTCTGATTTCAGGATAAGTGTTCTGCCAAAAACTGCGGAGGTCCTGTGTTACAGCGAGTGGACGTCCAGCCGGAGAGAGCAAGCGTATAGTGACAGGGATCGTACCGCCTGCAATGCGGGGTGTTTCGGTGAGACCGAACAGTTCCTGCAACTTGACAGAAAGTGCGGGGTAATCAGCAGTGGTGTATTCAAGTGCAATGCGTGAACCGCTTGGCACCTGCAGGTGGGAAGGTGCAAGGCGGTCAATCTCACGCAGGTCGTGATGCGCCAGCCTGGAACGGAGAATCTCTGTCAGCTTGAGCCGCTGCAAATGCTGCAGGGTCCACATGCCTTCGAGAAAAGGACCCAACCACTCTGCGACTGACGCTTCGAGCACTTTATCAGAAAGATCGGGCAGTTCCGGCATGAGCCCTCGGGCCCACTGCACTCGTGCACGAAAGTGCTCCGCATCCTTGTCCCACGGTAGACAATGCAGCCCGGTTCGTCGGACTCCCTCAGCCAGCGCCCTCACAACTTCCTCTCCTTCCAGTTCAAGTGGTTCGTCATGAAGAATAACCTCTCCGAGTTTCCGAAGGCGACGTGCCTTCACTCGCTTTTCCGTCGCACTCCATTCTATTTCCTTCTCGACAGCAATCTCGCTGGCAAACGCTGATTCCAATTCACTCTCACTGACGGAAGCAGCAAGATAGATTCGTGCAGTTTCTGATCCCGCATCAAGATCGGCGATCGCCAGGTATTCGCTGCGCGCAAGGAGGCTTCCTGCCGGAAGCGCCGCAACCCCTCCACCTGAAAGTTGATACAATCCAGTTCGCTCTGGTTGCTTCCGCGCAATTCGCTCCGGATACGCCAGCGCGAGCAGAAGGCCGCCTGCATCGCTTCGTTTATCCACACTGCTTTGGCCAATTGTTTCCATGAGTCGCTGAGTCTGAGAGGCAACTCGTTCACTCACCCCGGTTCTCCGGCTACTTTGTTGGTGGACCGCATCGATGCTCGTGGCCAAATCCACATCCTTGTCAGCACCAGTAGACAAGAGGTCGCGTTCTTCGAGTATTGCAGCCAACTCACACGCAGCAGCGCCAAGGCCAAGTTGTTTTCCTTTCATGATCATGTGTGCGAGGCGCGGATGAATGGGCAAGGCCGCCATCGCGCGGCCATGTGGTGTTAATTGGCCATTGTCATTCATTGCTTCAAGTTTTTTGAGAACCGCCTGTGCCTGTGCGAGATTCGCCGCAGGCGGCGGGTCAAGGAACAACAGCCCTTCGCCGGTTGGTGCGCCCCATGACGCAAGATCCAGGGCAACATGGGCAAGGTCGGCAACTCTGATTTCAGGCGTCGGATAGTCTGTCAACTGTGCATGCTCGGATTCCGTCCAAAGCCTATAACACACCCCGGCGCTCTGCCGTCCAGCCCTGCCACGACGTTGATCGGCAACAGCGCGGGAGACAGGAATCGTCACAAGTCCGGACATTCCACGCCGTGGATCAAACCGCGCCGAACGCACTAACCCTGAGTCCACTACAATTCTCACTCCGTCGATCGTTAGACTTGTCTCGGCAATACTCGTCGAGAGGATGATCTTTCGTTTGCCTTGATTGTCGGGAGCAAGTGCCGAGTCCTGAACGGATCTTGGCAGTTCGCCATGAAGCACGTGAACGACCACATCGTCTGATGGTCCTTTTCGAAGTTCCTCTTCCGTGCGACGAATTTCCCGCATGCCCGGAAGAAATACAAGAATGTCTCCTTCGTCTGCAACCATCGCACGCGAAACAACATCTGCAACCCGAACTTCGAGCGGTTTGTCTGCAGTAAAGCGTGAATACTTTGTCTCAACAGGAAAGGCTATTCCCTGACTTTCAACCACGGGTGCGTCTCCAAGCAATCGCGCAACGGCCACCCCGTCAAGGGTTGCAGACATCACCAGGAGGCGAAGATCGTCCCTGAGATGCTTCTGCACATCGAGAGCGAAGGCAAGACCAATATCCGCGTGGATGCTCCGCTCGTGAAACTCATCGAAGATCACCAATCCGACACCCGGCAGTTCGGGGTTGGAGTGAAGCATCCTTGTTAGGATTCCCTCCGTCACCACTTCAATATGTGTGGAGCCGCTGACAACCGCGTCGCCGCGAACACGATAGCCGATGGTTTGTCCCTCTCGTTCACCCAGTTGTCTTGCCATATAACCGGCTGCACGACGTGCGGCAAGCCGCCGGGGTTCAAGCATGAGAATCTTCTTTCCTTCCAACCACGCATTTTTGAGCAGGGCAATGGGGACGCGCGTCGTCTTGCCTGCTCCGGGTGGTGCACTCAGCACCGCACAACGCGACATGGAAAGTGCGTTGATCAGATCCGGCACAACACCTTCAACGGGGAGGCGTGGATTGGTTGGATTCATCGTCTTCAGAGAATATGCAAAAACTCCAGCAGCTTTCATAGAAGAGCGGTTATGGACCCACCGGATTCACGCCATCCGATAAATCGGACGGCTTTCATTCTACAAAAACCCTTTGGGTTTCGTTCTTTCGATGTTGTCGACGACGGGCTCTTCCTATAAACACGAGGGCCGAACCATTGCGGGCCGGCCCTTCTTTCGTCCAACGAAGATGCAGCTACTAGACCCCCGGAGAAGAATCGGTATGCTTGGACGTCTCTTCTTTTGTGAATTCGGAGGGAGAAAGGTCAAATCGTTTCCGGAACGCTTTCGCAAAATGAGATGGACTTCTAAAGCCAACGGAATGAGCAACCGTGGAAATGTTTGGCGCGTTTTGCCTCAGCAGCTCACGCGCTTTCCTGAACCGCAGCGCACATATGAAATTACGCGTCGAACACCCTGCGATTGCCTGCAGTTTTCTGTTCAGGTGCATGCGGCTGAGGCCTGCTTCCTTCGTCGCAACGCGCGTATCAAAATCGGGATCGCCGAGATGGCGCAAGACGATCCCGATCATCTTCTGCAGAAATTTATCTTCCTGGCGCGTCAACCTCTGCTGGCTTCGTTGCCAGCCCTTCGATCGGAACGGTTGAAAAGACGGACTGGCCAGGAAATCCATGATATCAAATGGAGGCTCCAGCCTTGCGATCGGGGCCTCCGGATGAAGAAAGAAGCGTATGAACCCACGCACGGAATGACCTGCGGATGACATTCATTACCTCAAGAATACGGTCGGCTTCTGCCGATGGTCCGTGGAGGTTATCGCCAACCCTGCCTGAGACAGAATCACAGAAGAGCCGTGCCGTGTTACAAGCAAGTTTGATGCTATTTCGCCAATACCACCTTTTGTGTCTGCGTGAAGGTCCCGGCCTTCAACCGACACGCGTAAACGCCGCTCGGCAAGCCTGAGGCATCCCATCTCACCGTACGGGAACCTGCTTGACACTCCCCGTTCACAAGCGTCGCAACTTCCTTCCCTAAAACGTCAAACACCTTCATGCTGACAAATCCCGAACTCGGAACCCGAAACTCGAAACTGGTTGCGGGATTGAACGGATTAGGATAGTTCTGTTCCAACTTGAACTCGCATGGAACATTATTCTGGACTGCCGTCACAGCGGCAAAATCGGAGAGGGGGCGTTTCCACACGCCGGTTTCCGTTGCCGCAAAGATGTGTGTGGCGGTAATGACAAAGGGGCCGGCAGTCTTGTCGGTCAAACCGGTGTTTGCCAGATCCCAGGATGCACCGTTGTTGGTTGAAAGAAAAACACCCTTCTTGGTGCCTGCAAAGAGGATTGCCCCGCACCCAGTCAAACCGTAGAAGTTCCAGTCCGTGAGTCCTGAGGTGACCTGGCTCCAGCTTCCGCCTCTGTCGGTGGAGCGAAAGACTCCCCCATTAGAGGCTGCCGCAAAAAGACCATTACCGCACATGGCAAATCCACCGATCGAATAGCTCACCCAGGTGTTGCCGACCTGAGTCCAGTTCGAGCCACTATTCGTTGACAAGAACACGGTGCCGGATGCTCCTCCCGCAAACAGGTCCGTGCCGCTGACGAAGAGGCCGGCAGCGAAGTCATTGGTGAGTCCTGTGTTGACGCTTGTCCAATTTGAGCCATTGTTTGTCGAACGATACACACCCAAGGAACGGCCGGTCGAGTAATTCGTCGCGGAGGCGAAAATGCTCGTGCCAAGAGTAACTATGGATCGAATATCCGCAGGCGTCGGAATCCCGCTGTTAATCTCCGTCCAGGTTGTCCCGTTATTCGTCGAACGCCACACCCCCGCACCATAATGTCCCGCAAAGATGTTGGTGCCACTGGTGGCAATGCAGAAAACTGCCGCTGGGAGTGAAGTCCCGATATTGCGCGCCACCCACATGGCACCTTGATCGGTGGAAACATGTACCGTGCTGATTGTCCCTGCGAAAAGATTGGTTCCGTCGTATGCGAGGCTCATGACGCCATTGGGCGCGGTATTCAGCACCCGAACCCACTGAGCGACAGACACGCTTGCAGTCGCAAAGATGCAAATATCCAGCACAAGAATTCGAAACACGGTCTTCATAAATGTCCTCCTTTGATGTATTGTGTGATGAGAGTTTACCGCTAACTTGACCACGGGTGGTGCTGATTTGGTGCCTTGGCTGAAGAATCGATCATCATGTCCGAGGTGTATTTGCTCATTGAAACCATTGACGGTGGTGTATTTCGACGCCGAAGGCCCGCTACAAGTGGTGCCAAGATATATCATCTCTATCGGGATCTCTCACGGCGATGTAACAGACTTGAGCGGTCGTGTAACATCGGCTGTTCCCAGTGTAAGACCGAGGCGGATTGATGGTGTGAAAATGTGGATCCATGCTTGGCAGGTTGACAACGATGAAATAACGTATTTACGGGTCTCCGTTCGGGTCTTCTCAAAAATGATACAACATCAGGATTTGCCCACGTATTCGATCCAGTCGGAGCTGAGTTGACCCTCGATTGATTTCCTCCCTGCAAAGAGGCATATTTGCTATGGGATCTCAAGTGGCGACACTGTGCCATCCCAATTCCCACCCTGGTGTCGGTTTCGCTTCAGAACAAGAAAGACTGAGCGATGGATAACCAGCCTATCCGCCTTCGATCATTTTTCTGCTGCTTCCTGTTCTTCTCGCTCTCGTACAGCCAATCTCAACGTATCACGCGGTCCTTTGAAACTCCGGACTCCAAGTATATCTTCAGGATCGAACATGTCACGGACGGCAACCGTCCGCTGATCGGAATTTCAGATGTCATGCAGTCCCCTGACGGCTTCCTGTGGATAGCTGGGACAGAAGAACTGATCAGGTACGACGGCTACGACCCGGTGCTCTACCGAACTCCAATGACCGAGCCGGATGCAAAGTACGCCAACTGGCTTACGCGGGTTTATGTAGACCATCTAGGAATTGTTTGGGCGGGAACAAGGGGTGGTGGACTCAAGAAGTTCGACCCAAAGACGGAGAGATTTGTACGATATTTGCCCGACCTATCGAATCCTCAGAAGCTCAGTCATCCCATTG
>Ga0315287_10006438_pt1 | contig 11687 bp, 11 predicted proteins | sample YL17G11_0_MG_FD_205037 | JGI IMG/M metagenome (GOLD analysis project Ga0315287, IMG submission 205037) | Sediment microbial communities from Yellowstone Lake, YNP, Wyoming, USA - YL17G11_0 | ecosystem: Environmental > Aquatic > Freshwater > Lake > Sediment | place: USA: Wyoming | collected...
AGCCGTGGAAGCGTGGTGCCGTTTTTCAAAGCTAAGGCCAAAGAAGGGGTATTACCAATTACAGATCAAAGGATGACAAGATTCTGGATCACCTTGGAACAAGGAGTCAGGTTTGTAATCATGAACTTTGAAAGAATGTGTGGCGGTGAATTGTTTGTTCCGAAGATCCCGAGCATGAATATCATGGACCTGGCCAAAGCGGTTGCTCCAAACTGCAAGACCAAGATGGTCGGAATCAGGCCGGGGGAAAAGTTGCACGAAGTGATGATCTCGGTCGATGACGCCAGGGATACAGTTGAGCTTGATGATTGCTATATCATCCAGCCCGCTTTTCATTGGTGGCGTAAAGACAATCATTCTATAGGTAAGCCGGTATCGGATGATTTTACCTATAGCAGCGATAAGAACAAAGAGTGGTTAACCATTCCGCAACTCCGCAAGATGATCGAGGCTTAAATATGATCCCTTACGCCACCCAGTGGCTGGACCAGGATGATCTTAATGCAGTAACTGATGCGTTAAGATCGGCATATTTAACTCAGGGGCCACTGGTGGCAGAGTTTGAGCGAGTAGTCGCCTTATATTGCAGTGCCAGATACGCAGTTGCGTTCAACTCAGGCACTTCGGCGCTGCATGGAGCTTGTTTCGCCGCCGGGATCACAGTTGGCGATGAAGTCATTACTTCTCCGATCACTTTTGTTGCTTCTTCTAATGCCATTCTCTACTGCGGGGGTAAACCGATCTTTGTTGATGTCCAATCGGATACCATTAATATTGACCCGGCAGAGATTGAGAAAAATATAACCTCAAAAACTAAAGTGATTATTCCAGTTCATTTTACCGGCCATCCGGTCGAACTGTCACAGATCAAACAGATAGCTGAAAAGCATAAATTAATTATCATTGAAGACGCGGCGCATGCACTGGGCGCGGAGTATAAGAGCGAAAAAATTGGCTCCTGCAAGTATTCAGATATGACCATTCTAAGCTTTCATGCTGTTAAACATATTACTACCGGCGAAGGCGGCATGGTCACGACTAATGATGAAGAGCTATATAAAAAACTATTGATGTTCCGAACGCACGGTATTACCCGGGAGCATGAATTGCTTGAAAAAAAAGAAGAGGGTCCGTGGTATTACGAGATGCGGGATCTCGGCTTCAATTACCGGATCACCGATTTCCAATGCGCGCTGGGAATCAGCCAGCTTAAGAAACTTGATCAATTTGTTTCCCGCCGGCGCGAAATCGTTGATCAATATAACCAGGCTTTCAGTAGTTTGGAGGGAATAATTGTCCCGATCGAGAAAAACGGTGTCAGATCAAGCTGGCACATCTATCCCGTTAGGTTTAAAGGTGACCGCAAAGCTATCTTCAATCAGCTGCGTGATCAAGGGATCGGTGTGAATGTCCATTATCTGCCGGTTTACCTTCAGCCTTATTACCGGCAACTCGGCTACAAAGCGGGTGCTTGTCCGAAAGCTGAAAAATATTACGCACAGACGGTTACGCTGCCGCTCTATCCGAAAATGTCTGACGATGACGTTAAGACCGTGATCACCAAGGTCAAAGAGGTCTTATGAGCAAGCTTGCTTTAGGCACTGCCCAATTTGGTCTCGATTACGGGATTAACAACCGGCGGGGAATGATCCCTGAAGGAGAGATCGCACAGATCTTGTCTTACGCAACGGTTCACGGGATTGACACACTCGATACGGCGGCTGCTTATGGCGACAGCGAAGAGCGGATCGGCCGTTATCAGGCCGGCTCGGGACAAAAGTTCAAGATCGTCTCCAAGTTGCCGAAAGATGCCGGCGACCCGGTCGCCGCTTTGACCGGTTCACTGGCTAAACTGAAAGCCAATTCTTTATACGGGTATTTATTTCATGACTTCCAAACACACGAAAATAACCGTGGGGCTTGGGATGAATTAGTAGCCCTAAAAGCACAGGGACAGATAAAGAAGATCGGCTTATCGCTCTATTATCCAGCTGAACTGGAAAAGGCGCTGGCGGACGGCTTAATGTTCGACCTGGTTCAGGTGCCTTACAACGTTTTTGACCGCCGGTTCGAGCGCTATTTACCCGATTTGAAAAAGCTGGGGGTCGAGGTCCATGTCCGGTCGATTTTCCTGCAAGGATTGTTCTTTCGGGAGGTCGCTACGCTTTCTCATTACTTTGACCGGATAAAAAATAAACTGACCAGACTAAGAGAGATCGCAGGGCGGGAAAAGAGCTCTTTGCTGGAAGTTACGCTTGGTTTTGCGCTAGCCAATCCCTTAATCGATAAGGTCGTTATCGGCGTCGATAACCTGTCAAATCTGCAGGAAATTCTGGCGGCGGAAGACGTCGCGGTACAGGCCGCCGGCCAAACGGTGGACCTTTCCGAGCTGCGTGAAGACGATGAAGCGATCATCCTGCCGTTCAACTGGGAAAAGGAGAAAGCTAGTGTCAGTTAAGATTAAGGTCTTGGCAATCATTCAGGCCCGAACCGGATCGACCCGGCTGCCGGGCAAGGTCTTGAATGAAATTGAAGGCAAAACTGTCCTGGAGCATGTTGTCCAACGGGTTCGAGCTGCCAGGCTGGTTAACGAGGTAATCGTGGCAACGACGATCAATAAGGACGACCTAGCGATCGTTAAGCTGTGCGCCGAACTGGGGGTCAGGATCTTTTGCGGATCGGAGAACGACGTTCTCGACCGCTTTTACCAGGCGGCCCGGCTTTATGAAGCCGAGCATATTGTTAGGATAACTTCCGACTGCCCATTGATGGACCCGGCGATAATCGACCAGGTGATAGCGCTTCACTTGCAGGATAAAGCAGATTACACGTCTAATGTCTTGAAAGAAACTTTTCCGGACGGGGAAGATATCGAAGTTATGACATTTACCGCCTTGAAAAAAGCCTGGTTAAACGCACGGTTAACTTCTGAACGTGAACATGTTACCCCATTCATTATCAATAATCCCAAGCTTTTCAAATACGCCGTCCTGGAATATAAGGAGAATTTATCTGCTAAACGCTGGACCCTGGATAATCAAGAAGATCTCTTGTTTATTAAAGAAGTATACAGGAGGCTATATAGATCAGATAAATTATTTGGCATGGAAGAGGTTATGAAAGTGTTGAAAGCAGAGCCCGAATTAGAGAAGCTTAATCACCACATTGCCCGCAACGAAGGGTTAGCAAAGTCGTTGCGAGAAGATCGTATGTTTGCGGCAACGGAGGAAAATATTAATGGGTAAATCACAAGATCTATACAAGAAAGCTAAAACTATGATCCCGGGGGGTACCCAGCTTTTGTCGAAACGTCCGGAGATGTTTTTGCCGGAGCTTTGGCCGGCATATTATGAAAAGGCAAAAGGATGCGAAGTCTGGGACCTAGATGGGAACAAGTATTTAGACCTAAGCCTTATGGGAGTAGGGACCTGTGTGCTTGGTTATGCAGACCCGGATGTAAATAATGCAGTAAAAGTTGCGCTAGAAAAGGGGTCTATGTCGACACTGAATGCACCGGAAGAAGTAGAATTAGCCGATCTCTTAATCAAACTGCACCCATGGGCCGAAATGGTACGTTATGCTCGGACTGGGGGCGAAGCCATGACGATTGCTATCAGGATTGCTCGGGCAATTTCTGGGCGCGACAAGGTGCTTTTCTGTGGCTATCATGGCTGGCACGATTGGTATTTGTCAGCCAATTTAGCTGGGGACCGATCGCTCGACGGCCATTTGTTACCTGGTTTGAGCCCAAACGGGGTTCCCCGTTCATTGAAAGGAACTGCACTCCCTTTCGCCTATAATGACACGGACTCTTTTCTAAAATTGATTAAGGAAAATCAGGGGAAAATTGGTGGGATTGTCTTGGAGGCGATTAGAAACGATGAACCGGAAAAGGAATTTATTGCGGCCATACGACAAGCAGCTACTGAAGATAAGATTCCGCTGGTCTTGGATGAGATCACTTCCGGTTGGCGACTCAACCTAGGCGGAGCCCACCTACTTTATGGGCTGGAACCAGATATTGCTGTATTTGGTAAGGCACTCAGTAATGGCTTCCCGATGGCGGCGATCATTGGGCGCAGGCGAGTCATGCAGGCAGCGCAGGAGAGTTTTATTAGCAGCACTTACTGGACCGACCGAATTGGACCAGCAGCGGCCTTGGCGACCATAAAGAAGTTAAAAGACCATAATGTGCCAGAGCACTTGTGCAGGATTGGTAAATTGGTCAAGCAGGCATGGCAATCCGCGGCTGACAAGCAAAAGATTCCGATCGAGATTCACGGGATCGATCCGCTCGCCCATTTTGGGTTTAAGCACGAGAAAGCGCTTTGTCTTAAGACCCTATTTACTCAGGAGATGCTGGCGCGAGGCATTCTGGCCTCGACGGTTTTTTACGCTTCATATGCCCACCAAGAACAACATGTCGAAGCCTACGCCCAAGCGGCGGATCAAGCATTTGCACTAATTGCCAGGGCGATAAAAAGCGGAAAGCCAGAAAAATATCTAAAAGGACCGGTCTGCCATGCCGGGTTCAAAAGATTAACATAATGTATCAATTTGGGCTGAAGCTTTGGTCAACAAATGATAATTATGTAGCGGAGGCTATCCGGCTCCAACAGCTTGGGATTTATTCATATATTGAGCTTTATGCCGTGCCCGGTTCATATGACGTATACATTAGTGTTTGGAAAAGCCTTAAGATCCCGTTCGTTATTCATGCTGCGCACTTTCGGGATGGGATGAATCTTGCCAAAAGAGAAAAAGAAGCAATGAATAGATTATTGATTACAGAGGCGCGACAATACGCTGATGATCTTAAGGCCGATAAAATAATCATTCATCCGGGCATTGCTGGCGATATTAGAGAAACCGTGAGGCAGCTCAAGCAGGTAAAAGATCAACGCATTTTGATTGAAAATAAGCCTTATCATGCGTTGGATGATGGTCTAATCTGCAACGGGACTGCTCCGGAAGAGATTGCATTAATAATGGATAAAACCGGGGTAAGATTTTGTTTGGATATTGGGCATGCGATCTGTTCCGCTAATGCTCACAAGCAAGAGCCTTATGCTTATCTGCGCCAATTTCTAGAGCTTAAGCCAAAGATACTTCACTTAACGGATGGCGATATTAATGGTATGCGCGATGTCCACCGCCATTTCGGCCAGGGGAATTTTGACCTGTCTCGGATATTGGCCCTTTTACCGAAGGAGATCGAGATTACGGTTGAAACGGAGAAGGATCGGACAGACCGGCTTGATGATTTTGTGGCGGACTTAAACGTTATAAAAAATTATGTGAGCACCTTAGAGGTAGGGGTTGTATGAAGATCTCCGTCCTATGTACAAATACTGATCATCCGGTCTGTCCCTGGCTGGAGCGATGGATTGAGCGATGGAGTAGTAAACATCAAATTCAGTTGCTTAATAAAAAAAATGACCTTGCCGGTGGAGATATTTTGTTCTTAATTTCGGTAAATGAAATGATCGGACGCAACCTGCTTGAAAAGTATAATAAGAGCCTTGTGATCCACGCCAGTAATCTGCCGAAAGGGCGGGGTTGGTCTCCTCACATCTGGCAGATACTTGAAGGCAAAAACGAAATTATCGTGACCTTGCTCGAAGCTGCAGATAAGGTTGACAGCGGCCCGATCTGGGAACAAAAAAAGCTAGAACTTGAGGGGCATGAACTAGCCGATGAAATTAATAATAAGCTTTTCGCTATCGAAATAGAGTTAATGGATTATGCTGTTTTAAATTTCGGGAAAGTCAAGCCGCGGTGGCAAAACGATGAGCCGCCGTCCATTTATCGTAAAAGGACGCCTAAAGATAGTCAGCTCGATCCGAATAAAACTATTGTTCAACAATTTAACCTATTGCGAGTGGTTGATAATCAGAGATTTCCAGCTTTTTTTGACTTATATGGATATTGCTATGAGATTCAAATAAAAAAGCGAGGGAGGTCAGATGGTCGATAAAAGTCTTAGCCGCTTGATAAAGACAGAGGGGAAGCCTTTTATTATTGCCGAAATGTCCGGCAATCATAATCAATCTTTAGATTTAGCACTAAAAATAGTTGATGCGGCTGCTGGCGCCGGAGTCGATGCCTTGAAGATCCAGACCTATACAGCAGATACCATGACAATTGATGTTAATCGGCCGGGATTTACCATCAAAGACCACCAAAGTCTGTGGAACGGCAGGAAATTATACGATCTTTATCAAGAAGCTTATACTCCCTGGGAATGGCATAAGCCGATATTTGAAAGATGTAAGAAGCACGGGATAATAGGTTTTAGTACGCCTTTTGATGAAAGTGCGGTTGATTTCCTTGAAGCGCTACATGTTCCTTGTTACAAAGTTGCCTCTTTTGAGCTGATTGACATCCCTTTGATCAAAAGAATTGCAGCAACAGGCAAGCCGATCATTATGTCGACCGGTATGGCGACAGTCGAGGAGATTGAAGAAGCGATGGCGGCCGCCCGCTCGGCCGGTAATCGCCAGATAATACTTCTGAAGTGTACCAGTTCATATCCCGCCTCGCCAGATAATAGTAACCTGTTAACATTGCCAGATATGGCAATGAAGTTTAAATGTCTGGTCGGAATCTCTGATCATTCATTAGGAATCGGAGTTGCTTTAACCGGAATTGCTTTAGGCGCTGCGGTAGTTGAAAAGCACTTCACCCTAAAACGATCGGATGGAGGGGTTGATTCTGCTTTTTCGATGGAGCCCAAAGAAATGGCGCAGTTAGTGCAAGAGGCGGGCAGGGCCTGGCAATCGTTGGGCAAAGTATTTTATGGGCCGACCGAACAAGAAAAAAAATCGCTAATCTTCCGACGCTCACTTTATATTGTAAAAGACATTAAAAAGGGAGATAAAATTACCAATGAGAACGTAAGATCAATCAGACCAGGCTTTGGATTGCCGCCCAAGGAGATCGATCGCCTATTGGGGAAAAAGGTAGGGAAATATTTAAAAAAAGGGACTCCGCTGCGCTGGGAGGATATTGATGGCAAAAAGAAATAATAAAATTGTAGCTACAATCGAGGCGCGAATGTCTTCTTCCCGCTTGCCGGGTAAGGTCTTGATGAAGGCTGATGGTAAACCTTTCCTATGGCATCTAGTGCAGCGGCTTAAAAGCGTGCCTTCTATCCAGGAGATCGCGATCGCGACAACCATTAATCCCGCCGATGAACCACTGGTCGAATTTGCAAAAGAAAACAATATCAAGGCTTATCGGGGGGACGAAGATGATGTTATGGCGCGAGTAATTAAAACTGCCCAGGCAGTGGAGGCCGACATCATTGTGGAAATCACAGGGGATTGCCCGATCATTGATCCTTGGATAATTGAGCATACGATCCGGATATTTTTAGCTAATAAATGTGATTATGCGAGTAATGCACATGTTCGCAGTTACCCGGATGGCATGGATGTCCAGGTATTCAGACTGTCCACCTTGATGAAGTCATATGATCTGGCCAGCGAAATGCTGGAGCGTGAACATGTCACTTTGCACATCAGAAGGCATCCGAAAATGTTCAAGCATTTGCATCTGATTGCGGCACATGATGTTTATTGGCCGGAACTGGGTTTGACCCTTGACGAGCAGAGTGATTATTTATTGCTGAAAAGGATCATCGAGCATTTCGGGGAGGATAATCGTTTATTTTCATGTAAAGAAGTGATTGATCTGCTAAGGGCTAACCCCGACTGGTTAAAGATCAATGAACATGTACGGAGGAAAGGGGATACATGAAAACCTGGAGAGCAGCAGTCATTGGGCTGGGCCAGATAGGAATGGAATATGATTATCAATCTGGTAATGATGAGCAGATATTGACCCATGCAGCGGCCTTTAATCTTCATCCTAGTTATCGATTGGTTGGCGCAGTTGATCCAGACAAGAGACAAAGGAAGCGCTTTGAGAACAAATATCAAGTACCAGCTTTTAACAGCAGCAGCGAATTGTTTTTAAATACTCGTCCTGATGTGGTTGCAATTGCTGTTCCAACCAAATATCACGTTGCTGTTTTTGAAGAGATTATTAAGTACGATCTATCGGCAATTATAAGTGAAAAACCGATTGCTGATAATATGCGGGACGCAAAGAAAATGACCGATTATATGCGTGCCACCAAACACCCGGTAATCATTAATTATATGCGCCGCTTTGATCCTGGAGTTAATAAGCTGAAGCAAATGATCAAACAAAAAACGATTGGGGAAATATATAAAGGCATCGTCTGGTATAGCAAAGGTTTGGCCAATAATGGTTCGCATTACATTGATCTGCTGATCTGGTTATTGGGAGAGGTTAATGGTATTAAAATAATAAATAAAGGCCGAAGCTGGGGAGGGACAGATCCGGAGCCAGATGTGCTGTATCGTTTTGGTAAAACCGAAGTCGCTTTTTTAGCTGGGAGAGAAGAATGTTTCTCAATCGTTGAGATGGAATTAATCGGTACCAAAGGTAAGTTGTTATATCGCCAAGGTGGACAAAAGATCGAATATTTTAGTTGTCAATTAGATCCGTTATTTCCTAACTATGTGGTTTTGAGCAATCGAGCGCGAGTGATTAAGTCTGAGTTAATGCGCGTCCAATGGCATGTCTTACAGCATTTGAAGGAATACCTTAGCGGGAAAAGAAAAATGCTCAATTCTGACGCTTTTACAGCGACCAAAACCCTATCCGTGCTGGAAGCGACCAGAACAAAACTGAAAGGAGCGGCAGATCATGGCTAAATTGGCTTTATTAGGTGGAGAAAAAACAATTAGACATCCTTTTGAGCGTTACAACTCGATCGGGCACGAAGAAGAAACGGCGGTCAACGCCGTTATGAAGAGTGGGGTCTTATCAAAATTCCTGGGTTGTTGGGATCCGGATTTTTATGGTGGTGAAAAGGTCCAGGAGCTGGAAAGGCGCTGGGAAGAATATTTTAAAGTAAAACATGCCATCTCGGTCAATTCCAATACTTCGGGCTTAATTGCCGCTGTTGGAGCGATCGGCATCGAACCTGGAGACGAAGTAATCGTTAGCCCTTGGACCATGTCTGCCTCAGCCACTGCCATCCTGGTCTGGAACGCGATACCGGTCTTTGCTGATATAGAAATAGAAACCTTTAACTTAGACCCCAAAAAGGTCGAACAATTGATCACTCCAAGGACAAAAGCAATAATGGTTACTGACATCTTTGGTCATGCCGCATTGCTGGATGAATTGATGACGCTGGCCAATAAACATGGCCTGAAAGTTATTGAGGATTGTGCCCAGGCGCCTGGCGCCTTATACAAAGGCCGCTATGTTGGTACCGTTGCCGATATTGGCGTATTCAGTTTGAATTATCACAAACATATCCATACCGGAGAAGGAGGCATTTGCGTTACTAATGACCAGCGTCTGGCCGAAAGACTGCAGCTAATCCGTAATCATGGCGAAGTCGTCATTGGCGAAAAGGAAGTTGCGGATCCAGCCAATATTATTGGTTTCAATTTCCGGTTGACCGAAATACAGGCAGCCATTGGCATTGAGCAACTCAAGAAACTGCAACGATTAGTCAAAGAAAGGATCCAAGCGGCAGAGCGCTTAAGTGCCGGCTTGCAAGATTTAAAAGGGCTGACTATTCCGACCGTAATGCCCAATTGCACGCATGTTTATTACGATTATCCATTAATTGTTGACCCAAAGACCCTCGGGTATGAGCGGGCTATGCTCCATAAAGCTTTAGTAGCTGAGGGGGTAGAAAATCTCGGCCAAGGCTATCAGGTTATTTATCGTCTGCCGCTTTATCAAAAAAGGATTGCTTATGGCAAGAAAGGCTTTCCTTGGTCCCCTAATATTTATAATGGCCAGGTAAGTTATAGCAAAGGGATTTGTCCTACAACCGAAAAATTGCATGACGAAACGTTTATGGGAATGGAAATGTGTGTTAGTAAATATACCAACCAGGAAATTGACCTGGTAATTAAGGCTTTCCAGAAAGTATGGCAAAATCTGGAGGAATTAAAAGGTTTGAATAAGAGAGAGACCTTATCATAATGAAAATTCTTATTGTTTCGCACGATGCCGGGGGGGCAGAAATCGTATCATCATGGGTCCGAAAGAATTCTGGTAATGATTATACATATGTGTTGGATGGCCCAGCAGCCGAAATATTCCGGCGGAAAATAATTGGACTTAAAAATAATAGTCTAAGCAAGATAGCGAGCCTGGTTCAAGGTAGTGATCTGGTCATGACTGGTACCAGTTGGGCTTCTGATATTGAAAAACAGACGATCTTAATTGCTAAAGGGAAGGGCGTAAAAACAGTTTCATTTATCGATCACTGGGCAAATTATCCTCAGCGTTTAACCTATAAAGGCAAGATGATTTTGCCCGATCAGATATGGGTGGGCGACGAAGATGGGCATAAGGAGGCCAGAAAACATTTTCCGGAGAACATTATTCGTCTTGTGCCAAATCCTTATTATGAAGATATAAAGGAAGATTTGGCTCAAATAAATAAAGACCAGCAACCCATGGATAAGATAAAAATATTATACATCTGTGAACCGATTGTGGAACATGTAGAGAGAGAATATGGCGATCCAAATTATCTTGGTTATAATGAATACAGTGCTCTCAATAATTTCCTTTGCTATTTATCGACTAGGATTAAAATAGAGAATATATATGAGGTACGGATCCGTCAACATCCGGCAGAAGTAATCAATAAATATAGGGAAATAACCGGGCGATACCCTAATCTGCCTTTAAAGATGAGCAAGCAGACCACGTTAGTAGAAGACTGCACCTGGGCCGATCAAATCTATGGCTGCGAGAGTATGGGGATGGTAATTGGTCTAATCGCCAGAAAGAAAGTATTTTCGGTCATACCGCCGGGTGGCAAGGCATGCTCACTTCCGCATAAAGGGATTATCCGGTTATTTGAAAATGAAGGAGGGAATAATATGGCAGAGAATGAATTATTGAAGGACGCTTTTTTGGTGGGGAACAAGGTTTATTTGAGAGCTCTCAATGAACAGGATGCCGAAGGGAACTGGTATAAATGGTTTAACGATCAGGAAGTCACCAAATATGTTGAAAAAGGCATCTTCCCCAATACGAAAGAAAAGCAAAAAGCACATTTGATCAACATGCAGAACAGCAGTTCCGATCTGCTTCTGGCAATTATTGACAAGAAAACCCACGCTCATGTGGGGGTTATTGGACTGCACAATATCAACTGGATATACCGGAAGGCCGAGATATCTATAATACTTGGAGAGAAAGGGGCATGGGGAGCAGATAGCGGTCTGGAAGCGATGGCGCTTATGATCGGTCATGGTTTTGAAAAGCTTAACTTGAACAAGATCTATGCCGGGCAGCATGAGGGACTTGGTAAATGGCGAAAAACACTGGAACTGATTGGTTTCAAAACCGAAGGAGTATTAAAGGATGAATTGTTTACCCAAGGGAGGTACTGGGATGCGGTCAGGATCGCAGTCTTTGCTTGCGATTATTTTAAGCTGCTTGAAGAGCGGGGCGGGAAAATCTTGGGTGATTCGGTCAGAGAGCTTATACGTGAAAGAAGAAATAGAGAAAGGAGCTAATCAGCGGTCATTTCAAAGCGTTAAAACTAATCGATAAGGCAGAGTATGAAATTAATATATTTAAAAAATATTGAAACAATCAACCAAAGCGTT
>Ga0315287_10006439_pt1 | contig 11685 bp, 12 predicted proteins | sample YL17G11_0_MG_FD_205037 | JGI IMG/M metagenome (GOLD analysis project Ga0315287, IMG submission 205037) | Sediment microbial communities from Yellowstone Lake, YNP, Wyoming, USA - YL17G11_0 | ecosystem: Environmental > Aquatic > Freshwater > Lake > Sediment | place: USA: Wyoming | collected...
CCACGATCCTCCACGTCGACCTCGACGCGTTCTTCGCGGCGGTGGAGCAGCGCGACCGGCCCGAGCTGCGCGGCCGCCCGGTCATCGTCGGCGGCGACCCGCGGGCCCGCGGCGTGGTCTCGGCCGCCAGCTACGAGGCCCGCGCCTTCGGTGTTCATTCCGCAATGCCCCTCCGGACCGCCTCCGCGCTCTGCCCGGACGGCGCGTTCCTCCCGGTCGACGGGGCGAAGTACCGCCGCGAGAGCGGGCGGGTCATGGAGGTCCTGGGGCGCTTCACGCCCCTGCTCGAGCAGATCTCGATCGACGAGGCGTTCCTCGACGTGGCGGGCAGCGAGCGGCTCTTCGGCCCCCCGGAGGCCATCGCTCGACGGATCAGGGCGGCGGTGCGCGACGAGATCGGGCTCACGGCGAGCGTCGGCGTGGCCACGACGAAGCTGGTCGCGAAGATCGCCTCGGACCTTCGAAAGCCCGACGGGCTCGTCGTCGTGCCGCCCGGCGAGGAGGCGGCGTTCCTCGCGCCGCTCCCGATCCGGCGGCTGTGGGGTGTCGGGGAGCAGACGCGACTCGTCCTCGCCGAGCACGGCGTGCGCACGATCGGGGATCTCGCCGAGCTCCCGGTCGACGTCCTGGTGCGTCGCCTCGGCGCCCACGGCGCCACCCTCCACGACCGGGCGCGCGGGATCGACCCATCGCCGGTCACCGGGGACGTCGCGGCCAAGTCGGTCAGCCACGAGCACACCTTCGACGTCGACACGGCAGACGCCGAGGTGATCGAACGGACGCTGCTGGCCCTCTCGGAGGGGGTCGCGTCCCGGCTGCGCGCCGGCGGGGTGCGTGCCGCGACGGTGCAGGTGAAGGTGCGCGACAGCAGCTTCCACACGGTCACCCGCCAGCGGACCCTGCCCGAGCCGACCGACCTCGCCGACCCCATCTTCCGGACGGCGCTCGACCTGGTGCGCCCGGAGGTGCGCGGCCGGCGGATCCGCCTGCTCGGGGTCGGCGCCCACGGCCTCGGCGAGCCGGCCCAGATGGGCCTCTTCGCGACGGAGGATCCGCGCCGGCGAAAGGCGGTCGAGGCGCAGGACGAGATCCGCCGCAAGTACGGCAGCCGCGCTCTCACCCGTGCCCGCCTGCTGGGCGACCCCCTCGCCGACCCCGGGGGCCGCGACCCGCTGCAGCCACTCGAGGGCCGGCGGGTCGGCCGGGCCCGGCCGGAGGCGGGGGGCGCGGAGGGTGCCGGGAAGGGCGCCGACTCGCCCGACCGGGGGCCCAGCTCGGAGCGCTGACCTCGCATCCGTCCGCCCGCACGGCGGAAGAAGCGCTACCGTCCGAGCGCCGCCGCAGATGCGTCGAACGCAACGTGCTCGACCGGGATCCGTTGCACCGACTGGCATCGAGGGTCCCCGACCCGACTCCGGGGTCACGTGCAGCTGCGAGATCGAACGCCTGTGCCAATCAAGGTGGCACGGGCCGCGGGGAGAGTGGCGTTGTTCCAGGCGAGGGCTTGACATCGAACAGGTGTTCGATCTATAGTCCGATCGAGTCGAACAGGTGTTCTGTCTCCCGAGTGCCCCGGGCGACGCCAAGCTGCCGAGAAGGAGCAACGTCGATGGCGATGACCCGCGTCGAGCCGGTCGAGGTCCGGGTGCGGACCGACTGGCTGTCCGGGCGCCCCCGGGAGATCCGCTGGGGCGAACGGACGATCCCCGTGACCGCGATCGCCGCGGTGCGCCGCGAGCGGTCCGCGTACCCGATCGAGATCGGTCCGCGCACCACGTTCGTGGTGGACACGCCCGAGGTGCGCATGTCGCTCACCTTCCGCCACCGCGGCCGGCGCTGGCTCATCGAGGGCCTGGACCCGGACGTCGCCCGGGCGGCCTGAGCCGGCCTTCGCGATTCAGGTCAACTCGGCGCCGGCCCTCCACCCGGCGCGCCGGGCTCGCCGCCCTCCCGGCGAGCCCTCCTCTTCGGGCCCGGAGTGGGTGCGCCCGGTACCGCGCTCACTCCGGGCCCGGCCATGCCCGCTGCATCGCCCGGCCACGCCCGCTGCACGGGCCGGGCGGCCCGGGCGTCGGGGCGGGACGGCCCTGTCGGGGCGTGACCCGCCTCATACAATCGACCACATGTCGGAGATGACAGCGCCTCGCTTCGGGTCCATGACCCTCGACGGGTTCATCCAGCTCCTCGGCTCGGCGGCCCCCAGCCCCGGGGGCGGCGCTGCCTCGGCGGTGGCCGCCTCGTGCGGAGCGGCGCTCGTCGCGATGGTCGCTTCACTCTCGCTCGACCGCCCGAAGTACGCGGCGCACGCCGCGAGCCACGTCCGCCACGGGGCAGCCGGACGCGCGCTCGCTGCCCGGCTCCTGGCGCTTGCCGACGAGGACGCGGATGCCTACGCGGCGTTTGCCGCCGCCCTCAAGCTCCCGCGCGAGATGGACGCGGAGAAGGCCGCCCGCACCGCAGCGATCCGGGCCTCGGCGCGCATCGCCGCGGACGTGCCCTTGCGGACCGTCGAGGCATGCCGCGAAGTGGTCGTCGCCTCCGAGGGCCTCGCCGGCCGGAGCAACCTCAACGCCGCGAGCGACCTCGCCGTCGCCTCCCGCCTGGTCGAGGCGTCCGCGCACGGCGCGGCCGAGAATGTCATGGTCAACCTGCCGTCGCTGGGCGACGAGGCCCTCGCCGACGAGATGCGCGGTCGGGTGCACGCCCTCCTCGCCGAGATCGAGGAGCTCGCGGAGACGACCCGGGCGCACGTCGAGCGCGCGGAGCTCCGCGACCCGGAGGCCGGCGAGGCCGGGCCCGACGTCCCGGAGGCCGCGGAGGCCGCACCGAACGTCCCGGTAGCCGGCGCCGAGGCCGCCTCGTGACGCTGCTCGACGACGGCGGGCCGCGGCTGCTCAAGGGCGGGCCGATCGCGGCCGACGTCCGTACGACCGTCGCCGCCGACGTCGCCGACTTCAAGGCCACCTACGGGTACACCCCCGAGCTCGCCGTCGTCATCGTCGGCCGGGACGCCCCGTCCACGGTCTACCTCCACAAGATCCTCGACGGCTGCCGCCTGGTCGGGATCCAGGATCGCCTCGTGGAGCTGGGCGACGACTGCACGGCCGAGATGCTGGCTCGCGAGATCCTCGCCCTCGGCGCCGAGCGGAGCGTGGCCGGGATCATCGTCCAGCAGCCACTCCCGCCGGGGATCCCGCTGCGCGTCGTCATCGACACCCTCGACCCGGCGAAGGACATCGACGGCATCCACCCCCTCAACGCGGGACTCCTCTCCCTGGGCTACGACGGCTTCCTGCCGGCCACGGCCCACGCCGCGGTGGAGCTCCTGAAGCGCTCCGGCGTGGAGCTTGCGGGCCGTCGCGCCGTCGTCGTCGGCCGCTCCAATGTCGTCGGCAAGCCCGCCGCGTTCCTGCTGTTGCGGGAACACGCCACGGTGACCATCTGCCACTCGAAGACCCCGGACCTGGCGGCGCACCTTGGCCAAGGGGACGTGGTCGTTGTCGCCGCCGGCCGGCCGGGCCTGATCACGGGCGACATGCTGAAGCCCGGCGCCGTGGTCGTGGACGTCGGCATCAACGTCGTCGAAGGGCGCCTCGTCGGCGACGTCGACTTCGAGTCCGCAGCCCGCGTCGCCTCGGCGATCACGCCCGTGCCGGGCGGCGTCGGCCCCCTCACGAACGCGATCCTCCTGACCCACCTCGTGTGGGCCGCTCGCAACCAGGCCGAGGGCCGGACCGCGCCCGGCGCCGGCTCGCTTCGCCCGTCCATCCCCACGTCGCAGCCCACCCGCTGACAGAGCCCCGGAGGCCCCCAATGCCGTTCCCATCCGACCTCGAGATCGCGCGCTCCGTCACCCCGCGTCCCATCAGCGACGTGGCCGCGGAGCTCGGCCTGCGTCCCGACGAGATCGAGTACTACGGCCCGACCAAGGCGAAGGTGACCCTGGCCGGGGTCGAGCGCGTGGAGCGCGAGCGCCCGCGCGGGAAGTACGTGGTCGTCACCGCGATCACGCCGACGCCGCTCGGCGAGGGCAAGACAACGACCACCGTCGGCCTGGCCCAGGGCCTCAACCGGATCGGCAGGAAGGCCGCGGTCGCGATTCGCCAGCCCTCGCTCGGTCCGGTTTTCGGGATCAAGGGCGGGGCCGCCGGCGGCGGCTACAGCCAGATCATCCCGATGGAGGACTTCAACCTCCACCTCACCGGCGACATCCACGCCATCTCCGCGGCCCACAACCTGGCCAGCGCGTTCCTCGACAACCACCTCCACCACGGCAACGCGCTCGGGATCGACCCCTTCTCGATCCGCTGGCCGCGCGTCGTCGACATCAGCGACCGGGCGATCCGGCGGGCGGTCATCGGCCTCGGCGGCAAGGAGAATGGCGTCCCCCGCGAGACCGAGTGGGTGATCACGGTCGCGTCGGAGGTGATGGCGATCCTGGCTCTCTCGCACGACCTCTTCGACCTGCGCGCGCGCCTCGGCCGGATCGTCGTGGCCACCAACCGGGAGGGCAAGGCCGTCACGACAGAGGACCTCCGCGTCGCCGGTGCGATGACGGTCCTGCTTCGCGACGCGATCAAGCCGAACCTCCTCCAGACCCTCGAGGGCGGCCCGGCCTACGTCCACTGCGGCCCCTTCGCGAACATCGCCCACGGCAACAGCTCGATCATCGCCGACCGGGTCGCTCTCGCGACGAGCGACATCGTGGTGACCGAGGCGGGCTTCGGCGCCGACATGGGGGCCGAGAAGTTCTTCGACATCAAGTGCCGGGCGTCGGGCCTGCGTCCGGACGCGGCGGTCGTCGTGGCCACGGTTCGCGCGCTCAAGATGCACGGCGGCGTGGGCCGGATCGTGGCCGGCAAGCCGCTCGACCCGGCCCTCACGACGGAGAATGTCGAGGCGGTCCGTGCGGGCGCGGCCAACCTGGCCAAGCACATCGAGATCGTCGGTGCGTACGGCGTCCCGGTGATCGTGGCCATGAACGCCTTCCCGACCGACACGCCCGCCGAGTTCGCGGCGATCCGCGAGGTCGCCCTCGCGGCCGGCGCCCGCGATGCGGTCGTGACGACGAACTTCGCCGAGGGCGGCAAGGGCGCCGAGGCGCTCGCGGCCGCCGTCTGGGAGGCCGCCGACCAGGACGGCGGCGCCTTCCAGCTGCTCTACCCCGATCAGATGCCGCTGCGGGAGAAGATCGAAACGATCGCCACGAAGATCTACGGGGCGGACGGCGTCGACTTCGCCCCCGCCGCCACGAAGGCGCTGGCCGAGTACGAGGCGTTCGGCTACGGTCACCTCCCGGTCTGCGTGGCCAAGACCCACCTCTCCCTCTCCCACGATCCGAACCTCAAGGGCCGCCCCACCGGCTTCCGCTTGCCGATCCGCGACGTCCGGCTCGCGGCGGGGGCGGGCTTCATCTACCCGCTCGCCGGCGACATGCGGACGATGCCGGGTCTGCCGTCGCATCCGGCGGGCGAGAAGATCGACATCGACGCCGACGGGAACGTGGTCGGGCTCTTCTGACCCGAGGATCGCGTCGCATCCGGGGGCGCTCCCGGCCGTCCCGGCCCACCTGCCGGGCGGACTCGGCGTGGCCGGCGAGCTCCCCGCGCCCGACCGGCATCACGGCCCGACCGCCACCGAGGCGCGCCTCGACGCGCTGATGCCCGCCGAGATGCGGCCAAGGCTGCCGAGGCCGGCGTCCGCAAGGCCGCCCTCGGGATTGTCCCGACCTTCGTGCTGGCGGTTCGCGTCGGCGCCTTCATCACGATCGGCGCCGCCTTCGCCACGACCGTCTCGGCCTGAGCGGCGGGGGCGGTCCCGTACGGGATCATCCGCCTCCTCGCCGGCCTCGCCTCCTCGCTGGGGCTATCCTCGCGATCGTGGGCGGGGCCGAGCTGTTCACCGGCAGCAACCTCCTCGCGATGGCCTGGGCCTCGCGGCGGATCAGCACCGGCGCTCACACGCTCGGCGACTTCCTGCGGCGCGGCCTGCTCGACACGGCGCACCACCGGGTCGTGATCCGCGACGCCGAGCTCCTCGCCGAGGTTCCCGAGGGCGAGGAGCCGCAGGAGCGGTCTCCGCCCCTTGTGGGTGCGCGGCCCGATCAGGGGTGACTGTGCCCGGGCTCACAGCGCCGCCGTCCTATGATCATGGGTGATGCCTGCGCCGCCGGCGCCGGACACAAGGAGGATTTCGACCCAATGCGGACAACCCGCGTGCTTGCCCTCGGGGCGTCGCTGCTGGTGCTGCTCGGCGCCTGCACGGCGGGTGGGGGCAGCGTGACGCCTTCGCCCACGACAACTGAAGCGCCGGCCAAGCCCGCGGCCAGCGTCCCGCCGGCAACCCCCGGCCCGGCCATCGCTACCACCCTCGTCCTCGGCGGCCCCCCGGAATGCCCCCAGCGCCCGTTCTGCGCGCTCGGTCTCGAGAAGACGTACGGGCTCACGTTCAAGGAGTTCAAGCCGCTCGACGCCGGTGGCCCCATCACGGTCGAGGCCGTGAAGAACGGCCAGGTCGACGTGGGGCTCCTCTTCACGTCCGACCCGTCCATCGCCGCCAACGGCTTCGTCCTCCTCGCGGATGACAAGCAGCTCCAGCTCGCCGACAACCTCGTGCCGGTCCTCCGGCAGGCGGTTCTCGATGCCAGCCCGGCGATCGCCGGGCTGCTGAACGGCTGGACGGCCAAGCTCACCCAGGCGGCCCTCACGGACCTCAACAAGCAGGTCTCGGTCGATCAGAAGGATCCGAAGGACGTCGTCAAGGCCTGGCTGGCGGCCAACGGGCTGGCCACCGGAACCGACGGCACCGGCAGGACCGTCAAGGTCGGATCGACCAACTTCTACGAGCAGGAGATCCTCGGCGAGCTCTTTGCCCAGGTCCTGGAGGCCGACGGCTTCACCGTCGACCGCAAGTTCCAGCTGGGCAACCGCGAGATCGTCTTCCCGGCCCTGGAGGCCGGCGAGATCGACATCCTCGCCGAGTACGCGGCCACGGCCCTCGAGTTCGTCAATGGCGGGGCCGGCGAAGCCTCGACCGATCCGGCGGCAACCGTCGCCAAGCTGAAGGAGCGCCTCGCGCCCAAGGGCCTGACCGCCCTGGACCCGGCTCCAGCGACCGACCAGAACGGCTTCGTCGTCACGAAGGCGACGGCCGACAAGTACGCCCTCACCAAGCTCAGCGACCTGGCCCAGCCGGCGCCGTAGGGCGTCGACCCCGGAGGGGGACCGTCCTCGGGGCGGTCCCCTCCGCGCGCCCGGGACGGGTCGGAGTCTCCGGCACCCGGACAACCAGCACGAGGGGAAGCCTCCCAGCATGCCCGAGCAGGCCACGGCCCGAGCCGCCACCGTCGAGTTCGAGCACGTCACCAAGCATTACGAGCGGCGCGAGGCGAAGGACGGCGCGCTCGGTGCGGTGAACGACCTCTCGCTCGTGGTCCCCGCCGGGAAGATCTGCGTGCTCGTCGGCCCATCGGGCTGCGGGAAGACCACGTCGCTCAAGATGGTGAACCGGCTCATCGAGCCGACATCCGGGCGCATCCTGCTCGACGGGGTCGACGCCGCCGCCCGCGACGTGACGGAGCTCCGCCGGAGCATCGGCTACGTGATCCAGCAGGTCGGCCTTTTCCCCCACCAGACCATCGCCGAGAACGTCGCGACCGTGCCCCGGCTACTGGGCTGGCCGTCGGCGCGCCAGCGCCAGCGCGCGGAGGAGCTCCTCCAGCTCGTCGGGCTGGACCCGGCCACGTACGCCACGCGCTACCCGGTCGAGCTCTCGGGGGGCGAGCGGCAGCGCGTCGGGGTGGCCCGGGCACTCGCCGCGGACCCACCCATCATGCTCATGGACGAGCCCTTCGGCGCCGTCGACCCCATCGTCCGGGAGCGCCTCCAGGACGAGTTCCTGCGCCTCCAGGAGACCCTTGCCAAGACGATCCTGTTCGTCACCCACGACATCGACGAGGCGATCAAGATGGGCGACCTCGTCGCCGTCCTTGCCGACGGCGGCGCGCTCGCCCAATTCGGCCGGCCGGCCGAGATCCTGGCAAGCCCCGCGACGCCCTTCGTCGCCCGGTTCGTCGGTGCCGACCGGGGGCTCAAGCGCCTCAGCCTGCGCCGGGTGGACGACCTCGAGCTCCTGCCGCCGGTCACGGCCAACGTGCGTGACATGGGCACCGCCGACCTCCTGCGCGCGCTGGCGAGCTCCTTCCCGTGGCTGCTGCTCGTCGATGACCTGGGACGCCCCGCCGGCTGGATCGCCCGCGGCGACGTCCGCCCCGGGGTCCCGCTGGCAGACGCGCCGACCGTCGCGGCCGAGCCCCTCGTCGATCGCTCGGCGACCCTCAAGGATGCCCTCTCGCGCCTGCTCGACGCGGACGTCCACGCCGGGATCGTCGTGGACCGGGAGCGGCGCGTACGGGGTCTCGTCACGGTTGCCGGCATCGCCGCGCTGCTCCGCGAGACTGCCGGCCCCGATCGCGGGCCGGGCGAGGCCGACCCGCTCGACCTCGGGGACGCGATGCCGTGAACATCCACTGGGACTGGATCGCCGGCAATCTCGACGAGATCGCCGGCGCAACCCTGGAGCACCTCGAGCTCACGCTCATCGCGGTCGGCGTCGGGTTCGCGCTGAGCCTCCTCCTCGCCCTCGCAATCTATCGCTGGCGGCGTCTCTACGGACCCGTGGCCGGTGTCGCGGGGCTGCTGTACACGATCCCCAGCCTCGCGCTCTTCGCCGTCCTGGTCCCGTTCACCGGGCTTTCGGTCCTGACCGCCGAGATCGGGCTGGTCGGCTACACGCTGCTCATCCTCATCCGGGGGATCGTGTCCGGGCTCGACGGCGTGCCCCGCGACGCGGTCGAGGCGGCGACCGGGATGGGGTACGCGGCCGGCCAGCGGCTCTCCCGCGTGGAGCTGCCTCTCGCGGTGCCGGTGATCGTGACCTCGGTGCGCCTGGCGACCGTCACCACGATCGGCCTGGTGATGGTGACCGCGCTCATCGGGGAGGGCGGCCTCGGGCAGCTGATGCTGCGCGGCTTCAACCGGGGCTTTCCGACCATGGTCTACGTCGGGGTCGTGATGTCGGTCGTGCTGGCCGTGACGCTCGACCTTGTCCTCGTGGGGCTCCAGCGACTGCTCACGCCGTGGGCCCGGAAGCGGACGGCCTGACCGATGGAGATCCTCGGCAGTGGCGTGGCGTGGATCCTGGACCCGGCGCACTGGAGCGGGGCCGACGGGATCCCGACCCGGCTCGGCGAGCACGTCGTTCTCGCCGGCGTGTCGCTGCTGCTGGCCGCGCTCATCGCCGTGCCCGTCGGGCTCTACACCGGGCACACCGGACGCTGGGGCACCGCGGTGATGAACGTGGCGAGCCTGGGCCGCGCGGTTCCCTCCTACGCGCTCCTCCTGGTCTTCTTCACGATGACCGGCGCCCTGGGGGCACCCACGACGATCCCGACGCTGGTCCTCCTCGCGATCCCTCCGCTGCTCGCCGCCGTCCACGTCGCCATCGGCGAGGTCGACCGCGACATCGTCGAGGCGGGCCGAGGCATGGGAATGCGCGAGTCGCAGGTGCTGCGCCGGGTCGAGGTCCCGATCGGGATGCCGCTGATCCTCGTCGGGGCGCGGACCGCGGCGGTGCAGGTGGTGGCGACCGCGACGCTGGGGGCCCTCGTGGCCGGAGGCGGCCTCGGGCGCTACATCGTCGATGGGTTCGCCCTGCGCGGACCCGAGGGGACCGCGCGCCTGGTGGCCGGGGCGATCCTCGTGGGCCTGCTCGCGGTCCTCACCGAGCGGACCTTCACCTTCATCGAACGCCGGACGTCAACGCCCGGGGTCACCGTGGCGGAGATCCCGCTGGCGACCGCCCCGCGTGCCGGCTTCGGCATGTAGCTGCGGCGGCGAGCCGCGGGTGCGCGGACGGTACCCCACTCCCCCGGATCCGGTCCCGGCCGGGCGCACCGTGCGGCCTGTGCGCTTGATCACATCCTGTGCTCAGGGCGTCGCGAGGGCCCGCTCCACCTCGGCGAGCTCGTTGCCCGTGACGTGCGGGCGGGCGGTCTCGATCAGCAGGCGCTCGATCGTCCGGGCCGGATCGGCGAGGTGCCCCCGCTTGCCGACGCCCGGCGCTGCCACCGCGCCGGCGTAGGCGACGAGGGTGCCCCCGGGTCGATCGATCGTGAACCCGTGGTAGCCGAGACCGCCGACCGGCGGCTCCCCCTCCGCGCCGGGCAGCGCCGCGATGGCCGCCTCGAGCGTCGCGGCTTCGGGGTCGGTCAGCTTCCACGCCGGATCGGCCCGGCCGGAGTAGATGCCGAGGGTCACCCGAACCGGTCCCGCCGGGCCCGCGCTGCGGGGGACGTTCGTGGCGGACGGGCTCGCCGTCGGGGCCCCGCTCCCGCCGCAGCCGGCCAGGAGAAGCAGGCACAGCAGGCCGCCGATGAGGCGCGCGGCCGGCACGGCTCGGTCCCTCAGGCCGGATCCACCAGGGGCGGGTCGGCCCCGGAGTCGTCGTCGCGGGTTTCGTCGGGCGGCCCGCCGTGACCGTCATCGAACGGCGAACCGACGACCTCGTCCCACGGCCCCATCAGGAGGTCGAGCTCGTCCTCGGCCAGGAGGTCCTCCAGGACGACGCCGTAGGCCGCGTCGAGGACGATCGGCACGGCGGCCAGGCGCGGGCCGATCTCGGCCGTGCTCTCCCCGGCGCCCGCCACCCCGGCCGGGAACCAGTGCGTCGTGCTCGACGCCCAGGCCGCGACCTCGTCGCCGATCGCGCGGACGGCGTCGAGGCGGCCACTTCGCGCGGCGAGGTCGCGCAGGCGTGCCCGCACCTCGGCCCGCGCGGCGACGCTCGGGTCGCTCGCCGCCGTGCCGAAGGAGCCACCCCCCGCCGCGGCGAGCGCGGCAACCGCCCCCGGGTGGAGGTGCTCGAGGTCGCCGATCAGGCGCTCGGCCGCAATCGTGTTGGGACCGTACCGCGTGTCCACGACGTGCTACAGGGATGTCGAGAGGAGGAGGCAGACAGCGACCGCCAGGCCGGCCCCGACGCCGAGAAGCCCGGCGCCCCAGGCCGCCCAGTCGATGGGCCCAAGCGCCGGCTCGTGCTCGCCGTGCTCATCGTGACCGCCGTGGCCGTGACCGGCATCGTCGGGCTCGTGGGCGGGCGGATGGTCGGCGCTGATCGTCTCGCTCATGGCGCCATTCTAGCCCCGGCGACAGGGGTTCCCTTCGAGCGTCGGTCCCCGAAGATCTCAGAAGGGCGGGCTGGCTTCCGGGCCCACCACCGGAGCCCATTCGATGACCGCCCAGCCGGACTGGCCGGCAGCGACGAGCAGCCAGGTGTCCGGCTCGGAGCCGACCGGCCCGACCGAGTGGACCTGGAGCGCCTCGCGGTCCTCCACGAGCTCGGTGCAGCCGGCTCGACCCGTCCCGCCGATGGGGTCTACACTCGGCCGGCCATGCTCACCCTCGTCCTCACCCGCCACGGCCTGACGGATCGTTCCGACCCCGAGCAGCACCTGGGGCAGGGCATCGACATCGGGCTGTCCGTCGCGGGACGCGCCCAGGCGGCCGCTCTCGCCGGACGCATCGCCGACCAGCACTTCGACCGGATCGTCAGCAGCCACCTCCTCCGCGCGAGGGAGACGGCGGCAACGGTGGCCCTGGGCCGTCCCGTGGAGCCGGATCCGCGCCT